>PPYF01026661.1_pt1 | contig 73665 bp, 56 predicted proteins | sample 1559871 | NCBI WGS metagenome assembly PPYF01 (sample SAMN08240021, study PRJNA423297) | Human gut metagenome, whole genome shotgun sequencing project.
CCACAGAGAGGCATCAGACATCAAGACATAGTTGGTCTCAGGCTCAAGGCTGATCTTTATGGGGTCATCGGGAAAAGCAAGATCGATAGCGACTTCTTTGGTTTCTGGCGCTATATCAACCACCGCGTTACCGGTATCAGAATCCACCTTTGTAAGAGATTGCACAGGATCGGTGTTTTGAATAACCCCATCAGTTGTAGAAGTATTGACACAAAGTCCAATAGGAGAACTATCCTCATCCCATGCATCGCTTTCAACATGAGCGGTAATAGTTTGCGCAAAAGCATTGCGCTCTGTTCCTGCTGCCTGGTTTTGAGCACCCAGCGCATTACCAACCACGGAAACGCTTGCCACTACAAACCACAGCGTAAAAACAACAAGACCTACAGCAAGCTTCTTTCTTCTCCGCCCTTGCGGCATTCTGTTTTTCCACGAACGAGCAATGAGTACGATCCCGATGATTGGAATAATACATAACGCAAGCCATGCAACCAAGTATTCCATATCTCCCTTACTGCTTTATCCTGATGGCTTTGACCTGACCAATGTCGATCAACCGATAAGCCTGATCGACATTTCAAATCAACATCCCAAAAAGCGACCTTCCGATTGCTCGAAAGACCGCTTCAAAATACTTTGTGAGCAACAAGTTCTAAGTACTCACCGTATAGTATCAGAGCTGCTCAAAACATGCCCCTTATTCTTGCTCTTTACGCCGTTTTTCACCGGCAAGCAAGGCGATAACGACACCTAAGATAATAGCCAGTGCGTTATTAAGTGCTTTCACCACATTGTCACGCGTCAGACCCATCGCCAATAATGCACACCTGAGCACGTGCTTTACCAGAGCGCTTAGCATTATAGAGCACTTCATCAGTCCGTTTATAGAGCTCATCAAAGGTAAGCGAAGAGTCGAGACAACACACCGCACCAATACTAAGCGTAGGTGTGGGGCGCTTATCACATCCGGGCTTGCTCACATCCTCTTCACGTTGGGTTGCAAACGGACCACGCTGCAAATGAGCAAGGATTCTATCCAGTGCCGGACCTGGAGTGAGCCCAGTTGCAAAAATAGCAAACTCATCACCACCCATGCGCGCGACCACATCTTCTTTGCGCATTACTTTCATCAGAAACGCACTCAACTCTTTGAGAACGCGATCTCCCTCAGGATGTCCATAGGTGTCATTAATTACTTTAAAATCATCAACATCAAGACAGAAAAAGGTATAGGGACGGTTTTCGGTATTAATAAGCGTGGTGATTTTGTCGAGCGCAGCGCTGCGATTATAGAGCCCTGTAAGACTATCATGCTCAGCTTTTTTGCGGAACTGACTCTCACGCACAGCCATCGTATGCGTATCAAGCAAACGCCCCACATGGCGCACTGCATTCTTGCCCTCGTCATAGAGCACGACCGATTGGTAACGATACCAAATAGGCTCCCCTGCCGCATTGCTTGTCGAAGCTTCAAAATCCACAAGAGACTCATCGCTGATCTTTTCCATCAGCGCACTGAGATCATGTGTTGTGATAGTAAGATTACACTCCCGATTGCAGCGGCGTTTCACCACAAAATCTTCCTGCCGTGGCTCACGCTCAAAACGATCCTGAAAGTCTCCATACACATGCGCCTCTCCGGTGCCACACTCAATATCAAACACAATATCATTTGAAAGCGCTGTCAAGATTTCAAGACGCTCGTTAGCACGCTCAAGTTCATGACGCGCCTGCACCGTTTCCGTTATGTCGATGAGGGTTACGTAGAACCACTTTTTTCCCGATTCATCTTCAACGAGATGACCGCGATCATCGACCCAACGGATTTCTCCATCCGCACGTTGAATACGATAGACCACATGATCTTTATCACCGATGCGCACCTGTTCGTAAATCTCTTGATCAATGCGCGCAAAATCATCCGGGTAAACCATGCCAGAAAACGTGTAGCCCGTAAGCGCTTTAAACTCATCAAGCGTGTCGCATTTGTAGAGCTCGAGCAATCCTTTGTTTACGTAATCAAGTTCATCAGAGCCTTCAGCCGGATAGCGGAAAAGACCTCCTGGGATTCGATCAAGGAAAGCTTTTGCATCAGCAAGCGAGTTCATCACGCATGCCCCCTACTCTGAACGAGTTTAAAGATTCATCAGGTTTTATCAGGTTTTGAACTTTTTAACTCTACCAGGCTATTCTTTACCTGTCCAACAATAGGTGCAAACTTTTTCAGGATCAATGCCAATAGCCTCAAGCATACCCTCAAGCGACTGATAAGAGAGCGAATCAAAACCCATATCTTTACAGATAGTCTTCAAAAGACACTGACCTCTGTCCGTATGAGCATCCGCATACTCGTCTAGATGCTTTTGTCCTTCATCGCCTTCAAGCTCTTGCACCACACGACGTGCGAGCAAATCCATCTCAGACTTATTGGAGGAGAAGCTTAAATACTTGCAATTGAACATCAGTGGTGGGCAGGCACTACGCATGTGCACTTCAGCTGCACCAGACTCGTAAAGGAAGTCAACCGTTTCACGCAACTGAGTACCACGGACGATGGAGTCATCAACAAACAGCAACCGCTTATCTTTAATAAGTTCCGGTACAGGAACTTGTTTCATTTTAGCAACGCGATTGCGCACCGCTTGGTTGCCAGGCATAAAGGAACGCGGCCACGTTGGTGTGTACTTAATAAAAGGACGACCAAAGGGCATACCGGATTGAGTAGCATAACCAATAGCATGCGGGATACCCGAATCAGGAATGCCAGCAACATAATCAACCTCAGGACAAGCACCGCGTGCCGCCTCATCACGTGCCATAATTTCACCGTTGCGATAACGCATAATCTCAACGTTTTGGCCTTCATAATTCGAATTAGGGTACCCATAATAGACCCACATAAACGCGCACATCTTCATAGCATCTTGCGCCGGTGAAAGCACTTGCACCCGCTCGGGCGTGATGCGCACAATTTCCGCGGGACCTAATTCATACTCATCCTGATACCCCAGTTTTTGGTAGGCAAATGACTCAAAGGCCACACAATGCCCATCAATATCCTTACCAATCAAAACAGGAAGGCGACCAAGTGTGTCACGCGCAGCAACGATTTCTCCCTCGCGCGTCATGATCAAAAGTGTCAGCGAACCATCAATTTGCTCCTGCGCATGTTTGATGCCTGAGACAAGATCATCTTTTTGGTTGATCAGTGCCGCAACCAACTCGGTTGCGTTTACCTCGCCAGAACTCATCGCCATAAATTGATTGCCATGATCTGCAAAATAGTCATCAATGAGCTGCTCAGTATTATTGATAGCACCAATGGTGGTAATAGCAAATGTACCTAAGTGAGAGCGTACGAGTAAAGGTTGAGGATCTGAATCCGAAATGCACCCAATAGCGCACGTTCCATGGAAGTTCTCGATATCTTTTTCGAACTTAGTACGAAACGGTGTGTTTTCAATCGAATGGATTTGTCGCTGAAAACCCGTTTCTTTATCGAGTACAATCATGCCCGCACGACGTGTTCCCAAGTGAGAATGATAATCCACACCAAAAAAGGTATCTAATACTACATCGCGCTCAGAAACTGCACCAAAAAAGCCGCCCACAAAGGCCTCCTCAAATAGAGTGTTTAGATACTACGTAATATACAAAGGAATTAGCTTCTTTTAAACCATTATTAGGGGGGTTGGCGCTTTTCAACTACAATACGTCTTACAAAAAGGAAGAATTTGATCACAATTCTTGTGTATGATGGATCACTTGATGGCTCACTTGATAGTTCACTGACATCGGGATGACCTTCTTCATAAGATAGACGAAAGCACAAAGGACACGCCATGAACATTGCAGTGTATTGCGGCTCAAACCCAGGAGACAATACCGCTTACGCTCACGCAGCCCAAGAATTAGGAACATGGATAGGAAACCACGGCAATACCCTGGTCTATGGAGGAAGTTCAGTGGGGCTTATGGGAATTGTATCGATGGCATGTCTTGAAGCAGGTGGAGAAGTACGCGGCGTTGAGCCTCAATTCTTTATTGATGCTGGTGTAGCACAACATAATTTAACCGAGCTCTTTGTGGTTGAAACCATGAGTGAACGCAAAGCAAAAATGATTGAACTCGCTGATGTCTTTGTCGCCCTTCCTGGAGGCGTTGGCACGTTAGAAGAGATCTCTGAAATCATGTCGCGTATTCGCCTTAACATGACGCAAGGTCCTTGTTTTTTGCTCAATATTGATCATTTTTACGATGGGCTTGCTCTTTTGCTTGACGCTATGGTTGACGCTGATTTTATGGAGCAATCAGATCGAGATCAGATACTTTTCCCTACCTCAATTCAAGAACTGTTTGCCCAACTTTCTGATTTACAGAATAACCCTCCCGCCAAGAATAATGCCCCTTGCGTACCTGAAAGCAATATGCGCGCGCCCTTACGCGGTTAGCCTTATGGTTAAGCCTTGTCGAGGCTTTGTCGAGCAACTTATCAACAAAAGCACTATCTTTAAGACCCCTTAAACCCGTACAATAGTAGTTAAGTCCAAAATTGCACATACACACCAGCCTCAAGGGGTTACCGAATGTATACAGCAACTATCTGGGTCAAGACACTCAATTTCACTGATGAACAGCTTGCCATTTTGCAATCTTGCACGCCACCGGAAGCTTTTATTCAACATATTACTGCTGGTTCACTTGATGAACTTGCTGCACCTACGCCTGAAGACAAACCCACAACGCTCATCCTTGTGCGTCTTGTCACACAAGAAGACGTTTCTATCTTTCTGCAAGCTGCGCCTGCGCTACTCTCGAAGACCCATCGCCCGTTTAATATTCCTTTTAAGGCACCTCGCACGTTAGGTATTCACGAAGATGGCTCTACCGACGCTGCTGGCACCTCTACTCAGGCTACTTCCCAAGCAACATTTGTCGATATCCCTACGCTCACCTATAGCACTGACCTTGTCGTCTGTATTGACCATGATCGCTTAGAGGATCTTGCTCCTGTACTTAATGGTCTCTATGACGTTTGGGTTAACCCCCTATCGAACACTGAGCTTGCGTATCGATTCACCCAATGGCAACGACACTACCAAGCACGCATGGATGCCTGGGAAACCGACCAGTATTTAGATGCCACCATCAATTCAACCCCTTCTCTTGTGTGGTATAAAACGCGCGATGGGGTACACGAAAAAGTAAACGATAGCTTTTGCGAGACGGTTAACAAAGAAAAGGATGATGTCCAAGGTAAAAAGCACGCCTATATTTGGGATGTTGAAACAGACGATCCTGCCTGTATTGAATCAGAAGCAATGGTTATGTCAACACGTAAAACCTGCATGTCAGAAGAAGTCGTTCAAACAGGCAGTGATGACACTCGTTTGCTTACTACATACAAATCCCCGCTCTATAATCCCGATGGCTCTGTTATGGGCACGGTAGGGGTCGCCATTGACATCACCCAAGAGCGAGCCTATGAGCATAACCTCATCGAAAACTCAGAGACGCTTGAAACCATCTTTACCTCTCTCGAGTGTGGCGTTATCACCCATAGCCTTGACGGCTCTCAAATCTTTAGCATCAACCAAGCTGCCCTTGATATCTTAGGGTACGAGTCAAAAGAAGACCTTACTGCTCACGGCTTTAACATGGTGGCACCTTCTGTTGTTGAAGAAGATAGAGCTTTGATCAAAGAACGCATCGCCACGCTTAAACATATAGGCGATAGCGTTCCTGTTGAATACCGCGTTGATGGCAAAAACGGTTCCATCATCCATGTCATGGGAAGTGTCAAGCTCATCGAAACCAATGGTATTCCTCAGTATCGGCGCTTTCTTTTAGATATCACCAAGCAAAAGGAAGAAGAAGCACAAAATGAACGCCGTCAATCAGCCCTTATTCAGGCTTTAGCGGAAAATTACTTTTTGGTCTGCACGTTTTGCATGGACACCCAGATGGGTGAAGTTGTCCGCATAGCTAATGAAGGCTTGGAATACGCCCTTGATCCGCTATTTTCAGCAACATTAAGCGATGGGATGATTGCCTATGAAGGCACCCTTGACCACTACATTGCTACCCATGTTTATGAAGAAGACCAAGAAATGCTGCGAAAAGCGCTTTCTCGGGACAATATCCTTAATCAACTTAGTAAGCAAAATCGCTTCGAGACACTCTATCGTACTCAAAACAACGGCATGCTTGAATACCGTCAAGCCTCTATTGTGCGAGCGGGTACTTGGGATGACGGACGCGATGTTATTCTTGGTCTCCGCAATATTGATGCCCGTATTCGTGAAGAACTCGAACAAAAACAGCTTCTCAAAGAAGCGCTAACACAAGCCAACAAAGCCAACCAGGCAAAGTCAACATTTCTCACTAATATGAGCCATGATATTCGCACGCCTATGAATGCTATTGTTGGCTTTACCGCGCTTGCCAACAGCCACATTAAAGACGAGGCGCGCGTTTTGGAATACCTGGATAAAATTCAGGCATCAAGTAACCATCTACTCAGTCTGATTAACGACATTCTTGATATGAGTCGCATTGAATCAGGCAAGACCACCCTTGAAGAAGCTCCCTGCAACATTGAGCAGCTCCTCAAGGCACTTAAAAATCTTCTTCAGCCCGAAGCAGACGCTAAGCATCTTACGCTCTCTTTTGATACTACTCATTTGTCCCAAGAAACCGTTTTGTGCGATGAGCTTAAATTTAATCAAGTGCTTCTCAACCTTTTGGGCAACGCTCTTAAATTTACTCCAGCAGGAGGAACCGTATCTGTCATTGCAAAAGAAATTCCTTGCGCACAATCCGAATTCAAACAATACCGTATTGACGTTACTGATACCGGTATCGGCATGAGTCCCGAATTTGTTGATCATATTTTTGACCCGTTTGAGCGTGAACGCACTTCAACTATTAGCGGCGTGCAAGGCACCGGTCTTGGTATGGCAATTACTAAAAACCTCGTTGAGATGATGAATGGAACTATCTCAGTGTCGAGTCAACAAGGAGTCGGCTCAACCTTTACCGTTATCTTCACGTTCCCCGTATCAGCCGAACAAATTGAAACCAATCAGGCTGCCTCCCCCATCAACGATCATACATCCTGCCGCTTTAAGGGGTGTCGTTTATTGCTTGTAGACGACAACGATTTGAATCGCGAAATCGCAGCAACACTTTTAGAAGACGCAGGATTTTTAGTGGAAGTTGCGCGTGACGGCCAAGAATCACTTGAAAAACTTCTTAAGGTCGATCCGCTCTATTACAAAGCAGTACTCATGGATATTCAAATGCCCATTATGAACGGCTACGAGGCAGCACGTGCAATTAGAGCCTTTGATGATCCTACCCGTGCTTCAATCCCTATTTTGGCTGTTTCGGCTGATGCGTTTGAAGAAGACCGTCAAAAAGCTTTGCGAGCCGGTATGAATGGACACCTCCATAAGCCCATCGACATTGATTTACTTTTCCAAACGCTTGATTACTTGCTCGCCGAGAGCAAGGATGAGTGAGCGAAGGTGACAAACTGAAATTAATAGAACTTAATGGATCTTCTGAGCTGAAAGGGTAGGCTCTACGAAAGTGCAGGTTCTACCTGACTGGTAATCCACTCATCAACATCACTTTGCGTAGCAGAGGATGAAAACCGTTTTCCCTCAAGCCACGTTCCCGTCTCATTAAGCGCATGCAAATTTTGCGCGCTTGATCCTATCGGAGAAGAAGCGGACGTGCAAAATGGAATAACGGTCTTACCAGTAAAATCATTGTCAGTCACAAAAGCATCGACAGGCCATGCTGCCTGGCCCCACCAAATGGGGTAACCGATAAATACCGTTTCATACTGATCAAAGTTCTCGGGCGCAGTTTGCTCTAAAGCAATATCTTGAAGCGATGGATCTTCATGCTCTCTAGCAACGCGACTGCTCCCATTATTGTAATTTAGATCATCGTGCAAATAGGGCTCGACCGGTTTAAGTTCAAACACATCAGCGTCAAGATGTGAGGCAATTTTCTCAGCTACTGATTGAGTATTTCCTGTCGCAGAAAAATATGCCACCAATATAGTTTTGGGTGCATCAGCGGTTGCCCCATCGCCTTCCTTTTCTGAAGACTGGGACGAACATCCAGCAAAAAACAAGCCAACACACACCAAAAGACAGACCACAAAACAAGCTAGAGATATTTCTACCCTAGGTGATGAAGATGCGTTTTCCTCAACTCGTGTTTGAACGTGTACGCTGAGTAACTGAAATGGATGCATACATGCCTCCTAAAATAAAAGACACTGTGTCGCTTTTTAGTATACTATACCATTTTGTATATACTCGCACTCGTACAATGCGCTAGTTGTATGAGACAATAGCGAGGAATTAAGCCCTACACGGCAAGAAAATGTGTCCCTTTACTCAGAAAGGTGACCCTTGTGGAAACTGTATTTAAACGCATCGATCCAACCCAGTATGCCCACGCATGGGAAGATATCCCGTATGCTCATCAGGATCCCTTGCAACGCCTCCATATTTATACACCAGGCGATGAAGGAAATTATCCCCTTCTTGTCTATGTCAATGGTGGAGGTTGGGTACAACAGCTAACTCGCCACAATACGATTCCTGGCGTCTGGAAAGCCCCATCGCAAGGATATGCCCTTGCGTCTATTGGCTATCGTCTTGCTCCAAAAAGCACCTGGCCCGCGCCCCTCTATGACCTGAAAGCTGCCATTCGATTTTTGCGTGCTCATGCCGACGAATACGGATATAATGCAGACACTCTCGTAGCGTGGGGAAACTCCGCAGGCGGACATCTCATTAGTATGTGCGCTGCCACCAATGAGTTGCCCGCTTTTGAAGATCTCACCATGGGAACCCCCGATCAAAGCAGTTCACTTCAAGGTGTCATCTTATTTTATGCACCCAGTGATCTCTACCTCAACGAACTCGAAACGTTCATTCCTAACGCCGAAATTCAACGGATGGCAGAATCTCCCCGTGATCTCTGCGACCCTCGTCCTGGCATGGACAACTTAGGCAATATCGAACTTGGTTGTCGCGCTTTTGATAATCCTGCCGTTGCCGCCCAAGCAAGCCCTATTCACTATGTCACACCTAACTATCCACCTACGTATCTTGTCCATGGCATGGCTGATCCTATTATTCCCTACACGCAGTCCACGCGTTTGTGGAACAAGATTCGCTTTTTATCAGGTGATGAATCACGAGCGCAGCTTGAACTCTTCCCTGCGGTCGGCCATGGAGATCCTATTATGAAAACCGACGATGTCACGCGCCGCATGTTTGATTTTGTTGACACAATTGTCTACGGATCCGTACAAGATCGAGCGCCCCTCGGTGAGATCGCAGTCCTACCCTCATAGCTCCAAACCTCCTCATAGCCTTACGCCCTCATTTTTCATAAGTATCCGTAAAAAAGTAACAAACGAATGAAAAATTGCGCCAAATCGTATTAAAGTAGTAATAAATAGAAATTTACGCATTCTCTATCGGGCTTAAAACAACTTCATATTTTCTTGGTGTCCGTTCACCTTACGGGGAGGTTTGTTATGGATATCACTAAACCTAAAGCACTTATACAAACAGTGCTAGCTTTTATTCTTGCATGTGGGCTTATGATTCCTGCACAATCTTTTGCGGCAGGGACAACCACCAGTCAAACTCTTGATGCAAACTCCCAAGAGACACTTGTTGACGAAAATGTTTCTGATCTCAACAACGCTCCTGATCTAAGAGAGACTTCAGGTAATGCTTCTTATAAAGACAACTCTGCTTCTGAATCAAATTATGCAGATACAGAATATAACTCAGACACTAAACAGGGCAACCAGTCACCAGATCAAGCAGTAATACTAGCTGACAATTCTGAAATCACTACCTTTGCTGATGCGGGGCCCTTTACTATTCAAGGCGGTGTTGCAGGAACAGACTATTCTTTTAGTGGATCCATTCTTTCAATCCTTACTTCTACTCCACTTACCATTTCAACATCAACAAGCACAAACAACACCATCCAAATTAACGCGGGCGTGCATGCTGATATCACACTTAACGGGGTAACTATTGAAAATGCAGCCGCACCTGCTATTAACCTCATCACTAACTTGTATGACACGGTAAGTGGTACTGCTGCAACCGATGGTTCTCAAATCCGCAACCCTACCTCACTCTATCTCAAACTTAAAGATGGCTCGCATAATAAGCTCACAACAACCGCACCTTCAAACAATGCAGGCATTCGCTGCGGAGAGGGATCGATTCTCACCATTGACGATGAGCTCGATAATCGCCTCCAAGGTGGCGGCACCGCTCCTGTTGAAGGAGAAAAAGTCACCGCCGATGTCACGCTTGTTGACGGCAAAGCCATTCCAGCAGGATCACTTTCAACTGCGCTTGATAGCGACAACCCTGGCACGCTTGAAATCATAGGCGGCGGTTATGCTCCTGGTATTGGAGGAAGCCCTGCCGAAAACGGTGGCACCATGACATTTAATGGTGGCACCCTTGATGTTCGTACCTACGGCTGGGATTTCTCAGGCGAAGGCGGGGCGAGCTACTCTGCTGGCATCGGAGCAGCAGGCTCTGCTGATGGTACTGCTACCGTCATGACATTTAATGGTGGCACGATTAATGCCTACGGCGGCCTCCATGGTGCTGGCATTGGTGCAGGACACAGTGGCCACGACAGCGATGTTGGTGCACAACAACCTAACTCAATCCAATCGCGTGGCACAACTCGCTGCACGGGAGATAATCCTAACGTCGCTGGAAACATCGAAATTAATGGCGGCTATATCTATTCCCAAGGAGGCTGGCATGGTGGCGCCTTTGGTAGTGCTTGCTGGTCGTCTAATAAAGGTAAAACCATCAAGATCACGGGCGGAACGCTTGTCCCTGTAGCAGGCACAGGTGGCGGTGGCGCGCATACGGGTGACTACAGCGTCTTTCCTGAAATTGGCGGCTCAAAAGGCTACGTTGTCATCACGGGCGGATCTGTTCGCTGTAGTGATCCCACCATCCGATTCCAAGGAATTGGAACAACAGCCTGGAGCAATGAAGCTTATCTCACTCCTGGCTACAATGTCTCTAACCCCGAAGACCCCAACAAGGTCTTTATGGTCAAAATTGATTTGAGCTCAGAAATTAAAAAACATCAAGGCGATGGATCGACCACAAAAGGCAATAATAAAATAGGCAAGTGGGAACTTCTTGTCGCAGGTGAACCCTATGCATATGGTTCACCGCAACAATTCGATGAAGGCAAACTCTACCTCTGGCTCCCTAAGGCAGCTACTAAAGAGCAGGTCACTGTTAACCTCACCTACTTTGACGATAAAGGAAAAGAAATTTCTATCGAGCCTCTTTTCCGTAATCCAGGAGACATTGACACCCTTAAGCGCTATGTTCAATTTGAACTTCCTGATAAATATACCGATTCATTAAAGAAAAACTACGACGGACTTCCCTTTACGGCATACGACATTGTCACCAATCCTATTACCACTAAAGAAGAGCCCGCCAAAATCCTCAATAATAAAGATGCAGTAACCTATGTGTACCAGCGTTTTGACCACAAAGACGGTACAGCTCAAGGTCCCGAGATTAACGACAAGGGTAACCTTCCAAGCGATGAAGGCGTCATGCGTTTCACTATGACTTCAACCCAATTCTCCAATGAAGAAAAAGATGGCTTCAAGGAGAACTATTGGGGACATCGTGCTTTTGGCTGGTGTGAGATCTATGCTGTTCCTTCACGCGTATCCCTCGTAGAAGCAAAGTGGGTATCAGATCAAGAACCCGGTAAAAATGAGCATGATGCCCACCAGCAAATTGAAGTAACAGCTGAAATCATGGGTGGTTATTTTGATAACGACCCTAATAAACCTGTTGCTGATACTTGCAAAGCTCCAACCGGCAGTGTCCAAATCTATGTTGATGATGAGCCTGTTGGTGAACCAGTACCTTTACGCTTCCAAGATGAGATCATCCAGACTGGTAATACCCGCGCAACCGTGACGCTCCCCCAAAACGCTACCGCTATTGATAACGGTAAGGGTGGATCCTACACCCGTTTCAACTATACCTTCACTCCAGCCGATGAGGATTTTCATGTGCCCAATGAATCTCTCGACGCAACCAACAGTCACAAAATTACGGTGCAGTATCTTCGCGGCTTAAACTATCTTGCAAGCGCAAATCCTACTGAGAATGACGATGTTCCTTCTGATGAAGTACGTATCAAGCCTGTCGATCCTCAGGGCACTATTGAAAGCGACCCAACTGATGGACCAGAAGACATCACCAGCAATCCTCCTGTTGACGATCCCGGTGATTCCGAAAGCCCAGACGACCCATCGCAACCAGGCGATAAGCCTTCATCCAACCCAGGCAAACTCGTTGAAGGGGCTATGACCATTCGCTACGTTGCCCCCACTGCAGACGATCCTACTCCTGGCCAAGTTAAGCTCAGTCTTAAAACGCCTTCGAGCGCGACACCCACCATCACTACCGAAGACGGAAAAATTATTGAAGCCCAATTTGCAACCGATACTGACGGTAAACCTGTACGCGATGAGAACGGTAATTACGAAATTCTCATCAATCCGCAAGCTATTGGTAAAACAAAGCTTTCCGTCAAGCAGCCTGCCAACGGCGCTTATACCTCAACTCGCTGGAGCTACGATGTAACCGTATTGCCTGATCCAGGGATTATACCTAGCCCATCGGCAACTAAAACCGCTACTAACGCCACCCATCCCGATGGACCAAATCAACCAGGAGATCGCATCCATTACGAGATCACCGCTACCAATAAGGCTCTTGGTTCCATTTGGAAACACGGAATCGCCACTGATATCCTCCCCGCTGGTTTGGCGTTGGATGAATCAACCTTGCAACTGCACAACAAGGCAGCGGGCTTTGATGGAGCCCTCACCCAGACCGATTCCCCAACTCCTGGTCAAGGTCAGTTTGCACTCGTAACAACCCCTGACAATCGCACACAATTAGTTGTTGGAATTGGCGATGTGGGTGGTGGTACCCAAGCGACTATCTCATTTGACTGCGTCATTCGACCTGATGCAGTAGGTGGAGACATCACTAATCTTGCCGAGGTGCAAGGAAGTCGTCTTGATCCTAACGATATTCCTCAAGGTGATGACGAACAAAAAACCATTCCTGATGTAGCACCAACACCAACCAATCCTGCGGCTCCCTTAGATGACCCCACCGTCATTCCAGCTGATAGCGCCAAAGACAAATTTGAAACCAGCAAGCACGTAGAGAATAGCACCCATCCGCAATCTGACCGCACTCATTTAGGTGACATTCTGCACTATACACTCACCTTCACTAATACCGATGAATCTCATACGGCATCCTTTGACGCGTTAATTTCTGATCCGCTCCCCTTGGGCGTTGATCCTATTACGAACTCTATTCGCCTTGTTGATGCGCAGGGCATATCGCACACCGTCCCCGCATCTGCATGGCATCCTGAAACGCGCATACTGTCAGTATATGTAGGCGACATTGCAGGCCAGCAGACCGCAACTATCACCTTTGACGCTCAGGTTACCCCTGATGCACTCACCAACGACATCACCAACATTGCTCAGCTCACTGCAATCTATCCTTCTAAGAGCACCACCGGCAGCCACGACCCTGGTACTCCTGGTCCCGCTGAAGTTGAGATCATAATGCCCGATGACCCTAGCGACCCTAGTGACCCTCCCAACCCCTCTGACCCATCGCTTCCTGACGATCCCTCAAGCTTTGCTGTTCTCACTCCAGGATCAGAACCCAACCCAGTTGTCCCCAATGATCCTACCGAACAAGACATCACCGTTGCTAAACAGGCAAGTAACCTCACGCGCAATGATGGAACAACACGAGTGGGTGACATTGTGCGCTACACTATCACAGCAACCAACAACAAAGAACACACCGCGCTTTATAACACTGTTATCAGTGATCACGTGCCTCAAGGACTTGAAGTGTTATGCGGCTCGATCAAGCTCACCTTATCCAATGGTCAGCAGACCGATGTTCTCGACTCAGTCTTTGATATCCCCTCGCACACCTTACGTGTTGTAGCAGGACCACTTAGAGGCAAGGAAACCATCACGCTTGCCTTTGACGCGCTGGTAACCAAAGAGGCACTCGATACCAATATTGGCAACGTTGCGTACGTATACGGCGAGTTCCCTTCGAAAGTTGACTTATCACATGACTCGCTCACGCCAGGCGACAAAGCCGCCCCTAGCAAAGACTATGATGCAACCTGGCTTTCATCTCATCTCATGATTGCCTCACCGATATCGTACGCTCCCGGCACTAATCAAAATGGCGGAGTGCTTGAAGGCGACGACAACAGCAGTGCAAAAACTATCGCAAAAACAGCTGATCAGATGAGCCTTATCACGTTCGGGGTTCTTGCAGGAATTGCTCTCATTTGCATTGCCGTACTGAGCTACACACGCCGCCGCAAGCATACTTCTAACATCATTGCGTAACTATTAAGAAAGCTTCGTGAACACTTTTTTACAAATTCGTAAAAGCATACACTTTGCATCATCCTTTCCCATAAACTCGCTAGGATAAAAGACAAGCCAGAAGTTGTAGAGCCCGAATACAACTTCTGGCTTGTTTGGCATGGTTTTACTCTAATCAAAGAGGAGGTCATCATGGATAAATACATATGCGATGTTTGCGGCTACATCTATGATCCCGAAGCAGGGGATCCTGAGGGCGGCATTGCCCCCGGTACTGCCTTTGAGGATATTCCTGATGATTGGGTATGCCCCGTATGCGGCGTATCTAAAGATAACTTTTCACTCTATACCGAGTGATTTTACCGAGTGATTTTTAACAGAAAGTCTTATCAAATGTGTTTTAAACGCCATAGCTAAAACACCTAGTATGGCGATGGGGACTTGTGTATGTGCAAGTCCCTCTCTTATATCTGGCACGAAATGACTTTCCATGTCCCTTTTTTAGTCTCCGCAAACTCCATAGTATATGTTGTCGCCATTCCAAGAACAAAGTCTTCAGCGGTAAGTTCATCAGCAAGTGCTTGGACCTGCTCTTCCGTAGGACGCTTCGAACAGACACATTGAGCACCACTGCGATCATACGAAACAACAATACCCTCAACAACACGTGCAGCCCAAATATTGCGTTTAGATCCATAGGTCTTTAAATCATTTCGCATTATTACCATCACGCTTTCATTTGTATCTTATACATACTCGCTTGTTGCTTTCTTTCATACGCCCTCATGCACTCTTATGCATTCTTACATATTCTTATTCGCGCACACTTTCAAAGCTTCATGCGCCCGCAAGTACGCATCAGCTCTTGGGTAATATTCTAATTTTTTGCCCTCATTTCCTCTGTAATTGATAGCCGATCTTTACTATGATCTAATTACTATGAAAGCAAAGCGTGATAAAAACATTGATATGCTGCACGGGCCCTTGGCGCGCAAAATTCTCCTCTTTGCTATCCCGCTTGCCCTAACTTCGATCCTCCAACAGCTCTTAAACTCTGCTGACGCAAGCATCGCTGGACGTTGTGTCAGCAACTTCTCTCTTGCAGGTATTGGCGGAACGGTCCCTATCACCTCTACCTTTGTCAACCTCTTTGTCGGTCTCTCTATTGGCGCTAACGTTGTGGTCGCCATGTTTATTGGATCAGGCAACACAGAACGCGTAAAGGAGACCGTTCACACGGCAATGGGTCTCGCGATTGTCACCGGACTCATTCTTATGATTGCAGGCTTGTGCTTAGCTGAATGGATTCTTGTTGCTATTGGTATGCCTGCGGATGCAGAAGCAGACGCTCTTGTCTACATGCGCTGTTATTTTTGTACCATACCTTTTTTGACACTCTACAATTTTGGTGCCGCTATCATTCGCGCTCATGGCGATACCCGCACACCGCTCTATGCCTTACTTGCTGCAGTTGTTGTCAACTTTGCGCTCAACATGCTTTTTGTCCAAGTGTTTGGTTGGGGCACTGCTGGCATCGGTGTTGCTACTATTATTGCTTGTGCGCTGAGCGCCTTCATTCTCATTGTCGCCCTTCAACATGAACAAGAACCCTATCGTCTTACTGTTCGCCAGATTCGTATTAGCCGCTCTCCTCTTGTTGGGATCCTGCGTATTGGCATTCCCGCCGGTATCCAAGGCGCAGTCTTTTCTCTTTCAAACATCATTGTCCAAGCAGCTATCAATGGATTTGGATCAGCTGCCATTGCTGGATGTGCGGCAACCTTGAATTTTGAAATTTACACGTATTTTTGTATCAGTGCGTTTGCCCAGACTGCTGTAACGTTTACGAGCCAAAACTTTGCAGCAGGCAATGCGGAGCGCTGCAAAGAAATTTTTAGGTGGTGTCTTCTCTTTGGTGCCGGTGTTGGGCTCTGTTTAGGTATCACGTTTACCGCGCTTGGACGGAGTGCGTTAAGTATTTTTACGACCGATGCAGCTGCTCTTGGCTATGGCATGATTCGCATGTGGCTCATTGAACTCCCTGACTGCTTGACCTCATTTTATGAAGTTCCCGCAGGCTGCCTGCGCGGTATGGGCTGGTCGACCTTGCCAGCTATTATCACCATTTTTGGGTCATGCGTTATGCGTATTGCTTTTGTAGTTTGGGTATTCCCTCACCTCAACGACTTCGTTGCCTTAATGGCACTCTATCCCTTCACTTGGATCTGCATGCTCACTGCCATGTTGATTGCTTACTTTATTGTACGTCGTCGTGCTTTCAAAACAATTGCTAGCCCAAGTACACAAACAGCTTAAAATTAATCATTACCTGTGAAAGTCAATTTATCCTTCATTACGACATTCTTCTTTGATCGTGCGATACCGCGACAGCGCAATAACAGGGATAGCAAGCGCAAGCAGTGCACCCATCATAAATCCTGACTGCGTCCCCCACCCATCAACAATGACACCAGCAAGCGTTGGCCCTATTGCTAAGCCACAAGTACATCCAGCATTGAGCCAAGTAATTGCCTCAGTTAAACGTTTTCCAGGAACAGCGCGCTCACAAGCACCATTCAAGACAATCAAGAAAGGAGCATAGAACAGCGCTGCAACACATGAAACCACATACAAGCTCACCGCATTCGTAATAAATATCATTGACCCATATCCCAAACCAATACAAACTGCAGTGAGCAGTACTTGTTTGTAGGGCAAAATGACCAGACGCAACGTGCCAAAAATAAAACCCATCACAATAGAGACAACCGCTGATGCCATCAGTGCTCCACTTGCAATATTGGCATCCCCTAACCCTTCTGCAAAGGCAACAGTCGTCGTATCAAACGTTCCAAAGAATGCACCCAAAAGCAACATCAATATAAACAAAATACGCACCATACCTGACGTGCGAAAAAGACTTTTTGACGATGGGTTCAATGAGGATGAAGCTGACGATGAAGATGGATCAGATGGCGCTGCATCAATTTCTAGCGACTCATTGATCTTGTCATTCTCTACCGTATTGCCGCTCTGTTCTCTCCAACCTGGCTTAGGTTCCGTATCTTTTGAGAGCACCAGCAGAACTGTTCCAGCCAGAAAACAAACACCGCCTACGGCAAGACCAGCAATAGGAATAAGCGTTGAAGCAAGAAAGATAGAAAGCGCTGGCGCAATCATAAAACCCACATCATCCAGAATACCTTCATACGAAAAGATAGTGGTGACAGGAGGCGCACTGGAGCCCAATTTCCCTGTGCGTAAGAGATAGACCCATCGCGCACGAGAAAGGGCTTGTGCGCTCGGAATACAACCGACAAAAAGAGCAGCAAGAAATAAAATCCACACGGGACCATGAACATACACGGCAGACAAAAGCACAATCAAACCCGCAAGACTAACAACTGCCGCAAAGGGAACAATCCTCGATTGACCTTTCTCATCAACAAGCTTTCCCAAACGCGGACCAATCAAAAAGATAGCAAGTGCAATAACCGACGATACAAGGCCTGATTCAAGAAAGGAATACCCTGCCAGAGAAAGCATAGCAACCGTACCAATATTCATCATGTAGCTATACATACGCATAAGTAAACAAGCCGCATCAAAGCGACGCGCTGTACGAACCGCAAGGATTGCTCCATAGACTTTGAAATTCGCTGCTGGCACAACTCTCTTTCTGTCTTGTTTACAAAATACCACGTACCAAAGCAACAACTTGTTTGCAATGATTTACTTGCAACAATCTGTTGCTTTGATGCATGCGATGAAAACCGCATAATAGACGTATGTTCTTTGCAATTATCAAACAGACAGTCTCTTCACGGTCTTCAAGATGCAATCACCAAGATTACCAAGATCACCAAGAGACATATCGCCTCTGTACCATGAAAGGATACCGCTATGTCGTTAGGTAATATCATCGCAAAAATCCGAGCGGAAAAAGGATTGACCCAAGAACAAATGGCGCGCGATCTATTTGTTACTCGACAGGCAGTTTCCCGATGGGAAACAGGCGAAACATCTCCTGGTGTCGATATGGTAAAACTAATTTGCGTTACGTATTCGATTCCCCTTGAGCGTTTTTTTGAAATGCCCCTAGATTACTATTGCCAATGCTGCTCTATGCCCATTCCTGATGAAGCGCTCCACGGCACTGAAGCTGATGGGTCAAAAAGTGACCACTACTGTAAATGGTGCTATCAAGATGGCGACTTTACTGCTCAGGGAGTTGATATGGACGAATTCATTGAGGCAACTGCACAAATGGAGGCCGACGCACTCGGTATTTCACGTGAGGAAGCCGTATCACTCATGGCAACGTTGCTCCCTCATCTTGAACGCTGGAAAAATGAATCCACCGATGGGTCAACTAGCGACTCAACCGACAAGTCCATTAATGAGTCAAGCGATGAGGTTAAAAATAACTCTAACAATAAATCAGCGAATTAGACAACAACTTCTTCCCACGATTCAAAAGATAGCCCTGGCACTTGCCTCATCAAACGGAACAATCTCAAAGGGCAGTAAAAGCAATTCTACTCTCAAGCGCTCCTCCTCAGGTCGAGCGCTTTTTTCTGCACCTAAAAGAAGCTCTGCTTTTACCACTGCAGGAATCTTAAAAAGACTTGCATCACTAAACTCTATATCTAAAACACACTATCACTAAAGCATTCTACCCCTTACGTCATGATGCACTATCATCCCCAACTTGATACAATAAATTCCTCTATATCTATTGCACTGTGCGGGGGTTCACTTATGAAAAGATTCACCTTAACCACACTGTCTTTACTACTTGCAGTATCACTTTGCCCAACCCTTGGATTTGCGGCAGGCAACGAGGCTGCTACTCTTAATCAAAATAACGATGCCACCCCTATGAGATCAGGCATTGTTGAAAATGTGACCGTCGCAACTGATAATTTCTTAGGCGCTAACTTTGACCAAGAGCCTGACGATGTTGCAGACTCCATTCTCTCCGCTTATGCACGCAAAGAACTCTCTCAGGGCAGAAACGTAAATATATGGCTCGAATCAACACGCACCGTGAGCGATGAGGATGCCGCACTCATCCAAAAGAATTTGGGCGGATATCTTCCCATCGCCAATTTTAGCCTTACCCCCTACAGCCAAGTAGAAGACGAAGCGCCTGTTAATGAAGGAGCCGTTACAAGGGGCGATGCTCTTGTGCGAATCGGTTTAAAACTGCCGGACTCTCTAGCAAATACTGATCCCACCATTGTTCGCGACTATAAGATACTTTGTGTCTACGAAGGGAATATAACGCTTCTGCCATGCACCTATGACGCAGACAGTAATACGCTTATTTTTAGAACAAATCGCTTTGCCTCCTTTGGCCTTATTTGCCAAGATACGCGCGATGGCAAGACTGTGTATCCTGTACTGGTGCGCAACAGTTATGCGCAGCAAAACGGTCAGGGTCAATACGCAGCAGGTGATAAGGTCACCATTTATGCTGGTAATCGCAAGGGCTATCTGGTAGATATGTGGAGCGCAAGCCCACAAGATAAGGTGCGCTTTACGTATAACGACTCGGATCGTGTGGAGTTTATTATGCCCGATACCCCTGTTGTTATCTCCGCCACGTGGATCAAGATTGGCGACATTAATGATGTAACGAACGCATCTGACAATGCCCTAAATGCAACGCTTGTCGACACCGATGCAAGTCTAGCCAAGAAGGTACTTGATCAAGATGCCATGGATCTTGTGATGGGTGGTATGGAAGCCACCATCTGGCTAAAGTCGACTCAAGAAATCCCTGAAGCCGACAAGAAAGTTATTACTCATGCGCTGGGCGATTGGTCTCTTGCTGAAGAGATAGACCTCACGCTTTTCTATGAGATAGACGGCAACGAAACTCAGGTGCACAAAACAAATGATCCCCTCACCGTGAAGATAACCTTACCTGATTCTTCTGATACCTCGCAGGCGCGAACCTACAAGATTATTCGGGTTCATGAAGGAAAAGCGGACATACTGCCCGCAACATTTGATACAAACACGCACGAACTCACCTTTGAAACAGATAGGTTCTCCGCGTATGCGGTTGTATATAAGGATGTGAAAGACGGTAGTGAACTTGGTATATCTAACACGCCGAATACACCGGGAACAAACGATGGCGACCAACCCTCCGCCACTGCACTTGCCACTACAGGAGATACCTCACTTGCTCTCTTTGCACTATTAGGAGCGTTCATTGCAGCAAGTTGCCTTATGTATAGCTCCATCAGAAGATCGCGCCTAGAACTCAAAGAGAGACAGTAATCTTTTAAACGCATCAATAGAGTTGGACCTACGAGTGATCTTTAGGGGCAAAGTAGTGATTCGGATTTACTAAAAAGCCCAGTTTCCCTACATGATTCATCATCCATAAAACGCCAATAGGCAAAACATACACCACCACAAGCCCACCTATAACATGCGCGGGAACGTAAAAACCCGCAAGCGCGCCCGTTGTCTGTACACCTGCCAAAGAAAGAACATAAAACCAACTTTTCATAAACATGGGATGCAACAGCCAGATGGCCTTGGTGTATCTATCGACGAACTTGTAGAAACCAATTTGTGACCCATCGCCAAAACGACCACCAAAAATTACCGTAAACCAGAAGAGCCCGGTTGCCGTAAGTAGCGCCGATAACACTGGTGCGGGCGTACTGAGCGCAAAAAGAAGTACGCTTAGGATGAGCCATCCTATAGAAATGAGTACAGCAGCTACGAGTTTAGCGCTTACAGCAAAGAGCGTACGTGTTTTTTCTTCTGCCTGCCACGCCAACGTCATCCCGCCGATGAACCAAATCCATGATCCACAGAAGTTCTGAACAACATACGGCAGAGCAGAAAAGTCAGCTGCTGTTGCAGGATGAAGTGCACCCATAATTGCAAGCACTTTGATGATCGCAGCTACAATCAAAAAACCAATCATCTGCTTTTGCGTTGCAAAGGTAGGGGTCAGCGCATACATCACCAACGCCACGAGAAAGAATCCAACAGGAATTACTGGATTAACAAAGGTGGCGTTAATAAGGTTTTCTAAACTAAGCGATGGGTTTGCACCAACCCAACTATTTATCAAAAGAGTAAAAAACGTTATGAAGACAAGCGGAACGAGCATATATACCACGTGATACTTCATACTGTGGCACCAATCCGCCCTATTTCGTACGCGCCACTGCTTCTGGAACAAATACCCATAGCCAAAATAAAAAACAGGCAGCTGAAACACAAAGAAGCACGATTCAGCCCATCGGTATACAAGATCACCAGGCAAACAGCCCAAATCTACCATCGCCTTACAGAATCCCCCTAGTGCAATCAAAAGCGATGCTGTTGATTGCATATTAAAGATCCAGGTGTTGGGTATGTTTGCTTGCTTTGCTGACATGTCTTTCTGCTCCGCCATGAACGTCCTAGGCTCACGCTCTTCTTGGTAAATCTATCTTAGGATTACTCATAGCAAATCAGTTGCCGTTTTAGCTTATGTTGTTGAGGTGACACCAACACAAAGCTGCAAAGCTACAAACGTGCTGTGCAACTATGCAGCTTGACTAATGCAGATAGATCTGCCAAATTCCCGAAGTAAATTCAACAACATGAGAAGCAGCATCCTGCATTGACAAATTCTTATATGAAAACTCTTCTCTACCTTAAAGTCGTAATTCACGATTTCTTTTATCATGTCCCATGCAGCATATCTAACAGTATCGCCTCTTAGAACCCATTCACTTTTTGAGATGCTGCGATCACGGTATACCCCAGCCCTTTTTATCAATTCTCTAAAAAGCTGGCTCAAAGATCAGACCAACAAGTGGTCTGAAGAGAAAACAAAACAGGTCAGACGAATTAATCATCTGACCTGCAGAAAATTTGGTCGCGGGGGCCGGATTTGAACCAACGACCTTCGGGTTATGAGCGGTCTTGATTGAACGTAATGTACATTAAATTATGTGTCTGAACTGGTGTTTTGCGCTAAGCCTATCACGCAGATTGCGGTGCATTTAGGCAGGTTTTCATGCCCATCTGCACCGCATCTGCACCGACTTTGGGTGTCCGTTTCGACTGAATTTCGTAGCTTTTTCAGTCGATTCGGACAATTTAGTCCCCTAGCCTCTACTGAGACTTGCACCACACATATGCGGTAGAGCGACCGCCTCCAATCTTCTCTATCTTGCCATCGTCTACGAGCTTCTTGAGCACACGCTCGATGGTCGTAATCGAAATATCAGGACACTCCCTTGCGATTTCTGACTTCTTGACAGAACCCAATGAGTTCCCAAGGTACTCTTCGACTCGTTCAGCCTTTGTTTTAGATCCGCCGAGCAAACCCGACACCCTCGACTCAAAATCGGCGTACACCGCTATTTCGATTCCCAGAAGGTAGTTAACGAACGGAGCATAATCCGCCTCTCCCTCGTTCCATCCCCTCGAACTTGCGGCGAGGGCCTCGTAATACGAATCGCGCGTCCGGTTGATCTCGTCTTCAACACTCACATACTTCCCAGCCAGATACCCATTTTGATATAAAAGAAGCAAGGTCAAGAGTCGACTCATCCTCCCGTTGCCATCAGTGAAAGGGTGAATGCTCACGAAATCGAAGACGAAGCGTGCGATGAGAACCAAAGGGTCCACGGTCTCGCTCTCTATACCCATAGCATAGCTTGCGCACAGCTCTTCCATTGCCCCTGGCACCGCAACTGCTGGAAGTGGCCTGAATCGAATATGCTCTGCGCCATCCGCATCGCGTTCGATGATCGTATTATCACTATCCTTCCAATGCCCCGCGAAAGAGTGACCTGAATATCGATGAAGCATCGCGTGCATCTGCAGGATAACGCTCGGAGTTAGCCGCATGTGCTCATAGCTTTCATGGATAAGGGCTAGGACATCACGATAGCCAGCGATTTCCCGTTCTGCTCGGCTGGTCGGCTCGCTCTTCTCGGCCATTAGTTCGTTAAGACGTTTATCTGTAGTGCTTATTCCCTCGATTCGATTGGAAGCATCTGCTGAACGAATCTTGGCTGAAGTGCACAGTTTTTCCAGCACGTCGGGACGTGCCTCTAGATACAATGCCTGCTTCCCCTTGCATTCGTGAAGCGTCGCGATCTTCTTCACGATAACGGGAGTTAGCAAGTTGAGCGGATCGTTGTAATCGAAATGCGGCACGGATTCTCTTTCTGCCTCATGGTTTTCTAATCTGCATCATATTGTAGCATTTGATGCAGAATGTGTGTCGTATGATGTAGATAGGTTTTTCGAAATGGAAGAATGCCGGGGGGATAAGCCCCCGGCGCTTGATAGCCGCTTATTCAGCCACCGATATATTTATGTCATACGTAGCGGAGTCCAAGTATGAAAATGCCGACCCTATTCAAAAGAAACACCCGCCAGCGTGAACCGCTGAGAAGCGAGGACACAGACAAACCGCGATTTGTCGACTTGAGCAACGAAATCTGCGAACTGTTGCTGGAGTTTTAGCTGCGGCAGTACGACCTTAGCATTACCAACAATTTTGGCGTTTAGATTCTTCATGGTTACACCAACGGCATTTCGCTCAAGCGCTAATGCAAACGAGGGAAAAGAAATAACTCGCTGCAGATAGTCGCTGCGACATAGAGATGAGTTTGGCCCTAGGATCATACTCCCAGTACCGCATATTAAGCCATCTTTTGTAACGACCGCACTTCGCCCAATTTCTCCTCGACGCCCCAACACCACATCACCTACATGCAAATGGTAAGGCTCCATAGAGACATACTTTGACTCATCAATTGCCAGATTAGGATCAGGTTCGATTTGACCAGCAACAATATGAGAGAGGTTCACTATAGGATGTCCACCATATATGTAATCTTCCTTATGAAGAGCACTTCCAAAAGGACCTATCCTAAGCTCACAAAAATCATTAATTGGCTTAACTGGTAAAGCGCTGCTTACTGAATCGCATGGATCACCAAACATCTCGACAAATCGGGAGATGTTATGGCGGATGCCACCTGGCATTCCACCAACCATGATGTCGAGCGCTTCATCTCAAGCGATGACGAGGCCAAGATGCGCGCTTTCCTTCGAAGCGCCCCTGACATGTTTGCAGCGAGTGACAGGACGACACCCCCAGGCGAAGTCGATATGGAATCCGCATTGGCCGCTCGCATCATGCTGCAGCTCGCGCTGCTTGCGAGGGAGAAGGCGCAGGACAATACGACAAAGGTCTCAGAAGCAATGCTAAAGAGTTCGGGATGACAACAATCGAGGCCTCTCAGGAGTTCAAAGACTTTCTGCGCGACCGTGCAGAGATGATCGAGGAGACCACGCAGTTTCTATCCGAAGACGGAGCCGATGCTGCCTTCGCAAAACGCGAGATGGGCTATACCGGCATGTTCGACCCAGATGCCGACATCATCGGCATCTGGGTCGATACCGCCGTTCCTAAAGGAAGATATGCAAGCTTCCTGTTGCGCATGGTCGAGATGAGCAATCTCGCTGCAGAGACACGGGGCACAGCTAACCGCTGGTCGGCAGAATGGTGCAAGGTGGAAGAAGATGATGATGGCTTTACCGTCGAACCTGCCAGTGAGAAGAAGGCAAATGCCTTGCGTCTGCTCTGTGTTATGGGTTATTACGAAGATTCCGCTAGCGGTATCAGACGGGCGCTCTCTAACCTCTGCGATTTCCTGATGACCCTTCACATGGGCGACATGCGAACCATAGTCGTTGATGGCCAAGAGGTCAGATCCATCGCGACGGGCGTAGGCTCTTTGTGGTGGAGCGCATTGGACGCTATGCGAAGCGGAAGACTTGGTGCGTGCGAGGTGTGCGGCAAGCCCTTCATCACCAACAACGAGCGCGGCAAGAAGCGCAAATACTGCTCCGAGGCTTGCAAGCAATGGAGAAAGGTTCATCCGGGAGAAACCCGAATGAACAAAGACAGGCCATCCCCGCCCGAATGGGCGCGTATGGATAGATAGGCAATCATTAGCGCAAAGTACCGGTTAGGAGGTGAAAGAAAATGGCAAAAGGAGACGGAAGCATCAGCGCCGTGAAGGACAAAAGCGGCAACATCGTCCGCAATCGTTGGCGCGTGAGCCTAAGCTTGGGTACCAATCCCATCACAGGGAAGCCGAACCGCATCACGCGAATCGTCAACGGTACGAAGGCCGAAGCTCGCCGTGTGCGTGATGAGTTGCGACGGCAATACGATCAAGGTCTCGAATTCAGTCAAAGCCAGACGACCTTCAGCGAGATGTCGAAGCTGTGGACTTCATCGCGATATACCACTGGCGCTGCGAGCGAAACGACTATCAAGCTCGATGCGCAGCGTCTGAAGCATGTGGAGGCATTGATAGGGAACATGGCCTTGAAGAGCATCACCGTTCCGGTTCTTGAGAAGACCTTCGCGATGATCAAAGAGAAGCGCAATCTGAGCAATACGACGATGCATGAACTTCATGGCATCGTTAAGCGGGTATTCTCGAAGGCGGTCGATTACGACATCATCCTGAGAAACCCGTGCGACAAAATCAAGGCTCCCAGGAAGAGCGATCCTGATAGGAAATCACTTCAAATTGAGGATGCCATCAAGCTGCTCGCTTTCGTAGACAAGTATGAGAGCAATCTTTTGGAAGAATTCAACCAAAAAGAGGAGCGTCAAGACAAACGTGGAAACTCAACGAATCGTAGCTACGTCAACGGCCTCGTGAACATCTCAAGCATCATGGCGGTGCGTATCGCTATCGCCACCGGAATGCGCCGAGGCGAGGTTCTTGGACTCATGTGGAAGGATATCGACTTCGGAGATGTCTGCGAGTTTCATGTCAGGAGGACATACACACCTGCGCTTAAGCTAAAAGAACCCAAGACCAAATCGGGGTTCCGAACCATCGCGATAGACGGCATCACAGCACAGCATCTAAGGGCATGGAAGATCTTGCAAGCAGAATGCTTGGATACACTCGGCGAAGCATTGGCGCAAACCGAGGATACCCCTGTTTGCTGCTCGAACATAGGTGGCCTATACGATCCGACGAACTTCTACGGTTGGTGGAATTCGTTCAGAAAGCAAGCGGGCTTTCCCAAGCTGAGATTCCATGAGTTGCGTCATACTCAAGCAACCCAGCTTCTTGCGAACGGCGTTGACGTGAAGACCGTTCAAACGCGCTTGGGTCATGCTAACGCTTCCATCACATTGAATTGGTATGCCCACGCAGTTCCCGAGAACGATCGAAAGGCTGCTCAGCTCATTGGAGATCTGTTCTCAGCGAACACCCAGAACGAAGATTTCGGCGAGAATTCGCCACAAGCAGATGCGCTCATCTGCACCGCATCTGCACTGACCCCTCAAACCCACCTGATACAAAGTAAACAGGCCAGACGGATTAACCATCTGACCTGCAGAAAAGTTGGTCGCGGGGGCCGGATTTGAACCAACGACCTTCGGGTTATGAGCCCGACGAGCTACCAGACTGCTCCACCCCGCACTATGTAGTTGCTGATCAACAGCAGTATTCATAATAACACGCCTCCGGGCGTTTGCAAACCCTAAATTCCTGAGCGAGCATTTCAACGTAACTTCTGGCACGTTCCGGCACGTTTTCAATACATTTTTTGACACCTTTTCAGTCACCTTTTTGACATAAATCAACCCACCGTGCCACACGTAAAGCCTCATCGTACGTAGCAATCCTATCGCCAAGATTATTATGCAAGAGCTGCAAGGCCAAGCGATATAAACATAATCAAGAAGCCGCCGATGCCGACGCTCAGGCCAATAATGAGACGCCGTTTGAGGGTATAGCGCTCCAGGACGGAAAATGCAGAGGTGAAGGGCGCGCGGTCAAATAGCAGAAGCGCGATGCCGACGAACATGATCGCCAATCCCATGGACGCTATCCATAAGTTGGTTGCGGGAATCGCGGCTTGCGTTTCGGATGGGTTGAGCGCGCTGATGACGCAGCCCCACAGGAATAAAAGTAGGACGAGAAACACGAGCACGTCCCAGACAATTCCTATGATCGCTCGCGCAGAAAGACCGCTTTCATCTTCGGTTGAAGGGGTTGAGGAAGCTACGTGTGACAAAGATGGTGATTGAGTTGTTGCAGGATTGCTTGCTTCACGTTGCTTGTCGGTTTCACGCTCGATTGACTCTCTGGTTGAAGCTGGCAGTGCGTGCAAGAATGCAGCCTTGAGCTCCCCTACCGTTTGGTAGCGTTGCTGCGGATCAAAGGCCGATGCCTTTCTGATCACCGCCGCCAAAGCAGGATTTGCCGCACTTAAAAATACATCACGCTTCTCGCGCGAGCTAAAAGAAGCATGCGGTGTCGCGCCCGTGAGCATGAAGTAGAGCACGGCGCCAAGCGCGTATACATCGGAACGCACATCGGTCTGACCGTAGCCAAATTGCTCGGGCGGCGCATATGCACGCGTGCCTAAGGCACGCGTATCACAATCTGAATCCTCGTTGAAGAGGCGTGCGATCCCGAAATCGATCACCTTGACCTGAAGGTTGCGCGGATCGTCAGTCCCATCGGCAAGAATCATAATATTGCTCGGCTTGATATCACGATGAATGAGCGATGGATCAAACGAGGCATGCAGCTGCGCTACCGCATCGCATAGTTTAGGAAAAATGAACTGCGTCGTTTTCTCACCCGCGCCATGCTGAGCGACCCAGGCATCAAGCGTCTCGCCCTCAAGGTACTCGAGAATGACAACCTGATACCCCGGGATGTCGTAACAATCCAAAACACGAGGAGCACACGCAAGTTTACGTCCCTGCTTTTCAGCAAGATAGAGCAACTCATATGCATTCCCCGCGTTGGATGCATTTGCAATTTGTTTGCGGATGTAGCGGACGCCAGGCTGAGTGTATGATTGACTTCCTTGGTTGGTAATTCCATCGTCAAAATCAACGTTAGACTCAGCGGCGGTATCAGCGACGGTATCAGCGACAGGCTCAGCGTCAAGCTCATACACAACGAGCTCCGTCGTTTCGAACTCGGAACTTTTGAGCATCTCGACCACGTGATAGTGTTTATCGCGCGCGAGGTTGGCCAGGCAGGTTTGTAAATCAGGTGAAGTCATAGACCTCATACTAGCAGAGCGTGCGAGCAGATCATCAGGCCGTCAGAAAATTGAACGAGCAAATGCTAGCAAATGGTTGCTTCCCCAAACCGATACAACTCGCATTCCGCCTCACGCAGCGTGTATCCCTTGTCGAGGCAGAAAATGATAATGGCATCGCGCCGATCCTTGGGATACAGCTCGTTCACACACGCCGCCTGAAGCAACCGATTTGTCTCCGTAAGCGACAGCTGCATAGCAAAGGCAAGTTGAAGCATCTTATTGCGCAACCCCTGCCGCTCCCCTTTGAAAATCTGGTAACCAAACGTCTCATTAAGACCCGCCGCTTTGATGACAGCCGCGCGCTTGAGCCCCTTTTTGTCCAGAAGGTAGTTGAGATACTCAGCGGCTGATCGGCTTGTAATGTGGTATGCATCAGTAAAGGCAATAGGCGATGGGGCATCCAGCAGTTCAGCCAAAAGCTCCTCAGTAAACGGTTCTTCAGCCGCAGGGATCTCGACTGCAGATTGCCCTGCATTGGGATGCTCATCTGCATGAATATCTTCAGGCGTTTTCACGCAACTTCCTTTCTAAGGGGCTAGCCCAAAAGCCATGAAGCCGTCGGCTTATCAGAAATCATACTTGCATAATACAGTGCTTTGGTGGCGTTGCCATCAAAGTAAACATCACCCGTCACGGTACCACCTGCAGCAAGCGTCCCCGAATTCAACTCATTATCACTCTCGGAATAATACGTATTTGATCGCTGAGCACCGTTTGCATCTTCAGCCTTCCAATCGAAGGAGTTAAAAGAGAGTTCCTTGGAACCATTGTTGGCATAGGTAACTGTGATGCCAGTAATAGGATCACCATTGTAATTTTTGAGACCTGTTTGAACGGCATCAACGCTTACGACAAGACCGCCCTCAGTTGTGATAGAAGTGCCCACAGCTAGATCAGTAGTGGAATCTGCGGCAGAAGTCGAAGCATTTGAATCACCTGACTCGGCCTCCACCGTTACACTTGCTTCAGGTCCATTAGTGGCGGAATCAATGGCGGCACTATACATACTCTGCGTCGCGAGCACCACAATAATCGAAATCACATTGAGCACGATGCCAGCGATTGCAATGCCGTTGCCTTTCTTCTTGCCCTTGCGAATTCCGACAAATCCCACGATGGCAAAAATGAGGCCGAGCGCTGCCAGAAAAAACGATCCATTGTTAATAATAGGCAGAAACGATGTCAAAATGGCAAGGATGCCAAGAACGAGAGCTGCAATCGCCATGCCCGATGTTGAAGTAGACTGCGTAGGTTGCTGCGTAGGTTGATCCATAGGGGTTCCTCTCACATTGAGATGACACATCGGCATGATCTACCACGAACGATGCTCGTTCAGATTCTCGTTCATCCAGATCAGTCGCCAACACGGCATCGTGCTTATCAATACATCATCGTATGGTAGAGGTAGACCTACACAAAAACATTAGCTGCGAGCTAAGGTTAGTTTGATTGATCTAGACGTGCGGAAGACAGAAACGCATCAATAAGCACTACTTGTTCGTTGGGCTCCACAGGAACATCGATAAGTGAGGTTGGTTGAAGGATTTCCTCACCGTCTTCTTCGAGGCCAAATAAAACACAGCCAAGCAATTCCCGTGCAGACAACAATGCATCATCCTCATTAACACCACTTGTTGCTACATCCAAATCAGGGAAGGTCACCGCAATTTCACAGCCAGGCTCGTAGGTAAACACGGCAGGATAAAAGTATCTATCATTCTTTTTCATTATGCCTCCATTCATAGGTGAAGAACTCATTCGAAATGAATTCCTGCTTGTCATCCGATACTTTTCCCGTTTTTTAAAGGATTTTTGACAAACGAAGACTTTCTGCGAGCCTTCAATTTTCCATTGGGCCTTGGCAGAGGTCATTTCAACTCATATATGAGTTGAAATCCTCACAAACCACCCCAGTTTTGTCACTAAGAACAGTAAAGTCGACCTCGACGAGAGTAAAGCCTAAAGACCAGTCCTCGCACAAAGTCGAGTCTCGTCACGGAAGGTATCAAAAATCAAAAAAGAGTGAAGAACTATTTAAAACGTAACATACAAAGCACTTTTATCATTATTGAATACAATCTTAGCATAAGCGCATCCAGATGATTTTCTAAGTTTAACCTGTTCAAACCACATTAACGTCGAAAACCAAGACAAAAGTTAAAGCAAAAGCTCAAACAAAAACCTAATCCACGTAGTCCCGATCAATCATGACGTTATAGCTAAACTGCGGATAGGTCTCACGTATTTTTTCAACTACCGCATCGCGCAAAGCTTCGTCGTCTTCCTTAAAATCAATCACGAGATCAAAGTTCACAACGCCTGTTGCCTCATCGACATAAAACCCATGCGTCCCCAAAATACCTGGCTGCTGAATAACCAGCTTTTGAAGGAGCGCGTGCACCGGCGCGTACTTGCCCGTTGTATTGGTCGCGTAAATTCCAAGCGTAATCAGAATGCCAAACTTGTTGTAAACGTCCTCAGAAATACGACGCGTCAACTCGGATACCATGCGTGCATTCATATTATCCTCAACCTCAATATGCGCGCTGCCAATAATCTCATTGGGTCCAAAGTTATCGAGCATCAAATCATAAGTACCAAGCACGCCATCGTAGGAGGAAATGAACTTCTTGAGTGAGTGCCCAAGCTTATCATCTCCCCGCTCACCAATGATGGGGCTCACTGCATCTTTGAGCACATCAAAGCCCGCCTTGAACACGAAAAGCGAGATGATAATGCCAATAATACCGTCAATATTGACGTTAAACCAGATCATGGCGAGCGCCGCCACAAGCGTACCACCCGTCAAAATGGCATCGTAATTCGAGTCGATACCGGATCCGTAGAGCGCACCTGAATCATACTCACGCCCTTTATGTGTGAGATACCAGCCAATAAAAATCTTGGCGATAATAGAAGCAACAATGACGATAAGGGTAATGGTGCCGTAATTAGTAACGGCTGGATGGATCACTTTATCAATAGATTCACGCATTGACATGACTGCGGCCGCCAAAATGATGAGCGCAATCACGAGCGAAGTCATATACTCCAAACGTCCATAACCAAACGGATGTTTTCTATCTGCGCGCCGCCCGGCGAGTTTGGTGCCAATGATGGTGATGACCGATGAGAGCACATCCGTTGCATTATTGACCGCGTCTAAAATAATGGCGATGGAGTTAGCGGCAACACCCACGATAGTCTTAAAAATAACAAGAACAACGTTGCCCACAATGCCTACATAGCTCGCACGCACAATACCCTGTTCACGCTTTTTTTGATCAGGCATTGATGCACGTGCATGCTTTTGAGCGCGATGCTTTTTATACACAAACTTTGCAAGATTATCAGGCACCTCAACCTTTTGATCGTGTGCCTGAGCCGACGCTTTGTCTGTTCCCTTGTCCGCCTGGTGATCTGTTGCTTGCACACCCATTGCGCTCATGCCTCTTTAATCCCACCATGATGCTGTGTGTTCATCGCGGTGCCTGCTTGCCCTCTATCTACCTTTTGTCGTTATCTTTAGATCATAGAGCGCCTTGTGCGCAGAAATGATTACACATGCCAACGACTAAGGGATTGTAGGCAGAGCGTTGCTTAAGTGATTATTTTGCAGCGATTACCTTGCAGCGATTACCTTGCGACGGGAAGCGAGAACATATCGCTACATTAAATACGGTTCATCAGCCTTATCAATACCTTGCACCGCAATGCCAATAAGGCCAGGCCCTCCATGGGTAACGAGAACCGGGCAGATTTCTTCCTCGTACAAATCAACAAAATCAGGAAGCTCTTCACATACCGTTGTACAAAACTTTGCACACTCAGCTTCCGCGTTGCTATTCACGACGGCAATATTGTAATGACGAAATCTCTCGACCCGTTTTTTAGCCAGCCCCAACATCTTTTTGAGCGACTGTTTGCGTCCCTTTGCCTTAAGCAACGGTTCAAGTGCCCCTTCAGCATTGGAACTAATCACCGGACGAACATCCAAAACTGATCCAAGCGCATAACTCGCACCAGACAAACGCCCTCCCTTGTAGAGATACGTGAGCGTTTCAGGAGTGAAAAATGCTCTTGTGTTGTCAATAATGCGCCCCATGCGCTCTAAAATATCCTCAAACGACAAACCTGCCTGTACCAACTTAGCAGCAGCAATGCCAATAAGGCCTGACCCCATCGCCAAAGATTTTGAGTCAAAAACGCGCGTTTCTAATTCGCTGAAGCCCATCGCAACACTGCGAAACAAGTTAAATGTGCTTGAAAGAGCACTCGCAATAGTAACCGCAATAACTTGCTGATATCCATCAGCATGAATTTGTTCAAGTGTTTTGAGCACCGAAGCAGGCGTCGGCGTTGAAGTCGAAGGGATCTCTTCAGGAAGACGTGCATAGATTTCGTTTGGCATAATATCCACACGGTCACGATAGGTTTCGTTAGGATAGTTGATCAGAAGAGGCACCACATAAATATTGCATGCTTCAACAACTGCGGAAGGAATATCGCACGCGGAATCAACCATAATAGCGATACGATTTTTTGCACACACCGACAACTCTTGCGCATTTTGCGCGTTCTGTGAACTCGAGAACGAACTCTGCAAATGCTGCGAACTCTGTGAATCTTGCGAGATAATTTTTGAGAATATGCCCGACACCGTACTATGACCCCTTTATCCAAAATACATAAAGGTTCATTATACCGTGGTTGAGGCCGTTGTACCCGCGTAGTCGATTAGACAAACCGCGGCACTTATTACTGCCCGTTTTGCACAAGCGGGGGCAGTTTCACATGAGTGGCCTCATAGCGCAAATAGCCCATTTGAATCCAACAACCCACGCAGTACATCGTACATACGGTAGGAACAATGGTGAGGCATCCCGGCAACCAGCAAATCAGCGTGAGTACCGCAGTAGCAATAAGCGCGCCACTATAGGGATGCTTGCCTTTTGAAAAATGGATACCAAGCGCAGCACCTGCAAGAGGAATCGCAAAAAGCCACGTAGTCACCATGATGATGGTAAGCAGCGCTGCGATAGGTAATCCAACAACGGTAATCGATAAGATGACAAGCACAATAGGCATCACAAGAAAAGCGATAAAGCCAGCAAGACAGGAACGCCCCATTCTGTCACGCGTCATAATAGCCATACGCTCAATGGGCTTGCGGCCAATCCAAGTAAAGAGAGCGGTCAAAAGACTATGAGAAGCAAGAGCGAAGACCACAATCAGCATCCACACGACTGATCCAAAGGGAAGAAGAGACCCCCAATCGGTTTGCAGCGCAATACCTGATGCATTCTCACCTGTCATCTCTTGAGCAGGACGTTTCACGACCTCTCCAATTGATGCCCCTTCAGCAACAGTTACGTTAGCGTTATCGGGAACAGTAAGCACACCAGTAATTACCGCGTCATCGGTAATAGTGATGGCACCAGCATTAATAGTCACATCGCCTTCGACAGTAGCAGAACATGTTACCTCATATCCGCTAAGAGATACGCCCAGATACGTACCTCCTGCCTTAATCGTACGACCCGCCGCATAGAGTCCTTTAGCCGTAACGTCAGAACCAGTGGTAATAGTCATGCCTGCCGCGGTGATATTGTTGATGACAGCAGTCTTAGTAATCATGATGGTCTGACCAGCAGGACGCAGAGACCCATTAATTGTTGAGTCCGTAAAAGAAAGTTCGTTTCCTGCTACACAGGCACTGCCATTGCCTTGTGCACCAACAGTAATGCCCGATGCCTGCAAAGCATCACCTGCCCAATAAAAATCAGTACCAATTTCCTTATTGGTCACCGGAGCATTAACCACAAAGAGATTACCGGTGTGAACATCATTAATTACCTCAGACTCGCCTGATTGCGCCTGACTACTAAACGCATCAGCATAGGCGCGCTCAGGAATGATCAGATAGGGTGTTGCAAGTGCTCCGAGCAATAACACACTTATCACCACGCTGAAGAGAACCTGAATCACTGATGGTGAACTTGGTGAACTATACGATGTGGTTTTCTGCATTACCTATCCTGTCTTTTGCCGTTACAGCCTTGTATGTACTGTTTTTCACAAGACTTTTGGTGCGCGTTGTATTGTGCCTTGTCTTGTGCGTTATTTGCTCAATGTAACTGAATCAATCATGATCTCGTCGAGGTAGTCTTTATCAAGCGAGCATCCAATACCCGTCTCGTATCCCTTAGGATTCAAAAGAAGCTCGCCGCCCGCGCATTCAAGCGCCGGACGCGCGCAATCATGATCAAAATACTCAGAATAATCGGCAATATCGCCTGGTAAATCAACACCCGCTAAAGTCTCAAAAGCGGCATAGGTGCGTTTTGATACACCGGTATCAAACATGCCACCCATCCAAACTTGGAATCCTTGCTCTTCAGCAAAGTTGATAAAGTCAAGAGAAGGCTGAATGCCACCAAACTTAGAGATCTTAACCGCGTAACAACGCAAGTTGTCGTACTCAAGCGACTCCATCATCTCTTGCGCACTCACCACTGATTCATCCAAACAAATTGGGGTCGTCAGTGTTTCTTGCAAGGTAGAAAGACGATCAAATAAGCTACGCTGTCCCGATTGAGGAATATAGCTTGGGTCAAGCGGCTCTTCCAAACACGCAATATTCAAACGATCCAACTTATAGAGCGCATCAAGCTGCGACTCATTAAAGGATTGATTAGCATCCAGAAAAATAGTGAGGTTAGGATAGCGCTCACGCACAGCGCGAACCTTATCGACAGCCGAATTGGGCTCGATCTTGATTTTGACGCGCTCATACCCTTGTGCAACTGCAGCATCCACTGCCGCAAGCGTTTCATCCGTATCCATAATGCCTACCACCGTACCCCCGAGCACGCGCTCTAGGGGCGCTCCACCCAACAAAGCACGCAGCGGTTTAGCGACAACTTTGCCATAAAGATCCCACACCGCACACTCAACGGCGGATTTTGCTTGTGGAAAATCTGCAATGTCAGGGAAAGTAGCCAAAGAACGCGAAACTTCTGAAGGATGCAGATAGCGTTCATTCATCACAATCTCAGCGATGTCATCACGCACGACCACATAATCATCTTCAAGCGTCTCAGGCAAATACCAATTGGTCGTAAAAGAAACACACTCGCCAATGCCCGTGCGTCCTGCCCAGTCACGAATCTCAACAAAGAAGGATTCGCGCTGATCAACGATGCCTTTTGCCGTTGTAACGGGATGCGCAAAATTCTGGCGCACGCGATAAAGTGATACTGATTTTATGTCGATGCGTCGATCGTAGAGTTGACGCAGCTCTTGAGTGTTGACCTTATTGGCAACCGTACGAGGAAATTCATTCAACACTAAAATATGTTTAGGATGATGCAAGCTCGACATCCGCTCATTGAGATACGCATGGATATTGCGCGCGAACTCCTGTGGGCAAGACGCAGGTTTAATGCCGGTATCCTCAGGATAGAGCCACGAATCCTTATGATCACGCTCGATAGCGTCAGCTGAGTAATCTGCCTCAATAAAGGCAACAGGACGGTAGCCCCACTCCTCATCGGCCGTACCAAAAACAAAGGCATCCTTAACACCTGGAATACGCAAGAGTTCCTCACGTATCTCTTCAGGGTAGATATTTTCTCCGCCTGAAACAATGAGATCATGCACGCGCTCAAAAACATGAAGAAATCCTTCATGATCAATCATGGCACGATCACCTGTTACAAACCACTCATCAAGCGTAAAGGCAGCACGCGCGTTAAGATATCCCGCAAAGACACCGGGGCCTTTGACGTGAAGGGCGCCAATTCCTTTTTCATCTGGTCGCATAATATTAACGCGATAACCCTGCAAAAGTTCTAACCCGCCATCAAAAGAGCGCGTTACGCGCGAGCAAGCAATCATAGAGCTTGTCTCGGTCATGCCATAACTTGCATAAACACGTGCCTTAGCACGAAGTGCACGCTTAATGGTTTTGTCGTTTAAGGCTGAACCACCCAATAAAATGCACTTGTATTGGGAAATAATTTTGTCTTTGTCATTTTCAAGCAAATCACGCAAAATCTTATCGACCACTGAGATGTGCGTGACGTTAAAGGTTAAGACGTCATTTAAAATACCCTGCACCGAATAGCGTTTATAGAGAATAAAGGGATTGCCGTTCAACAAACAACGCACCATTACCTCAAGGCCGCCCACATGGCACAAAGGCAACACAAGCTGCCACATGCCTTTGCGCGGCACAAGCAAGCGTTCATTAGCCGCAACCGCAGCACCCATCAAATCCTCCCACAAAAGCTTTGCCGCTTTAGGAGTACCTGAAGTACCTGAAGTAAACATGATCACGCCACAGGAGGAAGAGTCATAGGCCTCTTCACGTTCTTGCGCGAAATCAAGAATGCCCATGGTATAGGAGTTGATAGGAATCTGCCCATCGCCTAACCGAGAAAGCTCTAAAAGTTCCATGCCCAAGGACTCAACGAGTGCATTTTTAAGTGCTTGCTCTGTTACTACAGGAATATCTTTTTGATGCGTAGCTGTCTCAAGCTCCATCATACGCACATTACGCTCCTCGTCAGACAAACGAGGATTGAGCACCACTAAGCTAAAGCCAGCATACGCACTAGCAAGCGCCATAATGACAAACTCGGCACAGTTATAGGAATTGATAGCAAGATATGTTCCCGCCTGATATCCCTGGCGAATCAGCCCTCGCGCAAGCGCTGCTGACGCAAGGCGAACTTGGCGATAGGATAAACGCATGGTGCCCGACTCCAGCTGCGTATAAAACATGGGCTGAGAGCCATGCTCTTGAGCATACAGGGCTAATGTTTTAATCACGAATCTAACTCCTTATGCATCAGGGGAATTTAGGGAACTTGCTAAAGTCGGGATCACGCTTTTCTTTAAACGCGTCACGACCCTCCATCGCCTCTTCAGTGGTGTAGTAAAGCAAGGTAGCATCCCCGCCAAATTGCTGTAAGCCTGCCAAGCCATCAGTCGCGGCATTAAACGAGGCCTTCATAAAGCGCAGCGCTGTTGCAGAATGTTTTAAGATATCACGGCACCACGAAACCGTTTCCGCTTCCAAATCATCAAAAGGCACAACGGTATTTACCATGCCCATCTCAAGCGCTTCTTGCGCAGTATACTGACGGCAAAGATACCAAATCTCGCGCGCTTTTTTCTGTCCGACGATAGCGGCTAGATAACCCGCACCATATCCCGCATCAAAACTACCGACCTTAGGGCCAGTCTGACCAAACTTGGCCGTATCAGCCGCAATGGTGAGATCACAGAGAATCTGAAGGATATTGCCGCCACCAATGGAATATCCATTACACATGCAAATCACCGGTTTAGGAATCACGCGGATCAAACGCTGCACATCCAAAATGTTTAAGCGTGGAATGTTATCTTCACCCACATATCCACCATTGCCGCGTACTTTTTGATCTCCGCCGGAGCAAAACGCCTCATCCTCATGACGGCCCCCATGATTGGCACCGGTCAAGATAATAACTCCAATAGAAGAGTCATCACGTGCCACGCTAAACGCATCATAAAGCTCCATTGCCGTTAACGGCGTAAACGCATTACGGCGCTCAGGACGATTGATGGTAATCTTGGCAATTCCGTCCATTGTCTCGTAGATAATCTCTTGGTAGCTCTTACCGGCAACCCACGGGAACTGACTCATATCATTCCTTACCTGTGATGGAAATAGTTCTTCAAGGAAGGCTTTCACCACCGTCACAAGCTCATCACACGCCTCCGCATGCACATTGTGCCCGGCCTCCGGAATCACTGCATAATTGGTAATACCCGGTTTATCGCGTTTGAACAGGTCTGCCATGGCTAGCCTTCGTACCATTTCAGAATAGCGCACATCGGCGCCGCCCGCTAGGAAAAGCGTGGGTAGATCGAGCTCATCAAGAGCAGGACGCATATTTTCCATCCGATATTGACCGGCTTGGGACAAGTTTAAAGCTAAGGCGATGGGGTTATTGGCCACGCGCTCTTCACGCAATGCCATCTGCATCTTATCTGAGAGCGCACGCTGCGTTTCAAAAAGAGGGAGCGCCTCCCAATACGCAACAAACGCCTCCATGCCGCCCTGCAGCATATCAAGATGCGCGCGCGTTTTTGCCTCCATACTGGCACGCTCTTCTTCATTTTCTGGCCCTAAGCCCGCTGACTCAAGAATAAGTGCTGAAAAACATCCTGGATAACGTGTTGCCGCAACTTCAGCAATACGACCCCCTAAGGAGTATCCATACAAAATTGGTTTCGCGAGATTACCGCGCGCCTGAAGGGCAGCTACCAGCGTTAGAACTTGGTCAACATAAGCATCAAGCGTAAAGACGCGCTCCTCTTGCGCACTGAGCGTTGTCATGCCATGCCCTATTAAATCGGGTGCAACCACATAGAAGGCATCGCTAAACTGCTGCGCGAATGCCTCCCAACTTGCTCCTGTTTGCATAAACCCATGAAGCAAAATAAGCGGTTGACGGTTAGAATCCCCCCATGCATATCCATGAGTTGTAACCTCAACGCCTGCAATATCTCCCGCTACACGCCACTCGATCATAGGATTCTCCTTTATAAACGATATGCTTCATAGCGATCCGTCACGCCCTCAAGCGGAAGCGAAATCTCTATCAAGCTAATCCCAGGCTGTTCATAACTTTTTTCAAGCGCTACACGGCATTCGTCAGCAGTTGCGACACGCGTGTACTCAAGAGAAAACGTTTGCGCCGCTGCCTCAAAGTTGGTAGTGTGCGGCGTTAAAAACAAGCGCTCAAAATATGCCTCGTCTGACTTTTGCGGAAGCATATCAAAAATTGCGCCCCCTTGATTATTCAGTAGCACAATAGTTACCTGTGGGGGCACTGTCTCATCGCCTACACAACGACGCTCAAACTCAGCCTGTAATGCAAGGGCATTAAGGTCATGCAACAATGATAAGTCTCCAATAACGAGCGTGGTGTGTTCATAGATTTGTGCCGCTCCCAATGCTGAACTTACTGTTCCATCAATACCGTTGAGGCCACGGTTCGCAAGTAAGGTCAGCTGCTTGTCATCGCGACCGGTGTAGAACATATCAAAGGCTCGTATTGCCATGGAGTTTGCGCTAAAAATGAGTGATCCTTGCGGAGCCGCATCAAGAACAGTGCGGATGTACGTTCCTTCAAAATCAGACGCTCCCGCCTTGCGTACCGTCTCAAGCTTTTCTTGCGCTTGCATCTGACGGAGTCCCCATGCATGAAGAGCTTGTCTAGCGTCAGTTTTTTGCCTCGATTCAGGAAGCGAGGCAACATCGAGCAATGTTGAAACAAATGAAGCAGGTGTCACCGGCACAAACACTGAGGTTTGCGCATTAAAATCACGGGTGGCGATGGGGTCAACCACAATCTGCACGCATGCATGCTCTTCAAGATAGCGCACCACCGGCTTTGACACTGGATAGCGTCCAAAACGAATCACGCAATCAAAGCCAGGAAGCGCTTGCGCTGCGTTCCCTTTAAAAAGCGTATCGGCTGTTGTGATAACAGCAGGATGGTTATAAGCGCGCAAGTTTGAGAGCGGATCAGCAATAAGAGGCGCATCTAAATACTCAGCCAGCGCAAAGAGGCACGCTGCTTCAATATCTTGCTCTTCAGGTGAGAGGTGTTCAGAAAATGTTTTCTCACCACAAAGAATGATAGAACGCCTTGCGGCAAGCCAGTCAAGCAGCTGAGCGGCTTGCTCTTCTTCAAGTTCAGTATGCGCTGACATAAGCGCCGGCATAGGTGTGTCAATGCGGCCAACACTAAAAAGACCCTCTCCTGACCCCTCTACCGACAAGTCTGGTTTAAGGGGTTCATCAAAAGGGAAATTGATATGCACCGGTCCACGCGATACACCTGCTGCACCCACTGCTATGCATGCTTCGCGGGCAATCTGGCGCGCATACGCTATCACTTTGGGATCGACGCTTGGCTCAGGCATATTCCAAAACCCTTCAACATGATCCGAAAATGCTTTAAGTTGATCAAAGGTTTGCGGAGCGCCTACGTGCTGGAGACGCTGTGGCCTATCGCCCGACAATATTATAAGCGGAATGCGCGATGACTCTGCTTCCACTACTGCCGGATAATAGTTTGCAAGCGCAGTTCCTGAAGTACAAATTACCGCCACCGGCTTTTGTTTTGCACGCGCTAAGCCAAGCGCAAAAAAGGCGGCACCACGCTCGTCGACGTCCACATAGAGCTCCATCTGAGAAGCGTGCGCCACCATAGAAAGAGCTGTTGAGCGAGAACCCGGACTCACGACAACATCTTCAACCCCGCAGCGTATCAGTTCATCAAAAAAGGCTGACACGTAAAGCGCTGTCGCCTGCTCATGAGTAGCTTTAGTCATGATTACCTTCTTTATGTTATTGTCCAGAAAATGCAGTTAGTATCGTTTGGAGCTTCAGGTTGGTTTCTTCGTACTCTTCGCGCGCACGCGACCCCTCAACCACGCCGCAACCCGCATAAATCCAGCCACGTTCGCCATCAAACACGCCGCTTCTGATGGCGACAACAAACGACCCATCGCCTGATCCATCAACAAAGCCCACCGCGCCACCAAAAAAACCGCGGTTATACGTTTCCACCTCACGCAAGCACTGAAGCGCCTCTCCAACGGGAGCGCCTGCAAGAGCTGGCGTAGGGTGGAGTTGAGATACGAGCGATGGGAGGGTGCGTCCACTCATAATCTGAGCGCGTACGGGCGTCATCAGATGCTGCAACTGACGCAATTCCACCACGCAGGGATTTTGCGGTATATCCACGTCATAGCAATTACGACCAAACACTTCACGCATGAAGTGGACGACGTATTCATGTTCACGACGGTTTTTAGGATCCGCCATCAGTTGCTCAGCCAACAAAAACGTCTCATCAGAAGTTGAACCAGTTGCTGTCGTGCCGGCAAGACACATACTCTCAACCGTTGAACCTTGCTTTTCCACCAACAGCTCTGGGGTGCAACCACAGAAAAACACATCGCCATAACGATACATAAAGACCGTGCCACGTGCAGACCCATCGATCAAATTAACGAGCACATCTTTGGAGGAAAATGGCTCATGCGCCACAACCTGAACGCGCCGCGAGGGCACGATTTTATCAATACGACCAGACTGAATAGCTGTTAAGGAAGCATCGATGAGCGCTTCCCAATCAGCAAACTCATCCTCAATACGATCAAAAGAAATTGAGCGCTGGGTGCGTTTGGGCGCTTCTTGCGCATGACGACAAAACCGTGCCACACGCCCCTCATAGACAGGACCTAAGCTATTAACCTGAAGATAACTTCCCGTCTCGTCTTCAAGCAACACAAGCTCAGGCAGCATAAAACGCAAATTAGGAAAAGCCTGCATCATTTCATCAGCGGGTTTGGGGTTATCTGCATCAAAACGGGTAAACGAGAAAAATACCGGTGGCCGAACGGTATCCCCTTGCAGGATTTGATCTACGTCACCGAGCGAGGTAAGAGCGATGCAACGCCCTAACCCCATCGCCCGGCGCAGCTTTTGCTTGTCATAATATACAAATTGGTCGGTAAATCCTTTTTGCAGGGTACAAAAAGCATCTACCATATCCGCCTGAAGTGGCACGGTATGTGAATAAATTTTAGTCATGCGGCACTCTGCGCTATCGTTATGCCCCGAGAAGCTTTGACTGATCCCAAAGCTCTTGCAACTCATCCATAGGGAGATCCTCAATGCGACGCCCCATACCAAACGCGACGCCTTCCATAAATGCCCAGCGCGTACGGAACTTTCGACACGTTGCACGCAAGGCGCTTTCCGCATCTATTCCCATTTTGCGTCCGACATTAACAAGGCTAAAAAGCACATCCCCTAACTCAAGCTCAACCTGATCTGCCTCAGGCGCCGTTGACTCAACCTTGCCTTTTGCATCTTTAGGCGCCGCTGCATAGGCGGCTTTAAGTTCCTGAATCTCTTCAGCTACTTGCTCCCACACCGCATCAAGCGTATCCCACTCAAATCCAGCAGACACCGCTTTACGAGAAATCTTTTGCGCTTGCATGAGTGCGGGAAATGACGTCGGCACACCATCAAGCAAACCAGCTGGCTCACTTGTAGCAGAAGCTTCTGTTTGCGCGATGCGTGCGTCATTAAGTTTCACTTGATCCCATAGAGCAAGCACTTCACTTGCGCTCTCCGCCTGTGCATCACCAAAGACATGCGGATGGCGATGGATCATTTTGGCATTCACATCAGTTACGACATCAGCAATAGTGAACTCCTGCGCATCGGCAGCAATTTGGGACTGTAGTACGACCTGCAAAAGCACATCGCCCAACTCTTCACGTAAATGCGTCCAATCCGCAGCTTCAATAGTATCGACCGCTTCATAGGCTTCTTCGATCATATTTTTGGCAATACTTGCGTGCGTCTGTTCTCTATCCCAAGGACAACCACCAGGAGCACGCAGCGTTGCAATAGTGTCAACAAAAGCGCCAAATGCCGGCGCTGCCGCATCAGCATGCGAACACCCCTCTACGTTGGCCTCAGCCTGCACGCTGTTCTCTGTCATCGCGTTGGTCTTGGCTTGTACGTTGACCTCAACCTGTACATCGCGATCTCTTTTTGCCCTGTTCGCCATGATTGTTCGCGCTACTTAAATCTTGTACATAAATTGAAAGACGTCCTCACGCTGAATAATCACTTGAACACCCAAGTCGTCTCCCACTGCCGTAAGAGCTTCTTGAACGGTGTTGAAGTCAGCAACCTCAGGATCAAGACGCACCAACATAGTCATTGAAAAAATATCATCAAGAATGGTTTGAGAAATGTCATCAATGTTGGCACCCTTTTCAGCCAACACGCCAGAAATTGCAGCAACAATACCTGCTCTATCTTTTCCTAAAACAGAAATTACGCAACGCATAGTAGATTCCTTTCGGTTTGCTTTATTTATTATTGAGCAACAAAGAAAGCGCCTCTGCCTTAGTTGCTGCATTTTTTCTAAATACTCCGCGTGTCGCACTCGTCGTTGTTTTGGCCCCCGCTTTTTTCACACCGCGCATGGACATGCACAAATGCTCCGCTTCCATAACCACGAGCACCCCTTGTGGATGCAATTCTTTAACAAGCGTATCAGCAACTTGAGAAGTCAAGCGCTCTTGTACCTGTGGACGACGGGCAAACACATCTACCAAACGAGCCAACTTTGAGATACCGCAAATGCGCCCATCGCTTGCAGGGATATAAGCGACATGCGCCTTGCCAAAAAAGGGAGCAAGATGATGCTCGCATAATGAATAAAATGGAATGTCATGCACAATCACGAGCTCTTCATGATGTTCATCAAACGTTGTCTCAAAATGCACGGCTGGATCTTCATAGAGTCCCGCACAGCATTCTTCATACATACGAGCAACGCGTGCCGGTGTTTTTTGCAATCCTTCTCTATCGGGGTCTTCTCCGATGCCCTCTAAAATCAGACGGACGCCTTCTTCAATTTTCTTAAGATCCATAGTGCTCATGCTTGTTTACTTTCTCGTATCTATATCAAGTTCAATCTATATCAAGTTCAAGGGAAATAGGACAATGATCCGATCCCATAATTTCAGGCCAAATATGCGCCATAATCACTTTAGAAAACAGAGCCTGCGAGATTAAAAAGTAGTCGATACGCCACCCTGCATTGTTAGCACGCGCATTAAAGCGATAACTCCACCACGTATAGCATCCCGTAGTCTCAGGATGCAAGGCGCGCCACGCATCAACAAAACCCGCATCCAAAAGCTCACTAAAATCAGAACGCTCTTCGTCAGAAAAGCCAGGGTTTCCTCTATTGGTAAGGGGATTTTTGAGATCGATCTCCGTATGTGCGACATTGAAATCTCCGCACATAACCACTGGTTTAGCACTCACTGTTTCCCCATCAGGACCTATACCTTTTTCAAGATTGACGCAAAAATCTCTAAACGCCCTATCCCAAGACATACGGTGGTCAAGGCGCGCCAGCTCATTTTGGGCATTAGGGGTATAGACATTAACAAACCAGAAAGCCTCAAACTCAAGCGCCACAATACGCCCTTCCGTATCAAGCTCTGGAATGCCTACTTTTGAAATTTGAGTGAGCGCTGGTTCTTTAGAAAACACTGCTGTACCAGAATAGCCTTTACGCTCAGCATAGCTCCAATATTGATGATAACCCAGCAAGTCCAGTTCAATCTGACCTTCTTGCAGCTTGGTTTCTTGCACAGCAAATACGTCAGCGTCGAGCTCAGAAAAAATATCCAGAAAGCCCTTTTTCACGCTGGCACGTAAACCGTTAACATTCCAAGAAACTAATCGCATACCTGCCTACTGTTATCTATCGCAAATCCCTTGTAAAAATCCCTCCTGCAGATGCCTCTGTTGAGCACCACGTTAAGGACTCCTACTTCTTTTTCTTCTTTTTGCGACTGGACTGAAGATAGGCACGCTCTTTAGCAGGCTTGACACGCTTCATATCAACAAAAATACCCAACATAAAGAATGCCCATGCAGCAAAACCACAAACCAGCGCAACCTGAGGGTCTCCATTAGGGATCACGAAGTTTGAAGCTAACATAATACCCGCTAGGATTAAACCAATGATCATGCACGCCGCCCACACGCGACGCCATTTATGGTAGGCCGGCGTGTCCGCCTTGAACGCACGAACCGCATCGCGAAATTCAAATTCCGCATTCTTTTCCGCATCACGTTCTTCACGCGACTTTTTCTTCTGTGCCGCACGCTCTTGTGGGGTCATGTTCTTGAGCGCTTTTTTCTTGCTTTTGCTTGTCTGCTCCTGCTGGCTTTTGCCACCAAACATACCTTTTTTAGGTTTTGCCGATGGGTCAACCACATAAACCGATGAAGCTGCTTTGCTCTTTGGCTTAGCCGATGCAGCGCTTTTACGGGTATGTCCCGTCGGTCCATTTTGCGTACGTTCATTCATAGCGTTGCGCGTGGTCATAGTAGTAATACTCCTATCGTGTAAGATGAGGGGCTCGTAAGCGAAAATTATTCGCGTAAAGAAAGATGCCTTACTTGTGCTCGCAAGACACTTCTCTTGAATTATTTCTCAAATGGTTTGCCCGTAATGAGCTCATAAGCTTGGATGTATTTCTCACTGGTTTTATCAATGATATCCTGTGGCAAACGAGGAGGATTACCCTGTCGATCCCAGTTCTCATTCAGCCAATTGCGGACAAACTGCTTGTCAAAAGAAGGTTGTTCTTTGCCTACCTCATACGTATCAACTGCCCAGAAGCGTGATGAATCAGGGGTCAAAACCTCATCGCCCAAAATAATAGTGCCATCAACAACACCAAACTCAAGCTTGGTATCAGCAATAATGATGCCACGCTCGCGAGCGTGATCAGCAGCGGTCTCATAGATCTTTAAGGTGAGATCTTTAATAGCTTGCGCATTATCAGCACCAATAAGCTCTACCGTCTGCTCAAAGCTGATGTTCTCATCATGGTCACCAATCTCAGCTTTGGTAGAAGGCGTGAAGAGTGTCTCTGGCAACTTGGATGAATTGATCAAGCCCTCAGGGAGAGCGATACCGCACAGAGAGCCTGTTGCCTGATAATCCTTCAAGCCAGAACCGGTCAAATAGCCACGGACAATACACTCGACCGGGAACATGTCAGCTTTCTTGACAAGCATAAAGCGGCCGCGCAAATAATCCGCATAGGGCTGGAACTGCTCAGGTAGATCAGTAACATCAGCAGAAATTAAATGGTTTTCCACCACATCAGAGAGCAAATCGAACCAGAATAAGGAAAGCTGGGTGAGCACTTGACCTTTATAAGGGATCTCATCATCCAAAATATAGTCGAACGCACTGATGCGGTCAGTCGTGACCAACAAGAGTTTGTCACCCAAATCATAAATATCACGTACTTTGCCTTGGTAATCAGGTTTGATATCAATTCCTGCCATGGATGGACCTTTCTATCGATACGTACGCTTTACAAGGCGTAATTTACCACAAATATCTATTATGAGACACCGCTTACTACAATGGGTCGAGATTTATCCACGCGGATGCTCTTTTATGCGTTTTTGTTGCGAGAGTTATTGCGTGCGTTGGTGCGCGATGCGCTCCAGGAACCCGTTCTTGAAGCACTACGCGCTACCGCACGCGATCCTTTGCGCGAGCGATGAGACCCTGCAGGTTCACGGTAGAGTGGAATATAGATAGTAAAGGTTGAACCAATGTTAGGTTCGCCCTCAACATGTACCCAGCCATTGTGCCTATCCACAATTTCTTTGACAACTGAAAGGCCAATACCTAAGCCGCCTGAGTCACGCGCACGCCCTTTATCAGCACGCCAGAAACGTGAAAATACCATTTTGGCTTCCTCGGGAGTCAAACCTATGCCGGTATCCTGCACACTAATCTGACCCATGATGTCGCCTTTTTTGACCGATACGGTAATGGTACCCCCCTCAGGTGTATAGCGCACCGCGTTTGAGATCAAATTAGCGGTTGCTTGGCGCAACATATCCTTGTTGCCAAGCACATAGACATGGGGGTCATGATTAAAGACAAGGCGCAAACCTGCGTCCTCAACATATTGCTCATGCGTTGCAATGATGGTCTCCAACAACTCAGAGAGATCCACCTTAGTAAGCTCAACGGGATTAGAGCGATTCTCTAAGCGCGAAAGCTTCAAAAGTCCATTGACCAAACGTGATAGACGGCGAATCTCAGAGTTTAGCGTTTCTAAGCGCTCTTCATCAGGCTCGAACAACCCATCGATCATAGCTTCCACCGTTGACTGGATTGCCATAAGCGGCGTGCGCAATTCGTGCGCCACATCCGTTACCAAACGGCGCTCAAGCTGCCGATTAGCCTCAATCGAGTCAGCCATCGAGTCAAACGTTTCGCCTAGACGCGCCACCTCATCGTTACCTTCAAGATGGGCGCGCGCCTGATAATTGCCCTCTTTAATCTCGTTGGCCGCATCCGCAATCCTGTTAATAGGTCGCACAAGAGCACGCGCAAAGAAAAAGCCCACAATAATTGCAATCACAATGGCGGCGATCGATGCGTATATAACCGCGCTGTAAGATTCGGTTCTAAAATCCTCATCCGCCTGGGTCAAAAGCGCATTTGACCCATAAACCCGCAGATAAACCGTACCGATCTGGTCAGCGCCTACCATAATAGGCGCGCTTGCAGAATTTTGTGCCGATGGGCGCGCCTGGAAAGGCTGATCCATGAGACTGCGCGCCACATCGTCGTAGAGTACGACCCCTTGATTGTTTACAACCTGAATAGAAACTGCTTCGTTAACCGCACTTGCGGCCGCAGCTGCCGCAAGCGTTCCTGAGTACCAATCCCCTTGAAATGATACATAGTTTTCCGCAATTGAGTTAGCCGTTGCATTGGCTAAGCGCTGCATGTTTTCTCGTGTGTAGTTTTGGAAGTGGTCGCTCCATACAAACGAAAGCACCCCTACCTCAATAATGAGCGACATGATAGCAACAGCCGCAAAGGCAATGGCTACCTTGACCGTATAGGAGCGACGTGATGCACGCTCGCGCAAAGAGACGCCCACCGTATACGATGGGCGCTCTTCTTCATGCGCTACGGGCACTTCTGATGCTGTATGTGGAGTAGTATCGGTCACGTAAGCCTACATCGCTCAATTCGAACTCTCGTTGTTTTTTCCTGGTTGTTTTTGCCAGTTCTTCTTGCCTAGCTGTTCTTACCTAGTTGTTTTTGGTCGGATCCTCAAAACGATATCCTACACCATGCACGGTATGCAACCAGAGCGGATCACGAGGATTGTCGCCAAGCTTTGCGCGCAGATTCTTAATGTGAGAATCAATAGTACGCTCGTACCCTTCAAAATCATAGCCGAGCACTTTCTCTACCAACTCCATACGCGAATATACCCGTCCCGGATAGCGACAAAGCGTCGTCAATAACTTGAACTCAGAGGCTGTCAGGTCAACCTCTTCGCCTTTAACGAGGATCTTATGACCCGAAATATCAATGACGAGATCCCCGAACTCAAGCACTTCACGCTGAGGCTCTGCCTCAGAATGAACGCGGCGCAACAATGCGCGAACACGTGCCACGAGTTCACGAGGACTAAAAGGCTTCACCAGGTAGTCATCCGCCCCAAGTTCAAGACCAATGATGCGATCTTCAACCTCTCCTTTTGCTGTCAGCATAATGATAGGCACATCCGAATTGTCGCGAATCACACGACATACACGCTCACCGGGAACGCGGGGCAACATCAAATCTAGGATGACCAAATCAAAATGGTGGCGAGAAAACTCTTCAAGCGCTTCTTGCCCATCGCCCACTGCAGTAACCCAGTAGCTTTCTTTCTCCAAATACGCAGCCACTGCATCACGAATGACTTTTTCATCTTCAACTAATAAGATGCGTCGAGTATCTCCATTACTCATTTCGTATCTCACTTCCTTTAATATATGCCCAGTAGGTAGATCACCGAGCACTCAAGCGTGAACGCGTGTGTTCTCCTACCAAGCGTGGTATTTGGGATTATTGTAACAATTGACATTTGCCCAAACTCTTTCGCCACGTAAATGTCACAATACCTTTTACTACTGTTAACGTATTGACAAGGAGTAAGTCTGCTCGTGCCTGGTAGTTCTCACAATTCATCGTCCAAGCAACCAACTCCTCGCAAGCGTGCCAAAGCACCACGCAAGCAGGGGTTTAAGCAAAGCGCCCCCGCGACAAAAGCATCGACAGCAAAGCCATCAACAACAAAAACATCGTTTAGCTCCAAACGACCGCAAGGCTTTTCTACGAGTGCTGCAAGCCGCTCATCATTTGCAAAAGGCTCCCGTGGGTCACATTCTTCCATGGGCGGCGGCTTGGGCAGTGGCTTAGGTGGCGGCAGCCTCGGTAGCTCCGGCACACCGAGCGCTACCGGCTTTAACCCTCCTGCAAGCAAAGGCTTTTCCAAAGGCCCGGTTGTTTCACGCCGCAACCTTTTGATTGGCGCTGGTGTTGTAGGCGGCCTCGCTCTTGTCGGTGGTGGTGGCGCTTATGCTGCTGGTGTTTTTGACTCTGATGAGCCCGTTGTGCAAGGCATCTCAGTCCCTGATTCCGCTGTTACCAACTTAGATAACCTAACTGAATCCAATGCAGCCGACCACCTCCATATGAGCGCATCGTACAAACTTCCTGCAGGATCTCTGGTATGGGCTGACAACGACACCCTTGCCGCTTGCCTTATCCCAACCGGCGCCGTATCACCTATGCACCGCTTGGGGCTCCTCTATTTTTCTTCCGGTAATCTCCCTACCGTGATGGCAACGCCTCAAGGTGCTGCCGAAGGATATGAGTTCATGGAAGTGCGTGCAAGTGAATCGGGTATGATTTGGGTCGAGTCCAATATGTTCGAACAAACTTGGCGTATCTACACCGCGCGCGTAAGCGATGCACAAGCATCTGCTATCACGCTTGTTGATGAAGGTGACGAGGCCTGGCTTATCCCCTCAATTGCCATGTGCGGCAATCGCGCGTTTTGGCAGGTTGTCCCCAATGCAGAAGGCGCACAGGCTAAGTCATCCTCTGCAGTCAAGACAGCAACGATTGGCTCCGATGCCGTCGATGTTGCCTGGGAGTCTAATCGCGCCTTTGCTACTCGTATTACTGGCGTGGGCGACGGCGTTATCATCACCCCACGCGCAGCCTCCACGAGTATCTACTACCAACTCACCAAGCTCTCTGCCGAAGACGCCTCTATGATTGATCAGATGACTCTTCCTTCCGCGATGACCCCATCGCTTGCTAGCTATGGCAAAACAGGATTCACTTTCTGCTTTGCCGATATCTACAACTATGGCGGCGGCATTTCCAACCTAGGCACGTACACCCCGCTTGCCGAGCATGCTGCTTTCACCTATGACAACCTCGACTGGTTTAGATTTGGAAGAACGCCTTCCGCTAATCCCTCATGGTGCGGCTCGTACTTCATGGTGAAATCCACGCGCGCTATTGCTGGTGTCTCTTTTGCGGACAATACCTATTTCATGATCGAAGCGCCCTCAAACACCGACTCCTATGGCGAGTACCTAGTTTCCTCCGGCATTCGCAAACATGTTGTGGGTCTATCTACTATCACTCCAACTGGCTATACCCCCGCTACTGCTACTGATACGGGATTACCAGGCGCATCGTCTTCTAATTTTGTTTCTGGCGATGGAGTGCACACGCTCGTACGCGTATTTGTTGCAAACTAGCTTGTGGCGAGCTAGAACTCTAAACCTTCAAGGCGTTCAAAAACAACATCTTTGCGTGTTAAGAAATCCCATGGATCAAAAATCTCATCGAGAACTTCTTTAGACAAGTTGGCTTCAGGATCAGCCTCAAGACGTTCACGATACGTGGGTCCATCAACTGCGTTTTGAATATCTTCCCAAACTTTCATCGCATTACGCTGAACGATAACGTAAGCATCCTCACGCGAAATACCGGTATCAACAAGCGCAAGCAGAACCTTCGAGCTAAAGATCAGACCCTTTGTGCGCCACAAATTGTGCTCCATCTTAGCAGGATAGGTTTGTAAACCATCAAGCATCCACTGCATCTTGCCAAACATATAATCAAGCGCAATAAAGCTGTCCGCAAGGGCAACACGCTCCGCACCTGAATGGGAAATATCGCGCTCGTACCACAAGGCCACATCGTCAAAAGCAACCTGTGCATTTGCCTTAACGACGCGCGCCAAACCACACACACGCTCGGCAGTAATAGGATTACGTTTGTGAGGCATAGCAGAAGATCCTTTTTGGCCTTTAGTGAAGGGCTCCTCTGCCTCAATGACATCAGACTGCTGAAGCAAGCGAACCTGCATAGCAATAGATTCTAATGTTGAAGCGGTAACCGCAAGCGCCGCCATCACTTGTGCATGGCGATCACGTGCAAGAACCTGCGTTGAAAGCGGATCGGGCGTAAGACCGAGCTTCTCGCAAACATACTGCTCGACAAAAGGATCAATGCTGGAATAGGTTCCGACCGCACCAGAGATTGCGCCCGTTGCCGCAACCTCACGGGCCTGCTCCATACGCGTCAAAGCGCGCTTTAGCGCCCACGCCCATGAGCCAAACTTCATGCCGAATGTCATTGGTTCAGCATGAATACCATGGGTACGACCAACACAAAGGGTGTTTTGGAATTCAAAGGCACGTCGTTTACAGGTCTCACCAAGCTTTTTGATGTCAGCAATGATGATGTCACACGCCTGAGTGATCTGATAAGAAAGTGCGGTATCCCCAAGATCTGAAGAAGTCATACCATAATGAACCCAGCGACTTGGGGGTTCTTGCCCCTCAGGAACATCCGCATCGATATATTCAGCCATGCATGTGGTAAATGCAATAACATCATGATTGGTAACTTTTTCAATCTCGTCAATACGCTCAACGGTAAAGTCAGCGTGATCGCGAATCCATTGCGCTTCTTCTTTAGTGATGCCCGACTTGCCCAGTTCAGCTTGTGCCTCGCAGGCTAAAACCTCAATCTCTTTCCAGATAGAAAACTTATTTTCCATCTCCCAGATTGCTCCCATTTCAGGGCGCGTATAACGTCCGATCATTGCTCAAGACTCCTATCTCTCTACAAGGCACGTATAATCTCGCGTGCACGGGTAAGTTTATCAGTATCTGCAGCAACAATAACCTCATCGCCAGGATGGATAATAGTATTATTGCCAACAACCTCGATCTCGTCGCCATGGTTTACGGCAACCATGCGAATACCTTCATCAAATTCTATGTCGAGTGCACGCACGCCAGTCTCGTTGTCATGGTATTGCATGCCCGGCACAGTAATGTCGATGAGCGCCAAGTCGTCGTTGGTCATGGCAACCGCAACCGACATAGAACCAAGCATTGCTTCTTCTTGGATCATGCGCGCAATGAGCGCTGTTGAAGAAATAGACTCAATACCAAGACGCCTAAAAATGCGCAAATTCTTGGGGTTATTCACGCGCGCAATACAGCGCTGCACGTCAAACACACGATTTGCAATCTCACACGCCGCCAGATTATCCTCATCACGACCGGTTGCCGCGACAAAAATGTCTGCATGATCCACACCAGCATCTTCCTGACGCGATACCTCGCACCCATCGCCGCAAATAACAAGAAATGGACCCTGCATGGTCTCTGAAAGAATCTTTGCCACGCTCTCCTTGGCTTCAATAATCGCAACCTCGTGACCATCATTGAGCAAGAAGTTTGCCAAATACACGCCAACTTTGCCGCCTCCGACAATAGCAATATACATACGCGTTTCGCCCTATCCTCTCGCTACCGATTAACTCGCTACCAACTAACTCTTTAACAATTAAATCTTTCAACACTTAGCTCTGCACCGAGTAACTCTTCAACAATTAACTCTTCATGTACTTGGCCAAATTGCGCACCATATCATGACGCGCGCAAGCAAGCACGAGATCTCCCTGGAAAAGCACACTATTCTCAGACGGAATAGATGAAGTCGATCCATCTGAGCGCACAAATGCGCAAATTCTAATGTCATGATTCTTCTCAATCTCTCCAACACGAATAGAGGTTTTTCCCAATGAGGTGAGATCAAGTGCAAACTGTAAGACTTCATAATCACCAAAGGTGGCAATGTGGTCTCCCAAACCTGACATGATTTTTGAGAAGAGCTCTTCTGCCACCAGCGCCGTACCGCACACGTAATCAATGCCAAGCTGCAAATACGCGTGCTCGTGGCTCGTGTTGTAAAGACGCGCAAAGGCATGAGGAACATCGTAGAGGCGCCGGGCAATTTCAACAACCATCAGGTTTGCATTATCCGACTGCGTGACCGCAGCCACAAAATCGCACTCTTCAATTCCAGCTTTAACAAGCACTTCTTCATCAAAGCCTGCGCCTACAAAAACGCTTCCGTTAAAGTCGCGTCCGAGGGATGCAAACGCCTCAGGGTTGCGATCAATAACGCACACATTGTTGTCGTAGTTGGAAAGCATGATTGCAAGCTGAGAACCGACACGCCCGCAACCAACCACGATGATATTGCTCATAGCCACCCTTTCTCAAAAGGAGTCTTTAGTATAGCGCGAACTAAGCGCGGGCGTGAGGCTTAGAGTCCTAACAAACGTTTGAACTGTCTAGGTAGGTTAGATACGGCTGGCACGATAGCTCGGTAATGCAACGAACGCGGCAGTGCGATGGAACTAAAAGCCTCACACAATATACCGGTTTTGTCACGTTATTAGACAAGTGATGAATAAATGACTTGTTCTCGTAGAGCGAAGCGGGAAGGAAGGCTCACAGAAAGTTCGATTTGGTCAAAAAGTGCCCAAAAAATCAATCTAGAGTGAAAAGCTAGAGAGTTCGTACTACTCAAACGGGGTATGAGCCCCGTCACGCAGACCTTGGAGTCAAACAAGAACCTAGAGGAAGCGATAGTAGACCGTACGTGTGCCCCAGTCAGCAACACTGCTTGCACCAAGAGCGTTGTACACACCGGGAGCCAAATCAAGCGACCGGCCGTATTTAGCAAAACTACCCGTATCAGTTACGGTTGCAATAACAACTTTGTCCTGATAGCAAATCTCAACAATACGACCCAGCAAATAGGACTTACTCTCTGGCACAGCAACCGTAATAGAACCGCCGTGCAAAGACACACCGGAAGCGGTAGTAGAAACACCAAAGTTACCTTTGCCGTCATCATTGGTAGCTACGTTGTACGCACTTGCAACGCCACTTGACCAGGTTCCGTCATGCACATCAGGTGCAATACGAGGAGCCGTAGGTAGCGGATCGAGCGTGCATACCTCGCGCGCCTTCTCAACGGCCGTAGGATTAGAATAATCAACTGCAACTGGCACAACAACCGGATCAGGATCTTTCACCGTAATAGAACGAGGAGATGCATCTGTTGGAGTTACTGCTTCTGAAGGAACATCAGAAACTTGTGCAAGGCCATCACTTGAAGCACCAGCCGATAAACCTTTGATTCTGTCTGCCGCAGCCACCGTTTGTGAATCTGAAGCTGATTGCGAATCCCCCACACCAATGGTAGATGTATCTGCCTCATTTGCGCCTTGTGCTGCGTTTGTAATAGTAAGAGTAAGCGCTCCGATAACCGCGACGATTGCCAAAAGAATCAAAAGCATTGCAGGCGACCGACGCTGTTTAATATGTGTATTGGCTGAAGCCAAATAACCTCCAAGGTCCAGGCTTGCGTTCGTTTCAAACAAATCTTCATGCTTCTCAAGTGCATGCGATACTGTCTTGACTGGCTCACAAAGCATGAGCGCAATCCAACTACTAGCCAAGCCGTTTTAGATATCAAAAGTCTATAAGGGCTTTCATGTACACGCGGATTTCTTCTCCAACGTGATCTCATGAGACTCTTGTATCTCTTTTCAGCATTTTCAATTATAGCGGTTTATGTGTTTCTCACAAACTTTAGCAACTCCGCGAACGGTCTTTACCACAAAGACATCCTATGATATACGCATCATACGCACGTCGTCTTTGCTCCCTTTTTAGTGCAATGGTTTTACAAAATATACAAAATTTACAAAACATACAAAACAATTGAAAGAAACTGACAGACAGATCCACCAAGCACGAAAACATGAAACACTGAGTGGATATAGCGCACCTTTTTGGTAGCTGCATAAAGCACTGCACCCACGGTATAGCTAATACCACCAGCAACCAAAAGCCAGAAACCAGCAGGAGCAAGAAAACTATAGAGTTGCGGCAAAAAAACCACCACTGACCAACCAAGCGCAACATAGAGCACGGCCGATATCCAACGCGGACGGGTTACCCAAAATGCCTCAAATATAATACCAATCAGGGAAACTGCCCAGACAAAAAGACATAGCCACAAACCGCCCACATCCGCAAGCGTGATGAGGCAATAGGGCATATATGTTGCTGCAATATAGAGATAAATACACGAATGATCGAGAACCCTAAATACGCGTTTAGCTCCAAGCGGCTGAATGGCATGATACAGTGTCGAAATCAAATACTCACAAAGCATCCCAATGGTGTAGACAAGCGCGCATAACAACGACACGCCACCACCATGATTAAGCGCAGTCACGACAGCGATCGGGATAGCAGCTATGGCAAGCCCTGCCCCAATACCATGGGTAATGGCGTTAGCAATCTCTTCCCCCACTGTATAATCGTGCCCGCGCGCCGCGCGTGCAGCACGACGCTTTTCAGCTAAATAATGGCGCTGCTCTTTTTTGCGCTGCTTGACCGCTTTGAGTGTTGCTTTATCCACAGAGCTCATAGCACCCGCGCCTACTTCAGTGCTTGCACGACGAGACAAGTCTTCAAACCCTTGAGGAATCCATTCATGATTTGCCGATGGGGTAGCCATACCTATCTCATTTCCGCGTCAGTCGATGTTGCAGCATCAGGCGCTGGTGCTGGTGTAGCCTCGGGTGCAGGCGCAGCATCAGGCGCTGGTACAGCTGCAGCATCAGGCGCTGGTGCTGGTGTAGCCTCGGGTGCAGGCGCAGCATCAGGCGCTGGTGTATCCTCGGGTGCAGGTGCAAGCGATGCTGCGACCTCAACCGTGGGCGCAACCTCAGGCGTCGTGGCGTCGGCACATGTCTTATTGCCACCTGGCTGGATCCAATCCATCCAACGCTCTGCATCCGCTTGTCTAATATCGATCAAACGCTCAGTAGTTCCCCCGGTACCAGCAGCGCTACGCGCCATAAGCGTAACCGTTTTTGCACGACGCTGAAGTGGATTGGTTTTAGTACCGCCATATTGAATTTTATTGCGCATCATAGACACCGTACGCGTAGTGTAGTGTCCTGAGGTAATCGTAAGATATTTATAGTCCAAACCAAACGCCGCAGACTTGTACCACAAAAGCGCACCAATAAATTCAACAATCATAATAATAAGAGCTAGCGCATAGAGATAACCAAGCGCACCCATATAGAGCGCTTGTGCTACCAGATAATCCACGTGAGCAGGATTAGAAAGATCAAGTGCCAAAAGGTCAATCTGGATAAGCGCGATCGTCAAGACAACCAACGCCCAGAAACCAAACCCTTGCACAATGCCTTCACGAATAAGTGCACGGCGACGCGCAACAGGAGCAACACGTGTATCAGGGTGCGCGTAGTCGGCAAATTCAGGCGTAAGACCCTGGATAATCTCATCGACTTTAGACTTTTTAATAAAGGGATGCACAACCATAGCGCTCAAAGCCGCATCGTCAGACGTAGAAGAATCTGATGTGACTGAACCCAAGCGTCCATAAGCAAGCGTGCAATAGCCGATTAATCGCTGGAAAAGTGTCTGGGTGATCTCAACCGACTGGATGCGATCAATATCAATACCCTTAAACGTGTGTGAAAACAAGCCGTATTCAACCTCAACACGACTGCCACGACGCCGCGCATTAAAACCAGCATACTGAATGCACGTACCTATCAACAAAATGACCCAAACAATCAGCACGAAACCAAGCGCCGACACAATCATAGGAATCACAAGCGCAGGCAACAATTCAGAATGCACTGCAGAAACAGCTGCAGCAATAATGTCGTCTTCAGTAAGGAAGTTAAAATCAGCAAGAGTACCTAAAAACGAAACGGCCGTGATAATAACCGTAAAAATCGCCATCAGGGTAGACGACTTGCCGCACAATGCCGACAAAAACAACTGCGAATTGGTAAGACCGTAGCTATACGTCACCTGCCCCGTATTGATTTCCGCGCCGCCAAAAATACCGCGCATATCGTTGGCAAAGTTCGCAGGCGCATCAAGCACATTGCCCGTTGTCGGAATCGCATCGGGAGCCACACTAGGAATCACACCGGGAGTCGTACCGGGGTTCACACCGGAAGCTACACCAGGAGTCGTACCGTAGGTTGTACCAGGGCTTCTATCAGATGCCGATGGGGATAGCACAGACGCAGGCATAGGCACGGGTTGAATAGGCACGCCTCCCTGCGAGAGCTGCCACTGGTTGTACTCTGCAACCTGTTGTTGATAGGTTTGCCATGCAAGATAATCGCGCGCTTGCTCAGGCGTGTATCCCTGCTCCATCAGCTGCTTGCGCACAAAGATTTCGCGACGGATATACTCAGCAGCGCTCTTATCCACAAATGGAATTACCGTTGCCTTATTAGAAGAGCCGCCCGCCGTCTCAATGGTTACGCTACACACCCCAATCAAACGCTGGATAAATGTCGCTTTTTGATCAATCGATTGCACGCGCTGATATGGAATATGCGTACGCGATTTAAAAATAATGCCTTTATAGAAGTTGAATTCACGCGGTGAAAATGTATACCACGTGAATTTGTAGCCAATAATGCGCCCCACAATAATAAACGCCATCACCAAAATAATGACGACAGCAGTAATGCCTAAAGCAAGCGTCATCTCTGCATCTTCACCCGTTGGTATGCCTTCGGCAATCACCGAGATAAACGAACCTCCCAGGCTTACCATAATAGCAATGAACACTGGGATAAGAATCTGTACCGAACCTAGCCAGATATAGCTATGATGCAGCGTGAAACGTTCCTCCGGTTGTGACGCACCTGGTTGGACGCCTGGTTGGACACCTGATTGAGGAGCAGGCGATGGGGTTGCTTCTGCTTGTGGCGCACTCTGCTGTGGCGCAGGTTGAACGGGACTCATACATCCTCCCGCGCTACGCGAGCTAACTCTGCTGCTCTATCACGAACCGCATCGGCAATATCTGCTCGAAGACCTGGAATATCCATCTCACCTGCAGCAGTCGATACCGTCACGGATGCAAGACCGCACGCACGCAACACTGGTCCTTGCTTGGTGTCTGTATTTTGCACACGAATGAAAGGCACCACGTAACGATGGCGCCAAATGATACCATAGGCAATATCAAGAAAGTCGCTGCGCAACTCGTAACGCCAACGCGCATAGCGAATAGGGGGCAAAATTACGAGCACCACGATGAGCGCAATCACAAAAAGCACGGTAATGATGATGCAATACGGGATTACCCATGCCCACATCCCAGAATCGATCCAACCAAAAAGAGCACCCAAGAAAAGCGCACACGCATAAATTATGGTGGTAGTGGCAGTATCTCTAATGCGCCACACCGTCTTCATCTTGGGATCGAGTTGTTCGCATGGTTGCTCGGTCATAAACCCTCCTGATTATTGGACAGACTCACTTATTCTAAAATACGAGCCTCATTGATGAAGTGTTTATACACCTTAACACTAGCTTAATAATAACGATAATATGCCGCGCATGACCCCTCAGAAGAAACCATGCAAGGACCAACCGGATTTTCAGGCGTGCAAACCTTACGGAACAAGGGGCACTCGTTAGGCGCCATCATGCCGCGCAGCACATCTCCGCAACGACAGCCCTTAGGTTCTTGGGTAGGCTCAACATCCGGCTCAAAACGCTTAACCGCATCAAACTGGGCATATTCCGGACGAATAGCATAGCCAGATCCCGGGATAACGCCAAGCCCACGCCACGTTGCATCGACCGTTTCAAAAACTTCATCAATTGCGGCAAGCGCCACAGGATTACCTTCTGGCATAACGCCGCGGGTATACGCAATTTCAATCTCAGCACGGCCTTCGTGGAGCTGACGCATGATCATGGCAATGCCTTGGAGCACATCAACGGGCTCGAAGCCCGTGATCACACCAGGGATGCCGTATTTGCGAGCAAGAAACTCATAGGGTTTTACGCCAATAATGGTTGATACATGACCGGGCAAAATAAGCGCATTAACCTCTAGCTGCGGATCAGCAACAATTGCCTCGAGCGCCCCCGGCATATTTTTGTGCGCCACAAAGACAGAGAAATTATCAAGGCCAAGCGCTTGAGCGCGCTTGATAGCCATAGCCACGAGTGGCGTGGTTGTCTCAAATCCAACACCTACAAATACAATCTGCTTGTCAGGATTTTCTTGGGCCAGCTTGAGCGCATCCAAAGGCGAATACACGATGTTAATATCGCGGCCTTGCGCCTGCTCCTGGAGCAGGCTTGAGGTAGAACCGGGAACGCGCGTCATATCGCCAAAGGTTGCAATAGCAACATCAGGAATCCGCGCAAGCGCAATCACGGTATCAATGTCTTTGTTGGAGGTGACACACACCGGACACCCTGGTCCTGAAGCAAGACGTGTACCTTCAGGCATCATGGTACGCAAGCCGTTACGCGCGATCGCGACCGTATGGGTGCCACATACTTCCATTAGCGTAGCATGTTCAGGAGCCCACTGGTTGATAGAGTGAATTAAGCCACGCGCTAGTTCAGGATCTCTAAACGTGGCGGTAGCGGTAGCCGATAGATCCATCGCCATACCTAAAGCCCTTCTACATCCGCAAGCTCGGGGAAACTCTTGATCAGATCAAGCGTCTCATTGGCGTAATCTTCGCTCACAATCTCAATAGCAAAACCGGCATGCACAAGCACATAATCATCAACTTGCGCCGCCGGCGTTAAGTCGAGCGACACATCACGCGTCACGCCTAAAATATCTACGGTAGCCATATGGTCATCGGAGATGGTACGCACGCGTGCGGGGATAGCTAGACACATATCGCAAAACCTCCTGCCTGGTTAGTTTTCCTATAACGTTTCCGGCTGCAAATCCGGTTGCGCTTCCGGCTGCAATTTTGGTTACAATTTTTGTTGCAATCCTAGCACGGCTTGACCATAGGAAATATTGCCGTCGTTTGGAGGGAGCTCTACATTGAGGGCAACGGCAATCCCGGCTGCGGTGAGCGCTTCAATCACGCCTTCCGTCAGGTAGCGGTTCATGAATACACCGCCGGAAAGCACCACCGTGTCAACCGTAAGCGCGCTAATGGCAAGCTGCGCCACGAGCACAATCAGGTTAATAACCGCATCGTGGAATTTTTTGGCGATGAGGTTGGCCGGCACGCCTGCACCCAGATCCGCCAAAATGGCCGCAATAACCGGCTCAGGATCCATAAGGATTACTGAGACTTCTTGAGCGGTCGCACCTTCTACCCCGACGTTTTTAATGAGCGCAAATTCATAGGGTGCTGATGCGTCAGGATGCGCATCAAGGTAGGTAGCAATAGAATCATCCATGATGCCTTCGTGCACCGCGGTTTCTAACCTGATAGCAGGCTCACCGTCATACGTTGCGCGCTCACAAATTCCCGTAAGGGCAGAAACCGCATCAAACAAGCGTCCCATGGACGAGGTCATAGGAGCATTCACACCACGTTCAACCTGCATAGCAAGTGCTTCTTGGAGCTGGGGCTCAAGCCCGGCCACAAAGTGCTGTGCTTGCTTAGTTTCTAGTAGGTCATATGCCCACAACACGCCATATGCACTACGGCGCGGGTCTTTGACGGCAGCCGCACCTCCCGGTAAGGGGAAATACGCAAGATTAGAAAAGCGTTCAAATGTCTCAAAGTTGGCAAGCAATACCTCGCCGCCCCAGATGGTGCCATCCATGCCATAGCCCGTTCCATCAAAGGAAAATCCCACAACCGGAGGGGTCAAGCCATGCTCGCCCATAACGGAGAGGATATGGGCGTAGTGATGCTGCACCTCAATCAGTGGCAACGGAGTTGCAGGCGCGGTCGGAGTGTCGGTTGCAGCAGCGGACGCGGTCGGAGTGTCGGCTTTTGCACGTACCCGTCCACCTGCTTCCGCTAGCGCTGCCGCATCACGGTATTGTTTGGACAAAATGTAATCAGGATGCTTATCAAGCGCAATAGCATCCGGTGCAATACGGAAGAGTTCCTCGTAGCGTTTGCGCGCCTCCTCCCACACATCCAACACCGCTGCATTTTCCACGTCTCCCATATGCTGCGAGACAAAGGCTTCTGCGGCATCGCGCGTCAACGTGAAGGTATTTTTTTGTTGCGAGCCTACGGCGAGCACACTCTTATAGGCGCCATCTTGCGCCGCGGGAATGCTGAGCGCGGTAGGTGCATATCCACGTGCGCGGCGCACAAATTGCACCATGGAGCCTTCCGGCAAACGCACCAAGCGCAACACCGAATCATCGTAGCGCGCCACAATAGCGCGATTGTTTACCAAAAACGCATCAGCCACACGACCAAGCTGCGCAAATGCTTCGTCTTCGGTAATGCAAATGGGATTGTCGTGTAAATTACCGCTGGTCATAACGAGCATGCCACCAAAATCATGCGCCAGAAGCATTTGTACGGGCGTTGCCGGAAGCATGACACCGAGCTCATGCACCCCATCGGCAAGACCTGGCGCTAATGCAGGCGCATCCACCTTTTTACGCAAAAGCACGATGGGGCGCGCCGCAGACTTCAAATATGCTGCTTCATCATCACTAACCTCGCAATACACGCGTGCATCATCGAGCGTGGGAACCATGACGGCAAAGGGCTTTCCTTCGCGTGCTTTGCGCTCACGCAAGGTAGCGAGTGCATCCGGATTAGCCGCATCGCATACGAGATGATAGCCACCCAGACCCTTAACGGCGACAATGCCGCCGGCGCGCAACAGCGCAACACACTGTGCGAGCAGCGCATCACTCGAATCGCGGTCGTGCGCCCAGACAATCTCTTGGTGGAGCTCGAGTGCGCGAGCCGTAATCCAACCGAGCTCAGGACCACACGTGAAGCAGGCATCGGGCTGCGCATGAAAGCGTCGGTCGAAAGGATCCTCGTACTCAGCAGCGCAGGCAGAACACATCTCAAAATCAGCCATGGACGTGTTAGCGCGGTCATAAGGCAAGCGGTTCAAAATGGTGAAACGCGGACCGCAATTAGTGCAGTTGATAAAAGGATACCGGTAACGTCGGTTCTCCGGGTCAAAAAGCTCCGCCGCACACGCCTCACACGTGCCCAGATCAGGCGATATCAACGTGGTGTTGTCAGTTTCTTGATCTTCGGAGAGCTGAATGGTGAACTCTTGAAAGCCTTGCGGGTCAACTTCGCGCATCGCAATCTCAGCGACGTGTGCTGCAGGGGGCTCTTCGCTACTTAGGCGCACGACAAACGCATCAAGCGCATCAGCCTCGGCTTCTGCGTGAATGATGACACCCTCAATGTCGTTCAAAATCCAACCCGTTACACCCATCTCGTGCGCCAGCCTAAACACAAAGGGGCGGTAACCCACCCCTTGTACTATGCCAGAAACGGTTATTTCAAGTGCTTCTGTACTCATACGGTATTCCTTATTAGGTAGTCCTTACGTTCTGCATCCGTAAGTAGTTTTTCGTTATTTCGCGACCTTATCGCTGTTTCGCAACCCCTTTGCGCAACGCCTTGGCAAGCGCACGCAGCGTGATAGCGGAATTGTCAGGAAGATGGACATGCAAGCAGCGACGACCACGGTCAGAGAGAATAGAAAAGTCACCAAGCGCCTGTGCTTTTGCAAGCGCACCTAAGCTGTCAGCACGAGGGTCCTCAACTTCAATATCGCGCGTTTCCTCAGCCGATATCACCAAGAACACGCCCTCATTAGGACCACCCTTGTGAAGCTGGCCGGTTGAATGTAAGTAGCGCGGACCAATTTCCAAACAGGACGCCACGCCATAGCGATCGGACAAACTGTGGCGCACTTCTTCCATGGCTTCACGACGTCCTTCTCCCGTAAAGGGCAAAAACGCGTTAATCGAGAAAAAGTCACCAGGCTTAATGGACTCAAGAAGCGCATTAATTGCTTCATCAAGCGTGTGCCTAAACATGTAGGGCTCAAGCGCCTTAGAAACATGAACTTCTACCTTGCCCACCGAAACGCCTTCGATACCCTCTTGGACAAACGTAGGATCAGGAGCCCCATCGGCAAGAATAGAAAGCACCTCCGTTTTTGCCACCTGAACGTCAGGCTGATCAAACGGGCACACTTTCATGAGATAGCCTACCATGGCAATAGCGTACTCCCACATCACAAAGTGCTCGGCCAAGTCATAGACCGTCTCAACGGTGAAGTCAAGCTGCGGGATAGCGGGATTAATGAACTCGAGGGACTTGTGGAAGTTCTCGCGCTCATCCCAAAGGTCAGTCTTGGTGTGATACACAATGACCGTTCTATCCCCCGGGTCATCAGAAAGCGTTAGGCTATCGACCTCAATGTTAGGCAAAATGCCCTGGCCTTCTTTACCCAAAGACTCAGCAACAAGCTGCTCAATCCACAGACCCAGAACACGACCGCGCTTTGGGGACAGGAACGAGAATTTATCGCGTCCACGCTGGAGGTTGTCATACAAAAAGGATGCCAAAACAATGGCAGGATTATCAATCGAATCACTTGCGCAGGCATTCTCCGCTACGCGTGCTCGATCCATCAGCGTCCCCAGGTTAATGCCCACGCATGCTGCGGGCACAAGACCAAAGACGGAAAGCGCCGAATAGCGTCCACCCACGGCAGGCTCACCGTTAAAGACCTTCATCCAGCCTTTGTCGTTTGCCTTCTTCTCAAGATCAGAACCCGGATCCGTGATAGCAATAAAGTGATCACCCAACTCGTCTTCGGAGAGCTGCGAGGCCAAGAACTTCTCGACCGCCTCGGTTACGAGCGAAGGCTCAATCGTGCCGCCTGATTTGGACGATTGAATGACAAGCGTCGTCCGCGGATCACATTCAGCCAAAATCGCGCGCATACGCACGGGGCTCACCGAGTCGAGCGTCTTAAAACTCACCTTGTTGGAATCAACTTTGTTGTACTTGGTGAGCGTCATGGGCGCTTGCGTCGATCCACCCTGCCCAATCAACAGCACCGTCTTAATGCCGCGCGCTTCCATCTCCTGAGCGAAGGATTCAATGTCGGCGATGGGGTACGGCGGATTCGTAGCAAGTTGCGTCCAACCCATGTAATTGCGAGCAAATTCTTCTGCATTATCAGAGAAGTTGTACAACGTTGCATCTTTTGCATGAATTCTGCTGGCAACGTTTTGAGCGATGAGCTCATCGGCTGAAGGATAGCGATTACTCTCTATGGTCTCAATCATAAACAATCCTTGATAGTCTCAATGACTCTACGTATGCAACGTGAAGGGTAAAAAATTATTCCCGAGTCCAAGTCTTTCCGAGTCTTTATATATAAATGAGTATTATAGCCCATCGCCCGTATGCAATCACGCAATAGCGTCACCAAACACAGGCGGTGACACATGGATCCCGTCAAGCGCCTGCTCGCAATCGCGCTTCAAACAAAAAGTCATATAGAGCGGCAAATACCATATCGTCTTTCCAGCTCTTTGTGCAGATGAAAGATTAGCTTCGCTCAATACAAGCGCATACGGGATTTCATAATCATCAGTTCCCAATAAGTTATTGAGAGCTACATGAAGCTTGTAATCTTTCCCTGATTTCACTTCAATAGGAATAACGTTTCCCTGTGGCGATTCAAACAGAAAATCAACTTCGCCCTTTCGATTATTGCGATAATAGTACAGACAAGGAACAAACGTATTGAGTTCTTGCGCAACGATATTTTCATATACAGCACCATAATTTGCCGATGGTGAGCCTTGCAATACATCCAAAGCGCTTGCTACAGGAAATTGCGAAATCAAAAGCCCCGTATCAGAATCATAAAGTTTAAATTTGCTTCTCTCCTTCGTACGAATCAAAGGCCTTTTTGGTTCTGACACGCAGTACGTTGGTAATGCAACAGCTGCGTCAATAAGCCATACAACTTCATCTTCATAACGCCCATAAGACGCATACTTCTGAAGATTTTTAAAAATAAACCGCTTATTCTCTTTATCAAGTTCACTCGGAATTCTGTCATACACTTCTCTAATTTTTGGCGATGAGGCTGACGTGGCATATTGAGAAATATCTTCCTTGTACTGTCTAACAATACTCAATTGCTGTTGCCGTACCTCATTGAGCGAGTAGTTTGAATCTAAGTATGTTTGAATTACTTGAGGCATTCCGCCAAACACAAGGTAGTCTCTAAAAAGCTGCACCAATTGATTGTGGAGACCTTCATCGAGAGGTGTTTTTTGTTTATAGGCTTCATAGACAGTATCGAGAAGACTCTCTGGTGCACCTAAAGCCCAGGCAAATTCTTCAAAATCAAGCGGGTACATATCCTCTATTTGCACATAGCCAACCGGAAAAGAACGAAATCCTTTTAATTCTGTACCAAGCATTGATCCTGACGCAACAAGACTAAATTGACCATCTTCTACAAGATATTTCACTTGCGTAATGACATCAGGTGCTTTTTGTATTTCATCAAAAAACAGTAGCGTGTTTTTTGTAATACTTTTTTCTCGTAGAAGAGATAGACGTTCTATTACCTCTTTAGCATTATGAGCACCCACAATAAGCTCTCGTGCATTTTCATCACGCAAAAAATCTACCTCGACAAGGTCTTGATATTCATTGCGAGCAAACTCTCTTACCAGAAATGTTTTTCCTGTCTGCCTAGCTCCAAAGAGCATAAAGGCTTTAGCGGACTCACTCTGCTTCCATTCGAGTAGCTTCTTATACATTTTTCGCTTAAGCACAAATACTCCTAGAGTTTAAAGATGTATTACATACCACGAGAACTATAAGGCCTTCTTTTAGTCCAGCATAACGCTAATACCTTCGTTTTAGTTCATTAATGCTATTAAAACAGAAAGATTTCAGTGTTTCTTGCTAATAACACAGAAACTTTTTGTTCATTTATGCTATTAACACAGAAAGAAATCTGCTGTTTTTACTAAAAACACAGAATTCCGGGATCCTCCGTTAGCAATCTAATAGCCACTCACGTATTCCCATGATCTTTACGCCTGATGGTGTAACTCCTCTCCGCCATTCATCCAAAGTAAGAATTGTTTTAGGAAACGAGTCCTTAATTGCTTCCAACGGAGCAATCTCGCGTTTATAAACCCCTTCATCAAGAAGCGATGTGGTGATTTGGAAGTATTCTTTACTTCCTCCACGTTTTGCAACAAAATCGATTTCCGCTTCTTTCATAACTCCAACAAACACTGCATATCCCCTGCGTTTCAGTTCCATGAATACAATGTTTTCGAGCTGGAAACCAAGATCAGCACCAGAGAATCCATTGGGAAGATTTCTAAATCCAGTATCTACAGGATAAATCTTCTTCATTGGTCTCAATACTTGTTTACCTAACAAGCCCTCTTGGTCACAAGAATAGAGAGCAAATGCTTTCTCTAATGCTGTTAAGTAATTATCGATGGTCTCAGACTTTACTTTTCTTCCCATGCTAGTAAGAGAATCAGAGATTTTCTTACTAGAAAACAATGAGCCAGATGTTGAGCAGACGTATTTAATAAGCTTTACAAGGAGGTCATAATCACTAATACGCGCGCGTCGTGCAACATCGTTCATGATTACCGCGTCAAAAAGAGTAGCCAGCTCATCTCGTTTTTCCTGATCTTGCGAAAAGGATAATTCGAATAGCCCTGGCATACCCCCATAAGTTAGAAACGTACGAAGCAATTCATTTTCATCTGTTGGATAATCATCGGATAACTTTGCAAATCCCTTGTATTCAAGAAAAGACAGCGGATAAACTTCGATTTGCTCATACCTACCAGCTAAAAATGTTGAAAGATCCGAGGATAGGACATAAGCGTTTGAGCCAGTTATAAAAACATCTACGCCAGTTTTCGTATGAAGCTGCCTAACTACTTTTTCCCAAGAGGTAACCTCTTGGATTTCATCCAAAAAAACACGGAAAGGATAATCAGGATTCGAAACAGCCATAGCTTGAGAAAGTTCAGACAGAAGCCACTCAGCATCAGGATTGATAGGCATCCCGAATTGATCAAATTTTCTATAAAAGATATTCTGCGCTGGAAAGCCCTCACCAAGCATACGCTTGGTGAGCATATGCAGTAAGGTAGATTTCCCGCAACGTCGAATCCCCGTAAGTACCTTTACGTTCGAAGTGCCAACGCTCTTATCAAGCTTCTTATCATAGAGAGGACGGGGTACAGAATTCGAATTTATCATGCTGCTATCCTTCTTATAATTTCCTTTCCAGCGGAAATTATAATTCAGAATTGTAAAGTTTTCCACTGCAACGGAAATTCCTAACATTTTCAGCAAAGTTTTCCGCTGCAACGGAAATTCCTAACATTTTCAGCAAAGTTTTCCGCTGCAACGGAAATTCCAGCTCTCAACCTCGAGTCCTGAATCTCGAATCTCAAATCTCAAACTTGAGTCTCGAGCATAAAACCTGGAGCCCGAAACAAGCGAGCTACACCAAAAGCCATCCGCCTTCAGCATAAAGGACTTGGCCCGTAACATAGTCAGCCGCATCGCTTGCTAAAAAGAGTACACAATTGGCGATATCATCCTTCGTCGCACGACGTCCCAAAGGCAACTTCTCGCACAAAGCACGTTCGCGCTCAGGATCAGCGTAGAGCGCAGCATTCATATCGGTCGGGGTCGATCCCGGACCAACCGCATTCACACGAATCCCATCAGGACCCAACGCGCGTGCGAGTGTCTTGGTAAGCGTCACGACACTCGCCTTGGAAATGTTGTAGAGCAGATTGTTGGGAATATACGTCACACTCGAAACCGATGCCATATTCACAATCGCACCCGGCGTTTGTTGCCGCTGATGATAGTCAGCAAACCATTGCGCGCAAAAAAGCATCCCCTTCACGTTAGTATTCATCACCTGGTCATAGCGCTCCGGCGTAATCTCGGACAAATCCTCACTCGTCATAATTCCTGCGTTATTAATTAATATGTCGATGTGGTCGTAAAGTTCTGCAACGTGTTCGAAGAAAAGTGGAATAGCTTTCACGTCATCGAGATCAAGGGCAAAGGCATGCACGGTTGGTGCAAGTTCAGGTGAACCTTCCCATGCAGAGAGGAGCTCTGCTTCAAGCTCATCGAGTCTCTCAGAAGACTTACGACAGACCACCACATGAGCACCTGCTTGTACAAAGCGCTGGGCGATGCGTTTTCCAATACCGCGGCCACCGCCCGTTACCACTACTACCTTTTCAGTAAAATCGTAGGTGATCATTTTCCCTCGATCTCCTTCTCTTTTCCCACACAGAAAGACACTGCGACATACAATCTGAAAGATGAAACTTTTTAACATTATTGCACAATCGCCTATTCGTCAGGTATTCGTTGACTTGTTCGCCTGTTCGCCAAATGTGACGTTTGACTGTTCGCCTGTTCGCTAGACTGTTTGTTCCTTTATCGAATATGTCGCTCTCTAGTTCGCTTGTTCGTTTATCTGTTCGCGAAAGCAGTTAGATTTTCGCGAAACAAGAAAGTTTTCGTCCAATGTTTGTCATCTCATTCGCCCTAACGCAAAACCAACACAATGGGCTTCCATCTGATTTGCGTCGGTTTTTTCGGACAAAAAACCGACGATTACGTTTTTCGTCGGCATAATCGTCGGTTTTTGCCGACGATTATCTCTTTCGTCGGCTTTTTGTCTGACCATAAGTCTAATTAATCAATTTGCACAGAGAGTCAATCAAGTAAAAGTGTACCGATTTGGAATTAAAACAAAACCGGAGAGCCAGTTCGTGACTCCCCGGTAATCTAAAAACCATTCAATTATATGGTCGCATGGTCGTGCCGCTTATGCAATCACACTTACTCGTGCAGTAGCATACCGATACACGAGCACTCGAACACCCTAGCATCCCAGCGCGCCAACACACCAGCATCCCAGCACGCCAGTGCCCCAGCGCTCAAGCACTACAAGCGCCACAAGCACCCTACTTCAGCAGCGGCGCATCTCCATCAACATCAAGTGCTTCTTCAAAGTACTCTTTTACGGGTTGAGGACCGTAATCATGGAGTTCTTCCTTGTGCCAGCACTCAGTTTCAGGAAGACCCGGAATGCTCGAAGCAACAAACACAGGATCTTGACCTGCTTTGCGCTGTCTAGTGTAGTCATCCAAAGCCTTGAGCGCCCACTTGCCCAACAACAAAATAGCAATCAAGTTGATGATAGCCATAAAGCCCATAAAGATATCAGCCAAGTTCCAAGCAAGATCAAAGCTGTTCAAGCATCCATACATGATGGCGGCAAGACAAGCAATGCGGAACACAAACAACAAAACCGGATTGTTCTTAATGAAGCGCAAGTTACTCTCAGCGTAGAAGTAGTTGCCAATCAAGCTTGAGAAAGCAAACGCAAAGATAGCAAAGGTAATAAAGTGAATACCAAATTCACCTACTGAATTGTTAACCGCCATTTGAACCAAAGGCATACCATTTAGAGCTTGAGCAGCTTCAGGATTTTGAACGTAGAAAATCAGCACCATCATAGCTGAGCAGGTGCAGATCAAAAGCGTGTCAATATAGACAGACAAGCTCTGTACAAGACCTTGCTTGCAAGGGTGAGAAACAGAAGCGGTAGCAGCAGCGTTTGGCGCAGAACCCATACCTGCTTCATTAGAGAACAGGCCGCGCTTAATACCCAACATAATTACCGAACCTGCAAAGCCACCCGCAATAGACTGAAAGTCAAAGGCTGATTCAAAAATCAACGCAAATACTGCAGGAATCTCACCAATGTTTACTGCAGTAGTCCATACTGCCAAAGCAATATAGGCACATGCCATAACCGGCACGATGATGGAGGTGATAATAGAAATACGCTTAGCACCACCAAAGATAACAAAGGCCGTAAAGACAATAGTTGCAATGCCAACACCAATAGCAGTGCCGTTGGTTGCATAATCAGGAATGTAATACTCAAGCGCTGAAGTCATGTTATAGGCCTGTAAGCCATTAAAGCCAAAAGCAAAACATAAGATCAAAGCAATAGCAAACACAATACCAAGCCAGCGTTTACCTAAGCCCTGCTGGATGTAGTATGCAGGACCACCGCGGAATTCCCCTTCTTCTCCGCGGATCTTCCAAATCTGCGCAAGCGTTGACTCAACAAAAGCCGATGCCGCGCCAATGATAGACATAAGCCACATCCAAAAAACAGCGCCCGGACCACCGGTTGCAATTGCGGTAGCAATACCTGCAATGTTGCCCGTACCAACACGCGATGCGGTAGAAACCATCAATGCCTGGAACGATGAGATAGAACGCTCACCATTAACATGTTTCTTCTCAACCAGCTGAGTAAACATGTCTTTGATGTAGCGAATCTGCACGAATTTAGTTTTGAACGAAAACCAAAGTCCTACAGCTACCAACAAGAACACCAAAATCCAGGTGTACATGAAACCATCAATTTCACCGGTTACGGCAATTAACCAGTCATTGATTGAGGCTGCATCTCCCATAAACTCTCCTATCCTTCCTATCTACACTCCGATAGTTTTATTGCAACTACCCAATTATATCAGTCTGCATTACATCCCTTTACCTGCTCGTACTTACTTTAATCTTTCTTTTGACGATGGGGCTAACCTGAGAGAGCCCAGGCATATTGCCTGGGCTCTCTGTTGTCAGGATCTATCGGGCCGATCCGGACTACCAAAAGTATGTAAGAGAACTTTGTCCGTTAGCTTATGTATTTGCTTATAAGCTTTTAGCGTTTTTGCGCTTTCTTAGTTCTCCTTACGACGACGAGCAAGTACAAGTACAAGACCACTTAAGAGTGCGATTAATGCAATGACCTGGCTTAACAGGGTCAGGAGTACCGTCACCGTCTTCATCAACAATGTTAATGTCAGGAGTACCGTCACCATCAACGTCAACGTTTACGTCTGGCTTACCGTCACCATCGGTATCAACGTCCGTATCAGGAACGCCATCACCATCATTGTCTTCATTTAGATCTGGTTTACCGTCACCATCGGTGTCGATGTCTGTATCTGGCTTACCGTCACCATCAGTATCAACATTTACGTCTGGCTTACCGTCACCAGTAACATCAACATTTACATTAGGCTTCTTTGGATCTTTTGGATCTACGGGATCTGGCTTGCCGTCACCATCTTCATCAACAATGTTGATGTCTGGCTTGCCATCGCCGTCAGTATCAATGTTTACATCAGGTTCTCCATCACCATCAGTATCAACATTTACGACAGGCTTATCCTTCTCAGGATCTACAGGGATAGGATTGCCGTTTTCATCCTTTTTAGGAGGAACGATGTTGATGTCAGGTTCACCGTCACCATCTTTATCAATGTTGATATCTGGCTTACCGTCACCATCAGGATCGATATTGGTGTCAGGATTACCATCACCATCTTTGTCAACATTGGTTGGAGTCTTGTCCTTTGGACCAATAACAACTACTACGGTATGCTCACCATCGTTGTTGGCAACAGCGTTTTTACCAACAAAGGAGAAACTTCCACCATTTTCAGTTGTAGTCATATCAGAAGGATCAACCTTCTTACCATCAACAAAAACATACTTTACTTCATCGGTCTCAGGATCTGCCACCGTCCAAGAAACATCAGCGTCCACATTTTCTGAGTAAGTTCCACTACCAGAAATGGTGCCTGCACCACCTTGCAGTGAGGTCTCTACTGCATAGGTCGGATCATTGTCATTAGGAATAGTCTTCTCTTCATTAGGTAAGGTTTTCTTGAGTTGTACAACAACGGTAGTGTTGTCGTTCAAACTCGTAAAATTGATTGATCCGCCAGGGGCTTCAGTAGGAACATCATTTACGGTTACACCTTGAAGCTCATATCCTGCTGGAATACTCCACTCTGCCTTAGCGGGATCACCTTTCTTGACGCTTTGCGTCATGCCAGGCTGACCAGCGATTGGATTGCCATTTTGATCAACATAGTTAACTGTTACATCACGATATTGGTTAATGATATCTTTTTGCTGATCAGAGTCATCAGGATTATAGGGGTCATCTTCCCCAATGGTGTAGAAGCGAACCGTATGGTTCTCACCAATATTCTTAATGGATACACGCTGCGTATTCGGATCAACAATGATTTCCGGATCATCAGCTGCTTCAGCGCTACGCATTAACACTTCATCATTGAATAGTTCACCCAAAACGGCAGTTTCTTCATCCTCAGTAGTTGCTTGGTCTTCAACTACATCAGCTTCTTCGCTAACCGCCTCATCCACTGCATTCTCTTCATCCATAGGTTGATCTGATTGATCTGCAGGAACTGGAATTTCTGTAGCGGCAGCTGGCTGGTTATTTGTTGCAGCATCTGAAGCGGTTATTCCTGTATCCTCAGATTGAATCTGTGCTGCTTGCTGTTCGGTTTGTGCTCCCTCTGAAGCTTCTGCTTTCCACGTCATTTCTGGATTAGAAATCTCGTAATCAACGACTACCATAACCAACTTCTGGCTTGGATCAATATCAGCCATGATGTTGATATAGCTTTGGCCCTTCCACAAAACGCGTGATTGGGAGACACGGTTTTTACCAACTGGAGTAATAGAAGTGTTTACCAGGTAGTTAACTGGTTTGATGTTTACTTGAACGTCAGTATCTTTAGTAATGCCATTGAGTTTAATCGATTGTTCACCCTCTGCAGGCTTATGCTCAACGCCGTCAACCGTTACGCTTACCAATTCATAATGAGTATAAGCCGTGTCCTTAGACTCGTTGTCAAGAGTACCATCAATTTCTTGACCGCTACTAATGTTATTAACGCCCCACTCTACGGTATAATCGGATTCTTTCTCAAGAACTGCACCGCCAGTAATAGTGCCAGGGCCACCATTAATTTGAGTGGTTACCTTGACGTTTTCAGGAGAATCTGGTGAGTAATTTGGCTCGTCGGCATCTTTTTCTTTAAAGTAAACGTCAACTACATGGTTAGCCGAAATAGGCTCTGTGCTGGAACCAATCTTATGGGTTCCTAGCTTATTTGACACAACATCAGTCTTTTCAACACCGTCAATAAAGACTTTATAGACTTCATACTTGCTGTTGTTACCGCCTGGGTTCCATTTAACGGTAACGCTCTTGGTCTTTTCTGGATCAACAACAGTAGTACCTGGATCTACTGTGCAGTTATCGTCTCCACCATACTTATTTACCGTAATAGTGTAGTGACCCTCAGTAGTTCCACCACCAATAGAAGGAAGCTTGCTTAAGGTAATCA
>PPYF01188100.1_pt1 | contig 73640 bp, 55 predicted proteins | sample 1559871 | NCBI WGS metagenome assembly PPYF01 (sample SAMN08240021, study PRJNA423297) | Human gut metagenome, whole genome shotgun sequencing project.
GTGATGTATTTGATTACATTGAAATGTTTTACAACAGTAAGCGGAAACATGGTTCCAATAATCTACTGTCGCCGGTAGAATATGAAAACCGTTACCAAGAACGGCTGGGATGTGTCTAGTTTATTGGTGGCGATTCAAACCAAGCAAAACCCCGCCCATCGATACGTAGCTCAAACCCTAGGTTTAAAAATAGAAGTCGATACTGCTCCGATTGCTGCTCGAGTTCATTCCACAGGGCTGCATCTGTCGAACGGTTCAGGTGCCGACCTGAATTGAATAAATTGAACAGCTCTGTGAGATGTGTCAGCTCAGTTAAATCGAGTTTGCTATTTTGCATTATCTATACCCTTTGTACTTGATGAGCGAGTCAAGGTCGTTAGTTGATGAGGATGATAAGTGACAGAGACGGTACTAAGCGTTGTGGTACAAGGATTGGGGCCCAACAGGCTTTGACATTGTGGTTCTCGCACCAGCTCATGATAGAGACGGAGTAATTCCGTATCAGGTAAATATCGATAGTGTGTACTTAACCAAGTCATGAGATTCTCAACCGGTAACGCTGCTGCAAGTTGTTCACGCAACCGCAGTTCATCGCTCCAATTAACTAAGAGGCTATCAGAGAGTTCTTCTTCATCCGGAAAAGGAATTGAATTAGGTTCAAAACTCAAAAATTCGGCCATCAGTTCACGCACTTCGTTTCCAATCTGAATTTTACTGGTGCGACTGGTTTTCCATAATGGCAAGCCGACTGCATTTAACCCTCGAACTAGGCCCTTCTTACGAACTTGGCTTATTTGCTTGCTAATCACAGCAGAAAGCTGGTTATGTAGCCTCGCTTCCTCTCTCAGTGGTAACAAGGTATCTGCGCATTGCTGAGCGATAATCCGCCCTTGGTACCGAAGATCTTTGACTTGATAGGCAATCTGACGCATTGCTAACCGTTGTTGATACAAAGATCCGCGAATAGCCAGAGTATCAACGGCTTTGTCGAGTGCTTATTCTGCTTTTTCCAACAATGGGTAGAAGCTTCCTTCAAGACCGCTGTCCATCATTTCATTCATGGGTTCAACGTATTGGTCGTACACTTCTAGTACTTCACGATAGCGGCGTTCAATTGGCACTCTGGTGTCTGCGGATTTAGCCGCTTCAGCAATATCAAAGATAGCTTGCTTGTCTTGTGTTAATTGTTGGGCAATCTTTCTCGTCAGCTCTGACAATTGGTTTGCGCCTGCACGCAGTAAATCATTATCGGTGTCTTCAAGTCCCTTTAGTACTTGGCTCGTCGCGTTTTTGATTGCCTCCACACGAGCTTTAAGTACCGCGGACAAACCCAGTTCATGCTCCTGAGTCAATCCACGGACAAAATCCACCACCAGCGTGTTGAGCTGATAATCACTACTTCGGCTGATAGCTTGCAAGATGTCCGCATTGATAAGACTCGTCTGCACGGTGTTAGTATCTGCATCTTTGATTTTATACTGGTTTATCACTTGCTCGAGGATACGGAGCTCAAATGCAGGGAACTCTCGTGAAAGCCGAGTTAACTGCTCAACCACCTCCCAGTGACGGTGTAATTGGAAAACAAGACTTTTAGGGGCAACCATTTCACAACCTTATCCAGAAAGTTCTAGGCGTTGTTTCACCAAGACAATGCATAGTTTTAAACTAAACACACAGACACTTTTTACCAGGCACGATTTCGTACGTATGAAGAATTACGCCTTTTTCTTCCTCAAGTAAGATTTGCAAACTACGGGTGATTGCGCGGTAGTGACTCCAAATGAGTACCTCTGTATGATTCGCCTTTTGCACAAGAAATGGCAAAGATTGATGTAGTCTTCCCCGTTGCACCAAAACGACGTTTATCCGCTACTCACAGGTTTTTACGCAACACGTACGCTCTTTTTCCCGTAGTGCAGCCCCTCCATACGCTCGGCAATCTCGCTCAGTGCTAAGCCTTTGCTCTGAATAAGCGCAATCACTTCATTCAGATCATCGTCGTGTTTTTCTTCGATAGCTTGCTGCATTTCAGCAAGTAATACGTTGGCTTGCGCCATCGTCAGTGTTTTAAATTCACTCACGCGTGCTTTGGATGAAAGCGATAACAAGCCACTCAGCATATCCGTACTCTCTTTTTCTGAAACAGCGATCAAAGGCGATACAGTGGCTCCCTGATGCTTTACTGCAGGGCTCTGTACGCTACGCGGTACATTTTTCACCCGCTTTTTACTCTGCGGCAGGGTTTTCATTGCATAATGACTATTTTGTACAGGATAAGAGCGTGCTCTCTCTTTCGGCTCAGGCATGAGGCTCTCCGCCTCAGATTGTGGTTCTTTTCCTGCTTCTAGAGCTGCTTCTGGCTCGGCTTCATTGGCGGCCTTTAATTGTGCGGCATAGGTTGCTAAATCAGGCAGCATAAAATTTAAATGGTGCATGAGCTCTTTGGTCAAACCACGTATTTCTGATGTTTTAAAATAGCCGCCGCTTTTATGCATTTTGAGCTTATCGGTAATCGCTTGCTTAACCAATTGTTTGCGAAACGGGATCACTTCATCAATTGACTGTTGTTCATTGATCATCACACGCTCCTTATTTTCCAGCTCGGCTACTTGATTGCGAAACATTCTAATCAACCGTTCTTTTATCTTTTGATATAGACAAGCATGCACATGAAATAATTCACCATCAGGTGGAGTAATGCTAGGATCAATCTGTTCGGGTATTTCAATGCGTAGCATCTGCTGCACTTGTGATAAGAGATTCTGCAGTGAGCGTCGATCAGAAGGAGTTGAGCTGGTATATATCGGTTTGTCTATACCTTCAATAACCAGTTTTAAGTGGTTATTTTGTGCTTTCTCATGACGAAAAGGCGTAGTGCCAATGAGTTTACTCACCGCTTTAATCACATCCTTTTGATAGCGTGTGTAGCTACGATCATTTACTGAAGTCATGAAGTATCCCTCTTATTTGGCTCGCGGTCTGATGCATTAAAGAGTCTGCTCATCTCGGATAATATCTGGTGATGAAGCAGCCATCGGCTAAGCATCAGTATATGTAGTCTGCATATGCATGACGATACTGGCTACATCAACATGTAGCGTTTTCGAGCAGGTACAAAAAACCGCCAGCATCCATCATCCGGATGCTGGCGGTTCAATATGCACATATATGGATAGAGTTATTTAAATAAATAATTTTCTAAGTAGAGAAGAACTTAAAGTGTCCTCCCCCCTTGCTCAATATCTATTTTCCCTTTTTCATAATCATCCAATAAAAACCTAACTTCTACTCTTCGATTTTTAGAGTCTGACGGTTTCACTCCATCCAGAGGCCTAGAATCGCCATATCCCGCAACAACAATTCGCTTTGCTAAGATACTATCTAAATCGCCAATAAGCGCTTTCCTAACTTCTCTTGCACGAGCTGCAGATAACGTATAGTTATCATCATAGACAGTGCAAAATCTCTGGAAATCTGTTACAGGCCTATTCACAGGAATATTATCAGTATAGCCTTCAACAAATATTTGAGCATTCGGATTATCTTTTAGGAAAGACACTAACTTTGACTGAATCGTCCCAACAGCATATTTAACATTTAACTTCAGACATGCACTTCCTCTTTCAAAAACACCGTCTGTCAACGTTAGTCTATTTGATAACAAGTCAAGTGTCATAAGTTCAGATGAATCACCACTCTTCATCATATCCTTAAGTGCAGTGGTAAGCTTAATTATTGGATTGTTTCTAGATTCATTTTTCTCCGCTTGAGCTTTTGCTAGCTCCTCTTTATATTTATACTCACTTACACTTGTTTGCAAAACAGCCACGATCAATAAAAGCATTACAACGGCCATAACACCGGACATTAAGTCTGATATAGCAATCCACTCACTTGGTTTATCTTTCATAATCTAACCAACCATTAATAAACCAAACTTTTTACACTACCCATATCACCCTTCGTCGATTTCATTTCTTCTTTTATCTCTGAAATATTATTCAACATACCCTTTGAACTAGCAGAAATATCATCTAAACAGCTTACCTTCGTTAAAATCTCATCGAGACTACATTTTATTTTTTTCACTTCCGCCACAGAAAGATTAAGTCGGATAACCTCAGACAATATACCTTCAACTTTACCTGTTGCCTTTTCAATTAAGCGCAGAGACTCCAGCTCTTTAGACAGAACATTTAAGTTATCAACAACAGTTTCCAAATAACTCATGGAATTATTCATGGCTTTACCCACAGATGACAGCTGCCTATTAGATGCTGATATTGCAGCAAGTCCATCAGTAATAGGGGTTGCAAGATCACCCACAATTCCTGTTGTTGTAGCAATATTTTCATTTAATGCATCAGTTGAAGAGGTAAACGCAATAGATGCATTTTTTTGAATATCTAAAGCGCGATTGATTGATGATTTCACTTCGTCCATGGTAAGTTTTACATCATTTGATAAGTTACCTAATGCAATAGATATTTCATGAGTAGCATCGCCAAGCTGCTGACTACCTTTCTCCAAAGTATCAGAAGCTTGAGCACTCATATTGACAATAGCAGCCCCAAGATCATTACGAACATTATCGAGGACATCAGTAAACTGCTCTTTAAAATCATCAATTGCATTCACTAACTGTTCTGCCGCATGGCCAACATTATCTGCCCCACCAGCCATACGATGGCCAGCATCAGCCATACCAGAAATAATATCTCTAGTACTTTGCGAGAATGCTCTCATCATATCATTGGACTCTAATGTACTTGACTTTACTTTTACCAAGTTATCATTGATAGAATCCATAACGCCTAGAGTTAACTTATTATTTGACTCCGCACCACTTTTTATTTCATTAATACCATTTAAAAGGACCCCCACAAGTTCCGTATTAAACGTTTTTGTTTCAATCAATGACTTCTCCATCTGATTGCTAAACCCAGACGTTAAAGATTCAGCCACGGAATCTAACTTACAAAACCATTCATTTTTTTTATCTTGCGCAACTTCACTAGAAACCCTCTTCTTATTCTGTATTTCAACTTTAACACGATTTATTACCCAAGATAGTCGTCTCTCATCAAATCTTGCTATTTCACTCCAAATTTTCAAAAAGATAAACCCTGAAATTCCCCATGTTGATGTTTTAAATTTCGTGCCTAGACCTTGCAATAGACCCATAAGGTCATGCATGCTATTAACAGCACCACTTGCACTCATCGCATTAGGCTGACCCAGAATGTTAGACGCATGATTCAAGGCTAGTCCTAATCCAAGAAACGTTCCTAATAATCCAATAACTAGTAACATTCCAGGCATGATGTCTGCCAATTTCTCTGGTGCAGTAGCTACAGCCTGCCATAACTCAGTTACACTACCATGCTCAATATCTAAATCATCAATGCTATCATCTGTGCTTCCTACCCACTTTTTATTCCATGATGTGGGATTTGCAACAATATGCGTAGATAATATTGTAATGAAGATTAGCGTCGCCATTATTATCAAAAACGCGGCTTGAATTGGATCGCTAAAATCTGGTAACAGAAAATCAATTATTTCATTAATATTCATGCTGCCACCTCAAGAACTCGCTTCATTCTAACCTCTGATTCTTTTTTGAAAATATTTGCATAATCAGTTAGTAACACCTGCTCTTCGGATGACAAATCTTTAAAAGCAATATCACTTTCAGCACATTTTATCAAAACCTTTCCGACCTCAGCACCCTCTTCAATCAAATACTCTTGATCATCTTCCATCATTTGATCAGACGATTTTTCTAGCATCTGTAAAAAACCTTCAGCGGCGCCAACATAGCGTTCAATATCGTGTTTTTTAGAGGACAATTCATCTAACTTTATTTTATTTTTTGGAACCTCTACATTCAAACGAGACAACTCATCCATTTCATCTCTGGAGAGTTCACCCTGAATATTCTCTGCTAGCGTTAGTCTTTTTAGCAACATTGAATCTTTTGCATGATTTCTATTAGCATTAGTCCACTCATCAGCTAAAGCCTTTGCTCTCGCACTCCAAGATGCAATTAACTCTTCAAACACAAAAGGCGTTAACCTCCTACCATATTTCTCTATCAATAATCTATCTAAGCGAACAGCCGCATCGTTACTTAATTCTGGATTAGCTTTGACCAGATCAGAAGCAACTCGCACTATAAAAACATCATCTAATGTCAAATCATCCAATGTTTCAGCTGAAGAAAATCGCTTTTCTGACATGTTGAGTAATTTTTGTGTAGCTCTTAATCGTAAATAATGCTCAAAATCTTCTGGCTCCTTTGATAATGCATTAAATAGTTCCGTCCGAGAGATTTCATAATCATTAATTGCTGAAGCCAATTCAAACTTTTCCCTTTCAGGGCTATCCCCTATCTCTCTTTCAATACTTCTAAAAGTTTCCTGATGTTTTATAGCTTCATCTAACTCGTCATTAGAGAGAACAGCCGAGACACTCTCCATCCCATTTTCATTTTTGTTTTTTTGTTTTTCACGCTGCCATTTCTTTGCTATATTTATAACCCAATTAATGGCTTTATCAATTTTTTTAGATAGCGCAGAGCCATCAAACACTGTAAGTGCGCTAATTACTGCATTAAGAGCTGTAATCGCACCTCTTAGCCATGGCCAGGGAGCTGCTTTCGCAGCTGTCGCTAAAAAAGTTTGTATTTTACTCAAGTAGGGCTTTACTGTCCTCCAAACATTCTTTACACCATCAACAAAGCTCTCCGCCTTCTCTGCCATAAATTCCATTGCTTTACCTGCAATGTTTTTAGCAGAGTTATAGACTGAAGATGCAACGTTTCTTACTGAACTAGCCACAGAACTAATTGCTGAACTTACAAATGAACAGCATGAACCAAAAAATCCCATTTTCTAATCCCTTTTCATATAAAATTACTTATTAACACCCAATAACTGCCTAGCCGGGTCAACAGCACTAACAGAATCGATATCTGATGTTATATGCCCACCCACATGTTTCTTAGATCTGAGTATATCATTTATTGATAACTCAAGGTGCTCCTTGGAGAGTTCCGGCGAGTCAATATTTCCCACAATCGCTTTAGGTAAAGCAGTCCTAAGTGTATTTCTTATCTCTCGGCCAGATAAGCCATCTGACATTTCCGCACAAGAATTTACAATTATTTCTCTACTGTCACTTAGAGGAATACCAGGAACGAGAAAACGCTCCCACATTCTTACTCTCTCATCAAAACCAGGTAATGAAAACTCAATATGATATCGAATTCTACTTACAAATGCTTTATCATAGTTTTTAGCAAAGTTAGTAGCAAAAATAGCCACACCATCAAAGCGTTCAAGCTCAATCAATAATGTTGAACGCATTGCATTAATTTCATTATCAATACCTTGAGTAACAGATGACAATCGTCTTCCTAATAAAGTGTCAGCCTCATCAAAAAATAAAACAGCGCCTTCATTACTTGCATGCTTAAAAGCAATGGATATATTCTTCGCAGTATCACCAACAAATTTGCTTTCTATTTCAGCTATACTTATATGTATAATGTCACGACCAATGCTTCCTGCAAAAGCTTCAGCAGCTAACGTTTTTCCAGTACCAGGAGGGCCATATAGATTTATAATCATATTTCTTCCTTCTGGATCTACATTTTCAAACCCCCAGTCAGTATAAATTATTTTATGATATTTCAGAGCACTAATGGCCTCACTCAACATATTTCTTGTTCGCTCTGAAAGGATTAGGTTTTCATCTAACGTGAACCTTGGCTTTCGAATTTCAAAAGGTGATATAAATTCATCACAACGGTCATTGCCCATACTTCATACGTCCATCACAGATAAAAAAACACAACTAATTAAGCTATTATGCAACTCAAGTAATTAATAAAAATAAGTAACCTACGCTATTAACTTTTTACTCAGAGTTAATTATACAAAAAATACAGTACGTCACCATAGAAAGTAGCATTTAACTTCTGTTATTTAGAACGTATAGAACTATCACTACATTGATCTCGCGCCAACAACTCTGCTTATAGTTCACATTGTAAGTTTTTAAATTGTTGCCATATGTTTTCATTCTGTGAGCTTCTACCTATTGATTGTAACTCCAATGTATGCGCAAAAAACAATTAACTTTTGATTACTGAAAATTAAACTAACTCCGTAATTGAATAAATTACAAATGCCTATCACGCATCGATGTATGGCCTATCGGCCAAAGGAGAGATTTGATTAGCGTTATATCTTAACGATGGGGAACATATCACATGCGCCCCATCACTACTTGAGCTGGAGATTAATAACTCGCCAATTGTTCAGCCCGCTTCTCCATAGATGTTGTCATCACCAGTGTCAGTATCACTGACTAAATTTTCACCGCGATAATCACTACCTAAATACCCACCTGACTTGCACTCTTTTGCCATTATGCGCTTTTCACCATTGTATACCGTTAGACCTGTGTACTCCCAACCTCTGCCAATACCGCTGAATACCACATAACTAAATGGACCGTTGATAAAACGGTAATACATCGCTCCACCACCGGAATAACTGATTTGAGCAACTCTTACCTGTGATTTATCGCCCGGTGTTTTGGGTAATGCGAGTTCAACAGAACTCATCTGCGAGCCATGCGACGCGCCATATTCATACAAGGGCACACCATTTTGTAAGCTGATTTGCACCGTCTTACCATTGCTTAACTCGCAGCGAAATAAATCACTATTTGGTTGTTGTGCCAGCACCGAGCCACTGACCACCAGCCCCGCCACCAGCATGGCTACTCGTTTTGCCATCATCTCACAGCTCCATTCCCTGATCTTTTGTATTACTCGAACGATAAGCACTGAAGCACATATCTGTTTTATTGCCGTAACACTCATTAAGTGACTAACAGGCACATCTATTGTTGCTGCTGAGTATACGCCCAAGGAGCATAGAGACCGACACTGAGTAAACATACATGTCGCGTTTTGATGCAGTGGTATAGCTATCCATAAATACCGATGGAACCCAGTCGCCACATTGGAGGTGAGAAGAACTTATAGCCCCACAGCCAAATCTCCGCGAAGCATAATGAAAGTACGCCACCTATTTGGCGACCTGCTCCTCCACCATCTCACCCCATGCTTGCCATAACGCTCGGGTTTTATCTTCGTGCTTTGAACGGTGATAAATGCGAATCAGTTTGTTCATGGGTTGGTGGTTTAAGCAAATCTCGATAACCCGCTCTTCTGCCCCAAGGTGCTCTGCCCAGTTGGTGGCCGCACTGCGCCGCAAATCGTGCACCGTAAAAGGCTCGAGATCGGGCAACGCTCGCTCTTGTAAGCGATTCAACGCGCGCGTAATTGAGCTCGGCAAAATTGGTTGGTCTGCCGAGCGGACAGACTCGAACACAAACTCCCCTGACTTTTGTTCGGCAATGATTTGCTGCGCTAATGCGCTTAGGTAGATGGTATGCGGCTTGCCATTTTTAGTTTCAGGGATCACCCAAACATCGCCATTGAGTTGAGAGCGTTTCATTTGCGTCACTTCACTACGCCGAGCACCAGTGAGGATCAATAATTTAATCACCGCGCACGCCGGTGGTGAAATAACGTTAAAACGCGGCTTTGCATCGTGATTTTCGTATTTAGCCGCTTCGACATCTAACGCCAACCATAACTGGCGTAACTCAGGTAGTGTCAGCCAACGCTCGCGTGGGCGTGTCGTGATATTGAAGTCTTTCGGGCGCAGAAGACGTGCAGGGTTAATCATGATCATGTGTCGAATACGGGCGTAATCGAGCGCCATACTGATAGTCGTCAGCGACTTGCGAACTTCCTCGCCACGACTTTTTTGATTTTTCGATGAGGAGCGTGATGTTCGTCGGGCCGACTCCAGTGCGTTCGCCAGATGCGCAGTAGTCAACTCATCCAATCGGATTTTGTCTAAGTGACGCTTTAAATGTAGATTCCAGCGGCTACGGTGCCCAGCTAAGGTGGTTGGCTTTAGTTCGCTGGTTTGCTCACGAAACTCAAGCCAACGTTCAACTGCCATCCCTACGGTACACATAGCCTCATTACTGGCTTTCTCTTGCGCTTTTTGCATTCGAGGATCAATACCTCGTTGCACCAGCGCAACCGCCTCTTTGTGTGCCACCCTTGCTTCCGCTAAACTCATAGCAGGATAGCTGCCGAGGGTCATTTTTTGCTGTTTACCCGCAATATAGTAGCGATAAAGCCAACTCTTACTCGGTCGACCGGCGCGCGCTTCAATAGCAAGGCCCGGACCATGACGTGACTTCACCGCACTAACAATTCGGTCTTTGCCCGCAGGGGGTGTGAGTACAGCAACTTCACGGTCCTGATGCAACATACTATCTCCTAGAAAACGCTCTTTTTTGGCTGTTTGGCGTACTTACCGGCGTACTTGTTTAGCACGTGATAGCCCAAAACAACATTGAGTCTCTTTGGGCGGTTTTCTGCCATAACAAGTTGATAAAAAAGCGATTTAACTCGAAGATTCAGATGTTACAGGACACAATAAAACACACTCTGTCTGCTCTCATAAGGTGAAGGTCACAGGATAAAATTCAGCCAAAATAACCTGCACATTCCCTCGCTAAAATCTGTGCTAAACCAGCAACAATATTTGCTCGAACCCCCTCGAGATCTCTCCAATATTGTGTATTGACCCATTGAACAGTCCATCGAGTATCAATATCCACAAACGGCGGCACGAAAACTTTAACGACCAAAACGTTGACGAAATGCACTGGGTGTTAACCCCATGATGCGGATAAAGGCTTTCCGACAAACTCCGCTATCGTCATACCCCACCTGATTGGCAATCTGCGTAAATGACTCAGTGGTTGTTTCCAGCAACTCACATGCCCGTTGGATGCGCAGGCGCTGTAGGTATTCGTAAGGGGTGTGGCCGGTGGCTTTGGCAAAACGACGTAGCAAGGTGCGCTCTGTCACCGCGCCTTGCTGACTTAATTGTTTAAGCGTTATGGGTTGCGTTAGATGTGCCGCTAACCAACGCTGTAATTTCTCGATCATGCTATCGCCGTGCAAAAAGGATGGCATAAACTGCTGATAAAAGCGCTGCTCGCGCTCGGCGGTATCGACCACCAACAACTTACCCAAATTACGCATCACCAGCGCCGATGCGTAGCGCGCGACTAACTCCAAACCTAAATCCACCCATGACATTAGCCCTCCGGCACTGATCACATCACCATGATCAATCAAGATGGCATCTGTTTTAAGCGGTTGCTCGGGAAACTGCTGCGTAAAACTCTCAGCCAATCCCCAATGGGTGGTTACTGCACGTTGATGCAATACTCCGGCGCCAGCCAACATAAAACTGCCCGTACAGGCTGAGGCGCTCACGCTACCGCGCTGATGAGCTGTGCGTAACCACGCCAGCACCTCCATAGCCATAAAGGGCGCAGTTCCCGGCGGTAGAATCACCACATCAAAATGAGCATTAACACCGAGCGGATCGGTAAAAATAGCAGGCGAAAACTGTACCATGAGCTCCTGCTGGCGGCACTGCGTATTGGCCAGCACAAACATCTCTTCCAGCCCATAAACTGCCGATTTTAGTGCCTGAGGATAGTGATAAATGCCAAGTGTAATCTTCGTCATCGCCGCCTCAATGCGTATCTTGCTTCACGTGATAATGTCGGTATTGGACTGTTTTATGTCATTTTAGACACTACAGCAAATGCCACGTCAGCGTCATACTCCTTAACAGCAGCTACACGCTTTACTCGATGTATTACCACTATCTCGTTTAACCCTAGTGCTGTTAATACAATGATCTTGTACTGGTAGGAGTGCGCCAAATGGAAAAGACTGCATTACTGATTATTGATCTGCAAAATGATTACTTCGCTGCCGGAGCCTTTCCGCTGTGGCAAGCCGAAGAGACCAAAGACCGTATTGTGACATTCATGCATAAAGCGCAAGCGGCAGGCGTAGAGATTATTCACGTGCAACATATTGCCGATCCTGCGTTAGGCTTAGCGCCATTTTTTAATCAAGGTACACCCGGCGCGGAAATTCACCCGGATGTTTTGGCCGCAGCCCCTAATGCACCGATAGTGGTTAAAACCTTTGCCGATAGTTTTGTGAAAACCACATTAGAACACGTGTTGTCAGAAAGAGGCGTTAGCCGTTTGTGGGTCGCCGGCATGATGACGCAAAACTGCGTTACCCATAGGGCAATCTCACGCTCAGCAGAAAAGTATGATGTCGCTATTTTGCCCGATTTATGCACGACGGTTTCTGAGATGCTGCATCTGATTGCTTTACATGCGGTTTCCACACGAATGGCATTAACACCAAGCGCTACACTATTGCCATAATAACCAAGCAAAAGGGATCGGTTATTAATCGTAGAAATAGCAATGTAAGCGGTATTCATCATTACCGAACGCCGCTTTATTTCATCACCAATATTTCATAACCGAAACTTCATAATGAAGAAGAAAATAGCGCCGAAATAGCGCCACCAACACGCATGAAGAAATGACCAAACTCGGTGAGAACATGCACGAACAGCAATGGCCAACGATAAGCGATGAACATGGCCGTCATGAAGCCTAAAAAGAAAAACCAAGCGGGAAATAACCAATGGCGAGATGCCTGTTTTTCACGGACATAGCTATCGTAGCGCTCTCTTCTTTTCGGTTCGTGATAAGACGGCCTTTCTCCTGCGGAATAACCAAGATCGGCTCGCTCTCCATCGCGAAACTCTCGTGGATGATAAATATCTTTGGGGTCAAACATAAGCAGCCTCCTTGCACATCAATAGTAACAAAGGCGCTATGTCAGCTCAGATTTGGATAGGAAATGCGGGAAATAAAACACAAAACGTGCGGCATAATTGACTCAATTACACCGCATTATATCAGCCTGCAGGAAAATCACACCAACAACGCTTATTCCTGATAAGCACCAGCGGAATACGTCAGCTCATAGCTGTGGCTATAGATCTCGATGATGTTGCCAAACGGGTCTTCCATATAGACCATACGGTATGGTTTTTCACCCGGATAGTATTCACGAACTGGCATGCGCTGCTTACCGCCTGCTGCCACAATGCGTGCAGCTAAGCCTTCGACATCCGGATCTTGCACGCTGAAGTGAAACACGCCCGTTTTCCAGAATTCAAAATTGTTCTCACGCAGCTCACTGTTCGGGAACTCGAATAGCTCAATCCCGATTTTATCGCCGGTAGATAAGTGCGCGATCCGAAACGAACCCCAACCTGGGCCAAACACATCGTTGCACATCACGCCAATCGCCGAGTCATCTTCAGTGATGGTGGTGGCCGGCATAATCAGATACCAACCCATAACTTGGGTGTAAAACTCTACCGCACGATCTAAATCAGTAACGGTAATGCCGATATGCGAAAAGTTACGTGGATAAGTCATAAATCACCTGATGTTGTGTCAGAAAACAGGTGACATGATAGGGAGACTGAGCATAATTAAAAATAAGGTCAAAATAATGGATGCCATAAATATTTCTTATGCTTAATCCCCTCTGGTTAAAGACGCTGATCGCGATACAAGAAACCGGCAGCTTCACCCGCGCTGCGGAGCGACTCGATCTTACGCAAGCGGCCGTCAGCCAACATATCCAACGTCTGGAAGCAGAATGTGGGCCGCTGTTGCTGCGTAAACCTCGTCAACTCGAGCTCACGCCGCGCGGCTTACGCGTGTTGGCTTACGCCCGTGAACAACAACGGGCCAGTGAACGCCTGTATGCCGAGCTATCAGAAGATAACCCGCATGCGGGCAACATCCGCCTCTCGACTCCCGGCAGTATTGGCCTTCTCATTTACCCTTGGCTGCTAGAGCTACAGCAAACCTACCCGACACTCAGTATCCAGCACCGCTTTGCTCCCACCATCGATATCATCTCCGCCGTACTCGAAGGGCGCAGTGATCTGGGCGTGGTCGATCAAGCGCCTGAACACCCCAGTCTGCATGCCGAACCCTTGGCGCGCGAACCGCTGTGTCTGGTAGTCCCCGCTGCTCTTGCTGAAGTCAGCTGGCCAGCGTTGCAGACATTAGGCTTTATCGATCACCCTGATGGTCGCGCTATGGCGCTGCGTTTACTTAGCCGTCAGTTTCCTGGCCAACGTTTAGATGACATTCCTGTGCACGGTTTTACTAACCAAATCAGCCTGATCCTTGAACCGGTGGCGCGAGGTCTGGGCTTTACCGTACTTCCACGTTTTGCAGTGACCGCATTCGCCAGATCTGAATTAATCCGCGTACATCACAGTGAATCGCCGGTTATCGATACCCTCTGGGCCATTCACCGCGCCGAATGGCCGCTTCCGGCACGCTATCAGCAATTATTAAGCGACATTAAACTGCGAATTACAGAGCAAAGTCAGGCAAAAGGTGCACAATAAAAACGTCGCGCCGTGTTACTTTCCGTATATTTAAATATATGCAATATAAAAAACCAATAGGTGAGAATTTAATAGATAAACCCAATCCAAAAGAGGGATAAAACAACAGAAAGCCAAAGAAGATAAAAGGATAAAACCATACCCAACAGTCTGCCCACCTCACGGTGTACAACAGCAGGGAAAGCGTAATAACTGATTAAAAAACAAAGCATAAATAACACTGCAAGATAGGTATCAATATCACTGCCGTTATAGTTTTCCTACAGCAAGAAATGCTATGATTAACAGATGTGGCCATTAATTGAGAATCGCAGTACCGCGCGAGTCATCTCAACAAAAGCATTGTCTAAAAGAAGTGTGACAGCGTTTTATTTCAACATCGCAGCAATATCCAGAATAAAGGTAAGGGCTATAGCGAGCTGTTTGTACAGAATAAATTAACGCTCTGTCATAAAAATAAATATGACACGCATTATAATAAATGGACATCGACAGCGGATAGCCAAGCTCTCTCTACGCGGTACAACACTCGGTACAACCCAATACATTCCACGCACACATTGACATTACGGTTAGCCATATAAGATGAACGAAATTGCCATCAGTATCGTGAAAACCATAGGTTGTCTGGCAACCGTAACCTTTTTTTCTATTTACAGTACGTCGGATAACTATAACTACAATTACCACTGGCTGCTGGAACTGCTGACCTTTATCTCCACAATCGCCACGCCGCTGTTCTTTGTGGTGGCCGGTTACACCGATGCCAGCCCCCGTAGCGAACCGGGCTGGCGCAACATAAAAACCCGTCGCTTAATGCTGGTGTTTATCTTCTGGCTCACCGCCCATTATCTGTTTACCCCTTATCAAAAGGGCTACCTGATCCATACGTGGTTTGCCATCTCGTTTGCCGCGATATACCTGTTAAATCCAATGATTATCTGGTTATCGGCCAATCGACGTTATTTTATTGCGCTGGTGGCAGTACTGTTTGTCTTTTCCTTTTTGTACGATTTCATTTTCTCGGTCGGACACTTTGGCCTCAATCTGCGCATTGAACCACAATATCGCATATGGAACTGGCTGTTATTTTATTTGACCGGACAGCTACTCAGTGATCCTGAGATCTATAATGTCGTCACCCGAAAACGTAACATCAATATTATTATTGTCGCATTACCCATTATCTATGCGCTGAGCTGGTTATTTGAGCGTACCTATCTCTATCCACTGTTTGAGCGCGATAATAACTCCTTTTTCTTGATAGGTTCGCCTATCTATACCTTGGTGATCGGTGTGATCATTGCGTCCAATAAACTCAGTAAATACATTCACAGTGATGTGATTAAAATTTTGCTGACCAAAACCAGTAAATCGATGACCGGCGTGTATATCCTGCACTATTCGATTTTCGCCCTGTTCTCATCGCAAATTGTTATCGACTCGATTGCAATCAAAATCGCGGTGTTACTGACTACCTTTGTGTCTTCGGTATTGCTCTCAATGCTACTGCTGTCGAACAAAGCCACTCGCGCCATCATTACCTTGTAAAAGGCGCGGTTAACACTCAAGCACGATAACGAGATAACAAATAACATCGCTAAATCATGTCACTCGATAGCTCGCTGGTTATCTCACCGTAAAAAACAAGGCCGGCGTGTTTGCACCGCGCCGGCCTTATTCATTCAGATATCAGTATCGCGTTATTACTCGGCGAACTCAGTGCCCGGTAACCGGATCGGGCTTGTTAAAGCAGCTGTAAATCACCGGCAGAATCAGCAACGTCAGTACCGTGGCAAAGCCAAGACCGAACATGATCACCACCGCCATACTCTGGAAAAACGCATCACTTAACAGCGGGATTAACCCCAGTACCGTGGTAAATGCGGTCAGTAAGATAGGCCGCATCCGCGACGCGGCGGCATAAATCACCGCCTCTTTAAACGGTTTCTCTTTGCGCTGTAAGCCAATCTCTTCCACCAGCACAATCCCGTTACGGATCAGCATCCCGCTCAAACTGAGCAACCCAATCAACGCCATAAAGCCAAACGGGATCCCGGTGAGCAGAAAACCAAACGTCACCCCAATCATCGCCAGCGGTACGGTCAACCAAATGGCAACCGCATTTTTTAACGAGCTAAACATCAACACCGTTATGATAAACATGATGACAAAGGCCACCGGCAAGCTCAGCAACAGCCCTGACTGCGCATTCTTGGTACTCTCATAGTCTCCGCCCCACTCCAGCGAATAGCCTTGTGGCAGCACCAACGAATCCATCTTCGGTTTGATCTGCTGCAGCAACTCTGCTGAGGTTTCGCCGCTGACAGAGCTTGGGTCAGCCATCACCGTCAGGGTTCTTTTCCGATCGCGGCGCATAATCAGCGGGTCTTCCCACTCGGAGGTAAACTCACTGACCACGTTATCAATCGGGATAAAGGTGCGCTGGGCATTACTCCACACCATCACATCATTCAGGTGCTCGACATTTAAGTGCTCTTCGGCTGGAGTTTGCAGCATGATCGGCATCAAACGGCTGCCGTCACGGTAAATACCGACCGGCGCGCCCTCAAAGTTCAGACGTAATGCCAAATCCACTTCACGCTTATCCACCCCCAACTCAGAGCCCAGATACTGAGAGTATTGTGGACGGATCACCTGTACCCGCTCACGCCAATCATGCATCACCCCATCGGCGCTCGGCACAGTATTGAAAATCTGGATGGTTTGATCGGCCAAATTACGCAGCACTTCAGGATCAGCACCAATGAAGCGAGCCTCAATCGAGCTGCTGTTCGATGGGCCAAACATGATGCGTTTTGACTGCACCCGCACATCCGGATACTGAGCGCGAATATACGACTCAATCTCTTTCACCATGCCTGGAATGACTTGCAGATCATCGGTTTTCACCAAAATCTGCGCATAGTTAGAATACAAACGCTGGGCGTTGTAAGTCAGAATAAAGCGTAGCGCTCCTTGACCGGTAGTCACCACAGTGCCTTTAACCGGCTCTTTTTCACGAATATGCTGCTCAATTTCTGCTGCTACGCGCTCAGTGTGCTTGATATCGGTGTTAAACGGCAGCCACAAATCGACGAAGAAAATCGGCGTATTTGACGGCGGGAAAAAGCTCTGCCGCACCGAGCCAAATCCCCAGATAGACAGTGCCAGTAAGGCACCGAGGATTAACAGCGTCGGCGTTTTAAAGCGCAGCAATTTATCCAACGTGCCCATATAAATACGGAACACCGCCCCCGAGTAAATAGCCTCGTCTTTCTGCTCGCTGTCCTCAGCCAAGGTTTCTGTAACCGCCACGTCAGCGGGGGTAACGGTCGCATCCGCGGCCTTCTCGTCTACCGCACTGACCTCAGTAAGGGTTCCCTCACCGTGATCTTTGAAAATCCACTTCATCAGTACCGGCGTGATCGTGAGTGCAATAAACCAACTCAGCATCAAAGAGATCAGCAGAACCTGAAAGAGCGACTTACAATATTCACCGGTGGAATCATTCGACAGACCAATCGGCGCAAACGCCAGAATAGCGATAATGGTCGCCCCCAGTAGCGGCAGCATGGTTTTACCCACTGCATACCGGATCGCTGCCAACAACGATTTACCCTGCTTACCGGCAATCAATACCCCTTCCACAATCACTATCGAGTTATCGACCAGCATACTGAGCGAGATAACCAGCGCCCCGAGCGAGATCCGCTGTAGCTCAATATCCAGCATTTTCATGATAAACAAGGTCCCCAGCACGTTCAGTGCCAGCGACAACGCAATCACAATCCCGCTTTTCGCGCCCATAAAGAGCAGCAAGATCCCGATAACAATCAACAGCGAAATCAGAAAGTTGGCGATAAAGCCATTCACTGCCGTTTCTACTTCAGAGGCCTGATCGTAGAACAGGCTCATCTCCATCCCAGCAGGACGTTCGCTTTCCAGCTCGTTGAGCTTTTCCTTAACCAGATTTCCGACATTAATCACACTGACATTCGGCGCAAATGACACCCCGAGCACCACCGCCGACATACCGTTAGCACGGTAAATATTGTTAGGCGCGTGCGTTACCCCTTGCGTGATGGTGGCAATATCGCGCAAGTACACACTTTTCGGTGCACCCGGCTCGCTGATCACCACCGTGCTCAGCTCCTGCACACTGCTAAATTCACCGGTCGGATTGAGGCGGATCTTCTTGTTGCCCACCAGCACATTACCGGCGTTAGACACCACATTTTGCTGGCTCAAAATGGCATGCAAACGCTGCGGCGTGATATTGAACGACGCCATTTTGGCGCGCGAGACTTCAATTTGGATCTCTTCCGGAATAATCCCAGAGATCACCACCTTGCCCACCCCTGGGATCACCACCAACTCACGGCGCAAGGTTTCGGCAAAGTCACGTAAGCTTTGGTTACTGTAGCCTTTGCCATACAGGGAAAGAAAAATCCCGTACACGTCACCAAAGTCGTCATTTACAAACGGCGGACTGACTCCGGGCGGAAACGCCAGCGCGGCGTCAGCCACCCGCCGACGCAAGGTATCCCAGATTTGCGGCAGCTCATTCGGGCCATAGCGATCCAAGATGGAGACCGTGATTTGCGATAAGCCCACCCCAGAAATCGAAGTGATGTTATCCACATACGGCAATTGCTGGATAAAGCGCTCCAGCGGTAACGTCACCTCTTCTTCAACTTGTTTGGCCGACGCACCGTCATAACGGGTGACGATAACCGCCGTTTTGATGGTAAACGCGGGGTCTTCCAACTTTCCGATGTTAAGAAACGAGATAACGCCGCCCACGCCCAACAAGATAATCAGCAGCCAAGCGCGGGTATTGTCTTTTATGAAAAAATCTAGCAGTTTCATCATAAACCTCGCTCGCGGACCCAGATCCTCACTTGCTGATTTTCTTTAAGTTCATTGGCCCCTGTCGCTACGATGCGCTCACCATCGGATAAACCGGAGAGCACCTGCACGCCCTCAGAGGTATACCCGCCCAGCGTCACGTTACGGGCTTCGACAAAATATTTACCTTCTTTTTCCTGCACCACCCACACGCAGGTTTTGCCGCAGATATTGCCATCTGGGCTAAAGACCGCATCCACCGGCACCACCACGCTCACGCGATTGGCCGCCGACGGGATGTTGTCGAGATTGATACGCACCACGCCGCTCATCCCTGATAATAAAGGGAAATCTTTCGGCCGTGGCATAGTGAGCGTGACCTGATAAGTCAACGAGTTAGCCGATGCGTTAGCGCGGTGTTCTTTATACTGGGCAATAAACTCTTTACCCGGCAAGTTATTGATGGTCACTGTCGGCTGATAGGCTTTGTTCTGTTCATTGATTAGCTTGAATAAGCTTTCCGGCACATTGAACACCACATCCAATGAATCAAGGGAGTTTAAGGTCGCAATGGTCTGCCCAGGGGAGATCACCTGATAATTGCTGACACTGACATTCGAGATAATGCCCGCAAATGGCGCACGTAACTGCATATCTTGCAGCTCTTGTTTGACCAGATTCAGTGCCGCCAAGGCAGAATCTCGGGCGGCGCGCTGCACATCAAAATCCGCCTTGGACACCACATCACGGGCTCTGAGCTGCGAGAAGCGGTTAAACTGTTTTTGCGCCAAATTATAGGAAGCTTGGCGATCCGACAGACGATGCAGCACATCATAATTGTTGAGGCTAGCAATCAGTTGCCCCGGCGTGACCCGCTCGCCTTCCAGCACCTCGACTCGATTGAGCGTGCCCGCCACTTTGAATGACAAGTCAGTCTTATCGCCAGCGACCACGCGCGCAGGGAAGGTACGAACGCCTTTTTTCAACGAATTACTCACGTCGTAGACATTCACCGGCCGCAATGTATCTTGCTCAGTCTGAGCTCCTCTATCACAGCCGGAGAGGGCCATCACCAGACATACCATCATAATGCGCTTCATATTCACGGCAGCATCTCTTCACTTAACATTGAATGCGGTCACTCACAGAACAGCGGGGCGCGAACAGTCTGCTGAATCCAGAGCGATTGAATTTACGTTTTCGTGGCGTACCGGCTATCCGCTACGCCGCCATTTGTGCTCGACCTTGTACCACCCGAACGGTGTTAGTACGGATTAAGCTTAGTGCTGATTAAGACAGGCCAAGAGATCACTGCTATCACTGCACGCAATCCGGCCTTCGACCACATCCATCATGTAGGTAAAGAAAGGATTGGATGTGGCACGCATCAGTGCATCCATCCCCACGATCAATACCGATGATTCGCCACGCATCGAAATTGTCCCTAGATTGATGCCATAGCGAGTTTTATCTACCGGCGCACTGCCATAGAGCGAGTCCGTCACAGAAAACGGCAGCGCAACGTGGGACAGCGAAAACATGTCATTCGGATAGCGGAGCCCAATCGGCGTCGTCAGGGTGCGCGTCTCGCCTGCGCGGGTCACTGTCGCCACCGCTTCCGGTGAGTTCGGCGTTAAGTTGGTAATCACGATGGTGTTGTAATTGCGTGCCCCGCGTGGCAACAAGGAGTTGACCGCGGTGTAAGCGGAGCGGCGGAATAACGGAGGGAAGCTGACCGCATGGTTAATATCAAACAGCACCAGCTCGCTGCCGTTATCGCCTAAATAGCGGTATAACGAGTTCACTACCGCACGGGTGCTGACCGTGGAGTCCATCACCGATTGGAACGTTAAAATCGGCGGTACTTTATGCAAGTCTTCCGGTGTCAGCTCACGAATACTTTGCTGTAACTCCTGCGTCAGTAAAAATGACTCCCTGGCCGCTTTCACCGGAAACGAGTTATATTTGAACGGATTAAACTCCGGAATAATGCTCAGCCATGCGGATTTAGCAAACGCAGGGAAGATAGAAGGCAATCCCGCCAAGCCAGCAAAGCGAGCAAAACTGGTAATGCCGATCATCGGCGATAACAGAATGACTTGTTGTGGCGTGCGCAGCGTTTTGTTATTGAGGCTAGAGAGGGTGTATTTCATCGCCAGCGCGCCGCCATTGGAAAAGCCCACAATGTGCAACGGCACCTGTTCACCGGCGAGCGCGGTGGCTTCGCGCACCGCCATACGGGTTACCGCCAACCACTCATTGCGCCCAACGCTAGTAAGCCCGGCCGGAACGGTACCGTGCCCCGGTAACCGCGGCGCCACCACCACAAACCCTTTCGACTGATACAGAGCAGCCATCTCGGTCAAACTATACGGCGTATCTGTCAGCCCATGCAGCAACACCACCGCGCCCTGCGGCTTGCCTTCTGGCATCAATAAATACGAACGGTTCCAGTCTTGATGGAATTTTGGCGGGTAAACCAAACTATTTTCGTAATAACGATTCAGTTCAGTTTTTTCACTTTCGGGAATTTTATCCGTGACATTTTCTTTTAAATTTTTATAAATATCATCTTCGCGCGCCAGATAATCACTAAAGCTCGCATTATCAACTTGCGCCACCGACATTTCATCGGGCGTCCACGTGTGCCACGCCTGCAGTTTAGGGCCGCGTTCAGTGTCATAAATTCGAATAGCAATCAGCGCCACTAAGAATACCAGTAGCAAGACGAAGATTTTCTTCACTGTCTTGACTGAAAATAACGCTAATCCGAAAATTTTTTTAAAAAAATTATTATTTAACATCATGAATACCCACCCAAAAGCAAGTATGCGCTGTTAATAATGGCTTTTAGTTCATACAGATAACGAGCCCGTACTTAGAATGAGTATAAACAGGGTTGGTTAAAATGCCACTGAGTGACAAGTTTTGTTATTGGTGCCTGTTTAACTACACCCTGTTATATCTTTATATCATTCGTTATCATTTACTTAGCCAACAGCACCTGCCAGAAAATTGTCGATTACCGTCTGCGGTCGCTCTTATGGTTTCGTCTATATGGTTTATCTATATTATTTTTCTATATCGCTTCGTCGGTTTTATGACGGCACATCGCGGTACGTTTATTCTTTTTTTCATGTCGTACTCTCCCTCTACGTTAACTATCTCTTTATGCACGTACTTCCTAAAATCGCTCACCGATAAACGTACCGAGATGTCTTATTTTTTTGCGTTATGGGCGCGCACGCAATAAATCACGCCCATAACGGTTTATTTCGTTTGATTACTTGGAATTAATCCTCTTCTGAAGGATAAATCACATATTCAAACGGGTTATTGCTGTTATCAGTAGGCGCGGTAGTGCTGGGGCTGGTGCTAGTAACGGAAGCCGGTGTTGGCCGCGCATTGGTGGTTCCAGGGATAATTTCAAAGTCCGGCGTGAAGCGAACTAAGGTACTTTTCAGCTTGTTATAGGCTGAGCGATCCCCTTCCATCTTCACCTTGCCCGCTGACTCCAGTGCTTCAAAGGTCGTCGCGCCCATCATGACGTTGTTCAAATCAGCACGATTCAAGGTGATGGTTAAGGTCGGGTTCTTCGCCTGATAGTTGGCAATGTTGGTCAGGGTCGCGTTACTCATCTCAATTAAGTAACGTTCGTTGTTATCTGGCGTCACCAAGTTGATGGTAAAAGCCATGCCATCGGCTTTTTTGCTATCCATGCTGATGCCGAGGAAATCCAGCCATAACGAGGTCGGCATGGCGCTAATCACATCGGGGCCGGTGGTTCTTGGCGGTAACGATTGCGGAATACCGGTGCGTAACTCGTAAGCACCTTGCAAGAAGCTATTACGCAAACTGGTACTTTCTTTCTGATAACCGAGCTGTTCATACGCATCAGCCAGTAAATTACGGGCATCTTGGTTTTTCGGTTCGGCGTACACCAGTTTGTTCAGGATCTCGGTGGCCTCCAAGTATTTGCCTTGCTCGTTCAGCTCTTTGCCTTTGGCCAAAATCTTGGCCGAACCGCCCATCATCTCGACATACAAAGGAGCGGATTCACGTGGCGACAGCGGGATCAGGGTAGCAGGGTTACCATCCCAATAACCGATAAAACGGTTGATGATCGCCCGTGAGTTATGCGGCTCAGAACCGTGGTAACTGCGAGCCGCCCACTGACGCTGCAAGCTTGGTGGCGCTTGATAGACATTGTGAATTTCGTTGATGGTGACGCCCTGATTGGCGTAATGCAGCACCTGATTATTCATATTGGCATACAGATCGCGCTGTGCACGCAGCACTTCTTTGATGCGATCATTACCCCAACGAGGCCAGCTGTGTGAAGCAAACATCACCTGCATATCATCACCAAATTTGTACAAAGCGGTATTGATCTGTTTTGACCAGTTCAGCGCATTTCGTACCGGAGCGCCGCGCAAGGTGTAGATGTTATGAATGGTTCCCGTAACGTTTTCTGCCGCCCAAAACGCGTTGAATTGCGGGAAGTAGGTGTTCATTTCCACCGGCGCTTCGGTATCTGGGGTGTTCTGGAACACCATTTTCACGCCATCAATGGTGATCTCTTCAAAATCATCTTTAATTAAACGATTTGGCACCAGCAGGCCGGTATTACCCACCGCCACATTCTTACCAATGGCCTGATCCACATGCCCAAACGGGCTGCGATCTAACAACACCGCATATTGATACTGAAAGCGGCGTGCCATGGCATTACCCGCAAACACGTTTTCAGAAATGGCCGCTTCAACAAAACCGTCTGGAGCAATCAACGGTACTTTGCCGCTGGTCACATCGGCTTCATCCACTACGCCACGCACTCCACCAAAGTGGTCACCGTGCGAGTGCGAAATCACCACGCCAACTACCGGCCGTTTGCCCAGTTTTTCATTCACGAACGCCAGCCCTGCCGCCGCTGTTTCGCGGGTTGTCAGCGGGTCAAAGATGATCCAACCGGTATCCCCTTTGATGAAGGTCATGTTGGCCAAATCAAAACCACGCACCTGATAAATACGATCAGGTACCACTTCATACAGGCCATAGGCCATATTTAGAATGGCTTGTCGCTGTAATGAGGGGTGAATACTGGTGAAGTCTTTACCTTGCAGTAGGAATTCATAGCTTTCCATATCCCAAGCGACGTTGCCGGCATCGGCCATGATCTTTTTAAATGGCGGCTTGGCAATAAAGCCTTTTTGGGATTCTTCAAAATCACGTGCGTCTTCGAACGGCAAGCTGTTTTTATTCTGATCGTGCAGGGCAATCGTATATTTTGATGGTGGTTTGCCCTGTGGGTGGAAGTGCGCTGGCCCGCTATCTGTCGCTGTCGCGGCAGGCGTTTCACTGCCGGCGGCATAAGCCGAGGTGGCGGCATGAACGGTTATCATCATCGCGGTAATCTGAGCAAGCTTACTTAAGCTCATGGCTCTGTCCTTTTCATTTACAGATACAGATAGCAAAGCATCGGGTCAGTACAGCTACTACTTGGGGTCCGGCATCCTCTTTTTTGGTAATACGCATAAGCAATTAATTTAACTGCATGCAATTTCATTAACTACCAAGCAAAACCTAGGCCAACATATACACCTGAGGTCGCAACATCATAAACAAAACCGTCACGGTCATAATCAATCGAGAAGTAGCGGTAACCAAATCGACCTTGCAGTGTCGGGCTAAAGGCGTAGTTGACGCTGCCAATCATCTGCCACGTTAAATCGGAACCAGAGCCTGAGCCGCCAACATCGGCATAGCCCGTTACACTCCACTGGTTATAGTTCACGAAATCATGCAGTACGCGGATCCCCACATAAGGGTCTACCCAGCGTTTACGCTCTGAGGTTGTCGGTGTGACGCTCACATCGGGCAATAAAGGTGATGTCAGGGTGGCATTCGCGTCCCAGTTGATAATGTTGTAGCGCAGACCGGCAACCGCATCGACTTTGGTTTGCTCATCGAGCACGCGGTAATACCCCGCGACAGCATATTGTTGCTGCGTCACTTTGCCGTCAGCATCGATGTCGACCAAGCCGCGTGGGCCAGATAAGGTGGCCTGATCCGAGATCCGCAGATAGATGGCGTCCACCATCACCCCCCAGCGGTCATAGCGCGCTTCAAAGGCAGCCATCCCCGCCATGTCCATGCGATCCCAGATATCAGAAAAACTTTGCTCAAATTGCTGGCCGTTACCGGGGCCTTCCGCTATCCCCACCTTGCCGTCTTGGCCGACGGCCCAGATATAGGGCGTCAACTCATAATGCCACTGCGAAGTGCTCGCCTCGCTGCCAGCGGCCAACACCGTCGACGCAAAGAAAGAGGAGCTCAATACCATAACACCACAGCAAAATGCCTTTTTGCCGGTGCTTGTTGCCACGCCGATTGCCGTTTTAGTTGTACTGGCCATTGTGACTTTCCTTTTTCTGAATTGCCCTGCTTCCTACCTTGGTTTCCTACTCTGGATAGCTGGCCGCATGCTCTGTTATGTAGAGCTCATGCACAGCCTTACCGTGACGACCATGTTCACCAAGCTCACTGCCTGCAGGGACGTTATTTTGTGTTCCGGTATAGAGGTATTTTTTATTCAGTAACGCGGTCTTTATTACATGCTTATTGCTTAGAAAATCTGCCAGTGCGATTGAGTCAACCGCACTGGCATGTGTCATGCTTGCTGTTTCGTTTGTGACTTAACCTTATTTAGCTTTGGGTTTATCCAGATTGTCGGAGGTCAATTCACCCGGCAGATAATCCGGTAAACGGCTAGCAGGGAAAATCGCCAACAGTGACAGCATGGACATGATCAGCAGCCCGAACTTCAAGGCACGTAAGCGCGCCTCTTCATTGACGCGCACTGCTTCTGCCACTTGCTCCGGTGTGGCCGAGGTTTGTGCCAGTACGCTTTCCAGACGGTCATTGCTGACGAAGTTGATGCTGTCCATATTCACTTGCGATTGCAGCTCTGGAGTCAGGATCGGCGTTTCCGCCACTCCGCGCATGACGTTAGCACTGAGTAATCCCACCAGTAAGGCCCCCGCCACCGCGGTACCGATCGCGCCCGCTAAGTTGTTGGTGGTACCACGCAATGAGCCAACATCCCCCGCCAGCTCTTTGGGTGACGAACTTACCAGCACGTTGAACACCAGTGTCACCAACGAACCCTGACCAATACCGAACACCACCAACCCGAACAGTACCGCGAATTCACTCCAGTTGTTACGCACCACGAACGACAGCCACAGCAGGGCGATAGTACAGGTGATAAAGCCGTAACGACCGATCTGCCGTGGCGTCCACTTACCATAGAAGCGCACAATCAACATGGCGGAGAAGAACACCGACAGGTTAAACGGCATCATGGCAATGGCGGTCGCCATTGGAGTACTGCCCTGCACAATCTGGATATACAGTGGCACCGAGAAGTTCAGCATCGCCTCCAATGCCACCACCGCAAACATGGCAATTACCGCCGCCCGCTCACTCGGCGAGTTAATTACTTCCAGTGCCAGTAGCGGCGTCTTACCTTGCTCTTGACGACGGCGCGTCCACACCACGAAGGCTTGCGCCAACACGATACCGACCACAATCATGAACGGCGCTGGAGACAAACCGAACAAGGTAAACGGCGCGCTGTCAGTGGCTAAGCCAAAGCCCCAGCGGTTGAGGTTATTAAAACCGAACGACATCAAAATGATCGCCGCCGCCGCCAGCACCACACCGACCAAATCAATGCTGACATCTGGGCGCGCCTTATCGGCTTTCAGACGAAAGCTCAGGATGAAAATGATCACCGACAGGCCAATCAAGATCCCGAACGCCGGACGCCAACCAATGTAGGTACCCAGCACACCACCGATGAGGAACGCACTCACCCCCGCGCCAGCACGGGCTGAGCCCAGTGCACCCAGCGCCGTGGCTTGTTGTGAGCCGCGGTAGTTTTCAGCAATCAAGGCCACCAGCGCCGGCACCAAGGCCGCTGCGGTCAAGCCGCTCAACGCTTGGGCGCTGATCATGATGGTGGCATTCGGGCTGAAGGTCATCATGATCTGAGCGACACCGAAGACCAGTACGCTGACCCGGAACACATGCACCGGCCCAAAGCGCTGGTTAAGTTTGGCACCCAACATCACAAAACCCGCAACCGACAGCGAGTACATAACGATCGCCGTGGCAATGGTAGTCGGTGGAACGTTAAAGCTTCTGACCATCCCGCCCAACGCAACGGGCAGAGAGGCAACGTTGAAGGACATGAGCACCTGAGCCATCGCAATGGCGATCATTGGTACCCAGGATTCTTTGACTTCTTGACCCGTGAGGTGAGCTGATTGATTACCCATAAGATCTCTAGCCTTTTAACAGGTGTTTTTGTTCTGCCAACATTCACGGCGGTCTACCAGCAGACCGCCGCCTGCGTGACTTAACCTTTGTCGATGGTTTTATCGATATACGGTTCGGAAACAAACATATCCATGCCCAAGGTGCGCGATAAAAAGCGCGCGGCCAGCTGTCCTTTCACACTGTTACCCGCACTGTCTAGCAACGGCGCAAATGTCCCTAAGCCGCCTTTGCCCGGGGAGACGGTGACGATCCCGCCGCCAATCCCGCTTTTCCCCGGTAAACCAATGTCATACAGCCAATCACCGGAGGTTTCATACAAGCCGGCCGTCACCATAACCGCCAATGTGTAGTGGCAGACATCGTTGTCGACCACCCGCTCTTTGGTCAGCGGGTTGACGCCGCCGTCAGCCAAGGTTGCGCCCATCACCGCTAAGTCGCGCGCACTAACATTTAAAGCGCACTGACGGGTATACAAATCGGTCGCGACCATCGGATCGCTGCCTAACCGCCCATAGCCTTGCAACACGTTGGCGATCCCACGGTTACGAAAGTTGGTATCGCTGGCGCACTGATACACCTCTTCATTAAGTGTTAGTTTGCGTCCGGCAAAACGGCAAAGTCCGTCGTAAATAAATTTCCATTGTTCATCGCTCGTGGTACCGGGCACGAAGCTGGTGGTGGCGATAGCGCCGGGGTTCACCATGGGGTTAGTGCGACCATCGGTAGTTTTTTCAATCGCCGCCACGGAGTTAAAGGCCATGCCGGTGCTATTCACGCCAAGCAGTTCACGTGCGACTTTCGGGCCAATGGCTTGGCACACCAGCGCAAACACAAAGGGTTTCGAGACACTCATGATGGTAAATTCATGGTCAATATCGCCGGCGGCGTGCAGCGAACCGTCGGTTCCCACCATGCAAATCGCAAACAGATCCGGATCAACGCGTTCTAATGCCGGATAGACCGTCGAAACCTTCCCATTCGTATCGGTACCGAAACGCGCATGCGCTTCTTGCACTAAAGTGGTCACGGTATGTTGATCTGGCAGGTGGCCGGTTGAAACATAGCTGTTAAATCCGGTGCTGGCTTTACTGGTTGGCATATCAGGTATCTCCGGTAGTCGCTGTTAATGACCATTCACTCAGCATGGCGGTAGAGATACAGTTAAGAATAGACAGGATTTTTAAAAACGCGGTGGCGTGTTGTGTTTATTGCGCTGGCAGAAGAACAAAAAAGAATCAACGTAGGGATGGTTATAAGCGTTTGATTAGGGATAGATTACGTGAGCGCCGCCTCCTGCAAACCTTACATCACGACGTTCTCTCACGATCGCTGGCGAGCCTCAAGCCTAACAAAAAGGGCTGCCATGCAGCCCGTTGACTTATTACTTCGATGCTATCCGCACTTTATCCTGCGGTTAAATTTTCACCCACGCATCGTTCCAATGGCTACCGGTGCCAGGAGCATAATGGCTGGTAGAGCCACCACACCAACCACTAAATGGCCACGGTTTACACTCGTAATCACCCCCTGCATGACTCACGCGATCACCAGCCTGATAGGCGGTATCTGGGGTATAGGCCGGGTAATTATCTTGGTTGCCCTCATTTCCTTCATTACCGTCATTGCCTTCATTGCCGCCGCCGGCAACGGTATCGACCAGCGTGACACTAAAACGCTGCTGCGAACCTTGCTTACCGCCTTCGGCCATCCCTTCCAGTAACAGGTCATAAGACCCGGCGCTGAGGTTGTCTAACGCCAGCAGCAACGTGCCATTCCCCTCAATGCGGGCGCTGGTATTACCGCGCGGATTACCCGCTTGTGCTAAGGTCGCGGTGATATCCACCGGATTTGCGGTGGTAAGAGCCAACGACATAGCGACCTGCCCATTCACCAACGGGTATTCAGTATTGAGGTTATTCAGCGTGAACTCGCTGCTCACCCCTGCCGTAGGCGGCACAAAATCGCCACTAACGTAGTTAATTTGCGTCCAACGGCTGCTAAATAACCACTTATTACCATTTACATGATAAACATTGGGTAATTGAGCACATTGATTTTTGGTATTAATAAAGCCAATACCGTAGAAACCCGATGTGCTCATGTAACACAGAGGTTGTCCATTTTGGTGCAATACAGGCTGATTAAGCTGTCCTTTTTGGTGCAGCGACAGCCAATCAAACTGGTTTGCCGGAGAAATTAACGGAACAAATTGGCCATCCGATTGGCGATAACGGATCAGTTCACCGGCGTCACAGCGATAGCCGCCGTCTACCGGCTCCACATAACCGTAATACTGCTCACCATCGGTGAAGGTAAAGCGGCACAAGTTGCGCTTTTCGTTCTCTTTCGGCAGCGTACTCATCAGCAGCCGCTCTTGATTGTTCAGACCGCTCAGCTGCTCTGCACTAAACTCACTGCCGTTAGCCACCCAGCCCATTGGCATTTGCGAATACTGCATAAAATAACGGTCAATGGTGTACATGTGGCTATCCGCCCGGTACTTGCGCGCCCCTTGATTAACCGAGTTATAGCGATAGCTATCATTCTCTGGTTTATGGAAACCATTAAGATCGTCATCCATATACGGCAGATCGCCTTTACGGATGTGGTAATTAGCCAATTCGGTCATCAGCGGATGCCAACCGTAGCCCCCGTTGGCAAACGCGCTTTGGTGACCATAATGACCGCCATCAAAACCGTGGCCAAATTCATGCGCAATAACGCCCCAACCACCGTAATAGTGGCTGACGAAGTTAAAGGTATCGACGCCAGTGATCCCCCCATTGCCCAGACCGCCGCCCATTGCAGTGATGCCCAAATTAAGGTGCGAGCGTTTCATCAAACTCTGGTAGTAATGGGCATAATCCTCGGCAGTAAAGATCCCATTGGCGACGTAACTGTTGCCGCCGTTACCAAACATGTCATAACCCATGATGTCTTTGAAATTGAACCAGACATGCTTGAACTCTTCGGCCGATACCATGTACGCCAAGTTCGTGGTAATGATCAGCCACTCTTTGGCATACAGCGCATTCATGGCGCGCCACTTGGTGTCATTCGGATTCGTGCTGGCAAATCCGACATTCCACGTTGGTTTCAAACGTGAGAGTTTTTGTGCAAACGGATCGCTGTCAGAACTAAAACGGTGGGTAAATTGCGCCGGTAAGGCTACACGGTTATCAAACAAGGCATTGAGATCAAACACCCCATCGCGGTTCGCGCTGTTAAAGCGGCCACTTTCACCAAACGCACTTAACGGCAGAACAATCTGAGAATAAGCCGGCAAGCGATCAAATTGGCCGAGGATAAACCACTTGTTAACGCCACTAAGTTTGGACTCAATGTTGATATCACGCAGCTCTTGCGCCGCATAGTTGGTGATGCGCACGCGCTCATTATCGAGCAGTTCGGTTTTCACCAAGGAGTTGATGTTGACCGAGCGCAGTGACTTATTGACCAACACTTCATATGGCTCATCTTTATCAAAGATGTACCCCACGGAGCTTGGCTGCAACTGATCAAATTTAAACTGCGGCACGGACAAGCTGCTGCCCGCCACAAACGCGATCTCTTTGGTCAGTAGCTCGTTGATCCCCAAGCCCTGGCTGTTGGCCGAAATCAACGTGTTCCCCGCAAGATGCAGATCATTGAGCGACGTTACTGGCGCATCATTAATACGCTTTACCGCAAAGGTTTCATTGGTAAAGCGGAAGCCGCCGTCAATAAAATCACGCATCGAATACCAGGCGATCCGATCTTTAAAATTGACAACCAACTGCTCGCCATCGGTATCGATTTTTTGCAGTGAGCTATCGGCGATCACCTGCTCTGGCGCTAACGGCACGCCATCACGCATGGCTTGCTCAAGCTTGCGCAGGTCATAAATGTAGTAATTTTTACCGGTGGTATGGGCAATCAAATAGTCTTGCAGCAGATGCAGTTGCACCAGACGGTGGCTGTATTTGCCTTCAAACTCCAACAAGCCGGCAATCGGGGTTTTTAAGTTATTTTCCGGTAGGACATCTTGCTGGCGATAAACCTTAATTTGGCTCAACGCATCGGCCACCAGCACATACTGGTCATTCGCTACCACCGCTTGGGTGCGGTGCAAACTGTTGCTACCCGAATCGCGACCGGTACCGAGTGTGGTGACATGCTGGTGGTTATTATCCAGATCGAAGATATCGACCCGATGCGAGTAACGCGATACCACGTACAGCAGGTTATTGCGGATATACAGCTCACTGACTTGGTTGTATTCGCTGCCTGTTCCGGTGATCTGGCCGATCACTTGGCGAGAGGCCAGATCGATAATCTGCACGCTGCCCGGATTGGTATTCTGGCTGACATATAACCGATCTTGATAGCGCTCCACGGCGGTGATCAAGCTGGCATCCAGCCCCAATTGTTCGGCTGGGATCTGCTCGCCGATATCCAGATTTTTCACCGTCGTATCAAACGAGTTGACGCGGCACGAGGCGGTTTCCAGTACCACATGGGTTTGCTCACCATTTTGGATGGTGCCGCGCGGGTAATACTCCATCAAACAGCCGTTGCCGTAATCATAATTTCCAAACAGCTTGTTAACGGCGACCACCCCACTGTCATACCAAGTGAGCTCCCAGTCTTGATTAAAGAAATTAAAGACATTACGGATGGCGGTTTCATCGGTAAAGGTCGGCTTTGGGAAATCAAACAGGATCCGGTTATCGGCAGTGAGACGATACTCGGTGCCGTTGACGTTCAGGTAACGTTGGCCGTCTTTAATGCTCACGTTATCGCCGTTTTCCGCTTCAGCACGCAGCGCCGCCAAACGGTCGGTCATCAGTTGGTGATGTGTTTGATAGGTCTGGCGAAAATAATCTTGTTCACTGGTGGTCGCCCACACTGAATGCGACAGACTTACCCCAATCATGGCGGCAAGGGTGGAGATCCTCATCATGTAACGCTCCTTTTGTCAGTGGCGTGAATAGGCAACCGTCGAAAAGTCAGTGCCTTAAAAGCTAAAACGGAAAGGGAATATCCATAGCGAAAATGAAGGGGCGGACTGGCCGCCCCCTATTGGTTACTGAGCTAGGTTGCTGAGCTAGATTGCAGGTCTAAGTTGCAGATCTAGATTGCCGGATCACAGGCGCTGCCATGCATCAGACCACGCGCTACCGCTACCCGGCGCATAATGGGCGGGAGACAGACCACACCAACCGCTGTACGGCCACGGCTTACACTCGTAGTTCGCGCCGCTGTTGCTGACGCGATCGCCGGCTTGGTAGCTATTGCCGGCCACATAGGCCGGATAATCGCCTTCGCTCCCACCGCCTTGATTGTCTTCGCTCAGCGTCACGGTATGACGTTGCACCACTGGCAGCTGGCCTTCAGCCTTGCCTTCAATCACCAGTTCATAGCTACCGGCGCTGGCATTGCTGACCGCCAGCGTCAGTGCGCTGTTGCCGTTCACCTGAGCACTGACTTCCCCAAAGCGCTGGCCGTTTTGCTGCAAGCTCGCGGCAATCTGCACCGGATTTTGGGTGGTCAGATTCAAACGGATGCTGACCTGACCGTTGACTAAGGTGTAGCGGGAATCGAGATTACTGAGGGTAAAATCGCTGCTGCCGGTCACCGGAGGTGGCGTGACGCCGCCGCTGCAATCACTGTCACCTTGCAGACGCCAGACACCCCATTCGCCGGTGGTACCTGGCTCTTCGCCTTGCGTCCACCACTCAGCGCGCCAGCTCTTACCGTTATGGCTGGCCAGATCGCCGCCCACGTAGGTTGCCTCTGCGCGCCAGGCATTACTGCACTCACCGCCACCGTCGGTTTCCGGCAACTTGCCATTGATGGTGTACACCAAATCGGTCGGCGCAGCAGACAGTGCGGTCTCGCTCAAGGTGCGGTTGTTACATACCACCCGCGCTTTGCTCGGTTGACTGTCGCTAGGCACGTTAATGTGGAATTTATTCATCACGGCGCTCGATACACGGTGATTCAGCAGCTTAAAGCGCAGCACGCTGTCACGGGTTTCGACCTGCAACTGACAGTCATTGCTGGACACTGTGACGTTGTCATCGGGGTAGGTAAATCCATACGCCGCATGCAGTGCCGGATAGATGTAGCTTTGCAGGCGCGCTTGCGGATCGTAGTAGCCGACCAAGGTGGTCACCGGAATTTCGAAACGCTGTGGTTGACGAGCAACGCGTGTATTCACCTCCGCCCGCTCTTGCCAGCGCTGGCCATCAGAGGTGAACGTTTTCTTGTAGCCGTTGCTGACCAGAATTTCGCTGCCATTGATAAACAGATGACTGTTATAGCCTGCGCGATGGTCAATACTGATGCTGCGGCCCCGGTTTTCACTCGATGCCGCCGGCATATAAATGTTACGCGCCCAGTGTCCGTTCCACATGCCAATTTTGACCAGCTCATACTCCGAAAGCAGCTGAGCCAGATTCTCGGCGCTCAGGTTATCGACCGGAGCATTGACCGTTTCGAGCCCTTCTACGGTATGTTGGTATGGCTCCATGCGCGCGGTATCGGCATTCCATTTGCTAAATCCGGTCGGTGATTGGCTATCAAACACCGCTTTGCTGGCAAAGAAACGCTGGATCAGCGCCGCCGAGTTTGGTGTATATAAGGTAAAGCGGTTGGCTGCAGAGAATGGCTCGCCGCCGGCCATCGCATCCTTACCAAACTGACGCCCGTCAAACGGCAACTGACACTGACCATCGAGACAGGTTTCGGCCTGATTTTGACGCGGGAAAAAGTTTGGAATAAAGCGCAGCTTGTCGCTATCCCAACCCCAGGTCGAGTTGATTTGATCGGCGCTGCGATGCACCGAACCACGAAAACCATCCACATAGTGGCCCAAGCCAAAGTTATGGCCCACTTCGTGGCTAAATTCGTTACCCAGTGAATTATCCAGCGTGACAATACCGCCGCCACCCGAACCACCGTGCACCTGTACGCCATTCGCGTATTTACCGCGGCTGTTATGTGCTGCCAGCTGAGCGACCACAAACGGATGGCTACCCTCGCCTTCGCCCGCCGAGCTGTTAATACCGTAGTTAGCGTTATCAATGCCGTGCGAGATCAGCTCTTTACCGATCCGCTGGCGCATAGTACCGCCATGCCAGCCGCCATCACTCGGGTCAAAGTCCGTCAGCAAGGTGCCGTTAGGCAACATCACTTCCGGTAAGTACAACGGTGCATACTGGTTAACCACCATGCGACGTGCTGGAAGGGTCTGGAAGTATTCGCGCTGCGCGTCAAAATCCTTGGCAAAGGAAAAACGATCGCGCGGCTCTACCAACATCCCAATATCAATGGTGTGCAGCAGCAATTCGCCCGGCGCACCAACGGGAATATCCGTCAGCTCACCGGTTAAATTACCTTGGCGCACGGAAAGCGTAAGCCCTGGCACAATCCACTCAGCCGGTAACTCGCCACTCCACGTATCCGGGGCATAACTCAGGCGGTTGTTTGCCAACTCGCCTTCGCGAAACCACTGGTCGTTGGCATATTTAAACGCGATGGTTTGACCATTCGATACGGTGACTTTGCGCTCGCCATAATAAAGGTTTGAGTTATAACCGGCGCGTGAACGCACCCGCACCATCTTGCCTTCCAGCTCAGCGCCTTGTGGCAGATAGATATCGCGCACCCAACGGCCATCAGCAGTTTGGATCTCAACCAATGCACTCGTGGCCAAACGCTCTTTCAGAAAAGCGCCATTCTTGTCATCCAATTTGGCCAATTCAGCGCTGCTGTTAATGACCCGCGTTTCACCACTTTCAGGGGTAAAGTTAACGCCACCAGCAGGAACACCCGGTAGATGGTAGACCGTTTCTGGCAACGCCGATGGTGGCGCTAAGGTCACAGTGCCCAAAAGCGCGCCACTGCTATCACGAGCATCAACAAACATCGGCGTGACCGCATCCGGTTGCAATGGCTGCACCAAAATCAGACTTTTGCGCAAACTGGTGAGGATGGGCTGGCGATCGCCTTCGAGAGCCTTAGACGGCAAGATTTGGCTTTGAGCAAACTGAACTTTGGCTTCCAGCTTTCCCACCAAATCATTTTTCGGTTGGATGCTGTTGAAATATAACGGAGAGGTGTCATTAGCGGATACAGGTAAAGCAGCGGTGACCAGTGAGGCTGCAATCAAGCATGAGAGATAGCTCATTTCCATATTACCTACCTTTTATTAAACAACTGTTTATTAAATGAACAGCCATCAAACAACTGCGCCCTTATGCTTGTTAATTAATAAAAATCAACATGTTAATAAGAGCTGTTCGCTTTCAATCTCATCAGATACTCATACTGCGCGTATAAAAAGGGGCAGCCGAGCTGCCCCGATATGTCGATGAATATCGCGATGAGATAATCAGATTAGATAACGCGATGGATTACAGGCGATCCCACGCATCACCCCAAGCGCTGCCGCTACCTGGTGCATAGTGCGCCGGGGAGCTGCCACACCAGCCGCTGTACGGCCACGGTTTGCACTCATAGTTCGCACCGCCATTGCTCACGCGATCGCCCGCTTGGTAGGCATTACCGGCCACATAGGCTGGGTAATCGCCCTCACCGCCACCGCCTTGGTTGTCTTCGCTCAGGGTCACGGCATGACGCTGTACCACCGGCTGTTGACCTTCGGCCTGCCCCTCAATCACCAACTCATAGCTGCCCGCCGTGGCATTGCTCACCGCCAAAGTCAGTGCGCTGTTACCGTTAACCAGCGCATTCACCGCACCAAATGATTGGCCGTTTTGCTGCAGGCTGGCGGCAATCTGGACCGGGTTTTTGGTGGCCAGATTAAAGCGAATGCTGACTTGACCGTTGACCAAGGTGTAACGGGAGTCGAAGTTGCTGATGGTGAAATCACTGCTACCGGTTACCGGAGGCGGAGTTACGCCGCCGTCACAATCGCTGTCACCTTGCAGACGCCAAACGCCCCACTCTCCGGTCGTGCCCGGCTCGTCACCCTGCGTCCACCACTCGGCGCGCCAGCTCTTGCCGTTGTGGCTAACCAGATCGCCACCCACATAAGTCGCCGTGGCGCTCCAGCCGTTAGTGCACACGCCACCGCTTTCTTTCACGGTCACGTTACGCGCTTGCGTCACGGTCTGACCGGCGCTATCGCTCACTTGGTAGGTCAAGGTGTAACGGCCGACGGTGTTGTTATCTACACTGCCGCTCAGTTTGATGTGAGAGGTCAGATCGCCATCTTCTTCATCCTGCGCGCTCACGCCAGCCAATGGATCAAAGGCGGTGCCGAGGATCAAGGTGGTGTCGGCAATACCGCTGAAGGTTGGCTTCATGTTGTAAACTTCAACCGTGCGCACTTGCTCGGTCTGGTTGTTGTCGCTGTCGCTCACTTTGTAGATCAGCGGGTACAGGCCGATACGCTGCGTATCCACCGAACCTTCTACGCGGATCTGCGCGGTCAGATCGCCGTCTTCGCGATCGCTGGCGCTAACGCCGCTCAGTGGATCAAACTGCGCACCTTGCTTGATGCGGGTGTCGCTGAGGCCGGAGAAGATTGGCTTGCCGTTTTCTACCGGTGGCGGAGTGATGTCCTGACCATGAATGAACGGGCCGTAGTTCTTAATGAACGACTCGTTATACGTCTGACCGGCAGCATTGCGCCCCATATCCCAGTTGATGGACCACGTCATCACACCACGCAGTGGCTGACCTTGGCTCTTCAGACGATTGAAGGCGTTGTACAGCTTTTGTGGCTCTTGAACGTAGCCGGTTGCCGCGGCATCAATGTTGGTTGGAATACCGAACACCAGTTTGTCGTGTGGAATTTTGTAAAAACCGCGCGAGCCGTTGCTCAGAGAGTCCGCGATGTAGTAGATGAACTCTTCTTTCAGCGCGTCATTGTTCTGGGCAATCCAACCGATACCATCGATGTAGATCCCATCGCCGCCTTGGTTGTAGAACTGCGGGTTGATCCAATCGTAGTAGCCTTCCAGATTACGGATGTACGGAATGTACGCACCGTTGGTGGTCAGATACGGGAACTCTGGCGCCATGGTGATCAGGAAGTTTTTACCTTGAGCGCGGTAGTGGTCTTTAACGATACGCAGCGCGGCTGGGATCACAGTCTGGTTGTCGGCAGCGGTGATCGCCGCTTGTTCCAAGTCGATATCCAGACCATCAAAGCCGTAGGTTTCCACCTGACGGATGATTTCATCTGCAAACGCCTGCTCTTGGCCTTTACGCAGTTCGATGTGCGCATCAGCGCCGCCCAGCGCCAGCAGTACCGAGCGACCTTGGCGGTTCAGTTCAGCAATCTGTGCGATGAACTCGCTTTCACTCATGCCAACAGCTGGATCCAGCTTAAACGTCGGGATCGGATCGCTGCCGTACACTTTCATAAAGGAGACATCAACCACGTTGTACTGTGGGTTAACTTGATCAAGCTTCACACATGGCGCAATACCGCCTTTGTAACCGGCGCCATCGCACCAGTTATGCCAGTAACCCACCACCACACCGGATGATGGATTAACCATTGTCTGACCGGCATTGGCCGCATGCAGCATTGGGCTACTCACGCCAATCAGGCAGCCCAGCAAAGATAGTTTCAGCTTGTTCATTATTTCTCCCATTTACGCGTTAACAACGCCTTACCAGCAAATACTCAAAACTCATACATACGCAGTGCAACGCCCCTAAAACGGTGTGCGGTACACGTGCGCTGTAATTGGTGCAAAATTCTGTGCAATTCGTTCTATCCCCTTCCTACTTGAAGCTGCAGCGGTGTTGGCTACGTTCGTTCACCCCAATCACATATTTCCTATGCTCATGGGGATTCACTCACGTGCCGCCTACCTGCAACTTCACGTTGTTTGGGTATATACAATATGGAACAACACGGACAGTCATCACCGATTGGGCGATTGACCTACGCGCGAAAACTTATTTACGCCGCACTCGCTTACACCCAGCGCGGCTATTTTTTATTCATTGTTGTTGTGGTGGCACATTTAAAAGAAAAGCGCTGTTTTTTCATTCTTATTATGTGCGGCGCATCTATTTTAAATGGATAAAACACACTTATTTCTGCCGCCATGACTTTTAAAGCGACAATATTATGACGACATTAATTTGACGAGCACGCTTCTGAATAACCGTACAAATATATTACCCACAGACTCTTTGATTTCAGCACGGACTTAAAGTAAGTGTCAATGAGTTATATCTATTTAGCATTAATAAACAAAACAACCGCTCGCTTTATCCATACAAACAAATTTTAATATCATATAATTTATGGGATTAAATAAAGCCTATATGCAACTTACTGGCTATCTTTTTAATTAACGCATTTTATATAACAATGAATAACCCAATACGCATTTAATGGCATAAAAAAGTAATAAATAACGCCGTTTAAAAAGCCCTGTTAAGACAGGGCTTTTTTAGGTATTACTCACTTTATGTAGTGATAATTGAGTCTAATTCGCCAGTCGCGTTATTTTTTCTCAATCCACGCATCTTGCCAGTGTGAACCGACACCCGGCTCATAATGGGTTGCAGTTTCGCTCCACTGCGTGCAATAGCCACTGTATGGGAATGGCTTACACTCATAGACTTTGCCGTTTTTCGGCTGCAGCACCGTGGTGCCGGCAACATAGGATTTGATGGACTGCGGGAACGTAAACTCATACTCACCGGATGGTTCGCCAGTTTCTTCCGCCTTCAGCATAAAATCAGCGCTTTTTTGCAGCACTTTTTGTTCTTGATTGCTGGCTTTAACCACCAAGCGATGATGACCAGCCTGCGCATCCTGCACCGCCAGCGTGACATTACGCGTGCTGTCTTGCAGATCAAACGCAGTGAACGCCTGCGCCACGCCGCCATGATTATAGATGGTAGCCTGAATCGCTAAATCGCCAACCGCACGCACGTCAAAGCTAATGCTGGCCTTACCTTTGCTTAAGGTATAGCTCTCTTGCAGGCCGCTCAGCTCAAGATCCAGTGGCAACGCACTTTCATCCTTAATGATTTCAATCTCAACTCGCTCCAATCCACTGTCTTTCTTGGCATAGACGGTATTTTGGCCATAAGCCGGATTGATATTGCCCTGCGCATCTTTCTGGCCAGCCTGATACAGGGTCTGGCTGCTATTAATCGCTTTTGACAGTGCGTAAGCCCACTGATTTTTCTCGCCTTGCTCATTTGAGGCGATGGTCAGCGTGGTGGACAGCGCATGACGCTCACCTTGAGCATCAAACACACGCGTTTTGACTTTATCGCCGACGCTCAGATTGACGCTTGGATAGATGGTACCCACGTTTGCCCAGTCAAAATCAGGGATTTCGCTGCTATCGTCGTCAAACATCACGTCAATCATGTTATAGAAACTGTTGACGGTATCACCCACTTCCCACACCGCCAGAATGACGTGGTAACCGCTGCGCTCAGGGATCACGATGTCATGGCTAAATTGCTTCGGCGGCTGCTGCATATCACCGCTATGAACCGCAAACGGTGTTAATTCAAATGCATCGCGGGTCAATGGCGCATTCTGATCCCAGTTTGGTTTGGTGATGTAATAACGCCACTCGCGCGTCACGTGGTTGGCGGTAAAATTCCAGCGAATGGTCTGCTTACCGCTTTTAATCGGTGTTTTACTCCAGCGAGTGCTGGTTTGCGCATCCAGCTCGCTAAATTGCACCAAGCCCGCACTCGCCAGCTTGCCGTCCGCAGGGCCTGCTAACGGAAAACCATCTGGTCCTTCAATACTTTGTGGCTCCCACTGCACTGCGCCACAGTCACTGTTTAAGCCGGTTTTACAGGCGTAGCCACGTGATTGTGGCGCTTCCACATAACCGTGGGCCCAAGCCGTCGAGCTAAACGCGGCGATTGTTAGCAATGCAATTTTAGTCAGTTTCATCATAGTTCCAGTTTAGAGATAAAAAACAGCGCAGAAGCGATGCTGCGCCAAAAAAGACCACCTCGGCGTGATACCGCTGCGGTCAAAAACGTTGATGCAATCCCTAAGAGGGATTTATTAATTTTTTTATTTATATACGCGATTATTTGTATCCGAGCCACGATACGGATATCAGCATTGATGCATATCAGTAATAAGTCAGCGCTGTTACTCATCCTCCACCATGCAATACGCAAAGCGGATAAACTTAATTTTATATTGAGGTTTAAATCAATCGTCTGCGCTTGATATACATCAGACAATTTGGTGCGCTAACTGGTCGTTTTAATAATCAATTTAATTATTTTATTAAGTAAACAGAATAATTCGACAATAAACCGTCAAACCAAAACGTAAATAACGACAATATATTGACCTACCAAACTCAGAAAACAGTCAGAAAATAGAGCGTGCATTAAGCATGCAAATAGACTTCTCATTTTATTGGCATTTGAGCACAGGGGTAAATGGGCTGTCAATAAAGCTTAGATGACGTTTTCATTAATTCGTAATATTCACTAATCAAAATAGATTAAAAACTCTAAATAGAACGCATTCAGATTGGCCTCTCTGAAATTAATCGCACAAATCTCGGTTTATTTGTCACCGAATTTGATTTGGCATACCTCTAATTAGGTACTATTGGGTTAGATATCTGAGTGTCGATTAAAATTATGCCAACTCCAAATTCAATACGCGCACCTGCCCCGGCACCATTTCAGCACTGACATCCAAGAAACGTGCTTGGATGCCAAACTCATCATGTAGCGTATTAAGCCATGCCAGCAAACTGTTAAAACTGAGCGGGTTGATGCTCAGTTGAATGCTATCGTCTTTATTCACAATCCGCGTTACCACTATCTGGTGCCGCTGCGCACTTTCACTGATCACCTGTGCAAGTGAGCCTTGTGGGCGAGCTGGCCCCGCCTTAGGTTGTGCGTTGCGATGTGCCAGTATCTGCGGCTGCACCACATGCATGCGCGTTAATAAGGTTTGCTGCTGCTGCAATTGACTGCGCTCGTGCTCTAACGCTTGCTGCAACGGTTGCCAAATGCCCCAGTAATATCCGCCCACCAGCAATGCAGCACTGGCCAGGATCACGAGGCGTTTTTCACGCGCTGAGCGCGCATGCCAATAAGGGGCCATCCGCAGCACTGCCATGCTGACCACTCGAGTATAAGCATGACGCAGTGAATCAAAGCCTGAACCCTGTGCCGCCAGCCGCTCTGATAGGCGAGATAGATAACCGCGCATTAGGCTTTTCCTCCGCGTAAAATAAATTCGCCACTTACGCCACCACTTACGCCACTGCTGCGGTTAACTCTGCTCTCTTGCGCCAGTGGGCTTAACTCCACCGAAAAGTGCGTGGCCAGCTGACGGCGCAGCGTATCAAAATCGGAAAAATTCCCTGCTCGCAACTTTAAACGCACCTCTTGGCGCGGCTGATCAAAGCGCAAGTTAAGTACACTCACCGGCGTAGCGAGCGCGGCGCTGTCTAATGCCTGCGCAATGGCCGGTAGCAACACCAATAACTCCTGCGTACTGCTCGCTGATTGCGTTTCGCGCAGTGCGGCATTGAGTTGAGCTCGTAAATTGACGATCCGTTTTTGCTCAGGGAATAACTGGCGGAACTGCTGCTCAGCTGCCTGCCGCGCCTGCGCGCTTTGCTGCGCCACACTCCATAGCGCCACCGCTCGCTCAACGGTCAACAGTGACAACAACAGCGCCGCCGTAAACGCCAACGGCCGCCAGCGCCGCCACTGACGCCGCACATCCGTACGCAAACGCCAGCGGCCAGTGAGCAACGTCGCGTTACTGGCGATAGCGGCACTGGATGTGGTGAGCGCTAATGTATTGATATCTTTAACCATCAGCGTATGTGCATCACGCGCTAACTCATCACCGGTTAACGCCGTTAATAAAGCCGGATAGTCAGTTAACGGCTGCGCGCTAAAGACTTGCCACGCTGGCGCACGTGACTCACCACGCGCCATCTCATCATGGTAGCTATCCGCCTGCAGCAATACGCTCGCCAGCGCCATATCGGTACTAAAACCGTGCCAGCCCTGCTGATGACACAGCACGCGATCGGCGGCGATCAGCAGGCTATTTTCCGGCAATGCAGCCCAATCGGGTAACACGCGTGCCGAGGTGATGTTCGCCTTCGCCAGCCAATCGACAATCTGCTGCATGCGCCGATGTTCAATCACTGCCACGCTGGCCTTATCGCCTTGCAGCTGTAGCAAACTACAATGCAAAAGCTCGATATCTTGTGTCAGCTCTTCTTCCAGCAAGGCGGGTAGCACTTTATCCGCTTGGCGCTGCGCGCCTTTTGGCAATGTCACCGACCAGAGACTGACCCACTCGCCGGGGATCAACAGCTGAACAGTGGTGTTTGGCGTGACTAACGCGGCTACACTCTCGAGTTCAGCATGGCCAAACTGTCCTTGCTGACTAGGGGTTTGCGCTAACGCGCCAGAAGGCGGCTCTAAAGCAACGCACTGCCAGCGGATCGGCTGCTCGGCGCTGACCGGCAACAACAGACTCAGTAACTCACTCACTCCAAATCTCCTTGCTGATGCCACAGCACATAAAACCCTTGTCGATCCGAGGCCGAACGGCCAATTACCGCTTCACTGTCACGGCGCACGCCGTTCATCTCAATGCGCACTGACAGGCGAAAATAATCACTGCTCACCGTCAGCAAGGTTTTGAGCCGCTGCTTAACGGCGCTATCCACATCGGCCAGCGCCGGTGTTTGTAAAAAGGCCGCAACGCTTTCCCAACCTTGCTGCGGGCGCTCCCGCAAGATTTGTTCCGCCTGCATACGGCTTAAATAAGGGGTAAACACCGCTTCGAGCAGCGGCGCGTTATCCTCACCTAACGTGTTGACGTTAATACGTAAACTCTTCTCGGGGATAGTGCACAGCACTGGCGCGACGCACTGATACAGCTCAGCATCCATCCCCTGCACCGGACGAATTTCGCTTACATCAGTCAGTAAGCTGTTGGGTGGATAAAATGGCAGCTCGCGCGCTAGATATTCACCGTCTTCTCGCCCTTGCGCGGTTTGCACCACGGAATCAGCATCAATAAATTCCCATAAATTGTCCGCCAGCAGCTCGGCGCGGTACTCCGGCACATCCTGACTTTTAAGCAGTGCCAATAATTGGCGGACAACCAACGGCGTGCCGTTTTGCGCTGCGCTCTCTGGCGTTGGATTTTCGGGCGCTGGGTTTTCGGGTACTGAATTTCCCGGCTCGCCGTTTTCGGACTCGGTATTTTCCCCGCCGCCCTCACCGGTATTGGGTGACGAGCCTGACGTTTGAGCGGCCAGCGAAATTTGCGCTTCATGCAGCGCATTAAGGTTAAAGCAGGCCTGTAAGTCAGACAGCGCCAGGCTCACCCGCCCTTGTGGTAGCGCAAAGTGCAAATCCTCTTGCGCCCAGGCTTGTGATAAATTCACTGTCGGCTCAAGCCCCACGCTATCGCGTAACAGGCGCAAGGCCTGACTTTCAGCCGCCGTCGTCAGCCACGGCAATGCTTGATATTCTTGCTGATGCAAGGCGAGTCCGACTTGCTGCTGTATCCGCCCACTCATATTAGCGGCCAGCAGCGTCATGACGGCGAGCAGCACCATCACTATCACCATCGCCATGCCACGCTTAGGCGTCTTAGCTGGCTTAGGCGGCGGAGCCAGTCGACGCGGCACATTAGCCGGTTTTCGCTTCATGCCCGCCCTCCACGGCCAGAGGGCAATAGCGCGCCGCGCAGTAACCACACGCGTTCAATGGTGCCTAATTGCGGGAAATCGAAAGTGATGCGAATAGCCTGTGGAATGGCTTGTGGGCTGCTCCACTGTCCACTCCAACGGCCATTATCATAAAACTGTACCCGCAGGGCATTCACCGGCGCTAACACCTGCACTTGCGGCGTCACGCGGCTATCCAGATCGGTTTGCGGCCACAGCCAACGCTCTAACTTACCCTCAGCGATTCGGTAGCCAACTTGGGTAAAGTGGCTGCGCGCCTGCATCATGTGCGGATTGACCACTCCGCCTCGGGTAAAACGCAGCCCGACACCTTGCGAGCCCAGCACGCCATTGCCCACCAGCAACGCCGCCTCACGCCCATCAGGGCCACTGCGCACCGTTTTGGGGATCATCTGGGTTAAATCGTGAGTCAGGTACTGCATCATCTGCTGCAATGCCTGCAACTCGCTGTGCTGCTGCTCGCTAATGCTATCGGCTTGCATCACGCCGCTCACCACCTGCTGACTCATCACGCTCAGCATGGCAAAAACCGCAATCGCCACCAGCATCTCCAGCAGGGTAAAGCCTGCGGCGGGAGTTCGCGTAGACATACAAATCCTGCGTTGAGAAGAGACTGTCACCCGAGTCGCCCTCATTAACGCAGCTCTGCCTGCGGTGCTGGCAACCAAATACGGCGCGTGACCAGCAACGCACTAAAATCGGCTTTGCGGCTGATCTCAATATCCATCGCTTGCAGCGTGCGATTATCCCCCGCTACCGCGCGGGTGCGCCAATACCAAGCCTGGCCGTCCACCACGGTTTCCCCTTGCTGGGTTTGATAGGCCAACGCACTCTCGCGGCTTCCGGCTTGCAAATAGAGCAAGGCACTTTGATTGTCGGCCAGCCAGTCACCCAGCATGCGCTCTTTTAAGCGCACTTGGTGCGACAGCGTAGTGCCCGACACCTGCATCACCGTCAGCGACGCCATGGCAAAAATGGCCAAGGCGATCATCACTTCGAGCAGGGTAAATCCGGTCTGCGGACCGTGCAGATGAATGCTTCGACCATAGATGCGGTGACCTAAATGTGTCGAATTAAAAGGTGTCGGATTAAAAAGAATCGGATTAACCTGACGCACATTCGCCATGCGTTATCCCCCCGCCGTACATTCGGTCAGCTGCGGCGACTGCCCGGCACTGACACTGACTTGCCAACAGGCTGACGGATAGCTTTGCACAAAACGCAAACTAAATGGCCGCTCCAGTTGGTGCTCGGCAAACACCAGCTGCGGAGGGCGCTCAGCGCTATGGCTTTGCATCTCCAGCTCAATGTCATGCAGGCTCAAACGTTGCTGCTGCAAATCCAACTCCCCGGCGCGGACAGAAGGCGGCGCTGCCAGCTCTAATTGACTGCGCACCTGTGGCGGCAAAGTGACCTGCGAGCTCTGACGAGCACGCGACACCGGCTGCCACTGACCTTGTCGGCGCACCATCAGCTGATAACCATCAGGCTCCACTCGCACGCCCACCATCTCGCCACTGACCAAGGCCTCATCACGCAAGCGCGTCCACTGCGACCAAAAGGTGGCCGCAGCACCATGCGCGACCGGCTTAGTGCCACTTGAGAGCGTAGGCACAATCATGCTGGTGACGGTGCCGAGCAGCACTATCACCAACATCATCTCGAGCAGAGTAAAGCCGCGCGTCACCACTTACTTATGCAGCTCCTGCATGTTCCAATTACCAATATCCACGCCATTGCCTTCACCGCCCTCAACACCATCAGCGCCCAGTGAATAGATATCCACCTGACCGTGCTCGCCCGGGCTTAAGTACTGATATTCGTTGCCCCACGGATCGGTTGGCAGACGTTTGATATAGCCATTTTCACGGTAGCGACGCGGCTGCGGCTCACCATCCGGTTTGCTGACCAACGCTTGCAACCCTTGCTGGGTGCTCGGATATTGGCCGTTATCCAGCTTGTACATATCCAAACTGTTTTCCAGCGCGGTTAAATCACTGACCACTTTTTGCTGATCGGCACGCTCTTTGTTACCGAGCAAATTGGGCACCACCAAACTGGCCAGTACGCCCAAAATCACAATTACCACCATCACTTCCAGCAAGGTAAAACCCGCTTGCGGCGCGCGTTTGACAGACTTTGAATACATGCGTTATCTCCGTGAGTTAGATTTTGGCCACTTACGCGCCAACAACACTTACATCCCAACCATGTTGTTGAGCTGCAGCATCGGCTGCAAAATGGCGATGACAATAAAAAGCACCACGCCCGCCATCAGGACAATCAGCAAAGGCTCAAACACCCCTAGCGCAATCCCGACTTGGGTATCAAATTCGCGATCTTGGTTATCCGCAGCCTGCGCTAACATCGGCTCTAGCTCGCCACAGCGCTCGCCTGAGGCGATCATGTACAGCATCATCGGCGGGAATAAGCGCAGCTCGCCGAGCGCAGCGCGCAAGCTACTGCCTTCGCGGATCCGCTCAGCAGCAGAAAGAATTTGCTGTTCGATATGGCGATTGGCACACACGCTGGCGGCAATACGCACGCCATCGAGCACCGGAATGCGGCTTGCGGTGAGAATGCTTAAGGTGCGGGCAAAGCGCGCGGTATTCAGGCCGCGACTCACGCGCCCAATCACCGGTAAACGCAAAATGAAGCGATCCCAGCGCAAGCGCAGCGCCGGCTTGTGCAGTAAACGCTGCATCAACACGGCTAGCGCCAGTAGTGAGATCAAAAGCGGTAACCCCGCCACCTGTACGCCATCGCTTAAGCTCATCAATAAGCGAGTGGAAGCTGGGAGCGCCTGCCCTAAATGCTCAAACTGCGCCACCACTTTAGGCACCACCGACGAGAGCAAAATGCCAATCACGCCGATAGCGACCAAGGTCAGCATCAGTGGATAGAGCATCGCCTGCAGCAAGCGGCTTTTCATGCGCTGTTTTTGCTCGGTGTAATCGGCCAAACGCAGCAACACGCGCTCTAAGTGGCTGGACTTTTCCCCTGCCGCTACCATCGAGCAAAACAGGGAATCAAACACCTGCGGATGCTCACGTAGGCTGTCTGACAGCGTAAACCCCTCTTGGATGCGGGCACGTAAACTGAGCACCAGTGTTTTGATATGTAGCTTTTCACACTGTTCGCTCACCGCCTGTAAGCACTCTTCCAGCGGCATCGCTGCTTGCACCAAGGTGGCCAGTTGACGGGTCAGCAGCGCCAAATCCGCCGAACTGACCCGCCGCTGCAACCAGCGCCGTGCGGAAGCTGTGCGCTTTCCCGTGTTTACACTGCCCGCCGCATGTCCTACCGTAGTAGAGCGCGGCGCAGCAGCGGGCGAGTCTACCGCCCACACTTCCACCGGCAGCAAATCTTGCGCACGCAATAATTGCCGCGCATGGCGGGGAGAGTCAGCCTCGGTCATCCCTTTACGAGTCCGCCCCGCAGCGGTTAAAGCCTGATAACGAAATAACGCCATCGCGCTTATCCTTCCTGTGTCACGCGCAACACCTCATCGAGCGAGGTGTCACCCGCCAGCACTTTTTGTAAGCCGTTACCACGAATTCCGGGGCGCAGGGCGCGTAGATGGCTTTCCATCTGCGGCTCACCGGCGCGCTGATGGATCAAAATGCGCAGCGCCTCATCCACCACCATCAATTCATGGATGCCAGTACGGCCACGAAAGCCTTTGAAATTGCATTCTGGGCAGCCTTCGGGGTGAAAGAGCATGACAGGACTAGAATCATCTGGACGAATGCCGAGTAAACGGCGCTCTTCGCTATTGGCAGGCGCGGCGCGCCGGCAAGCCGGACACAAGGTGCGCACCAGACGCTGCGCCATTACGCCGAGCAAACTGGAGGAGAGCAAAAACGGCTCGATGCCCATATCTTGCAAACGGGTGATCGCCCCCACGGCGGTATTGGTGTGCAGAGTCGACAGCACTAAGTGGCCGGTCAGTGAGGCTTGGATGGCGATCTCCGCCGTTTCGGTATCGCGGATCTCGCCCACCATCACCACATCCGGATCTTGACGCAAAATCGCGCGTAGGCCACGAGCGAAGGTCATGCCGACCCGACTGTTCACTTGGGTCTGACCAATACCTTCAATGACGTATTCCACCGGATCTTCAACGGTAAGAATATTGCGCGCCTGATCGTTCAGCTCCTGCAAGCCCGCATACAAGGTGGTACTTTTCCCCGAACCGGTAGGGCCGGTAACCAGAAAAATGCCATGCGGACGATGCAGCAACGTGCGCAGTTCATCCGCCATCGCCGGCTGCATGCCAAGGTGTGCCAGTGTCAGGCGAGACTGATTTTTATCGAGCAAACGCAAGACGATGCGCTCCCCCCAGGTGGAAGGCAGCGTAGAGACTCGCACATCCACCGCACGCCCACCGAGCAGCAACGCAATACGGCCATCTTGCGGCACCCGCTTTTCAGCGATATCCAGCTTGGCCATCACCTTGATGCGCGAAACCAGCAGCGAAGCCAAGCGCCGTCCCGGACGCAGCACTTCATGCAGCGCGCCATCAACCCGAAAACGGATGATCAGGCTTTTCTCGAATGTCTCGATATGAATATCCGACGCGCCCTCTTTGATAGCTTCGGTTAGCATGGCGTTGATGAGTTTGATCATCGGTGCATCGTCGGCGCTTTCCAGCAGATCTTCCGTTTCCGGCATCTCTTCGGCCAGACTGAAAAAATCATCGTCCGCGCCAATGTCTTCCATCAACTGACGGCGCTCAGACGAGTCGCGCTGGTAAGTTTGCTCCAGCAACAGCTCCAGCTGCGACTCATCCACGTGCTGCAAAGTAAAAGGCGTATCCAAGCCACGGCGAAGCTCCAGCAGCACCGCGCGCGACAAGGGATGCACGTGATACAGCGTCAAGCCATGCGTATTTTCTGCATTAGGCACTGCCAGTAATTGCCAGCGGCGAGCATAGCTATAGGGTAAGCGCGGCGCGCGCTCGGTCGGAGAGTTCGCACCCAGAGCTGTGCATTGTTCCGAGTCCAGTTCCAATTCCAGTTCAGCGCCCTGTTCAGTCACCCGCTCAGCCGTTAACCGATTAGCCATGCGGAGCTTTCCCGAGCTGTAAGAAGGCTTGTACTTCCACCGCCACCGGTTGCTGGCCATAGGCCGGCAAAATCGGCTGCGCGGTTTGTGGCATCAGGCTCAAACCTTGCTCATCACGGTAGATTTGTTCGGCGCGGATATAGTTGTATTTGCGCTGAGAAATGCCGTCCGCCGCCAGCCCGTTACGTAAGATGGTTGGTCGGATAAACACCATCAGATTGCGTTTTTCTTTTTTATTGGCGGTGGATTTAAACAGATGTCCCAGCAGCGGAATATCGCCCAGCAAAGGCACTTTCGCGACACTTTCGCCTGCCTGATCATCAATCAGACCGCCCAGCACAATCAGCTCGCCATCATCGGCCAACACCGTGGTTTTCAGCTTACGCTCGCCGAACACCACATCCAGATTGGTCTGGCCTTCCACTTTGGAAACTTCCTGCTCAATCACCAACTGCACCGCGTTACCTTCGTTAATCTGCGGCGTAACTTTAAGCATGATGCCGACTTTCTTACGCTCGACGGTGTTGTACGGATTTTTATTGTCCGAGCCGGTGGTAGAGCCGGTTAACACCGGCACATCCTGCCCGACCATGAAGAACGCTTCTTGGTTATCCAAGGTGGTAATACTTGGCGTGGAAAGCACGTTGGATGACGAATCGGCCTTCACTGCCTGTACCAGCGCCATCCAATCGCCTTTCACAACACCCACCGCCGTGCCGCTGTAACCGGCCAGCAGCTGGGTTAACGCCGACAGATCCCCCTCTTTGTCAGGGTTAATGGTGGTCGCACCATTTTCGCTGATGATGGTGGAGCCTTTTTGCGGCTGGGCTTTCGACAGCGCGCCGACCAAAGATCCGATAGGGATCTGGGTGCCATTGGAGAACTGCATCAATCCCGCATCTTTGGATGCCCATTGCACGCCAAAGTTGATGTTATTGCCTTCGGCGACTTCTACGATCAGCGCTTCCACATGCACCTGCGCGCGGCGCACATCCAGCTGAGTGATCACGCTTTCCAGCGAGCGCATAATGTCTTGCGGCGCGGTGACAATCAGCGCATTGCTGGTTTTGCTGGCCGCGATCGACACCACATCCTGACGGCTACGCACGCCCGCTTGGCCTTCCCCTTGCGCCGCTTTCAACGAGCCGCTGACCTGATTGAGCACTTCCACCAGATCTTCGGCTTTACTGTACTTAAGGTAGAACACCTGACTGTTGCCACTGCGCTCCATTTCAGAGTCAAGTTGGCGGATCAGGCGCTTCATTTTGTCGCGGATTGCCGGATCGCCGCTGATCACCAAACTATTGGTGCGCTCATCGGCTACCACTTGCGATTTCATGCTCGCCGGTTGGCTGTCTTTGCTATTTTTGGTCAGATTTTCCAGTACACGCGCGATTTCGGAGGAGGAAGCATGCTCCAGCGGGATCACCTCTTCGGATTTATTCCCGGCGCGATCCACCCGTTGGATCACCTCGGTCAAACGCTCCACCACCGCCGCACGGCCAGTCAGCATAATCACGTTCGATGGATCGTAATTGACCACGTTGCCGGAGCCCGCGTTATCAATCATCTGGCGCAAAATCGGTGCCAGCTCGCGTACCGACACATTGCGTACCGGCACCACACGCGTGATCAGTTCATCGCCCTGATAATCATCGCCCTGTTCACCCAATACCGGCAGCGGCTCGGTTTTCGCCACATTCGACTTCACCACTTTCAGCACGCCATTATCCAGCGTCACCACCGCGTAGCCTTGCGACTCCAGCACATTCAAAAACAGCTGGTAATACTGCCGCTCATTAAGCGGCGTCACGGTGCGGATACTGACTTTGCCTTTGACATCCGCGCCCATGATGATGGTTTTATTCAGGTTGCGGCCACTGGTCTCGATAAAGGTTTTGAGATCGGTATCTTTGAAATTGGCGCTGAACTCCTCGGCCAACACCACCTGCGGGCTCAGTGTTGTGCCAATTAAAGCCAGACACAACATCAAGGCCGCCGGACGACGCCAAAAAGAGCGCGTGGCGCTAACACGCGCAGCGCGAGGGGATACAAAACTGTTAGGCCACAACACGATGGAAATCTCTCCCGGATGGAATACCGTTTGGTACAGGATCACTGAAGTAGTGGTTCAGCACTGTCTTACTGAGTGCCGGTTCATTAACGCAGGGGAATGCGCAACTCGTGGCGCGCCTCTTGCCGCTCAACCGTCATCACCAATTCGGTCATCGCCGGTAGCGTCATCAAGAGCTCCATCGCTTTGGCGTGCTCAGTCAATGACTGACCATTGAGCGCCACCACGATGTCCCCCAGCTGCAGTCCGGCAGCATCAAACAGGGTGCGGTCAGCCCCAGGCTCGACCCCCCATCCATACCTGTGCCCATCCTTGTTCACGGGATTAAAACGAAGAAAACTGAATAACTTTTGCGGATCCGCGGCCAAGGTTTGCCGCACCTTTGCCATTGACGCCGGTTCGGTTTGGATGGGCGCAGCCGTGCGCGTCACGGTCAGCAAACCGGCTTGCTCGGCTTCAGCCGGAAAGCTCAAACGCTCCAAGCGACCATTAATCGACAGCACCACAAAATCCGGCTGAATATCCACCACGGTGGCGTTATGTCGGCGCAGTTCATCGCCTTTTTCGTACGTCTGGGTATTACCCGCCGCATCGATCACCGCCGAAGGAAAACGCCCCGCGGAGATACCGCGCAGCACCAGTTTTAACGGCGTTTCTTTTAAAACCGCTGGCGGCGGTGGCGTCACAGCCGTTACCGGTGCGGGACGTCCAAACCAATGTTGCTGGGCTACCCGCTGCCAATTTAGCGACTCGGCATCAGCGCTGCCTGTTGCAGATGCCGAATTCGCAGACAGAGCCGCATCGTGCCTTGGCGAACTTACGCTGACCGCAACCGGATCGAACGTCAGCGCTTGCCACAGCGAGTAGCTGATCGCCCCTACCGTCAACAAACTGGCCGGTAGCAGCAAAAAGCCACAGCACAGGCGCACCGATATACGGCGCCCCTGCGCACGCCATGCCCCACGCCACGGCGCACTGGGCAACTTAAACCGTCGATGAGCTGTCATTGCGCGCCCTGCTCGTTCCACTCGTCATATTCAGAAAATCATTCACCAGCGCGGTTAGCCGCGCGGGCATAGGACTGATTCGCGCATTGTGTTGCCGTGAGGTGCGCCGCTTGCAGGCTGCTCCCTTGCAGATTATTCACCTGCAGCCGGTAGCTCACCCCTTTCGCCAAATAGGTTCGTACCGTCGGATCGCTACATAAACCTTGCTGATAACCAGCCAGCACAGCGCTCGGGCTCATACGCGCAGCACTTTGATTATCCGCCACCAAGGTCAAACCAATTTCCGCGCCCTGCTGCTGTGCAAAGACCAACGTATAACCGGCCGCTTTTGCCGGCAGGCTTTGATTAATTTTTTGTACCTGACTCTCAGCAATGCTTTCCGCCACACTGTTTTTCGTCGAGGTGCTGCAGCCAGATAAAATAAGCAGACAGACTGCCGAAGCGATATAACCGTATTGTTTCATTCTCAACCTAACGTGTGGCATTAGCCCAAATTCAGCTTAAACGTAAACGAGTAGACAGCCGCGGCATGCCATTTAAATAGGTATGCTATAAGGCTGCCTAAACGAATAATTACATTACCGCCTTGAGCGGTGATTAACCCTATAAGTCAGAGAGTCAGTACGCTAGAGCATTAGTTATTGCCGTGGTTTCATCGTGTATTTAATCATGCAATTCATGGCCACGCGCTATAACCGCGCATCAACCTAAATAAACTGTCGATATACACAAACCCAACATTCTATAGCCGATGGAATATCTAGCTCCACCGACATCATACATATGATTATTTGCTATTGTTTGCACGGCCACAGATAATTTATATGACTAATCACCTATCCCTTACCGAGATAACTTATTTATCACATGAATAATCCGATTTAAAACAGCACTCAAGAGACTCAAGAGGAGCCACTTCAATAAGCGGGCATGATAATGTCATAAAAAATAGCGCCAATACAACAAACAGATTTCTTATGCCCGTAGATTCACACTATTTGCTAAATAAATATCTCGGCACTTAAAAATAGCACTTGTAAATGACAGTTCAATTTACGTAAATAGTAAGATAAATAGCCAAGAAAACAGTCAAATAAATGGCAAGTAAATAGCAATGGAATATTATCCATCAATATGAAATGACTATTTACTGACGTATAATGCGAAGATCAACGCCATATAAATGACGATAAGGAGTTTTGGCGCAAATTATTCTGGCCAAGTAATAAGCGCCAATGTTTAAAATAACACAATAATAGCCCAATAGCTCACTTATCCACCGAATCAGCCACATCAACCACCGCGTTATTACCCCGCTGTTATTGCGGCGCCGACTCATACACGGCATGCACCGGCTGCGGATAGTGCGAAGTGGCAAGCGCGACAAACCGGTCACGCAGCGGATCGGCCAACGCCGGATTCCACACCAAACTGATTTCCCAGCGAGAATGCGGCCCAGTCAACGGAAACAAGGTGACTGCTGGCCCGGCTATAAAACTGACGCTATGCGGTAAAATCGCGCTACCAATCCCCGCCGCCACCAAAGCCACCAGCGTTTGGATATCCTCGGCTTCTTGAATCACCCCAGTTAAGCGGTTAGCGCCCAAGAAATTAGCAATTTGCTGACTCAAGCCCGGACAACGCCGCCCCACCATCTGCAGCAATGGCTGACTGGCCAGCGCCGCCGGCACATCAAACGCAGCCGGATCCGCCCCCACCACACTGGTCGGCACGGCCAGCACCAGACGATCACTGAGCAAACGATGCTCGCTCAAGGTGGTGCCCCGTGGCCGGCGCATAAAGCCCAGTTGCAACTGACCAGAGAGCAGCATTTCCTGCTGCACCGCCGATGGCATATCCTGCAAATGCACCATAACATCCGGTGCCTGCTGCTTAAAACGCGCCACCAATGACGGCGCCAACACAAAACTCGACAAGCCAAAACCAATGCGTAACTGACCGGCCAGCCCTTTGGCCAACGCCAACGCATGACGCTCGAACTCACTCGCCTGCTCAATCAACGCCTGAGCCTGCACCAACAGCTGACGGCCCACCGCCGTCAACTCAGCGCCATGTCGACCGCGATGAAATAAGGTGCAGCCGAGAGTCTGCTCTAACACCTGGATCTGCTTGGTAAGCGCAGGTTGGGTGATAAATAAGCGCTCGGCGGCGGCGCGATAGTTGGCAGTTTGCGCCACAGTGACAAAAGCATGTAGCTGTCGAAGATCGAATTTCATTCCATTTGATTATCGAAATTGGCGATTTATTGATTATAAATTATCTAACTGACTTGTTCTAATAGTCTCATCCGCGCGGGACAGCACTGTATTCATCACGATGCATCACTTTGCATTCAGTGAATTATTTCGTTATCTAACGAGGTTTTCCTATGCCGACATCCCCCGAATCCCGACTGCTGCGCCCTGCACAGAGTAGCCAAACATTTTTGTTTTTAATCAAAGAGCCTCTGGTGATCGCCCAACCCCTCGAGGCACCAGAAACCGGTGAGCTGCTGGTCAGTTTATTGCGCCAAGGCTTTATTGTCGGGCCGGTTACCATTCGCGCCGCAGACAGTCGGCAGGCGTTAGACTGTTATGACCAGCACGCGCAGCTGCAAGTCCTGACCACCCGTCTCGCACGCAGCAAAAATGGCCATCCGGCGCCCGTACAGGTGATCGCATGAAGCACTTACAACTGCAGGCCGAGGCATTACTGCTGGATATGGATGGCACGCTGGTACAATCCACCTCCGAGGTAGAAAAGGTCTGGCGACAATGGTGTCAATGGCACGCTTTAGCGCCAGAGCCGGTGCTGGCGATATGCCATGGCCAGCGCGCGCAAGAGGTGATCCGAGCGATTGCCCCTCATTTGGACATTGCCGCCGAAGCGGCGCGCCTTGATGCGCTGGAGCTCAGCCTAACCACCGACGTGCACGCCATCGCCGGTTGTCGTGAGTGGCTGCAACGCCTCCCTCCCTCGCGCTGGGCGCTAGTAACATCCGCTAGCCATCCGTTGGCGCGTCAGCGATTGCAAAGCGCCGACTTACCTTTACCCGCCTTGCTGATTGGCGCAGAAGATGTGACTCATGGCAAACCCGATCCGCAGCCCTATTTACTGGCCGCAGCGCGCCTCGGCCTAGCACCGGCACGCTGCTTAGTCTTTGAAGATGCCCATGCAGGGATCACCAGCGCTTTGCAAGCCGGTTGTCAGGTGATTCAAGTCGGCGGCCAGCAAAAACAACATCCGGATGTCCGCGCGATCATCCGCGATTGGCAGCAGGTTACGATTGATTGTCCGGCACAAGGTCCGCTTAGTATCACGCTATCTGCCTGAATCATCTACGCCAAAGTTATCCATGCCAGAGCCATCCACGTAAGGCATCGGCAAAATACGCACGCCGGGTTCAGCAGGCCATGGGCGCGCAACTAGTGGCGGTCGCGCTTAAAATGGGTCGTGCGATGACCGACCGTCACTATCTCTCCATCATCCAACACCAGATAGTGGCGGCGTAAACGCTGACACTGCTGGTGACTGATGCTGGTCTGTTGCGCGAGGCGCGCCAAGCTCTTGCGGCTCCAGAAGAAAATCTCCCGTCCACGATGATAATCAGCATGACCAAAATCCAGCAACCACTCCACGGCTTGACTCGAAATGCCGCGCTGCTGCATCCGTTGTTGTGCATGTCGGCTATACATAGGCTCACTCCTTAAGCAGATGAAGATACAAAGGTGTGTTAAGGACGCTCGATTCAGTATGGTCAATTTGACGCCCACTAACAAAACCCACCGTCACATATTTTTGACGCGCCCTGTTCACCCTGTCAGTATATGTAGCCTGTGTAGTCATGCCGATACTGGCTACATCAACATGTCGCATTTTGGAGCACACCGCATGAGCACGGAGCTAACTTGGGATCAAACGCTACGCTTTCGTCTGCTAGAGATTGTCCTGCAGTGGGAAGGTCGCCTGACTACCAACCACCTGTGTACCGCCTTTAATATTGGTCGCCAGCAGGCCTCACGGGACATCAACCGCTATAAAAATGATTTTGCTCCGCAAGGGTTAGAGTATGACCACTCCCTAAAAGGTTATCGCCCAACCGCCGAATTTAAACCGCAGTTTAGCCAAGGAAAGGTTGATGAATACCTGACGCTGCTGCACCGCGAAAAACAGCACGCCGTGCAATCGCAGCAACAAGCGCTACTGACACTCCCGCTGCTAGATTTGCGCTACGGCCATATCGAGATGCTGGATGTTCCCACTCGCCATGTCGATCCGGTGATTGTGCGCGGGTTGGTGCAAGCGGCACGTGGTCAGTTACGGGTGGATGTGAACTATGTATCACTCAGCTCGGAAGAGGAAAGCGGACGTAATATCGTGCCGCACACTCTGGTCTATGATGGGATCCGCTGGCATGTGCGCGCGTATTGCGAGAAAAAAGGCGAGTATTTGGATTTTGTGATGAGCCGCTTTCGCGGTGAACCGGATTTGCTGGATGCCTCCGAGCATGGCCGCGAGCACGATGTCGAATGGAACACCTTGGTTACGGCCGAGATTATCCCCAATCCACATCTGAGCGCCGGACAACAAGCCATTATTGCCGCCGATTACGCGATGGATGACGGACATTTGTTGTTAACCCAGCGCATGCCGCTGATGCATTACGCACTGGAGCGGATGCAAGTCAGCTTTGATGGTGAGCATCATCAGCAACCGGCACATGCGCCGATCATTTTGAAAAATCGCGCCGAACTGATCGCGCAAGGCTGCACATTTAAACTTAAAAGTGCCGACTTGCAGCCATCCATTGCCGTTGCAAGCACGGCTTACGCGTAAGCCGTACAACATTGCTCGGCGGATTGATCACTAGCAGTGACAACCCGCCGTGACAATTCGCCGTAACAACCCGCATGGTAGCCACACGCAACACATCCACTCGGAGTCGAGCTTGTGGCACAGCCATGACGTCACGCTTCGAGCAGCAGAGGGCTTTCTTGCATAAAAAAGCCCTTATTTAACAAGCGCCAATTGAAACCTTGGCTAAAGTCTGACCCGGCATACACCGACAAATCTTGCAGATACTCATCCTCCACCCCTTCTAGCGTCACTTTGCCTGCATAACATTTGCAGCAATGCACTAAGGCACAGAGTTGCTCTTGCGAACTGCGCCAGACAATCTCTTTATCGATCTTGACCCCATCCCAAGGTAAGTCCAGTAACAAGCTGACTGTCGCATTATTGACGCCGTGATCATCCAACCATATTTCATGACCAAAAGATTGAATTATTTTAAAGGCGTTTTTTAATTTAATTAGCTGTTCCGCATCACATTCAAAACCATTAATCTCAAAGGCGAACTTAACCCATTTTATTTTTTTAGCCAACTTTATAAAATCGGCGTTAAATAGCGTTTTGTAATGTATATTCACATGTACACGCAGGTTATCACCTTTATTACTGACCGATAAAAGATCAGCAATCTGGTTCATTTGGATGCAGCTAACTTTTGTCACATCAGAGGCCGAAAGGGTTCCGAAGAAGCTGTCCACGCAATCAATGGCGATACTTCGTGAAAGTAATTCAAAAGAACTGACTTTCTTAGTCCTATTTTCAATTATTGGTTGCGCGATGACTCCGAACTCCATTTCTCTATATTTATATTTAAAGAGAACGTTGTTTAACATTTATAATTATCTTCGTTTTATATAAGGGCATTTTAAATAACATCCCGCAGATGCTAGGGAAGGTATACCATAACGAAAATTCGATGTAAAACGAGGTGAATAAGCATACATTTGATGTGGAACGTAATGCTGACAATATTCCGTCATTTTATTTCATACGATGTTTTGATAACACATAATGTATTACAATAAAGCGCTATAAATAGAACTCATTGTTTATTTTTTAAGCGAAATGTATTTCTTATTTTTTTGAACTTGAGCACGCAGAACAATCAATACCACACACAATAGTGCTTGACTAATGGCAGCAAAGCGTAAACATAAAATTACACACTAAGTGTCACTGATGACTTGCGTGACGTCTGCCAGCGAACCAATCCGAATTTCCCCCGCACGATTAAATTTGCTTTTATCACTCAGCAACAATGATTGTGACGCACGCTTAAGCAACAAAGATTTAAAATCGGCGTTGTAGGCATTGGACTCCCACAGCTCACCTTGCGCATCAATCCCTTCACAGGAAAAAATGAACAGATCGATCTCCAGATGACGTAATTGGGAGAGAATGGCCGGATTAACATAGCAGGCATATTTGCGTTCCAGCACCCCACCTGAACTGATGAGCCGGATATGCTGACAGCGCGCTAACTCTTGGCAAATACGCACGCTATTGGTAAATACCGTGATATCAATATCCGGTAACTGCCGCGCTAAATAGTAGCAAGTCGAGCTGGCATCTAACGCAATCACCATCCCCGGCTCAATCCATGACAATGCTTGGCGGGCGATATCGGCTTTACTGGAAAAATGACTTTTTAGACGGGAGCTAAACGGATCACCACTGTCTTGATTACCCAATCCGATGGCGGCCGCGCGACCATGACGGCGCACAATGCGCCCTTCTTTCTGCAACACATTCAAGTCGCGACGGATAGTTTCCTTGCTGACTGCCAGCATCTGCGCCAGCGCCTCGGTAGACAGTGTTTCATGCTGTGCCAATAACTGCACAATAGCCTGATGGCGTTCGCTTTTCATCCTGCCTCCTGCACAAGGCCGCCCACACCTCGCAGGCGGCAGCAGGGCAAGATTACTGGGTCACGCCTTTCTTTAACAGGATATTGCCGTATTTGGCACACTCTCCCGTGACTACGATCGCAAAGGCCCGCTGTGCTCGCTCATAGAAGGCAAAACGATCAATGCGCTGCACCGGCGGTAGCGGTTGCCGCGCATCGGCGCCGGCCAGCGCCTGCAAATAACGCAACTCCACCTGCGGATCGAGGCTATCCCCTTCGACAGCGGCCATCATCACCAACGGTGGGGCATAGCTATCCAGCTCAAACAATGGGATCACAGCCGCCAGCAAATCGCTGACACTCACGCCATCGGCACGTAACACCTGTGGGTCCATGCTGTGGGCGGGGAAGTGTGCATCGGCAAAAATAATCTCATCACCGTGCCCCATTTGCGCCAGCACTTTCAGTAAATCTGGTGAAATTAACGGCGAAATATTCTTCAGCATAATTCACTCTCACATTCGGTTTGACTCGCCAGCTGTTCACGCCACGCGTGGTACTGCGCCTGCTGCGCGCCCGGCAAGTATTCATGATAGGTCAGCGCCACTTCTGCGCGCCCGGCAAGTATTCATGATAGGTCAGCGCCACTTCTGCGCGCGCCCGCTCTGGTGAGCTAAAATGTCCCGCTCCACTCCAAGCAAACATGGCCGCTCCAGACACCGTGGTTTCGGCATTATCCAACACGCGCACCGGCAACCCGAGCATATCGGCCTTGATCTGATTCCACAGGCTGTTACGGCTGCCGCCGCCCACCAACAGCAAACTCTCGGCAGTAAACCCACCAATGGTTTGCAACACGTTCAGGTTATGGCTCAATTGCCCACTCAAACTTTCCAGCGCCGACCGATAAAAATGCCCGCGGCGGGTATTCAGTGACGCGCCGCGCCAACCCGCTTGCCGTTTGGCCGACAGCAAGCTGCTGTCCATCACCAACCCGTCACAGCCAGGCGCTACCGCCGCCGCCTCCGCCATCATTTGTGGATAAGCGTCTGACCGTGCGACTTGCGGCCAATACAACTCCCGCACCCACTCCAAAACGCCAGAGGCCAACCACTGCAGGCCCGGATTAAACAGCCCTGCACAGCTATCTAGCTCGCACGTTGAGCCAGCATGTGCCGGTAACAGCGCCGTGTTCACATTCGGCGTGCGCACCATCAAAATTTCCCAGGTGCCGGAGGATAAGACCGGTTGATCTAAGCCAGCGCCGGAGCCAAACAGCGCAAACTGAGTATCGTGACCGGCTGAAATCACCAGGGTCCCCGCCGGTATGCCCAATTGCTCAGCCATCTGCGGGAGCAATGCCCCAACCACCTCACCGGCGGAAACCATACGGGGAAATAAATCACTGCGCAGGCCAGTACGCTGCAAAATTTCGTCACTAAAACGTTCGCTGCGAACATCCAATAACTGGCTGGTGCCCGCCATAGTGCGATCGGTGGTAAATTCACCGGTCAAACGCTGATTAATGAGGGAAGAAATAAACAGCCACGCATGCGCTTGTTCGAGGACATCAGGGCGGTGATGCTTAAACCACAGCAGTTTGTACAGCGTATTGAAACTGAACTGCCCAATCCCTGACAGGGTTTGCAGCTGCGTCGCATCAATATAGCGCGCCACCTGCTCCATCTCGGCCACCGTGCGCGGACATTTCCAGCTGATCACCGGATACAACATCTGCCCTTTGGCATCCACCAGCGCGCCGTCGACGCCAAACGTGGTCACCGTCAGCGCATGAATTCGCGCCCCTTGTAATTGCGGCATGATTTGCCGACAACAATCCGTAAAACGCTGCAAAATGGCATCCAAAGACCACACATGCCAATCGGGATTTTCCGCTCCCGGCGCACTGGCATTGGCGACCGCTGCCTGCGCCAGCCGATTACCGCGTGAATCAACCGCAATGGCTCGGACATTGGTCGCACCGCAATCCAGAACCAAAACCACATCATGAGTCATACAGGCTCCTTGGCAAATGTGGGCGGCATAGCCGCCCACTGAGGTAATTTCAACGTAAGCGCAAAGGAAAGCCCTTATTTGTACAGCGGACCGTAGTTACTGCAGGCACGATAATCTTGGCCTTCGCTATCCATGCCATGCGCCGCCCACGAGGATGGACGATAAATCGCTTCGTCAGCCACGTTATGCATGCAAACCGGAATGCGCAGCATAGAGGCCAACGTGATCAAATCAGCCCCCACGTGTCCGGCCGTCAGCACACCGTGGTTAGCGCCCCAGTTTGCCATTACCGAATAGACATCACGGAATGGCCCTTGCCCAGTCAGGCGCGGTACAAACCAGGTGGTCGGCCAAGTGGCATTGGTGCGGTTGTCCAGAATGTCATGCATCTCATCCGGCAGCTCGACGCTCCAACCTTCGGCTATTTGCAGAACCGGCCCAACCCCTTTGATTAAGTTGACGCGACTCATGGTAAACGGCACGCCACCGCGGGTCAGGAAGCGAGATGAGAAGCCGCCGCCACGGAAATATTCGTGGATCGCCGGACACCATTCGGTCGCCGCCAAGCACGCATCCGCTTCTTCTTGGCTAATCTCCCAATACGGCTTGATAGTTGGACGCCCTTCTGCATCTTGCTGACGACAGGTTCCATCCAGTGCTGCCGAGCCGGAGTTAATCAGGTGGATAATGCCGTTTTCCGCCAGACCGGTCAGCGGTTGGCCAGTTACACGCTGTACCGCCTCCGGTGACCAATACGTCCGAACATCAGCAAACACTTGCGCCGTACCGGTCAGCTGATGGCCAAACAGCATCGCGACGCCATTTAAGCTATCGTTTTCGGTCGCCACCACCAGCGGTTGACGCACTCCATTCCAGTCAAACGCGCTGTTCAGCAACGCTTCGGCGGTATCACCATTCGGGTATTGATCGGTCCAGTGACGCTGACCTTGGAAACCGGCAGCCACCGCGTTATACCCCAGCGCCTCTTCACCCCATCCTTTTTCAGCTAACTTCGGATTGCCCTGCATCATGTCGCGGATACAGATCGCCATCAGCAGACTTTCACGCAGCACCTGGTAGTTATCTTCCGGCGAACGGCGATATTGTTCGCTATTCAGATCCGGCCCATAGCGGAAGTGTCGATCCGCCCATGACAGCGCCAACGCTAACTCTTCTTCGTCATAAATGCCCTGCTCAATACGGCGACGCAGCTCGGTCATATCCACCGCCTGCACCTTCATCCCCAACCAAGACTCAAAGAAATCATGATCGACAATTGAACCGGCGATCCCCATCGAAACGCCGCCCAGTGACAGATAGCTCTTACCCTTGATGGCGGCCACCGCTAAACCGGCGCGCGTAAAGCGCAGTAATTTGTCCTGCACATCCTGCGGAATGCTGTTATCGCCAGAATCCTGCACATCTTCGCCATAAATCGAGAAGGCTGGGATCCCTTTTTGGCTGTGCGCCGCCAGCGCCGCGGCCAAGTAGACCGCCCCCGGCCGTTCAGTGCCGTTAAAGCCCCAAATGGCTTTCGGGCGCTGCGGATCCATATCGATAGTTTCGCTGCCGTAGCACCAGCACGGCGTCACGGTAATGGTCAGGCCCACATTATGGCGGCTGAATTTATCCTCACAGGCCGCCGATTCGGCCAGCCCAGCAATACAGGTATCGGCAATCACACACTCAACCGGCTCACCGCTAGGGTGGCGCAGCGTTTCACTGATCAGCGCTGCGGTAGCGCGCGCCATGCTCATGGTCTGCTCTTCCAGTGATTCACGCACCCCCATGCGGCGGCCATCAATCGCCGGACGGATCCCTACTTTTGGCAGACTTAATTTCGTTTTCATCGGGTTACCTCATGTAATCGGCTAAGCAAGTCAGAGCGGCCTTGGCCGGCCTGCTGTCAGAATCGCGTTATGAAAATGATTGTTAATGCGTCTCAAGAAGAGGCCTGACCGGCAGGCCCCCTTCCCTCTTAGGCCTTGTGGCCTTTAAAACCAAAGTGAATCAGGTAGATAAAGCCCAGCATCGGGATAACAAACGCCATCCGGATCCCGGCCATATCGGAGATTTGACCCATAATCGCTGTGAGTACCGCGCCGCCCAAAATGGCCATAATCAAGCAGCTGCCACCAAACTGAGTGTCTTTACCCAGGCCGTGCACTGACAAACCGAAAATGGTAGGGAACATCAAAGACATGCAGGCAGATACCGCGACCAACGCATAAATGCCGGTCATCCCGCCCACAAACATCACCAGCAGTAAACTGAGTGACGCCAGAGAAGCCAGTAACCCCAACAGCACCGCAGGTGAGATAAACTTCATCATGGCGGTACACACAAAACGTGAGGCCGAGAACAGCACGATCGACACCAGCAGATAGGTAGATGCATCCGCCTCGTTACCGCCCATTTCCGTCATCACATAACGGATGGTGTAAGACCAGCAACCAATCTGCGCGCCAACATAGAAAAATTGCCCCAGCACGCCGCGCACAAAGTATTTCTTGGCCAGCAAGCGTCCAAAGCTGCTCTTCAGGCTCTGGTCACTGCCACCGGTATCACTGGCCACCGGCATGCGAGTAAACGCAATGGCCAGCCACACCAGCATGATAACCAGCGCTACCACCACATACGGCCCCATCACCGCTGACAATTCAGCCGACTGGATAGAACCCAGAGCTTCTGGCGACATGGCCGCCCGCTCAGCATCGGTTGCGGGGTGCAGTTGCGACAAAATATAGAACTTACCGATCAAGACACCGGTGATAGAGCCTATTGGGTTAAACGATTGCGCCAGATTCAAACGGCGAGTGGCCGTTTCTTGTGGCCCCATCGCAATAATGTAGGGGTTGGCACTGGTCTCCAGAATCGATAAACCACCGGCCAGCACGAACAGCGCCATCAGGAACGGGCCATACTCCATAATTTGACTGGCGGGATAAAATAACAATGCGCCAGTACAAAATAATCCGAGGCCTAATAGCACGCCGGCTTTATAGCTGAATCGTTTAATAAAGAGAGCGGCGGGTAAAGCCAGACAAAAATAGGCACCATAAAAAGCAGTCTGCACTAAACCAGATTGCATATCCGTCAAGGTAAATACTTTTCGAAACTGTGCAATCAGCACGTCGGTCATATTATTGGCCAGTCCCCACAATGCAAAACAACTGGTCAGTAATATAAACGGGATCAGAATATTCTTAGGCACCACCTCGGCTGACGGTGCATTACCGGCAATAATGTCCGCAGCCTCCGTGCTTTTGGTCGTTATTTCTGACATGGCTAACACTCCATTGGTTATCGGGTAGGGCATCATTATTTTTATGTCATGCTGTTATTTATTACGGTCAAACCGAACAATAATCAGGAGCATGACTGTAGGGATGTCCCGCAGTTCAGAAGGAATTGGTCGCAATGCAATGCATTATTCTTTCTACTACTGACGCCAGAATACGCCTGTGGATGAATAGCCATTCGCCCACCATAATGCGCTGCAGATTAACGTCATTGGCCCATTTCTCAGCGCTACACTGCTGCCGAAAAAGGAAACCTAAGTAAGATAACCATCAGGTAACCGCATACATCTCCGCCGAGCTAAGAGTAGATTAAACCGGTCTCTCAGCACCCAGCGTAAGCAACAATCTCAGTAACATCAGCCAGATAACAGCACTGTTATGCCACAGAGTTTGCTACCTGTAATACGCTTCTTACCTGATTTTTTCATAATCCTGATTCAGGCCTCATCACACCACCGTTAAATCACACAATCTAATTTATTCATGACACCACGCCAGTGATGCCATAAAAAGCTTCGCGATTTAACAATCCGTACGATAAAAAATCCTCAGTCAGATTTAGCTTTTCTTACTCTACTTTTATCTCTGTTGCTGAGCTCTATTGGCTTGCACTCTTTGTATTTTGTTTCTGTTTTGTCTCTCATTTCTTTCTGCTTGCGGGTGTTGCTGACAATTAATTTAAAGACCTAACACGAATAAAATATGACAGGGCTCACATCGCCCACTTTCATCCAGTTAAAATGTGAATTTAATCACTTTATCACCACATAAACCGCTGACCGTTTGATTCGTTCCCTAAAGAAAAAACACAAATACCAAATACATCATGACCGAATAAGCGCGTAATAATCAAAAACGGGCATTCATACAGCCACGCCCATATTTAATGCCCGTTTTAGCGACCCAACAAAACAAACGGACAAAATAATCCCCGATTAAACATAGGGTTTACTTTAAAGAAAGTAATTCCTATTGATGAACGTCACAAAATAAACGCGAAAAATTCAATTCAACCGATATTAAGCTGAAGATAACTCAACAACAATTTACTCACTGCCTCTATCAAAACTCACATATAGATACGGGTATAGAGAAGCAGACGTATTTAACGAGTTATCGAAATTAAAATCCAAAACGAAATATCGAAACACCGTAATCGTTAACGCTTTCATCTGGCGCGATTGTCACGTATTGCCAAATCGCTTTATTTCGCGCCAGCGCACACACCGGTGATCCGGCATGGCCTATCACTGATTGAATATAACCGAACATAGATGACGCTCGTCGTAAAAGGGGTACCGCATGGAAAGAGCAACACTGGCTCGTGAGATTATTGCTACTTGTCTGGAGATGACCCGACTAGGTCTGAATCAGGGAACTGCCGGTAACGTCAGCGTACGTTATCGTGATGGTATGCTGATCACGCCAACCGGCATTCCTTACGAGCAATTGACCGAAGATCATATTGTCTATATTGATGGCAATGGCCAACATGAAGCCGGTAAGCTGCCATCGAGTGAATGGCGCTTCCATCTGGCCGCCTATCAAACACGCCCTGATGCCAATGCCGTGGTGCATAACCATGCCATCCACTGCACAGCGGTATCTATTCTCAACCGCCCGCTCCCTGCGATTCATTACATGATTGCCGCAGCTGGCGGCAACAGCATTCCATGTGCGCCTTACGCCACCTTCGGCACACGGGAGCTGTCAGAACATGTCATTAAAGCGCTGAAATACCGTAAAGCGACCTTGCTGCAACATCACGGGCTGATCGCCTGCGAAGAAAACCTAACCAAGGCCCTGTGGCTAGCACATGAAGTCGAAGTATTAGCGCGCCTTTATCTCACGACACTGGCAATTACCGATCCTGTGCCGGTGCTGTCAGACGAAGAGATCGCTGTGGTGCTGGAGAAATTCAAAACCTACGGTTTACGTATTGAAGAGTAAGCCACGCTCTCATCTCCGCCTTTCGGACACAAAAAAGCGGTGCTCAGCACCGCTTTTCTGCATTGATTCACATCAAACACTCATAATCGCGGATCACGCCCCCTCGAAGTGGTACTTCATATCCGTGTCATGGGTCATTTTAGTAAAGACCTGGTTGGTCAATTTATCGGTTAAATCAAGCGCCGCTTGCATGGTTTTATCTTCAAACTTTTGCAGCACTTGTTGCGCTTTAGCAGGCTCGGTTTTATAGAGCTTCAGATACTCTTGCTCCATCGCTGCTTGCCGCGCAGCGGTTTGTTCTTCGAACGCTTTATAAGCGCGTTGCACATCAGGGGCATACGCGTTGTAGTTTTGCATCACCAGCGTCTGCAGTTTGCGGTATTTCCAGTTTACCGATTCATTATCTGCCTGATCGGAGCCTTTATCATAACCTGGCAAATAGTGTTGAATACCTTGGTAATACGGCACGTACACACTCAGAGCTGGCATTCCATAAGCCACATACTCCACCTCTCCAATGGCTTTGGGTAAGTTCGGGCGAACCTGCAAAATATGCGACTCTTGTGTACGGAACACAGCAATCGGGCGATATGGCTCTGCTGGATTATTGTTCGTATACGGATCGTGTTTGGTGCCTTGATAATGATTACGCAGCGCCTGTTCAACCTGCGCGACCGAGATCTTCTGCGCCGGTTTTAGGAATACTGGGAAGTTTTTGCCATCAGTAATGGTGGTTTTCAGCTCCGGATTGAACATATGCTGTAAAGTCCAAACCCGAGGATAGTTATAGGTCAGATCGTTTTCGACATCCTGTGAATACACCTGATGGAAATTAAACGGCCCTTGCTGTGGATTATACAAACCATGCTGCTCAGCAAAGCTAATCAAGGTTGGTGAGCCTAAATAGTTTGCCGTATCTTTAGGATCGTATTTTTGCAACCGGCCCTGATTAGCCGAGACAAAATATTGATCCGCAGGCAAACGAGTGGCCATCCACTGGTGGCCACTGCCGGTCTCCAGATACCAAAGATCGTGCTGGTCAACAAACGCCACCCCAAAACCTTCACCCGCCCCTTGCTGCTCAATAATTTTTCCCAGCAATTCCACGCCTTCACGCGCAGAATGGATCTGCGGCAAAATCACGGTTTGGATCGAGTCTTCGGTGATCCCCGTTTTTTCCACATACGGATCAACTTTCAGCACCGGCTGACCATTATAGATAGTTTCGGTCGCTGTCATTCCCACGCCAGCAGAGTTAAAGCCCACCTCACCCATAGATTTATCTTGCGTATCAAAATCATGGATTGCGGTATAGCTCAGCGCCTCTTGCGGTAACGGATAGGTAAAATCATTTCCGTGTGCTTTGAAAACCCCTTTCTGATGATGTGCCGCCGGATGGATCACCATGTGTTTGGCATTGGTCGCGGAATAATCTTCATTACGCGCCGCAATAAATGAGCCATCCGCCGACGCCTGATTCCCTACCAAAATGGTGGTACAAGCGGACACCTGTCCAGCAAACAGTGCTGTCATCAACGCAGCAAGCAGCGTGGTCTTCATAAGGAACTCCGTTTTTCTCTTAACCTCACAGATGCCAAAACAGTAGACTGACTTTTTTCTCTCCACAAAGCATCGAAATTAACAGCGAGTTACCTTTTGTAAGCGGAGATGAGTGGTAATATCCATTAAATAAAAATACGCAAAATAACGCATAAACATGTGACTTAGCACACAGACAAACCCCATGGTTTCAAGCCGATATGACCTAGCATCTCGTAATATTATGAGTAAAAAAATACGGGCCACATTTAGTGACCCGTATCATTAAGCGATTATTTGTTGTGTTGAAAACACCACCTATCTTGGATTATTGCTATTGCTGCGCTCGCGCTAAAGGCGCCGTGGCAGTCGGCGGTAAACGGCGACGCTGCCACCACACAATTAATCCAAAGAGCATAAAACCAGGGATCCAGATAATTTCTTTACGCCAGCGATCGGTAGGCGCTTTCACGCCAATAATCTGCTGATCAAACTCCAATCCCAATTCAGCGGCCGTACTGCCAAAGGTGACGTTATCAATGAGTGTCTTACCATCTTGCTCATACAGCGCAATACCGAGCTTTTGTAAGCGCTCTTCACCACTTTCGCCAGCAGGTACCGGTAGCAAGACCGTAAAGCGGCGAATCTTCCCTACCGCATCTGGCCCTTCTACTCGCAAGCGCAAATTGCTGTCCTCTTCCACATCTCCCAACGCCTGTACTAGCTGCGCGGGCTCTATCTGACGATAAGGGTCATGGATCCGATCCATCCAAAATCCAGGGCGGAACAAGGTAAAGGCCACCAACAGCAGCAATAAGCTCTCATACCAGCGGCTTTTGACGAGGAAATAGCCTTGGGTCGCAGCGGCAAAGATCAACATGGCAACTGTTGCGACCGCAAAGATCAGTACCCCGTGGGCAAAATCCACGTTGATCAGCAACAGATCGGTGTTGAAGATAAACAAGAACGGCAACGCCGCGGTTCGCAAGCTGTAATAAAATGCAGTAATCCCGGTTTTAATCGGATCGCCTTTGGAGACCGCCGCAGCGGCAAACGAGGCCAAACCGACTGGCGGCGTCACATCCGCCATGATCCCGAAGTAAAACACAAACAGATGCACGGCAATCAGCGGGACGATAAGGCCATTTTGCTGACCCAGCGTGACAATCACCGGCGCCAGCAAGCTGGACACCACGATGTAGTTCGCGGTGGTCGGCAAGCCCATCCCGAGGATCAAACTGAGCAAGGCGGTCAAGAGCAGCATCAGCAGCAAGTTGCCCATCGACAGGTATTCCACCAAATCGGCCAAGACCAAACCGACCCCGGTCTGAGAAACGGCGCCAACGATAATACCAGCGGTGGCGGTAGCAATACCGATCCCTATCATGTTACGTGCGCCAGCAATTAGCCCTTCACGCAAGTCCACCACACCATCATTGAACGAACCATAATCATGGCGACCATCGGTGCGCAGCCAGTTCAGCAGCGGGCGTTGAGTCAACAAAATCACGACCAACATGACGGTGCCCCAAAACGCCGACAAACCCGGCGATAGACGCTCGACCATCAAACACCAGACCAGCACCACCACCGGTAACAGGAAATGCAAGCCCGACAGCAACACCGAACGCGTCTGCGGCAGGCGCTCCAGTGGCGCATCAGGGTCTTCTGGTGGCAGCGGCTCATTGCTGGCCGCCACTTTCAGCAAGCCCAGATAAGACAGCGCCAGCAAAACCCCAATCCCCGGCAGCGCATAATCGCCCAACATCGGCTTAAGCCAGCCAAGGCCATAGTACACAGCCAGCGACACACCGCTAACCAACGCCGCGCCAAAGGCAAAGCCGGTCAAACGTTGTAACCAAGGGCGCGGTTGTACATTACCGATCGGCTGCATGCCGAGCTTCAGTGCTTCCAAATGCACGATATAGAGCAGCGCGATATAGGAAATTGCCGCGGGTAAAAACGCATGCTTGATGATCTCGACATACGGAATGCCGACATACTCCACCATCAAAAAGGCGGCCGCCCCCATCACCGGTGGCATGATTTGCCCGTTCACAGAGGAGGCCACTTCCACCGCGCCGGCCTTTTCCTTGGAAAAGCCCACCCGCTTCATCATCGGGATGGTAAAGGTGCCGGTAGTCACTACGTTGGCGATGGATGAGCCGGAAATTACCCCAGTCAAGGCCGATGCCACCACGGCCGCTTTAGCTGGCCCACCACGCAGGTGCCCCAACATACTAAAGGCCAGTTGGATAAAGTAGTGCCCAGCTCCAGCACGCTCTAAAAGCGCGCCAAACAGCACAAACAAAAAGACAAAACTGGTCGACACCCCAAGGGCAATACCAAATACCCCTTCGGTGGTGATCCATTGGTGATTGGCCAACGCCATCAAGCTGACGCCGCGATGCGCCAGTAAACCCGGCATCCAAGGGCCGGCCAAGCTATAGCCTAAAAAGACAATCGCAATCACCGCTAACGCGGGGCCTAATGCGCGGCGCGCGGCTTCCAGCAGCAACGGAATACCCAGACAAGCCACAGCAAAATCTAACGTTGTCAGATTGCCCGGTCGCTGGGCTAAAAACTCATAGGCTAAAAATAGATAGGCGGCGCAGCCAGCTCCGGCCAATCCCAGTAGGATATCGCCGATAGGCACGCGATCGCGCGGCGAGGAGCGCAAGGCTGGGAAAACCAAGTAAGCAAGCAAAATGGCAAACGCCAGATGGATGGAGCGCGCTTCGGTATCATTCAGCACCCCGATGCCTAAAACAAACGGCAGTGGAGAGGCGATCCAGAGCTGAAACAATGACCAAAGCAGTGCCAGCATGGCAATCACTTTGCTCATCGCGCCCAATGGCAGACGGGCGCCGACATCCTGAGCAATCAGATCTTCTGCTGATTGCAGTTCTTGTTGTGGTGTGTGTTGCATGGGGATGACTCCGTTGATACTACACAAACAGACCGGCTCTCTAACAAGCCGGCCTGCCTTATTGCGTAACGTGCGGCATAATCAGTGACACTGATTACATCCAGCCACGCTCTTTGTAGTAACGCTCGGCCCCTTCGTGCAGCGGTGCTGACAGCCCCACTTTGATCATGTCGGTTTCTTGCAAATCGGCAAACGCCGGATGCAGACGCTTAAAGCGCGCTAAATTGTCAAACACAGACTTGGTGAGCTGGTACACCACTTCAGGATCAGTCTTGGCACTGGTCGACAGCACCGCTTTCCCGCCAATCGATGGCGTTGGCTGCGGGTTGCCTTTATACAATCCACCCGGGATCTCGGCTTTGGTGTAATAGCTCTTCTCGGCTAACAGTTTATCGATTTCCGGTCCAGTGACCGGCACCAGCACCGCATCGGTGGTAGTCGAGGCTTCTTGAATGGCACCGTTTGGATGACCGACAAAATAGCTCATGGCATCGATATTATTGTCACCCAACGCGGAAGCCTGCTCGGCCGGTTTCAACTCCGAAACCAGACGAAATGCCGACTTATCCCAACCTTTAACGCCCATGATCTCTTCAAAGGTGTCACGCTGACCCGAGCCCGGATTACCGATATTCACGCGCTTATTTTTCAGCTCATCAAAGCCACCAATGGCCGCATCTTTACGTGCCAAGATGGTGAAAATTTCGCTTTGCAGCGAGAATACCGCCCGCATATCGTCCATCGCACCTTGCGCTTTGAATGGCTCTAAGCCTTTCATCGCTTTGTACTGGTGATCAGATTGCATGATACCGAAATTAAATTCGCCACTGCGGATCCCGTTAACGTTAGCCACGCCACCACCGCTGGCCGGAGCGTTACATTTGATCTCGTGCTGCGACGCGCCCTGATTAAGAAAACGACAGATAGACTGGCCTGCCACGTAATACACCCCGGTTTGCCCACCGGTACCAATAGTGACGAAACGCTCAGCCGCTTGCGTGGCCGGTACAGACAAGGTTCCAAATAAAGCAGCAGAAATGGCACATGCCAGGGTTAATCCCTTCATCAATTAATCCTTTTTATCGTCATCAGAAGAGTGCCATCGTCCCCTCACGGGGAGATAACGTGGGTAGGTGCAATGTCTTCACGGCAAGAAGACGAATGACGGGGCGTCAACAATCAAGTGGAGGAAAGTTACATCCCATCACAAAAACACACATTCTGAAAATAACCCGAAACAGGCAGGTCAAGGCAAACACTAATCGTGATTCTGGCCGATATTCATCGATTTTTTTGAAGGGGATCAACTTAAAACAACGATTGTTTACGCAGAAATTATCTGGATGTTTATTCTGATAACCAAGTTTGTAACATTATTTTATGTTTTGTCAGACCAGAGAGGGAAGATTTGCTCAGCAAACCACGCAACAGCAAATATGCGCCAAGCTGCATATTAATGAGGTAATAATCATAAAAACTAAACAGCAATAGGCACTGCCACTCGCAGTACCTATTACGGCGCATTACCGCTAGTCAACGGCTATCGAACGAGGCCCTATCAGAACGCAATTCGGTAGGTCAAACCTACATTGCCTTCCCCATTGCCAAAACCGATATCTTGGTAGCCTGCCGAGAGACTCACCGCCTGATGTTTATCCGCAGCAAAGGTATAACTCGCCTCGACATGCGGCATCACATCATCTACATCTGGCACTTGGTATTGGCTTGCTAGACCGGCAAAACCACCGAGTACACTGGCGACTGCACGGCTGTTGTGTTGCTTGATATTTTTCTCGACGCTGATATCCAAGCCCAGTGAAGAGCGCGCGCTGACCTGCCACTGGGTGGCAACCCCAAGAGCAGCCGAGGTGACTTTGCTACGTAGCCCATCAAAGTGAGCCGCGAATACGGAATTGTCGGCTTCGTCATAACCATTCCAACGCAAAGAGTGGTAACCCACAGCAAGATACGGGGTCAGTTGTACATGGGCGTACGGTGTAAAGGTATAACCGCCACTGAGATTAACATCATAGGCACGGGTGCGAGTATGGCCATAACCGATTTCTCGGGCATCACCATTGTGGTAGGCCCGTTCAATATCCATCCCCGCATTCAGCAAGGTGACACCGGCATAGGCTTTCCATCCGGCTTCGCCCGCATTACCGTAGCCGGTAAACAGGGTAAAGGCCGGTGCTTGCTGTGTAATACGGCCACCGTTAGCATCTTTAATGTGCATATCCGCAGCCATGGCCGATAACCCTAAGCGCCACTGTGGATAAAATTGGTAGGCGACGGTCAGACTAGCGGCCGGCACCCGATATTGCACCTCACCACCACGAAAACGTAAATCGGCCTGCGCTTTGACGCACATCCCATCGGCGCCAAAACTGGCGCAATCGGCCTGTGACGCGGCCACATCCAGTAACTGGCGCTGTACCTCTAAATTACGTTGTACAAAGTACAAGGAGGACACCACCTGCCGCGTTTCGACGATACCACTAGCGTGATAACCCGGCTTAACCACATGGTGATCACTAGGATGCTCAGGCTCTGGTTTTGGCTGCTCTGGCTTAGGTTGCTCTGGTTTAGGCTGCTCTGGCTTAGGTTGCTCTGGCTTAGGTTGCTCTGGCTTAGGCTGCTCTGGTTTAGGCTGCTCTGGTTTAGGCTGCTCTGGTTTAGGCTGCTCTGGCTTAGGTTGCTCTGGTTTAGGTTGCT
>PPYF01024590.1_pt1 | contig 73529 bp, 66 predicted proteins | sample 1559871 | NCBI WGS metagenome assembly PPYF01 (sample SAMN08240021, study PRJNA423297) | Human gut metagenome, whole genome shotgun sequencing project.
ATTATAGTGAATTACTCCAACTCGCAAAGGGCTGGGGTAATTTTATATCTGACCGCATTATTATTTGGCGGTTACGTTTATTAACTACTTTCCAAAACCTCATATTCCCACAATTCTTCTGAAAATCTTCCACAATTCTTTATTCCCTTGGTATCCGGCATAGCAAGCATAAGTAATCTTTTCGGTCTTGTCATTGCCACGTATGCCAAACGCATTAGTTCTTGATTGAGAGGTCCTTCCATAAGTAATTTGGGTGTAATTGTACTCCCTGTACGGCTTTTGACATAAATTAACACTGCATCGTAGGATTCCCCTTTTACTCCATGAATTGAGGAGCGAGTATACTTATCTTCTGTTTTTTTCTCAAAATATTTCCTTAACGGTATTTGTTTGAAATTCGGTGTCTTTTTATCGCTCTGCTTTATCTTAAAAATGTCCTTTAATTTTTTATCTGTTGATATTCCATAACCATATTTACCACATACTGAGCAAAAAACAGGCGAAAAGCTTTTTACCCATTCTCCTATTTCCTTTTCAATATCAGGCATATCTATCAAGATATCTAATACATAATCTTTCCATGCATTTTCATCGGTACACTCCCGAATTTTCTGGCTCATCGCATACTCATCTACATCCTCATTGAAAATCATATTATATGATGCTTTCGATGCTTCTTGATATGCCTTTTTCCTTGAACCAAGCTTCCATTCATATGCCGCTTTAGCGAATAATTCTATTTCTTTACTTTTCCATAAACCTACTATGTCTGTATCAGAATAAATTCTTCCTCTGGTTAAAACCGCAACGTTCTTAGGTAATACCTCTATCCCCATCTTGCAGCACTTACCAAGAAAATAATTGATAATCTCATCTTCTGAATTTTTTCTTGTCAGCAACAAAACTGGTTTCTCCGTTTCGTCCTTCCAAGCACCTATTGCCTTATTACAACCATTTCCCCGCAAACTGGCAGAAAAAAATGAAGTAACATTACAGATATTCTGTGAGCTTCTAAAATTCCCCGTTAGTTCTATAGTTTTCCAATTTGGATCTTCTAATTTCTGAAGCATACACTTTGGATTTGCGTTTCTCCATTCATATATCGACTGATCTGGATCTCCCACCAAAAATATTGATTTCATTCCCGATTCACTTAACAAGTCAAAAACTGCCATCTGATTTATCGATGTATCTTGAACTTCATCAATAATAATTATCGGAAATCTTTCCGCTATAGCAGCTGCCACTTCCGGATACTTCTTTAATAGTTGATATGCGAATAACGCCGTCTCATTCTGAAAAACAATTCCCCTGTCAGACAACATCTTCTTATATTGCTGGCATGGAAGCATCTTCGCTTTTCTTCGGCCACAAATTACCTGTTCGTTTCCTTTATAAAGTTTTTTATCAACTCCATAATAAAATTGCTCTATATTATCTACACACCCATTCCTATGGCATTCTGACCGCCAATATTTGTACGGAATCTTCCAGTTATCAGATAGTGCAATTCTTGGCCGCACTTTACCAACAGTATGTAGATGACCATAACGCAACACAATAAATTCATCAATAAAACTATCCACAGTTCCAATAAAATGAGGGTATCCCAGTTTACCTAAACTACCATGAATTGATTGTGCTTTTTCATATATTTCATTACTTGCCACATTCGTAAATGATAATACTGCAACACCACTGTGGTAATCCTTCCAATTATCCACATACGATAGTAATTTATGTGCAACAGTATACGTCTTCCCACTCCCTGGGCAAGCCTTTATAACCACCTTACCCTCTGCATCCAAAAATTCTTTTTGTTCTTCAGTCATCTTCTCTACCATGCTATTGCTCCGTCACACTATAAATTGCATTTTTTAAATAATCTGGAATAATGAATTCCTTCTCAATTTGTTCTCCTTTTTTCCTTAGTTCATGCTGATCACTGATAACTTGACTTATGTATTGCGCAACTGCTCCTTTACATTTATCTCTGGCTCTTATAAACAACCATACGCATGCTGCTTTTTCGCTTAATTGAGACAATAATCCAACCTTTGTTTCTAACTTCGGTCCCAGATCCGTATAACATGTTTTCAACGCTTCTATCATATGATAAACATTATCTTCACTACAGCATAATGCATACTCTAACGTTTTAATTGCTGTAAATATGTTTATCCCCGCACCAGAACATAATGTTGTCAAATCATTACATCTATCCGAAGGTTGTCCATTTTGTAGGTTTGTGACAACTTCACTACTGATATCATCATAATCATAATTTTTGTCAATATAGTCTTTTTCATTCTTTTTAGCACATCTGTCATCATCCGTAATAATGGACACTTTTGAAAAACAGGTCTTAACTTTATCAGATGATAAGAGATTGACAAATGGTGTAAATGCAACACTATCTACATTGACCAATTCTACCGCATACTTTTCAAAAGATCTGTCCAATGCCTTCGCCATTGCCGGAAGTAAAATTGCTTCGCTGATTCCTTCTACAAATAAAATTCCTCGTGCAAAAAACATCTGAGACTTTGTGACATCCAAGTATCTCTGTAAATATTTTTTATTTTCCTCTGTTAAGTTCGTTTGTGAGAAAGGTAAACAATATTTCTTATGACCATACTCATATAACAGATTAATATTTTCTATATCTATTTTGGAGGCCAATGTAGGAGAATGCGATGTATAAATAATCTGAATATTACCATCGTTTTTATTCGCATCTGATAAAAAATTATGTACCAATTCCTGTAGTTGTGGATGTAGATGAGCCTCTGGTTCCTCAACTAACAGAAGATTTTGATAAACTCCGCCCTTCTCAATCGCCATATCACCAAGTACTGCTGACATAAATAACAGATTATTATATCCTAAGCCATTCTGATATAGTTCAAAAGATTTATTCGCAACTTCACTAATTCTATCGGCTAATTCCTTGTCAAGCTCAGTTTCACTGTCCAAAATAGAAATTTCAAAATATATGCCCTTTGCATCCTCTTGTATTTTCTTCAAGTCCATGTGACTTTGAAAATATGTATATGCTTTTTCATAAACAGGATCTGCCTTATTTATTAATATCCACTTAGGTTTAACCCATGCACGCAGGGAAGATGCGATTGAATCGAACCTCGGTTCTACTAAGCCAATATCAATCTGCTGATTTAAAAACTCCTGTTCAATTCTTGCAAGATTTTGATTTATTGTATTTCTCGTCTTTTTTAACTGTTCTTTTTCCAATAGGTTATTATTAGCATCATTCAAAATTTGAACTAATTCCGCCCTGACATCCTCTCCCGGGACCAAATTTCTAAGTAATTGTGCCAGTTTGCTGTTTCTTGAAGGCTTCATCTCACTTTCCGAATCCCGTAATGCACCCAAGAATACCACATCGGTTGCCTCAAATGTATCTGAAGATAATAGATTTCCCTCTGTCCCAAATCCCCAATAAACTGACCGAACTTTTTCAACTCCACTAGGAGAGATATATTTTTCAAACTTAATATGAAAATCACCTCCCATACCGCTCTCACTCTGTGGATTCCAAATTTCTGTCATTCTACGAGGAACATCTTCCAAATACACATCAAATTGAGCGTAGTCTGCCACTGCTCCATCTTCACCAACATGAAAATCCGACTTTGAAAAAAATATATCTTTCCTATATGTTACAGTCGAATAAACAAGCCTAATCGCATCTATTACGGAAGATTTTCCAGAATTATTCTCACCAATAATTGCATTTACTCCCTTATTAAAAACGAGTTCTATACCAGTTTCATCAAAAATTCTGAAATTTTTTATAAGAAGTTTTTTTAAATACATTTTTCGCTCCCACCATTCACAAATATTTGCAAAGTGCCCACTTTACACTTGTTCTCCAACACCTTTTGAATCTACCATTTCACCTAGCTTTTCTTTCATTTTTGTCGCGATCCCTTCGACATCCTGCATAAAGTTTTTTGTCAAAGCAGCTTTCAAACCATATCCATTTCCTTCTTCATCAATTTTTATTTGAGAAAGCCTTTCTTTCAATTTCATCAATCCCGGAATTGATTCTTTAATCAATAAATCTTGTGACCCAATTCTTAAATTCCACATTTTATAATACACTCCTGTAAAAGAAGGTCTCTCCGAATTTGGAAGTGTTTTAAAGCAATCTGCTACCGCCAATGCCATCTCATCATCAAAAATATTGAAACGCTTATTTTCGCACTCATATATTTCATTCATCTTTCCAGATCTCAGTGCCCTCAAATATTTTCTTCTATTAATTGCAAACATCTGCAATTCCATATCTCTGAAGTAACAAATTTTCATATAGATACGTTTTTCATCCTCAGACAGAAGATTCATATCATTTGGTGAAATCATTTTCCTGACTCTTGTATCCGGCTCATCACTATTACATACATTCTCTAAACATTGTTCAACACCTGCTTCTAACTTCTTCATATCCGGCTTTTCTGGTAACTCATAGGTAATAGTTCTTGCCCAATACATATTAGTTAATAATGTAATATAGTCATCAATATCCAGATTTCCAGCATAAGCCATTTCTAAAACTTCCGGTAAACCTTTCTTTATCGTATCTTCTTCAAGATCAATCAAACGTAGATTTCTCACGAGATCTTTTGGTTCAGCGTCTTTCTTCACTTCAAGCATTTTTTCTATATCATCACAAATACTTTTCTCGTTCCATTCACCTTCTATTAACCATTCCCTTATCCCCGGAAGCATATATCTGCTCACATAGTAGCCCGGATATTCTTTTTCGATTTCCAAATCACAAAATAGATACCCATATCTTTCTGACTTAGAAACTTTTCCTGTTTTTACCAGCAATGTATACGCAACAAAGGTCTGGAAATATAATAGCAAATCGTCCTCGATTCCTTTCCTTCTCAATTCATTAAAAACTCTTTGAAAATCCTGTATCGCACATTTGATACTTCTAATGTTAGCAATACTACCACTTGTAAAAACATTTACTAAACACATTCTATTTTCTATCAAGAAATTTTTATATTCTTCATCCTGTGTATTGTAATCAGTTATTATTTTAGTAAATATGCTCTTGTAATCCGGGATATTTTTTATAGTTCTCACTACTATTTTTTCTTTTATTTCTGAATATTTAATTTTGACAGCAGCATCTGTATGCACTGTTTTATCGGAACCAGTTTCTTGATTTCCATCCGCTTCCTGTTCAAAGTATTTTTCTAGTATTTTTTCTTCATTTGCAACAATAATAGTCTTGATATGTTTATTCTCACAATACTCATTAATACAGCCTAAAACAGCCACTTCATCAAGAGTACTTCTCTCCAAATCGTCAAAAACTAAAATAACCTTTTTATCTGAAATACTCGCTTCAATAGGTATACACTCACTGGGATTTAAAGCTAATATCTTATCTGCCCCCGGTATTTTCTTTGCCATTTCCGAAGCAAAGTGAACGAACTTTCCAAACTTGCTTTTATTTAGCTTATCCGATATATCCTCAAATTTTCCTGCAACCTTATTAATACCATCACCAATCTGTGATGCCTTTTCATCCGTAACTCCTGGGACCACCTTCACAAGTTCCTCTACATTTCCTCCCATATTCAACATTACTTCTTGAAAATACGCTTTTTGAACTTTACGATTGATACTGTCCACCGATGACTCTCCAAATAAGGAAATACGAATAATTATATAACCTTCGCCTAATCGATCCGCTAGTTCATGCTCAATCAAATATGTTTTTCCACATCCCCATTCACCTGTAAACATTAATGCTCCAAAAGAGTTCTCCTCGCGGCAATAATATTCCAATTCACTTAATGTTGACATCTACTTTCCTCCAATATTACTAAACCGTATTTCACTTCCATCTTCTAAAATAAACTGTTGTTCAAACACAATTCCCAGCACATCCGCAATCTCCATCATTTCCTCTGCATTCACGGTCCCCCTCTGTAGCTTCTTATTAAAATTTTGCGGTGACTGCCCAATCCTCCGGGCAAGCTCTGAGATGCTGATATTCATTTTTTCGCATAGTTCCCGTATCATATCAGATGTTGTCATTTCCACACCTCCAGACATTTTTATTATAAACCACATGGTTGCTAAATACAATCCACTGTTCTCACATCCTACATACTTCCCACGAAAAATAGCATCCCACAGGCTCATCTGAACATGCAGTGTACCTCCACGTCTTTTATTATATATAAATCAATATTTTATCTTTATCTGGTATCCCACTCAGTTCAAATAATCGGCTTTATTTATAAAAGGATTTTATTCTCTCTCAGAGCAAGATTCGCCTGAGTAACTCAAAACTCACTTCGTGAGTTTTGATTACCCGACAATCTTGATGAGGATTCCTCTCCCCATACCCTTTGTTGCTGCCCATTCTACCATTGCGCAAAATTGGCTCCTAATAAAAATAGTCGCAGCGTGACAATGAACCATTGTCACGAGAAATACCCTCCGGGTATTCCATTATGACCTGAAAATGGTCAAAAAAGAAGAAAGGATAAATACATGGCAAGACCTAAGAAAGAAAAAGAACTACTACACCATCATCAAATTATGCTCCGTCTAACAGACACGGAATATGAAATCGTATTTGAAAAGGCAAAAGACGCAAATCTTCCATTGGCAGAATATGCCCGCAAACAGGTTCTGAACAAAAAAATTGTTGCAAAATATGAAATTGTTGCAGACCTGCCAGAACTTAAAAAACTGATTGCCGAGTTTGGAAAAATCGGCAGCAACCTGAATCAGATTGCCCGATACTTCAACAGCGGCGGTATCCATTCACAGGAGATGCGAAATGCTATAAATCAAAGTATCGCAAGAATTTATGAAATGAAATATGAAGTATTAAAAATGGCGGGGGATTTTCATGGCAATACTGAAACACATAGCGAGTAAAAATGCAGACTATGGAGAGGCACAGCGTTACCTCTTATTCCAATATAACGAGTTTACCAACAAACCAATTCTTGATGAGAATGGAGAATTGATTCCCCGTAAAGAATACTATCTTGACGGAATAAACTGTGAGCCTTTTACTTTTGATATGGAGTGCAAAGAGCTAAATGCACATTATCACAAAAATGAAAATTATAATGAAATCAAATCGCACCACTACATTATCAGCTTTGATCCCAAAGATATGGAAGAAAACGCATTAACAGGAGAACAGGCACAAAAGCTCGGACTAGAATATGCAAAAAAAAATTTCCCCGGACATCAGGCTTTAGTTTGTACTCACATTGATGGTCATAACGAAAGCGGCAACATTCACGTACATATCGTAATCAATAGTTTGCGGAAATTTGATGTAGAACAGCACGACTTCATGGAACGCCCCTGTGATTCCCGTGCCGGTTACAAACATCATTTGAGCAAAGAATATCTGACTCACTTAAAGCAATCTGTCATGGATATGTGCCACCGTGAACATTTGAATCAAGTAGATTTACTTACACCTGCAGAGAAGAAGGTTACAGAACGGGAATATCACGCAAACCGCAGAGGGCAAAAAGAGCTGGATGAACGCAATATGCAAATACAGGCGGATGGGATCACTCCAAGAAAAACCAAATACCAAACACAGAAAGATTTTCTTCGGACAGCGATTGAAGAATCCGCCGCTACTTCCTGCGGTCTGGAAGAATTTCAAAATCAGCTTTCAGAAAAATTTAACATTACTTTGAAAATCAGCCGTGGCAGATTCAGTTATCTTCATCCAGAACGCAACAAACCGATTACCGGGAAAAATCTGGGTACACATTACGAAAAAAAAAATCTTCTGCAATTACTGGAAGAAAACAAAAAACATTTGTCACACAAAAATGTTGAACATGAACCCCTGCCCGATAGCAACATCTCAAATAAAGCTGGCATATCATCCACAAACGAGGAAACATTACCTGAGCCATTTATCTTTATTAAAACAGACCTCCGCCTTGTTATTGATCTGCAGCAATGCGTAAAAGCACAACAGAATCAGGCTTATGCCCGACGGATAAAACTGACAAATCTTCAGGAAATGGCAAAAACTGTTGCCTATATCCAAGAGCATGGATATGACTCACAAGAGGATTTGCAGGCAGCTTTTTCTGAAGCACAGGTTCAGGCAACAAAAATGAGAAAAGCCCTCCGTTCTACAGAGAAAAAGCTAAAGGAAGTCAATGAACAAATTCATTTCACTGGACAATATCTGGCAAATAAATCTGTTTATGGACAGTTTCTAAAGTCTAAAAATAAAAAGCAATTCCGGCAGGAACACCAATCCGAAATTACTCTTTATGAAACTGCTCGACGTATTCTGAAGGAACGCTCTGAGAGTGGAAAACTTCCTTCCATGAAATTTTTAAAAGCTGAAAAAGAAAAACTAACCACATTAAAAGCCAGTCAATATGAAGCCTACCAGAATCTACGCAACTACCAGAATGAATTAAAAGCAATCTGCTCAAACGTGGATATGATTCTAGGGAAAAATCTTTCTAGGCAGGAAAAACAGCAGAAAAATCAGGATATTTCCTAATCCTTACTAGGTATGATGGATGCACATACTACATACACTATATTGAGCTGACTGCAGACTCCGGCAAATAGATATGGCTGATTTTTTCAGTCTATTGACTTCTGCCTCTATTTCTGCTATATTAAGCTCAGTGATCGTTCTGTGGAAACTTGCGAAGCCCACAGGCGGGGGAGAACCTGCGGGTCTCTCCCTCTTTTTATTTTACGGGAGAACAAGCATATGGCTACATCAAAAAGTTTTTTAACCTTTACGCAACAGGTTACTTCATTAAATGACAAAAACATAATAATATCGAATAGCCAGTATGCTGAAGAAATGCTCCAGCGCATCGGTTATTTTTCTTTGATGGGATATAAGCACTTATTTCGGATACCTCTTACCAAAAAGTATAAGCCAGGAACTTCCTTTGACGAGATTGTTGCCCTGTATCAATTTGATGCTGAACTAAGAGAGTTATTTCTGAAATATCTGCTTCAGATTGAACGTCACATAGGCAATTTAATTGCCTATTATTTTACAGAAGTACACGGCATCTATCAATCCGAATACATGAACCCAAACAATTATAATAACAGCTCCCGAAACCGTAAAACTATCGGTGGCTTAGTTAAAAAATTGCACGGTGCCATTAACACAACAGAATATGAGTATGTCAATTACCATAGAAACCAATATGGAAATATCCCTCTCTGGGTAACAGTAAATGTACTGACTTTTGGTAGTATCTCGAAAATGTATGAGGTATTGCCACAATCACTCCGTGCCAAGGTCTGCAAACATTTTCCATCTGTCAATCAGAAACAGTTAGGACGATATTTATCTGTATTGACGAAATACAGGAATGCCTGTGCTCATGGTGATCGCTTATTTACTTATAAGACTGTTGATCAGATTCTGGATACTCCGCTTCATGCAAAACTGACAATTCCTCAAAAAGGAAACCAGTATGTATATGGTAAACAAGATTTATTTTCTGTTGTAATTGCGTTCCGCTATCTTCTGCCGAGTAAAGAATTTATAGCTTTCAAAAAGCGTCTGGTACAAGAAGTTGGAAAGCTTAACAAAAAGCTGGTACATATTACAGAACAGGAAATACTTGAACAGATGGGTTTTCCACCCAACTGGAAGAATATTACCCGCTACCGTTTAACATCATAAAAGCGAAAAAAGGAAGATGCCGCCATCAAAAAGCAAACATCTTCCTCTTTTTTATTTTCTTCTACGCTCCATATCCTCTGCCATATTCATCTGTGGCACAGGCTTCCCACTGTGCTTTGCTATTTCCGCCTGTTTCAAATGCAGCCGATCTAACACGGAAATGCGCTGACCAATCTTTCTTGGTTTTGATGGCAGGTTATTCATTCTTCCATCAATCATGTTATAATTCTGTTCTTCCGTTATCTCTGCACTTCGCAGATACTCTCCGTTCTCATAAGACTTCTGCCAGTTTTCAAGAGGCGGCTTTTCCTGTTTTTGTGGCTCTGTTATGTTTTGTACCGGATTCAGATATTCTTTAATCTGCTTTTGGACAGTCTCGTCAAAACCATTATATACATTGTCCACCACCAGTTTCCCATCTTCGTCCAATACGACCCATGCTGCGTCGGAACCATAAGTAGTATGCTCCATCAGGAAGAATTCTTTTCCATCTATGATGATACTGTCAAAGGCAAGCCAGCTTCCCTCTTTTCCTTCGATATGAAAATCTGTGGTATCAAAGGATATTAAAGCACTGGAAGAACCGTTTCGGATAAATCCGGCTATCACAATAAAACCTTCCTTCTCCACATAATAAGATGTGATGGCTCCCTCCTTGTTCAATACCAGCACATCACTGACACTAATGGAATGACCTTTAAATGAACGGGGTGTCTGTTTCTGAAACTTCTGTTTTATACTTTCCGGTGTATCGTCCGGGTGAATTCGCCCAAGATATTTCTGCTCATAGTTTTCATGCCGAATCTGAATCTTATTTTCCTGCAATGTTTTATAAGAGCGAAAACGTATGTCCCGGTTTTCCGGCACTTCTTTTAGTTGATACAATGCAAATTGGTTGATATCCATCACTCGTCCTCCACTGATTCCTGTTTATACGGTTCCAAATCCAGCAAGGCGAACTCCTGATCAGACAGCTTGTTCATTTTTGCAAGTGTACTGTTCACAAGCGAGAGCATCTCTGCATCATCTTTCAGAAATGGAACCGCACTGCGAATTTCCCTCATCGTCTGTTGTCGGTTCTCCATCCGGAACATAGCCATAATTAAATATTCATTCTCCTCAAATTTTACCATCATAATTCCTGTTCTCCCTTCTTATGCCCTTTCGATTTCTGCTCATCTTTATCCTGATTCTGCTCCTTTAACCTTGCCTGACGCTCTCTTAGTGCTTTCAGGACAGATTCTTTTATTCCTGTTCCTTTGGACGTAGAACTGTCCTCTTCCGGTGCTTTTTCCGGTGTTTTCTCCTGTTTTGTTGGCTGCTCCTGAGATATTTCAGACACAACCTCCTTTTCAGCCATCTGCTGCTTTTGAGAAAGGATCTCTTCCAAATCAGAAATAGCTCCTTGTACTAATGGATGTTCTTTGTAATAGGGAATCAAGTCTATCAGATCTTTGGAAATCTTGTTTCCGGACATCAGCTCATATTCCCCATCATACATACTTCCATCCTCCAGACAAAAACCTATACCTTTCACGCCATTCATTCTTTCGGATGGAATTTTCTCATATAACTCTACAGCTTCCTGCAGTGTCAGATTATCATGGTATTCACCCAGCACCGGAAATTCCATGCACTCTGCCACATAGAAGGTGATTTTTGCATCCACTTTTTCCGGCTCATGCACGATCTCTACCCTGCCCTTTTCCTGTGCCTGTTCGATTCTTGCCAACAATTTTTTTGCTTTCTCTACTACTTCCGGAAGATCGTCATTCTCGTCTACAGCAATCTCTGCGACCCATTCCCGAATAGAATCCGCCTGTCCAGAAATAAGATCAGAATATATCTGTTTCACATTTTCTTCCCTGTTCTCAACAGAATCTCGATATTCATACAAATCATACTCTGACGAAAATTGGTCTATATCGGATGCCAACTGCTGCAGTTCTTTATCATCCAAATATTTCTCCGCATCTTCCATGAATTTCTCCAATGTACCGGTCTTTTCTGTAGATATAGGATTCACATCAACCGACAGTCCCGCAATTTTCATGCCGCTCTCATGCAGAATGTTGAAGAAGTCATCCTCCCGGATATTTCCGGTATAAGAAAGGACTACATCCACATCTGATGTTTCCTGATACAGCCCTTCTCGTGTACGGCTGCCATAAACACGAGCACCAAGCAGCCTGACTTCCTCTGAAAGTCCCATTTCTTCAATCTGCGCCTGGGCAAAGCAAAGTACCGTTTCCTCTATATCATGCCTGCACTGCCCATTCAGCGAAGCTCCCCTTATGCTAATCTGGGAAGTAGGTGTTATTTGATCTTCTTTCAGTCTTTCTTTTGCCGCCCGCAAAACACTTTTTTCCAACTCATCATAGTCAAACGGCTCACAATCCAACTTGCCCAAATCTTCATCTTTAAAGAGCCATCCTACAGCTCCTTCCATTGAAACATCCGTAACATCGTAGAACTTTCCCCCAATCTCACGCCAGTCACTATCATACACAACGCTGTTGTATCCGTCCTGCACTTTTTGTATAGAAGCATATCCATATCCCGTTTTAAATGCAATCTTATCCTCTCCACTGTTCATCAGCCCTTTTAAAGCTTCAAAAGATCTTTGTGGGAAATATTCTGCCCGCTCTACTGTTTCCAAAAATCCCTCACATTCGATTACCTCACAGGCATCCACATAAGAGCGTAGTTCATCTTCAAGAATCTCCTGCAGAGCATTTCGGAAAGAAAGTTCCGGATCAGAATATACCCCGCCATCCAACTCCCGGTATTCTTTGTCATAGATGGTATAATCATAACCATCCGATACCGTCTGGACAAAAAGATATTTTTCCTCATTAGGTATCCAATAGGCAACTTCCCTGTCATAACCTTCCAGATAAAATTCTGCTTTTTCTAATGCTTTATTTGTTTCGGGATTTACCCATTTCCCACTTAAAGAATTAAATGAAATATCCTCCAATTCCTCAATTCCGTTTTTACAGGAGATCAATGCCATTCTTGACGGTGGCTGCTCTGTGCTTTCCATGCCAATCTGTTTATCCAGATGGTTCGGAAGCTGATGATATGCACTGATTGCTTCGTCTATATCATCAAAATATTGATAACTTCGCTCTGCTTTTACTCCATATGCGTCATTTACAACATAATACTGTGCAATAAAAGGCTGCTCTTTTTCCGGGGCAATTTCCAATTCTGCTATCCTTCTTCTTGCCAGATCAATAAATCCGTCTAATACCGCAGGATGGCTTTCCACCACATAATCCAGATTAGCATCCACTCCCCGGTTCACATTTTCTGAAATGGTAATGTTTTTTGCCCATTCTTTATTTGCTCGGGAAAAACGACCATCCCAAGACTTTTCCTGCAACGTACAAGCAAGAACAAAAGTAAGCCTTTCTGCACCATATTCTTCAAGAACCGGATTCACTACATCATGTTTCAGGTGCATCCCATCAAAATTATTGCTGATTGCCTCCTGAATCGCATTTTTACAGTCAATATTCAGTTTCCGGGAATCAAGGTATGCATCTGCTTCTCCATGTTCCATCGCATAGGTAAAATTATGTTGATACACTGGGAGAAAAGATTTGATTTCTTCATCCATATTTTGCTTTTCCGGTTTCCATTCAATTTCCTTGCCAGCCAGAAAATCCCGGATTGCTTCCATTGCCCCCTGGTCAAATCCATGCTCCAGTTCCTGTGCCACCAATTCTCCATCTGAATTTAAAATGACAGCAGCAACAGAATCGCCAAATTCATTGTGACGCATCAGATAGAAAATCTCATTTTCTATTTCCATTTTGTCAACGGTGTGCCAGAGACCCTCATGCTGCTCGATCTCTACTCCCGTAGTATCAAGAGTAATGACCGAATCTTCCCTTTTACGGTTCATCTCTGCCTCATGCATTCGCTGACGGACAAAATCTGGTAATTCACGGAATCCAAAGCTGTCCACATAGTATGCTTTTGTCTGGTTGTCTTTCTGCACAATAACCACATTGCTGACAGAAAGGGAATGTCCATAATACCCTTCCGGATGGTAGAGATTAAACTTCTCATATAAACTGTTCAATGTATCTGTCTCAGTGAGTTTCCCGCCATAAATAAAGGCGTAATCTCTACCATCAACCTCCATGCCATGCGAATTGACAAAATCCATACCCATAAACAGATATTCTCTGCCTTTTGTATCATCCAGAATCTGATAAATTCCATAGTATTCCTTGTCTCCCGAAAAAAGAATATCTTCATTTTCTCTAATGACAGAACTTTCCATGACCTCCATATCAGTTTCTCTGTCTCTTTCCTCCATTTCATTCCGGTATTCCCGAATGGTCTGCATACCCCCAGAAAAATCAAGTCCAACACCCAGACGTAAAGAACCCTGTCCCTGTATTTCCATTGGATACGCTGTTAAAATAGTTCCTGCATGATTGACACCAACAGATTCTTTCACATAGAGCGGATAACCCGGATCATAGTCTGCTCCCTGCAGCTCATAACGGTAAAGCCCTTCCGGTAATGATGACATGTCCACCCTTCCATTGGAAAAGAGTGCCGGTACATCAAAGAAATCCACTCCTTGGTATTTTTCCGCATCCTGCAGGTTTTCCAGTTCCTTCTCTCTTTCCTGCTGACGGTATCTGTCCCATGTTTCTTTCTCAATGCCATAGAATTCATCCACCGTATCAAAATCTGCTTCATCATCCACGACTGCCTCCGTATCATCTGAATACAGATGGAATACTTCGCACCCATCCCGGAATAACTCCAAAGCCCTGTCTTTCGTTAATGGGAGCATAAGATTACTGGTATAACCAAACTCATACATTTCAGAAATACCTACCATGCTGTCCGGAAGGGCATCGATCTCTGTCTGGGCAACACGCATGACATCATTCACTGCACGTAAATCCGGTGCTTCTATTGCTTCATGCATTTCAGAAATCAGTATCTTCGTGTCTTCCATGTTGTTCAGTTTAAAAGCATAATTCACAATCAGCTTTCTTTCTTCCTCATTGAACAACATAGTCTCGCCATATTCTTCCCTTTTAATCAGCATCTCTGCCTGTTTCATTGCTGGCAATTCCGAAGCTACCGTAACCCCGGTATCATAATCATATTCCAGATCATAAAAGCCTACCGAATACTCTGCTTCGTATCCACTGGAATCATACCATGGGATAAGAACCGCTTCTTTTTCCGAAAGGAAAGTCTCAATATCTGTTTTGTCCTGTTCGGGAATCTGATGATAGTCCTCCAGTGCCTCCAATAACTGCTCTGCAGTCCAATTTGTGACAATATGATAACTGTACTCACTTCCCATCGACCCGGATATTTTTAAGATCAAGTCATCTTTTTCCAGATGAGCCTTTTCCTGTCTAAGTTCTTTTTTCAATGAACGGAGCTGTTCTGTCATATCTTCGATAAAATCTCCCGCTGTCTTCCGGATAATATCCATAGATGCACGAAGTTCTTTCATTTCCTTCCCACTGCTCCAGCCAGCAATATACGGGAAAGAATATTCTGATGAATCAAGACCAAAATGCTGGCACACCGTATAAGCGACACTCTCCGCTTCCACCTCTTTTGTCAGCCGGTCCTTTTCAATTCCCTGCTCCTGCAGCATTTCCCGGTCATGCAGCATCGCATGGGTAACTTCGTGGATTGCTGTTTTCATTGTCTGGCTTTCACTCATGCCATCCTTAATCACGATCTCTTTATCTACATTGTGATAATATCCATGGGATTCCCCTTCAATCTCTGCAAAACGGATGGGAACAGGGGAAACATTCCGGATTGCTTCCATAAAAATATCAAAGTCCGGAACATCCCCCGTCAGATCTTCCCCTCCCAAATCCGGTAAAGGTTCTCCGTCTGTCTGGGAAATGTCAAATACTGTAGCCACTTTAAATCTCGGAATAATATGCTCGATAATCTCCGTTTCAGGTTGTCCGTTCTCTTTCAGTATTGGCTCATTGGTCTCCGGGTCAATCTTCTCCACCTCTTCTTTTTCTTTAATCGGTGCAGGAGAGATAATCTGAATCCCCTTTTCCCCACGCAAGACATGACGGTTAAATTTCTTCTGCCATGCCTGATACCCGGCAACCAATGTGGCATCCGGTTTCTGTAATGCAATCAGGAGAGTATTATTAAAACTGTAATTATGGAACTTTGCCATCGTCTTTAAATACTCCGTATAGCGTTCAGACGTAAACAGTTCCTGCACTCCCTGTTCCAGCCGTTCGGTAATCTCCTTCAGCTGTTCTTCACGTTTATTTGCCATCGTCTTTTCCTCCTTTTTTGAAAATATCCCGTCACATATACAGCCTGTGACGGGATAAATGTTGGTTTATAATTCCTGTTCTTTTGATTTTGCTTTCGTTTTTTTGTGCTCCCTTTGTGCCACTTCCGCCTGTTTTTCCCTTAATTTCATAAGGGCAGATGGTTTTTTCCTTTCATCGGAAAGTCTGGACGCATCGGAAACTCTGCCCGCCAGGTTGGAATAAGCTCTTGGTGCATCTGCAACTGCTGTTTCATCATCCATTCCCAGGGTTTCAGATGTCCCTTTTTCATCCATATTCAGCAAGGCATTTAATTCTGAAAGACGTTCCAGCTTCACAGCCAGTTCCTCTTCCTGTGCAAAAGGACGGGTTACTTCCTCTTTTGCTGTGGCAAGCTGTTCCTGTAATGTTTCCAGTTTCAACTGTGCCTCAGCAAGCTTCTTTTCAATGCTTCCCAGTGCATTTTGGATTCTGAGGATATTACCAGACGCATCCTTTCCCATTTCAATGGTATGGCTGCACTGTCCTTTGATTGTCAATTTGTACTGCTGATAGAAGGTATCATAACTTGAAACAAGGGAAAATCCCTGATATTCGCCAACCACACCCTCTGTATTGACCGCTTTTAGCCCTGCACAGGCGGCAATCAATGCGGTTCCGGCTTCTTTCCTGTCAGTGAAAGTCTTGCCACTGATCACCATGGAAAAATCTTCTTTGTCCTTTTCCAGAATAGGCTTTGCAGCCGCCATATCAGCTGTCAGACCGGCGATACGTTCTTTTGTCGATACGATCTGCATTGGATATGTCTTTGCAATATCTGTCTCCAGACGGTAAATCTGGCTGGTATGGTTTGCCTTCATCAGCTTTAACTTGCTGACCTGTATATCCAGATCCATCTTTTCCTTGATGTAAGGGTTTCCGGTAGCCAGTGCTTTAATCTCCGCATAAGAAAGTGCTGCATCATCCACATCTTCACAGGCTCGTACCGGGGATTTACTGGTCATAATTTGGGAGATAAATTTCTGCTTATTCTCCAAAATCTGCCACATGTACGAATCGAATGTATTTTCTGTCACATAACGAAAAATCTTTACCTTCGGATTCTGGTTCCCCTGCCTGAGAATACGTCCTTCCTGCTGTTCCAGATCAGACGGTTTCCATGGGCAGTCCAGATGGTGGAGGGCAATGAGCCTGTCCTGAATATTGGTACCGGCACCCAGCTTCGGTGTGGAACCCAATAGAATACGCACTTCACCAGCTCTGACCTTTGCAAATAATTCTGCTTTTTTTGCTTCGGTTGATGCTTCATGGATAAATTTAATCTCTTCCCTTGGAATCCCTTTCTCCACTAATTTCTCCCTTACATCATCATAGACATTGAAAGAACCGTCATTTTTTGGTGTCGATAAATCACAGAAAATGAGCTGGGTAGATTTCTGGTCGGATGTTTCCTGCCATATCTCAAACGCATTTTTTACACACCGGTTCACCTTACTGTCATCATCGTCCGGAAGCATATCATTCAAAAGCCTCTGGTCTAATGCACACTTTCTTCCATCGTTGGTGATTTTGAGCATATTGTCTACTGTGGCATCTACGCCCCCGTTCCGGACGATTTCTGCCCTTTCCGCAAAACTGCTTACCATCTCCTGCTGAATCTCACTCGGCTTTAACACCTCATTGATATACTCTGCTTCCGGCACAGGAAGGTTAAGCATATCTGCGGTCTGCACATCTGCGGTTTCCTTAAACAACGAAATAAGCTCCGGAAGATTATAAAAACGGGCAAACCGTGTTTTCGCACGATAGCCCGTCCCTTCTGGTGACAATTCAATCGCTGTGACAGTTTCACCGAAAGAAGCTGCCCAGGCATCAAAATGTCCCAGTCCCATTTTTTGAAGTGTCCCATACTGCAGATAACGCATGATGGTATATAACTCCGTCATACTATTCGATATTGGTGTGCCGGTTGCAAATGTTACACCTTTACCACCTGTAATCTCATCCAGATACTGGCATTTCATAAACATGTCACTGCTCTTTTGTGCATCCGTCTGGGAAATCCCCGCAACGTTTCTCATCTTTGTATACAGAAAAAGATTTTTGTAATAATGAGATTCATCTACAAACAGCCGGTCAACACCAAGCTGCTCAAAGGTCACTACATCATCCTTTCTCGTCTGGTCGTTTAATTTTTCGAGCTTGGCTAACAGTGTTTTTTTCGTTTTTTCCATCTGTTTGACCGTAAAATGGGTGCCATCCTCATTAGCCGCATCCTCGATTGCAAATGTAATGTCTTCTATCTGGCGGTTGATTGTCTGGATCTGGCGTTCCCTTGAAAGGGGGATTCTTTCAAACTGGCTGTGCCCTATGATAATGGCATCATACTCCCCGGTTGCGATTCTGGAACAGAACTTTTTCCGGTTGGCAGGTTCAAAATCCTTTTTTGTTGCAACAAGGACATTCGCTCCCGGATAAAGACGCAAGAAATCATTTCCCCATTGCTCCGTCAGGTGGTTTGGCACGACATACAGACACTTCTGTGCCAAACCCAAACGTTTACTTTCCATACCGGCAGCAATCATCTCAAAAGTCTTTCCAGCTCCTACACAATGAGCAAGCAAGGTATTATCCCCATACAAAATGTGGGCAATGGCATTTTTCTGATGGGGCATCAGGGTGATCTCTGGTGTCATTCCCACAAACTGGATATGGCTTCCATCATATTCCCTTGGACGGATACTGTTGAACAATTCATTGTATGTCCTGCAGATGTCCTCCCTTCGTTCCATATCCTTAAAAATCCATTCTTTGTACGCATCCTTGATCATTTCCTGTTTCTGCTGTGCCAGCATTGTTTCTTTTTTATTCAGGACACGTTTTTCTTTCCCATCCTCTTCGACAGTATCATAGATTTTGGTATCCTTTAAATTCAGAGCATCTTCCAGAAGGCGATAGGCATTTGCCCTGCCCGTACCATATGTAGAAGTAATAAGGGGATTTCCAAAATCCTGTGTCTTACCGGATATATTCCATTGCCCGTTGATCTCCACATAAGTTACATTAATTGTCTTACCAAGTCGGTATCCCGGTGTATGAAAAATCTCACCCATAAACTGGTTGATATACTCCGGCTTTATCCACGTTGCTCCCAGACGCACTTCAATCTCTGACGCATCCAGATCCTTTGGCTGTACCCGTTTTAATGCTTCGACATTGATTGCATAGGACTGGTCATTTGCTGCGGATGCCTCTGCCATTTGAAGCTTTTCACGCACATTCCCAGAGAGGTATTCATCTGCTGTTTCCCATACTCCATTCAGCGGATTTTTAAAAATGACTCCTGTCAGTTCTTCGGTAACTTTATCCTCCGTACTGTCCATGAGCTGTGCCATAAACGTAAGGTCAACCCTTGCCTTCTCCCCGATACAGACAGCAAGTGCTTCACTTGCTGTATCAACCGATGTAACTGGCTCTGCTTTTTTGATCGTTCTTTTTGTAAAGATGTCTGCTTTCCGTTCCAGATTCCCCTTATCATCCAGAATCTCAAGGGAAGATAGAAGGCAATAACTGCTGTCCTGATTAAATGCCCTGCGGTTTGCATTGCTGCTGATCAGACCATACTGTGCGGTAAAGCTGTCATATACCTTGTTCAGTCTGCCCTGTACAGTACGGATTTCTTCTATACTTCCGTCATTCAACTGCAGATTGATCAATTCCTGCGTGACATTCCGGATCTCTATCATGCCAAGTACACGTTCCGCTGTTACCTTTGGAAGCTCTACCAGATTCATTCTGGAATTTTCCCGGTAATACACTTTCCCTTCCACGTTTGTAAAGCTGAAATTTTTTACTGCCGGGTCAGCGGGAATAGACTGTATCACGTCCTCCAATTCCGAATCTTCAAGCTCCCATTCTTCAATGGTTCCGTGAATATGGCTCACAGCCTCTTTTAACTGGTCTGCCAGATTCATACCTGGAATTGCCTTTACTGTCACTTCCTGTTTTCCATACTGGGTGCTTTCCGTTGTAAATTCTCCCAGAACCATCTCCGGATGTTTTGCAAAATAAGAATTGACCGAATACCCTTCCGGTGTAGTTCCAAGTTCCACCCAGTCCGGCTTTTCCAGTGAAATCCGGTCACGTTTCTGGAAAAACAGAATATCAGCAACCACCCCTGTATTTGCATTCCGTAAAAAAGCATTATTTGGAAGCCTTATCGCCCCAAGAAGGTCAGCCCGGTTTGCAAGATATTCCCTGACCGCAGGGTTTTGTTTATCCATCGTCCCACTGGAAGTCACTACAGCAACCACACCGCCCGGACGGACAAGGTCAATGGACTTTGCGAGAAAATAATCATGGATCATAAAATTATGGCGGTCATATTTCCGGTCAGTCACTTTGTATGCCCCAAAAGGTACATTTCCAATCACACAGTCAAAGAAGCTCTCCGGATAATCCATTGTTTCAAATCCCTGCACCGCAATCTCGTTTTTCTGATAGAGTTGTTTCGCAATCCTTCCTGAAATGCTGTCCAACTCTACACCATACATTTTGGAAGCTGCCATACTTTCCGGTATTAGTCCCATAAAATTCCCCACTCCACAGGACGGTTCCAGAATATTCCCCTGCTTTAATCCCATATTCCCAAGGGCTTCATACATCGCATTAATTACAGTTGGTGACGTATAAAACGCATTCAAAGTAGATGATCTTGCTGCATCGTATTCTTCCGGCGTAAGCGTGTCATACAGTTCCTTGTATTCCAATACCCAATCTGCATTATTTTTATCGAAAGCATTTGGTATACCACCCCAGCCCACATACCGTGATAAAATCTCCTGCTCCTGTGGTGTCGCAAGCCGGTGTTCTTCCTCCAGTTGTTTAAAAAGATGAATTGCATCCATATTTGCCCTGAATTTTGCTTTTGGTCCGCCTGCTCCAAGGTCAGTATCTGTGATACGGAAATTGACCCTTTCTCCTTCTTCCTGATGGATTTCAGTATCATTTGTTGCCTGTGTATCTTCCTGTGGTTCTTCCGGAACCTCTTCCATTCCTTCCGAAAAATCTTCTAAAGGCAGATTCCGTTCCCTTCTCTGTACATTGATTTCCTCCGGTGTCATAACTGTTGCTGTCAGTTCATCTATTTCCCGCTGAAACCAATGTTTTTCATTGGCAGACATACGTTCCATGACATCTGAAATAAGCTGCATCTGTTCCGGGCTGAAGGATGCATTCAACATCGGCTCAAGAGTCAGCTCTTTCTCTGCCGCAGTACGGATCACATCCAACTGATCTGCAGAGAAATCATCTCTGGTGACTCCCGTCATATCCATTGCTTCGGTAATTGCCCTTCCGGTTTCACTAGACAACACATAATCCTCATAGATATATCCATCCTCCCAGAGTTCTTTCGCCTCTTCAAATCTCCTCTGTTCTTCTTCCTGTTCCGGCTGTTCCAAATCCGGAGCATCCTCTTCCTGAACATTTTCATCTACAACAGGCTCAGAAACCTCAGATGGTTGTTCATTGGAATTAGAAAAAGCAGAAGTATCAAGAAAATCAAACAGGGATAACTGTCTTGTTTCTTTTACTTCCGCTTCTTTGTTTCTTGGTGGGAATAACGTATAGGTTCCTTCTGCATATCCATGGAGTTCCATAAGGAGCTGAGTTTTTTTCTCATAATCCTCAAAGTCCAAAGGAAGTTCCGACAAAGCTTCATCCATTTTCCCCAGCAATTCTTCGGTTTTTTGTTCATCTTCCAACATGGGGACAAGGTCTTTTCTTGACTCTTCCCAGAAGAAGTCCTCTTTAAATGGTCTTTCAATGTCCTTTGGTAGACGGACATAAAAGCTGATGACCTTGGATGCCATTTTTTCTCTTTCATAGGATGGCATTCTGGAATAATCCTTTGCTTTCAGGAAATTGTCATTATCAATCAGATACTGCACTCTTTTTGCCACTGCAGGCCATTTCAAAAGCACCTCAGCATCTGGTTTTCCATAGCTGCCACGGGATAATTTCAAGCCTTTGGCACTATAATCTGCGTTGGAATGATCTGCCCCAGACAATGCATGGCTCTGACCTCCTGTTCCATAGTGTTCTTTGAGAAAATCCGCTTTTTCTTTATCTGATTTGTCTTGGATAAAATAGGCGTAAATGGTAAGCCTTCCATCAGAATAAGAACTTCCTCTTGCAAGGTAAGCATCTATTTCATCCTGTGTAATAAAAATCTCCTGTTCCTTCCACTGGAAACCTTCCCTTGCCTGATAGGGAATGGCTTCTTTTGCAAACTTTTGGAATCGTGCCAGAACTTTATCGGGACGATACATATGAAACCGCATAACGGAAGGATCTGTTTCATATGCTTCCGCAAGTCCTTCCAGTCGCTCATTCAGTTCATCCAGATATTCCGGTTGTGTAATCAGTTTTTCTATCTTATCTGTCTTTTCCGGATAAACATAGCCAAAATCATTTTCTTCTCCAAAGACAATCTCTGCCACACCTTCCGCCATATCTCCATGCATATAAGCAAGAGCCTGGGCATGTTCTTTCACCGCATTATCCCTTGCTGCATCCAGAACACTCTGCGGGGCATATTCTCCCTGATCTAAAAGCTGTTTCACTCTCGTGCTAATATCTTCCCAAGATAAAAAAGCTTTATCCAGAATCTGGTCATGTACTGTGTGTCCAACTGCTATCTGCATTCCCAGTTCATCAAACCAGACGGAATACTCTGTTCCATCAATCTTAAAGCCTTTCCCGCCAGTACCATACTCATTTTTCAGAAATTCCACGTAGTCTACCGGTTCCTGTTCAATCATGTAATTATAAATGATACGGAGCTGGCTTCTGTCTCTGTTACTTCCAGTGCGGAGAACTTCATCCACCACATCTGCAGGAATCGGTATCTCCCCTGCATAAAGTGCTGCAGCTCTCTTTTCTATGGAACGAATCTGTCCTTCAACAGACGGTAATTCGGGCAAAGATAAAGCAGAGGCAATATTCTCCTCTGCTTCGCTCAAATCCGGTTCTTCCTCTGTTAGCTGTATACCAATTCCCTCAGCACGCTCTCTTCTGCCATCGCTGTCAGATTGTTCATGTGTGCTGTCCATGCCATCTGATCTGTCCTCTTGTCCGGAGCCGGGTATTTCTCCAGTAACCCTGCCATCAGAATCTCCATTCTCTCCTCTGCTGCTTTCTCGATCTCCAACAGATGGCTGTTCAGTTTCCCTGTCAGCATCATGCTCTGATACCAGTTCTTCTTGTTCTCCTTCAGATATGTCCTCCGAAGCATCCCGTATTTCCCGATTGTCACCGGCTCCTCCTGTATGGTCAGGTTCGGGAACAGGTAATCCCCTTTGCGATGATATGTCAGTTCCATGTTCCGTTCCTCCTTCATTCTTTTCACTTTCACGAATTAACGTGTTAAATTTATTATAAGGCATCCCTATGTCATTTGCAACCGTTTTCTGAATCTCTTCCATAGAAAACCTGCGGATTGTCCGCCCAATGTCCCGAAGCACCGGCTCAACGATCTGGCTGGTGGCATTCCCTAAAAACGTAAGAACAGACAAGGAATTAAAATCCGTGATACTGAAAAAATCCTCTTCCTCCAGATATTCCATAGGATCAAGTCCGCACCGTCTTGACAGGGTATAGAAAGCACTGTTCATCAGAAGATTGCGGAACTCTACACGGATGGTATCCTCATCCAGTCCTTCCAGAAAAGAATTTTCCAGTTCATACTCCAGCCCCTCTATGGCTTCTTCCAGATTTTCATCCGCCATATCAGCTGCAATCGACAGCAAAGCATTCTGAATGTCTGCACTGTCATCCCCCTCCAGACCATAAGTGTCGGTCAGATGGTCAAGAAGCGGCACTCTGTGCTGATCCTGTATCTGCCAAAGATAGGGTGTCCTGCCGCCACGCACCGGATGGGTGTCCGAAATATCAAATACATACCGTAGCCTTCTTCTCGGTCCGCTATCGTCTATTAGAGCGATTCCCTTTGCGCCACGGTTAACCCATCGGTTCATCTTCTCGTTCCATAATTCCAATTCAGCACAGGCTACGGCATCCGGGCGCTGTGCATGGATCAGGAGTGTATCAGAAAAAGAATACCGATATAACTTCGATGCTGTATCCAGATACTTCATCCAGTCCTGTGGAGAACGGCTGATTTCCTTTGCCTCATACTCAGCAAGACCAAGTATGTCATGTATTTTCGCCATAATAAAACCTCCCTGCTTTTATTTCCGATTTCCTCTGCCGTACTTTCCTTTTGCTCTGCTTCCCTTATCTGGTGGGAACTCCAGCTTAAAGCTGACACGTCCGTCCACAATCTGCATCAAAAGGTCCGCTGTAAAAGTTTTCCCGGTTTTCTGCGAATAAAAATCTGTCACATGGGTACGCCCATCCTGCAGCAAATCCTCTGCCATCGGCTTATCTATCTCTTTCCGCATTCCAGAAAGATAGCGGTTCTCTTTCCATAGGGTAAAGGAACACTCCTGATTTCCACAGTAAAAATTCTTTTTCCCCTCATAGACCATACTTCCACAAACCGGGCAGATACCAATACTTTCTCTCGGATGGAAGCGGCTTCTCTCTTCTCCTGATATGGCATCGCATTCGGACAGCATCTGTTGTATCAGCTCTACAATTCCCTGCATAAATGCATGGCTGTCAAGCTCTCCTTTCTCTATCAGAAGCAGTTTATTTTCCCATTCCGCAGTCATAGCTGCAGATTTTAAATACTCCGGTAATACCCCTACCAGGTCAACACCATCCCCAGTTGGCAGGATCTGTTTTCCTTTTCGGGCAGCGTATCCTGAAGATACCAGTTTTTCAATAATACTTGCCCTTGTTGCAGGCGTTCCCAGTCCTTTTTTCTCCGTATCCGCATCAAATTCTTTGTTTCCGGCTGTCTCCATGGCAGACAGAAGCGTATCCTCACTATAAGGCTTTGGAGGTGATGTGAAGTGCCGGCTCTTTTTTGCCCTGACAGGTGTAATCTCCATTCCTTCCGTCAGCCCTTTGGGTATGACAATTCCTTCTGTATTTTCCTCTTTTTCCGGTTCAGCAGACTTTTGAATGGATTTTTGGAAAGCACTGGCACATTTTTTGAAACCATGCTGGATGGTCACTTTTCCTTTCGCAGAAAATTTCTGACCTTCACATTCCACCGTAACTTCCGTTTCCTCATAAATGCAGTCCGGTGACACTGCCTGTGCCAGACGCTGGCCAATCAGGCGAAAAATATTCTGCTGCTTTACGGAAAGATTTCCAAATCCCTGTTTTATAATCTCCTTTGTCGGAAGAAGTGCATGGTGGTCAGAAACCCGGTCATTGTCAATGATCCTTTCTACATCCCTTCCTATCGAATCCTCATCCAAAAAAGGCAGCATCTCCGGCAGTTCATCCAAAAGCTCCCATACAGTCTGTTCCATGTCCGATGTGATATACTGGCTGTCAGTTCTCGGATAGGTCACCAGCTTATCTTCATACAATTCCTGCAGTTCATTTAAAGTCTCCTGTGCCGTATATCCGAAAAATCGGTTTGCTTCCCTCTGCAGAGTGGTTAAATCATACAGCTTCGGTGGAGATGCCTTCTTCCTTTTCTTTTCCACCTTTGTCACTATCGCTGTTTTCCCCTGACATTTTTCTGCCAGTGCGTCAGCTTCTGCTTCCGAAGCAATACTCCCCGATACCACTAGAAGCCCATTGCCTTCCAGTGTCACCTTATAAAAGGCTTCTTTGACAAATTCGTCAATCTTTTTCTGACACTCTACCAACATGGCAAGTGTTGGTGTCTGCACACGCCCCACCACCAGACGCTTATAATATTTCGTGGTAAAGGCTCTGGTAGCATTCATCCCGATCAGCCAATCCGCTTTTGCCCTGCAGACCGCAGCTTCACAAAGATTTTCATATGCCCTTCCATCCTCTAAATGTTCAAAACCTTCCTGTATAGCGCTGTCCTCCATAGAACTGATCCATAAACGTTTTACTGGGAGCTTACTGCCAGATAAATCATATACCCGCTTAAAAATCAGCTCTCCTTCACGCCCGGCATCACACCCATTGACTACATACTCCACATCACTGCGGTTCAGGAGCATTTTCAGCACGTTAAACTGGTCTCTTTTGCCCTTTGCAACCGCAAGTTGCCACTGTTCCGGCAGGATAGGAAGGTCTGAAAATTCCCACTTCTCATATTTTTCATCATAAGCCTCTGGTGGAACATATTCTGCCAAATGCCCAAGGCACCAGCTTACGATCCATCCGTTTCCTTCCAGATACCCGTTCTTCCTCTTCCTTGCACCCAAAACCTTTGCCAGTGCTTGTGCCACACTGGGTTTTTCTCCTAATACTAAATACATCCTGTTCTCCTTTCTTCCTGATATGGAAAAAGACAGCCGGAATGTACCGACTGCCTTTCCCTGTTAAACTGTCTACTCCAACCATTTCACAGGCTTTATTCCTCTTCATCCTTGTCTGAATCTGATTCCTGATCCTCATTGATGTACGCACCGCCATCATAAAATTCCAGATCTTCTCCTTCCGCTTCTTCTTCCTCTTTCTTCGGTTTTACAACTTTGAAGTAATAGCCTGCGCCAATACCTCCGGCAAGTAAAAGGAAAACTGCGAGAAGGGCACCTGTGTTCATACCACTGTTTTCTTTCTGCGGCTCTGCCTCCGTCTCTGGTTCTGTCTGTGCAGCTAACGTTTCTGTCTCAGGAATGACTACCTGCGGTGTCTCTGTCTCCGTTTCTGTTTCTGTCTCTCCAATGAACTCTGCCAGATCATTCTCATCAATCATGGACAGCATATATACATTTTCTGTATTGCTGGAACGGTCTAATACAAGAAAAAATGTATTTCCATTCTTTGTCTGGATAGTCAGAAACTGCTTCGTATCATCGTCCGTTTTATCATCTACAAGCTGCCCGTTTCCCGGCACAGAAAACGGGGTTGCTTCCGTCTGGGGCTGCGTCTCCTCGACCACTGGTGCTTCTGTCTCTGGTACCGCCTCTGTCTGGGCAGATTCGTCCACATAGGCAAATGCCGTCATGGTTCCGGTAGATAAAATCCCAACTGTCACCATAAGCAGCGCAAGCCACTTTTTAATTTTCTTCATCGTTCCTATCCTCACTTTCCGGTGCCCTGTCATACGGCACCTCTATATGTCCTGCCATATCCGGCAGTTCTTCTTCCCTGTTGATTTCTGCCGCTGTGCCGGAAGTATCCTCCCCGGCATACTGGAAGGACACGCTTCCATTCTGGATTCCGCTTAAAATCTCCAGCATCCTGCGGCTGTCGAGCTTCATGGAACGAATGGATTTAATAATTTCCTGATTCTCCAACTGTTCCCGAAGCAAATTCAATTCTTTTAAATGCTCCTGCCATACGGCAATCTTATCCTCGGTTTTCTGGATTTCATCCAGAACCCTGTTTAACTTCCTGCTCAATATTCCTGCCTCCATTTCTAATGAATCCTTCCAAATGCCATGAAATGCTGTTGCCAGTACGAAGAAGAAATACTTGTATACTGGATCGGATTTCCGCAATGGATCATCATATTGTTACCCACGTAAATTCCCACATGGCTGGCTCCCGGCGTATTATAGGTACCCTGGAAGAAAATCAGGTCTCCCGGTTTCGCCTCTGACGGTGAAACATAGGAACAGCACCCCCGCAGACCGTCTGCAGTCTGTCTGCCCACGTTCCATCCATTTCCACAGTTATTGATCACCCAGCTCACAAAACCGGAACAGTCAAAACTGGTAGAAGGTGACGAACCGCCCCATACATACGGATACCCAAGATATTTCTCCGCTTCCCGGATCATATTGGCAAATTTCCGGTCTGACAATGCTTCTGCAGGAATGTCATAACCAAATCCACCGCCTCCATAAGAAGGCACATTGTCAAACAGGTAATCCCTGTTTCCAAGAGTAGTGTTATAAATGTCGTACCGCTTTTCTTCATTTTCATCCATACGACTCCGAAGCACTGCATCCAGATTGTGGTTCGTAAGGGACACATCAAGACGATTGACCTCATGGGTACTGGTCACTTCAACTTCCCGGCTTCCATTGCTGTCTGCTATGTATGCTTCCCATGTCTGGTGACCATGTGCAGACGCAGAAGCATGGTCTCCATAATAAACATCAAACTGCACACCGTACCGTGCAAAGTTCCCTGTGTCCTCCACTACATACTCCACACCGTTCATGATGATTTTCGTACCCATCGGAACAAAAGGATTCGAAGCATCCACAGCGATGGTATGGTTTGATGTCGGATACACACCGCTGGCCGTCGGACCTCCAGACCACACTCCACAACAGATGGAGCAGTTACAATATCCGCTGGTCACTACCTGCCCCAGAGATTCCCCTACCCGCACAGTCCTTGTTTCCGTTACGGTTTCCCTTGTACTCTCCGTGGAGATTCCATATTGCTGGCGAAAGATTTCTTCGACTTCATCCTTTACCTGTTCGTAAGTAAACTCTCCATATTTTGCTGTAAAATAGGAGATCAGATGATAAGGATTATGGGATATTTCATCCACCTGATAACGGTACTCATCATATCCCGGATGTCTGGATTCCATGCTGTTGATCTGGGCATTGAGTGCATTTTCCAGAGCCTTGTAGGCATTTTCCACTGCATAAATGTCATCATCCGTACTGGGATAGGTTGTCCCGACCACTGTAGTTGTACCTCCCTGAAGAAATGCAGAACAGCTTGACAGGCTGGTAGCCGCCAGCACAAACAGCAGGATCACTACTGCAGCCGCACCAAAAAGGCTCCGGTTCCGCCGGATGACCGCTTCCACCGCTTTTTTTGTTTTTACAAGAAAAGTCTGCGATGTCTGGATAGAAATCTGTGTTGCCTGCTCTCCCTCTTTTGCCGCCTGATATGCTTTTTTGTATCTCTGCTTCTGCCAGAAACGACGGATTGCACGTTTTTTCTCCTGTTCGATCTGGGCAGCTTGCTTTCCTGTGCTTTTCCCTGCCTCCTGTACAGTTTCATACTGCAGCCTGCTTTTTTGAGCCGCTTCTATGGAATCCTCCTGCAAACGTAAACCTTTTCTGTGAAGCCCACGGTTTGTCCTGTGTAAGGTATACCGTAGAGCATTTTCTGCCATCAGCTCCGCTTTGTGGGAGCCTTCCACCGCAGTATTGTCCTGTTCTGCTTCATGCCCTTTTCCATGCAGGTATACCGAGGCAGTACCAGCCGACATGGATACAGCTTTTTTAGCCATGCCCGCTCCGGCTCCACGCACCATACCTCCTTCTTCATCACCGAAAGAAAGTCTTGATACTTTTTTCTGCTGTTCTTTCCGAAGCTGTTCCCGCCTCGTCTTTTGCTTTATTTCCTCACGGAATCCTTCCAGTGACTGTTCTGCCCCCTGCTGGTTCTCACGGTATCTGCCGCTTTCCTTCCTGCTGTCAGCTTCTTTGCCCTGCACTGCAGCCTGATTTTCCTTTTCTTTCCGTGCGAAAGTCTGCACCTGCTGTTTCTTTCGGTTATGGCTGATTTCTGCGGCAGCCTGTGCATACTGACTTCCCGACGGGTGTCCCCGGATTCCTTCCATCCGTGCGGAATGATCGGAAATTCCTCTCGGTGCTTCTGTTTCCTTATCATCTTCACCTGCGGACTGTTCCTGCATCCGGTTATCTTGATCTGTTTTTTTTAAATCCGAAACATACAGCCTTCGCCTTGTCTGGGCTTGTGGCTCTTCTTTACGATGATTCCGGGAACTTTGAAAATCAATAGAATCAACTGCCTGTCCGGGCAGTGTCAGGCTTTCCCGCTCCCTCTGGCTGACCATGACAGATTCACGGCTTTGCAGATTTTCTTCCATAAGCCCTTCCCGGCTCATTTTCTTTACGGTTTTATCCCGTGCCCGGTATTCATGTTCTTGCATTGTCACCAACTCCTTTGATGCTCTGCATTACACCATCGGCTGTGCATACACTTCCCACTTTGCCAATGTTTCATCTGCCATCTCTCTGACTGTTTCCGAAAAGCAGTCGAATCCTGTCGGGAGCTTGCCGCCCTGCAGTTTTGCAATACGAAGGAAATCACACTGCAGATCTATGAGTGCTGCCAGATACAGCATATCGTCCATCAGATAACAGAACACTTCCTCGCCGTTTCCATCCTTTCCCATATCCAGAAGCATCTTTAATTCCTCCGGAAGATCTTTTTCATCAATATTTACAGTACAAATCTTCATGACAAATCCATCCTTTCTATGCTTTGATTTTTTTTGCTACCACTACCATCCGTCCATTTTTCTGTGAATACTCGCAGGTGGATAAAGTCAGGAGCTTATCCCCATAAACCGCTGTGATTCCGGTATCATAAATTGATCGTTTCCTGACAGCATCCACAAAGGACTGATACGCTTTCTCATTCTCTGCCTCCGTAAAAGCGTAATAAGCAAAATCTTTTCCCGTGTAAACGGGTGTACAAAATGCCGCCATGACCTGATATGTCTCTTCCCCATGCAAGGTGTTATAAATGATCAGCGGATGTCCCTCATAAAAGTCCTGTTCTTTGTATCCTTCCAGTGCAGCAAACATTTTTCCGCTGTTCATGTGGTGTCCATAGATAATCAGGTTATCGCAGGTATCTGGATTGCAGGCTTCCGAGATAAAAAGACAGCCATTGGCGTTGTACTCTCCGTTAAAATCCCGTTTAAGATAATAGTTTTCTTCCTCCGGGTGATACATGACCGGATAATCAATCATGGTTCCTTCAATGGTCAGCCATCCGATACAGTCCGGATTATCTTCGTGCAGTGCAAGAAGCCCCGCATCTACAACAGGAAAAGCAGAGCCACCACCGGGAATCTTCTTATCATCCGGCAGCCGCCCTGCTTCATTACTTTCCTCTTCATAGATTTCTTTTAGTTGCTCCTGCAGTGCATCATCCTTTTTTTCCTGTAAGAACATCCCCATCAGTGAATAAATGCTGATGGTAAAAAGGACAATGGAAAAAATCATCAATACTCCTGCAACAAATCGTCTCATACCTGTCCTCTACGATTTCCATTCGTTTCATTTTTCTGCCCATTTTCCATTTCGGAAGGTTTCGTAGTCATCAGTTTATACAGACGCAAGGATTTATCAAATTTATCTTTGAATGGAATGATGGTACTTCCATAAAAAATCAGTCCTTCACCTTCTCCGCTATTGGTCACATAGGACAGCTGATGTGGGGAGATATTGAGCTGCTTCGCCAGAATCTGCCGGTCACCTGCAGCCTGATTGAGCATGTAGATGAAATCAGAGTTTTCAAAAATATTTTCGATTTCCCGGCTTGCCAATAAATCTTTGATATTCTGGGTAATGCCCGTCGGGATACCGCCCCATTTTCTAAACCGCTTCCAGATTTCCACGGAATATGCTGCCGTCTGTTCTTCTTTTAAGAGCAGATGGAACTCATCTATGTAGTATCTGGTAGACTTATGAGCGGCACGATTGATGGTCACACGGTTCCACACCTGATCCTGGACAATGAGCATTCCCAGCTTTTTAAGCTGTTTTCCCAAGTCCTTAATATCAAAGCATACGATCCGGTTATTTAGCTCCACGTTAGTTCTATGGTTAAATACTTTTAAAGAACCATTTACATAGATTTCCAATGCAGTTGCAATACGTTGTGCCTGTACCTCCTTCTGTGCCCGCAAGCACTGGTATAAATCTCCAAGCACCGGCATATTTTCCGGCACCGGATTTTCAAAATATTTCTGGTACACAATCGGCAGGCATCGGTCAATTACAGACTTTTCTTCTGCTTCAATCCCGTTTCTGGAACCCATGATAAGCTCACACAGGGATAGGATAAAATCACTCTTAAATCCAAGTGGGTTATCATCATCCGAATAATCCAGATTGATGTCCATAGGATTGATATAGTCATGACTCGTAGGGGAAATATGGATAACCTGACCGCCAAGGGCATTGACAAGAGGATAATACTCTCCTTCCGGATCTCCGATGATAATATCGTCCTGCGTAGCAAAAAAAGCATTGGTGATCTCCCTCTTAGCCGAGAAGGATTTTCCGGAACCGGGTGTACCTAAGATCAGACCATTTGGATTTTTCAGCTTCTTCCGGTCAACCATAATCATGTTGTTACTGAGGGCATTCAGTCCGTAATACAGTGATTCCCCTGCCATGAAAAGTTCCTGTGTGGTAAATGGAACAAATATTGCCGTAGATGTAGTGGTCAGTGCCCGTTTAATCGGAATCAGGTTCAAACCAAGCGGAATGCTGCTCATAAGGCCCTGCTCCTGCATGTAATCAAGACAGCGCAGGGAACAGTTATATTTCTGTGCGATACCCGATGTCTGGAACACCGCATTATCCAACTCCTGCTTTGTCCTTGCCGTATTCAGGAAAAGAACAGTTACAAGGAACATCCTTTCATTTCTCGACTGTAAATCTTCCAACAGCCTCTTTGCTTCTCCTCCGTATGTATTCAGGTCTGATGGGATGATGTCCATATCATATCCGGAACGTACCGCTTTCTTCTGTTCCTCAATTTTCATACGGTTTATATCTGTTACCTTGCTTTTTACCAGCTTGATCGCTTTCATCTGGTCTAAGGACTGGATATGCAGGTTCACGATCAGATTCCTGTCCATATCCAAAAACTCTGCCAGCATCTTATCGGTCAGCTCCGGTGCCAGTATCTGCAGATAAGACACTGCACCGATGGTATTTCCCATCATAAAGTCCTTGCCGTTTTTAAACACAAAACTGGTAGGAGCAATAAAGTCTTTCGTTCCCAAACCAGTACGCAGTACCTGATCATAAGAAAACTGAAACGGTACTTTTTCCTCCGGATTAAAGGTTTCATACAATACCTGCAGACGTTCCTTTCCATTCAGAGGATAGGCAGATACGCCAAGTACCTTGAAATTGTTCAATATATCCGCCTCAATACGCTCCAGTTTCGGTTTTGCTTCCCTGATGTTATCCGCTTCAATTCCAAACGTAATGTATTTCGTCCGAACCAGACCATTGTTGCCCTTTGCAAGCTGATTTTTCAGCATCTGTGCATACTCCATACGCACATCATCAAAAGCATCATTCTGTGGCTTAATCTGGATCACTGACTCAAATTCTTTCATGCTGCTATGATGGTTGACAAAAGAAATCTGAAAGTGAATGGTACTGTCAAAGTAATTCAGAAAATCACACCAGTTCTCAAAAATCGCATTTTTATCCTCATTTTGTGCCAACTGATAGTTAATATCGTAAAATCGTATGGTTTTGGAATAATATTTATCCTGTACCCTGCAAATGCCATCTCTGGCCATTTCCCGGTATGGGATGGACTTTTGTGCAGACAGACGTTTTTCTTTTGCTTTCTTTGCCTCTGCCTTTGATTGCTGTCTGGGTCCGGAATTTTCTTTCACGGGAACACTTCTGGTTCCTTTTCCCGAACTTGAAGCACCCAGAACTAACTTTTTCTTCTTTGCTGCTTTCTTTTGTTCCCGGAGATTCTTTTTTTCTTCACGGGCAGCCATTTTTTCAGCTTTTTTAGCAGCTTTTATCTCAGCCTTTTCCTGTTTTCTTCTTAACTTCTCCGCTTTTTTCAAAGCTCTCTTTTCTCGTCGGGTAAGTTTCTGCTCTGGTCTGCGTACTCCTCTACGCTTCTCCAAAGCCTCATAGCCCGATAGCACAGGCAACTGCATATCTTCGGATGGCTGAGACTTTGCCCTGTCCTCCTCACTGTTTCTTTTACTTTGCACGTTGGTTTCCTCCTTTCTTTCCCTTTGGAACAGATTGTTTTTCCTGCATTTCATACAGATTTTCCACTTCATACCTGCGGATAGATGGTTTCAGAAATTTTACGTTGATAATGTTCCAAAGTATTTTTTCCAGCGGCAGACCGTCCTTTTCATACATGGCAAACATAAATGCAGGGAGCATGAGAATCACCATGCCAGTTGCCGCATTGCTTGTCCCGATATATCCTTTTGTCAGGAAATAAAAAGGCAGCCCAACAGCCGCCGCAATTACCAGGCAGATAATCTGCCTTTTGGTAAGGTTTAACACAACCTTGTTCTTTACTTTTGTTAAATCTTTTGGTACGGATACAAAAGCCAAGGCAAATCCCTCCTTCCTTAATGGGCATTAAAGATGGATTTCGACAGAGTTCCCGTTTTCATCAAGCTGAAACAAAGAATTACGGTATATGCTGCCACTCCAAATAATGCCGAGTGCATATTGTCTGATATTTCAATGGTAGATATCAGCACTGCATAAATGCCGACGCACACCATCATAAAAAACCCCTGAAATCCGAGAGCCAGAAGCCCACGGAAGTAATTGTTTCCCACCTGCCCCCATTCCCGGTTGGACATGGTTGCAAAAGGGATCGGTGCAACCGAGGTGTAGAGGTATATTTCAATCATACGTCCATAGAGAATGACCGTGATCAGCACGGACATGATCTTCATGCAAAGGCTGACCAGCAAAGTTTCCAGTGCCAGTATGACTAGCTCCCCGATCTCCATGGACTCCATCGCCGTGTTCATGGCATCCACCATGGAATCCACGTTGATAGCTGTCTGCGAGTTAATGACACCACCTGCCGCATTGACTACATGCTGCCCAACATCAAAGACCGCCATCGCTATGGTAAAGGTATTGGTCACAAGATAGACCGCCACCCACATCTTGAAGAAATATTTGAAGAACATCCATGTATCAATCTCATGCATATTGTTCTTTTCTGTCAGCATGGTAATCAGCTCATAACACAAGACAAACGTGATAATCATACCTGCGATTGGCACGATGACCGAATTCGACAGATTCTGTATCAGGCTGAATATACTGCCATTCCACCCCTGCGGGGTTTGTCCAACCTGAGTGGCAATCTCACCCGTCTTTTCATTGACATCGGTGAACATCGTTGTCAGATTGGACGTTACCATTCCCGACAGAAGCTCCCTCATCCACTCCTCGATTGCTTCAAAAATGCCATCGAACATGAGCGAATCCCCCTATCTTTATCCGAATAATCCTCCGAGCAGGGGAATGAGCTGTGTTCCGATCAAAACAACACCGCCGCCCGCCATGAGTTGCTTGATTCCCTGTGACTTTGCTGATGTGCGATAAAGAAGTAAAAGAAGTGTAAAAAATTTTGCCGTTCCGTTCAGCCCTTGCGCATTGGGCTGAACAGTCTGGCTATTCTTCCGGCAACTCAACCTTGCCGATAAAGCTGTAATAAATGTCTATCTGCTGTTTCCTGCCGCTGCCTGTGTCCTCGGCTTCATGTACCACGATTTTCTCCACAAACTCACGCAGGAGAGTATGGGTAAGTTCTTCAAAGTTCATATGCCGCCGGACAACGGTCATAAACTTTTCCACGCCCTCACTTGCTGCCTTTGCCTGTTCCTGCTCCGTCTGCATGGCGGCAAGCCGTTCTTTCAGTTCCGCCTGTTCCGCTTCATACTCCCCGGAGAGGATAGAGAAGCGTTCATCAGAGATTTTCCCGGTCACATTGTCCTCATACAGACGCTTGATTATCTGGTTGAGGTCGGCTATCCGGCGGCTTGTTTCTTCCATGCTTTTTTTCAGGGCGGCGGCTTTCCGCTTGCCCCCGGCTTCGTTCTGTGAGGTTATCAGCTTCACAAACCGGGCTTCATGGTTGGCGGCATAGCTTGTGACTTTCCGCAAGTTCTGGATAACACCCGCCGTCAATAGGTCAGTGCGGATAAAATGCGCCGTACAGTCCCTTGTCCGTTTCTTGTAGCTGCCGCAGATATAACAGTCCTGTTTCCGTTTCTCGGTCTGGTATCTCTGCTGATAAAGGACGCTACCGCAGTCGGCACAAAAGAGCAGACCGGAGAATAAACCAACTTCATCATAGCGGTTGGGGCGTTTCCGCTGCTTGCGTAGTTCCTGCACCCGCTCCCATGTTTCCCTGTCTATGATAGGCTCATGGGCATTTTCAAATACCGCCCAATCTTCCTCACTGTTATAGACAACCTTATGTACCTTGTAGGATTGCATGGTAGTCTTGAAATTCACAAGGCAGCCCGTATATTCCCGGCGTTCAAGGATATGGCAGACTGTGTTTGTAGCCCACTTGCAAGGATAATCAGGATAGTAGCGGTTTGTGTTCCCGGTTCTCATATAATCAAGAGTTCCCGGCGTAGGTATCTGCTGTTCGGTCAGCATACGGGCAATCTTGGTCGGACCGTTTCCGGCAAGGCAAAGGCTGTATATCTGCTTTACCACGGGGGCGGCTTCTTCATCAATGAGGAAACGCTCGTCCTCGCCCATAAGGTAACCGTATACCGGGCGGCTTGTGACGGGCTTCCCGCTCATGCCCTTAGCCTTTTTTACGGCTCGTATTTTCTTGCTCGTATCCCTCACCAACCATTCATTGAATAAATTCCGCAGCGGTGTGAAATCGTTGTCCATGCCCTCGTTACTGCTGTCCACGTTATCGTTGATAGCGATAAAACGCACACCCTTTTGAGGAAAGAGCATTTCCGTGTAAAATCCCACTTGCAGGTAGTTTCGCCCTAACCGGCTCATATCCTTGACAATGACCGTACCGATTTTCCCGGCTTCAATGTCCGCAAGCATTTCCTGAAATCCCGGTCTTTCAAAACTGACGCCTGAATAACCGTCATCTGTATAAAACCGAAGATTGGAATAGCCGTTCTTTCTGGCATAGTCCTCTAAAATCTTCTTCTGGTTGGAAATGCTGTTGCTTTCGCCTTGCAGTTCATCATCTCTGGATAACCTCGGATAAAGGGCGGTAATTAAGTTCTGGGCTGACTGTCTGTTCATAAATTCCTCCGTTTCCGGCAGCCAATCCCACTATTCCGTAGTTTTATTGTACCACGGGCGGGGGCTGTCTGTATAGCCGAATTTTGTGAAAGTTCCGGGTGAGTTGGCGGGTTGCGGTAGAAAAGTTGATGGCGTTGTGTTAAAATATCATCAATGACAAATCGAAGGAGGAGAAAATATTGGACTGTCATATTAAGTCACTATATCTATGTGTTAAGAATATGGAGAGAGCAATCCGTTTTTATGAGAATTTCTTTGAAAAAGAAGTGACTATAAAAAACGAAATTTATAGTGTTTTTGATATAAACGGATTTCGTTTTGGTTTATTTGCTTTTGAAAAAATGAATGAAAATCACAACTTTGGAAGTAATTGTTTACCAAGTATTGATGTTGAAAATTTAGACATTCTTAAAAGTAAAATTGAAGATTTAGAACTATGTTTTCCGCTGACGCAAATAAACACTAATTGGGTAGTAGAGTTTATTGATTCAGAGGGAAATCATATTGAATTGACAGCCCCCATTTGACGAATTTCAGTTTTTCACTCACATTCCTACATCAGCGGTCATGCCATGTCTCCCCGGCATGACCGCTTTTCTCTGCCCTTACCTCTGTATCAATTCCCCCTCGGCGGCAAGCACCTTTGCCATTTTGTCCTCGGCGGTTTCCGTGGCGTTCTCCTTGAAAAATCCATTGACCACAAGGACGGTGTTTCCCATGCGGATCTGCGTTACACAATCGGCGGGCTTGTTTTCTCTGGCGGTAACAGTCATTTTCTTTTCTCCCATGCGTTGCCCTCCTTATTGCAGCCTTTCCTTGAATTTTTCTATCCTTGCCTGTGCCTGTTCCTTTCGGCGGCTTTCGCCGGAGAAGTGGACAGGAACGCACATTTCAAGCACACGGTCATAAATCCGGGCGTGGGCGGTGTCCTCCGGGTTTTGCATTTCCTGCAAAGTCAGATTTGTAGTGACAATCAGGGGCTTGCGGCTGCGGTAGCGGCTGTCAATGACGTTGTAAAGCTGTTCCAGTCCGTAGGAAGTGTCACGCTCCATGCCGAAATCGTCAATAATCAGGAGGGGATAGCGGCATAGCTGCCCGATATAGGCGTTCTTATCGTCAAAGCCGCTTTTCAGGTCGTTTAAGATGGCGGCAAAGTTTGTCATGCAGACGGAAATTTCTTTTTCCATAAGGGCGTTGGCAATACAGCCCGCAAGGTAGCTTTTCCCGGTTCCCACGCTGCCCCATAGAAGATACCCGGTATTATCGGTTTTCATTTCCTCCCAATTCTCCACGTAAAACCGGGCGTATTTCATCTGCGGGCTGCCGCCGTTGTCGTTCTCAAATGTCCACGCCCTCATGCTGCGGTCGGTAAAGCCGTTTTCTTTCAGCCTGTCCACGGTCTGTAAATGCTCCCGGTTCTTTACGGCGGTTTCCTGTTCCTCCCGGCTCTTTCTCCGGCAGTCACATTCCGTCGGGTGGCGGTCACGCCCGAAAAGTGCCTTGCCCTCCGGGAAATAGGCTTCCTTGGGCTTATGGCATTTCCCGCAATACAAAAGCCCGTCCTTTCCTGCATAGTCCTCCGGCTCGGTTGTGGTGTCGGTCACGTTCAAAATCATATCGCTATAAGCGTTGTTCATAGGCTTTCCCCCTCCTTAAAGCTGTAATCCGGCAGACCACCGCCTCTCTTTTTCCCCGTCTTTGCCCGGTCTGTGGTAATCCAGTAGCGGATTGTGGCGGCGTGGCTTTGGTATCTCTTTCCGCTTGACGCAATGTACTGTGACAGCCGTTCTATGTAGTCCTTGTATTCCGCCGGAAAATCGGCTTTCAGTTCGTCATGCTCCTGTTTTGTCAGGAATACATTTTGGTATTTGCCATAGGCGGCGGGGGCGGGCTGTCCGTTATCTAACTCTCTCTCTATTTCTTTCTCTATCTCTAATTCTCTCTCTATCTCTGGTGGACAAATGTCCACGATACTCCCGGACATTTGTCCGCCACTGTTCCCCGCGCACTCTGGAAGTGCCTTTTTTGCCTGTATTTCAAGCCTTGCCCGACGTTTACGTTCCCCCTCGGTAGAGGACTGTCCTATCAGCAGTTCAATGTTGCTCATGTAAAGGGTTCCGTTCTCCAAAGGCTCTACAAGCCCTAATTTCTGGAAAATCTGCAATGCCCGTTCCACTGTGCCGACTTGGTGGCGGGTAATGGTGGCTATCATCTGGGCGGTATAGGGGATATGCTCGTCAAGCTGCAATTTCCCGCCGTTTTTCAGGGATTTTAAGTACAGCTTCAGCAGGATATTGGAATAGAGTACGCCGTCCTGCATACTTTCCAGAAGTATGATGCTGTCCTCGTCAAAGTAGCTTTCTTTTAGTTTCAGGTAGTAGTATTTTCGGTTATCTGCCATGTTCCGGCTCCTTTCTGGCTCGTTTTGATATAAAGGGCGGGCAGTCAATAATAACCGCCCGGAAACTCTGCTTGCAGCCCCGGCGGCACTGGCGGCAGAGGGGATTGTAGGTAATACGGTTTCGGTCATTCAGGAAGAACGCCCATTCTAATTTCCGCTTTTTGCTCATTCTCGGCATGGTGTGGCTGCTCCTTTCTGCCTTTCCTATGGGGCATGGGATAGGCGGCATTTTGCGTATGGTTTCGGTGTCATTTTGGCTGTTTTTCCCCTCTGTAAGCGGTTTAAAATCAGCGGTTGGTATTGCAGGTAGGGTAAGGGCTTTATAAGGGAAATGTACGGTTTCGGTATCATTTCGGATAGTTTTTCAGCGGTCAATTTCCGGCTTTTTATCCGGGTACAGCTTTCCGGCTGCTACGGCGGCATGGCTCTTGATTTTGATTTCTCCCCGCTGTTCGCTCTTTTTGGCGTTTTTGTAGCCCTCATCAGAGAGGAAAAAGCGGTAGCGTTCCCCTTTGTACCCTACGGGGCTGTCATTGTTCAGAATATCAAGCGTTATCATGTGGCGGGTTTCCTGCATGAAACGCTCAACTCCTGTCAGGTCATGCCCCTGCATAGGCGGCTCTTTTACCTGTGCCTTTGCTTCGGCAAGCCGCCGCCGGATAGAGTTATCCCGCTTTTCCAGAAAGTACGCCTTTGTATCGGCAATGAACCGGGAACATTCCGGCTCTGGTATCTTCATCAGCTTGTCTATGGCGTTCTCCACGATTATCCGTGTCAGGGTGTCTTTGATTACGGGTACAATCTCTTTCAGCCCTGCAAGGGTTTCCTCTTTGGTGGGGGCTGCGTACTGGTAAATCATTTCAAGTTCACTGTTTGTAAATTTCATGGTGTGTCCTCCTTTTGGATATGGGAAAATTATTGTATGGGTTCTGTTCATCAGCGGTCTAAATCCTGCCGCCTGTCCTTTGCCTGTTCCTGCCGCAAAATCGTATGAAGATTGGATTTTACCTTTTGCAGTTCTGTGATTTTGGCTTTCTGTTCCCGGTAAGTGCTATAAATGGCGTTCTTCCCGGAAATCAGGGCTTCATTTTCTGCTTGCAGCTTGGAAACGGCGGGCAGCTTCTTCAAGCCCTGTTCTTTGAAATACTGTACCGCCGCTTCAAAACGGGCAAGGTCGGAGCGGTGCTGCTCCCGGTATTGCTCCGGCTTCTTTGCTGTTTTCAGTCCGTCATGGGCGGGTTTAGTCTGGCGGTAAACGGTTATCTGGCGTATCAGTTCCCGGTTCCCGGCAATCCGGTGTTCCAGTTCTTTCAGGCTGCTTCCTGCGGTATCAAGGGCGGCAGCGGCTTCGGCAAGGGCGGCTTCCAGTTCTTCCGGGGAAGTAAAGCCGTGTTCGCTTAAAAAGTTCACGGTCTTTGCCGCCTGTTTGAGATTGTGGATTTTCGCCCACTTCTCATAGCCTGTGCCTTTGCCCTCGGACAGCTTCTTTTGAATGTCCACCATGCCTTGTATGGTGTCAGGTTTCGGGGCGTTTACGGCGGCTCTGTGCCGCTGTAAGCGGGCGGAAATACCGTCCGGGTATTCCTGTCTGCCTTTGTCCGTTTGGGCGGCTCTGGCGGCATTTTCAGCAAAAGCGGCAAGGGCGGCGGTCTTGTCAAAGTCCGTTCCCAGCTTCCGGGCTGTGATAGGCTTGGTGCGTTCCGGCGTAAGGTAGCTGTATCTGCCCCTGCTCTCCTTGACTTCAATCCCGTATTCCTGCATGAGAATGGAAGAAAATTCCTCAAAGGATTTTGCTTTTGTAAGTGCCGCCCGGACGGACTGGCGTAAACGGTCTTTATCGGTTTCAAACTTGGTCTGCCGGGGTGGTGCTGTACCTGTGGCGGCTGCGGCTGCAATCTCCTTGTCAAGCTGCCGTTGCCCCTGCTTTTTCGCCCAATACTCACGCTCGCTCACTTTGTCCTTGCTGCCGGAAAGTAAATCTATCTGGTGCAAGCCCGCACGGTGGCACATCTCCATGACTTCACTTCGGAAGTAGCGGAAAGCGGCGGCTGTGCAGCGGTGCTTTGCCCCGGCTCTGGTGTCGCCCGGTCTGTCCATGTAGGGCTTGCGTTCCACCTCGGCAATCCGTAAAGAGTTAATCACGATATGCACATGAATGTTGCCGGAATGTTTATGCCCGTCCGGGTGGGTGCAGACAATCGCCTGATGTCCGGGGAAATGCTCCTTGCAGTAGGCAAGCCCCCACTCCTGCGCCTTATCTACGGTCAAGCCGTTATCCGGCACATCACGGGGGTCAAAGCTGATAATGTAGTGGTGGCTTTTTATGTCCTCCCTCTGGTTGTTCTTGCCGTATTTCATATTTGCCCGTATGCAGGAGAGGGCAAAATCCTCATTCCCACAATTCAGGGTTTCCATGCGGTAATCGGTGCGGGGGATAAGCCGCCCATTTTCATCAAGGACGGGCTTCATGGTAAACTCGTCATGCTCAAATGTAAGGTATGCTTCCGCTGCTCCATAGTCGGCGTTCTTAGAGCTGATATGTTTTATCGTTGCCATAGGCTTCCCCTATCACTTTTAGAACGTCAAATTTCAGGGCGGCAAGGTCGGCGGTGGCTCCTCGCAGTTCAGCCGCAAGCCCCTGATAGAGCGGGCTGCCCTCGTTTAAATACCGGGCTATCTGGTTTAGATTGCTGCCGATTTTCCCGTACTGTGCCACAAGAGAGGAAACGGAAGTAAGAAGTTCCCCGCTGCTATGGCTTACCCGGATAACGGGGGTAATGCGGCTGTAAAAAATGGCTTGCCGGATATACTCGGACTGGCTCATGGAGAGGGTGGCGCAGCGTTGCTCAAAGTCGGCTCGCTCGGCTTCGGTCAGCCGGGTTTTTATCACACAATGCCGCTTGGGAGTGTTGTAAACTTTCGGTTGCATGGTGGTATCAACTCCTTTCACTTATCACGATTTAGACAGGGGGTTCGCACCCTGTTTTGTGTTCTGCCATAGCAAAATGCGGCGGCAGGATTTAAGGCGGCGCAAGCCGCATAAGCAGGGCTTGGGGAAGGCACTCCCCAACAAGTAAGACCGGGGTAGCAAATGGAGCGAAAGCGGAATTTGGTACACTGGTCGATACTTGCTCTTAGTAGCCGGAGAGTGCCGCCCCGTGGGGTTCTTCGCCAATAGAGCGAATGGGAACAGGACTTTTGCCCTCGTTCCTTTCGCTGCTACTAACACGATTAGAAAATAGTTTCAGGCAAGTTTCCTTTCTCTCCCTACTACGATTGGAAAATGATTTTTGGCAAATATGGCACTTAATTTCCCTTTCAATACCTACAAAACCGAAACAGGGGAAATAGACGGACATATCGCAACTTTTTCTTGCGTCTTAATACCGTAAAAAATTTAAAATGCCAAACGCCGGCAGAAGATTTCCGCACTATCCATCAACAGACAATCTCTAAATTTTGCCAATTAAAGCGCAAAAAAACAGTGAACCTTTTTAGATTCACTGTTAGGGTGTTCCGCTGCATGGACAGCGGTTATTCAGTTTTGTCCGGTATGAAATTAAATTTCTGTATCTGTTTTATATTTATCCTCAAAAACCTCAATCATCATTTTAGCGCCGAGCCGAAAACCGTCATTAAACATTTGATAAAAATCGAGAGGAAGTGTATCAAGCTGCTCGTCCATAATCTGCTTAAATTCTTTATCAAGAGGGCTGCCGAGTTTTTTAATAAATTCTTCATAGTGTTCTAACTGCTTTTGACGCAAAACGGTATATTCTTTAAGCATGGGCTTATACTGTTCTGCCGGATAGATTTCTCCCTCGTATAATTGCCTTAGTATTTTATCCATAACCGCTCCTTTTTAAATATTTTTTTCTAATTGGCTAAGTTCCCGCATAAGTATCAAACAATCTTTAAATCCCTGCTCATATGCCGCCCGCCCGTATTCTGCTGCATTAGCATTGTAGGCTGAAATAAGCCTATCAACCGCTATCCTTTGTATTTTATTTAATCTCATCTTATCTATTTTTCTTTCCTGGCTTTCTATTTTTCTGTTCCAGTTTTGATAACTTTCATTAGTTTTTAACGCCTGTTCCAAAGCTGTGTTCATTCTTTCCTCTGTCAGTAATTCTACTAAACTGTTTTTGTTCATTTTTAAAATATCCCTCTAGCGCAAAATCCGTTTTTTGTTATGTATGTCTATATCATCTGTAAGATTAAATAAGTCTTTTTAACCTCCGGTCTGAGCATATCGTCAAACTCGCTGTAAACGTCCCAAAAATCCGCTAATTCCTGTTTTTGTCCCTCTCTGCTGAAAAAGAAACAGATGAAATCCCCGGAACATTGACAGGTTTTTACTCTTTGAAGTATTTCATCATTGCATTTCTTCAATGCTTTTAAGACTGCCCTTCGTGAGAAATCCCCATTAAGTTTTTTTAAAAACAATTCAGATAAGTACACACGTTGCTTCTCTTTGTTCATGCCTAATTCTCCTTTACTATATTTGTTTTTATGGGGGTTCCGAATGTGGAACCTTATGACAACTCAATATTACTGTAATAATTAAAGAAAAGCAAGGAAAAGAGTGCGACACATTATGATAAAGTTTGACAAATTGTGGGAAACGGCTAAGTCAAAGGGTATCACTAAGAGTGCGCTCTATAAGAAATATCACATTAGTAAATCGCAGCTTTCACGGTTGAGCCACAACGAGGGAGTAAGCACTTGTACGATTGACCGTCTATGCAATTTGTTAGAATGTGATGTTTCCGACATTATGGAGCATGTTCCAGACGATAATTTTTTTTAGCCATTTTAGTTCCGATTGTGGAACCTTATTCTTTACTTTCTTTCTTGAGATAATAAAAAGAAAGTAAAGAAGGTCTGACATGATTAAATACGATAAACTTTGGGAGACAGCGGAAAAAAGAGGAATTACAAAAACCATGCTGACTAAAAAATACAATGTAAGCAAGGCTCAACTTTACCGCTTGCGGTATAACCAACCTGTTAGTACAAATACACTTGACCGCCTTTGTAATATTTTAAAGTGTGATGTTTGTGATATTATGGAGCATATACCGGATAACAATTTCTTCTAAGGCAATTCTATTTTAGTGGAAAAAGGCGGGTAAGCATTTTTAGGCTTACTCGCCTTAACTACGATTATGTAAAACAGAGAGCCGCTGTCAATGGCGGCGCATATGCGCCGTTTATCTTGCCATTGACAGCGGTTCTCTGTTTTGCTACACGGAATAGGGGGCTGCCTGTCTACATTTTATTGTGTTTCTTTATGTTACATAAGCATTCGCTCCGGGATTGTCATTGCCATATCCCTCCAGAAGGTTAATGACCCCCCATACAGCAAGTCCGGCACCGATTGCCACTACGAGCGTCTGCAAAATGCTGATTGCTGAAGTAAAAAACGCCATATTAAATGTTAAAACCCATAGCAGAAAACAGAAGAAAATCCCTCTGATGCACAAATAAAAAAAGCCGCCGGATATGCTCCGACGGTCCGCCATTTCTGTATGTAGTTTTTCTCCTTTCCGATTTTTTATAAATTTTATCTGTGCGATTGGCTGATTCCTCTGTCTGTACCGGTTCTGCCCGGATTGGTGGCCGGATATATTTCCGACCAGCCATATAACCGGATCTTTCTACCTGATTTTCCGGCAGAATGGCAGTTTTTGACCAGTCTTCTGTCTGGTGAAAATAGTTCTTTCCATAAATGGCTTTCGTAAGTGTCCTTAACACCCGTACTGCCTCCGTAAAAAAATCCATACACTCTCCTTTCCGACTTTGCGACATTGTGTCGCAAAGATCTTATACTTTACAGGCACCAAAAAAGAGCATTGCTACATGCCCTCACTGTTTTCGCCCATATCCTCATTTTCGCTGCCATCCACTTCAAACAGGTCAAACTCCTCTTTCATTCTGAGTTGAAGCTGATGCTTCATGTATGCCTCCACATCAAAGGCATTTCTCTTGTCATAATCCGACAGTTGTTTATACCGTTTGTGACGGGTAATATCAAATTTGTCACTGAAAAACGGACGTACTCCACGAAGCTGGAGGATACACTTATTTCCATCCATGACTGCCAGTTCATCCCGGCTCATCAGTTCTTTTCCCGTTTTCTGGTAATTCAGTCCATAAGAACGGCTCTGCCCACGGGTATCGGAAGTATTGTATAAATCAATGGTTTCCTTTCCGAGCGTCTCTGAAATCTCCTTTAAGGTAGAACCTTCCTTCCCTCCAAGGAACAGCATCGTGTCGCAATTTCCTAAAATTGTCTCTGCCGCATCCTTATAAATTGTCTTTAACTGGCTCTGTGACTGCAGGATAATGGAAGCAGAGATTTCCCTGCTTCGTATAGTTGCAATCAGCTTATCAAATTTCGGTATCTGACCGATGTTGGCAAACTCATCAGCCAGAATCCGGACATGGTAAGGAAGCCTTCCCCCATGCACATCATCTGCACGGTCACACAGCAGGTTGAATAACTGGCTGTACATGATTGCTACAATAAAATTAAATGTATCATCCGTATCAGAAATGATAACAAACATGGCTGTCCTCTGGTCTCCTAGCATATCCAGTTCCATCTCATCGTAGCTTGTCAGCTCACGCAGTTCCGCAACATCAAACGGAGCAAGTCTGGCACCGCAACTAATAAGTATACTTTTAGCCGTCTTCCCTGCCGCCAGCTTATATTTTTTATACTGACGCACCGCAAAATGCTCCGGCTTATCCTTTTCCAATTCTTCAAACAGTTCATCTACCGCATTTTTAAATTCTTCATCATCCTCCCTGGCTTCGGATGCGTTGATAAATTCAAGAAGGGTAGAAAAATTCTGTTCTTCCTCCGGAGCTTCGTAATAGATGTAGCCGATCAGTGCGCAATACAGAAGCCTTTCGGCTTTCACCCAGAAATCCTCAGAAGATTTTTCTCCTTCCCCTTTTGTATTTGCAATAATGGTATTGACCAGTTTCAAAATATCTTTTTCGGAACGGATATACATGAACGGATTATAATGCATACTTTTTTTGAAGTTAATGGTATTGAGCACCTTAATTTTATACGGTTCATACACAATTTTCCCGTTCTTATCCCGTACTGGCTTCCCATCTTTCATCTTCGGGGAACCTCTCTGCAGCATCTTTCCGCATTCCACCAGAATCGTCCCCTTCGGATCAGTGACCACATAACTGACATTCGGTGTCATCTGCATCAGGTTCGGCTTCACATAAAATCTCGTTTTACCGGAACCAGAACCGCCAATCACAATGACATTTTTATTTCTTGCATACTTTGGGTGCTTCGGGCGGCTGTTCATAGTCAATCGTTCCGTCTGTGTCAGAAGGATATTATTTTCAAATACAGGGTCAATGAATGGTGCTATATCCTTCAGATTGCCCCATCGGGCAGAACCATACTCTTCTCCCTGCCGGTACTTCTTTGCATTTTTGCCTTTGAAATACACCACCAGCCTGACCAGCACAGCTCCAAGAACACCAGCCCCAAGGTCATACAGATGGAAGCTGGGAACAGGATTTGCAAAAGCCAGTTGAAAATTCAGAAACAATACTCCAAATTTCTCAACCAGGGAATCTCCCATGCAGTGACGGTATAACCACGCTACCTTATCCACCAGATAAAACACAATCAGATATGGGATATTCACCATCACCAGCCGCTTTTTATCTATCGGGGGCAGTCTTCCTCTTATCTCAGAAAGCACTTTCTTAAATAAATCCGGAAATACGGCATCTCGTTCTTTTTTCTTCTTTTCGCTCAATGCTCCGGCCCCCGTTCTTTCTGTTTTGTCTTTTCCCTTTCCCTGTGTTTCGCCACACGTTCCTTAGCCAGTACCAGTCTCTTACGGATAGATGGCTTTTTGCTCTTTTGCAGTTGTTTCCCGGTATATTCTTTAAAAGCTGCGGTCATTACATCCACATCCTTCGCCTTAAAAAACACAAAATACCGGGGTGGAGAAACAGACGAATCTTTTTTCAGGCTGAAATCAATACTGTATTTCCTGGCATATTTTTCAAAGGATTTGATATTCCCATCTGTGACTTCGATATTGGAAAGCTGGCAGTTCTGCTTCATCAGCTTTTCCATGCTCTGTTTTCCGTGATAAACAGTTTCATTCTTTTCCTGTCTTTTATCTGATGTCTTCTGCTGTGCCCTCCTGGTCTCCTGTTCCATTTTTGCAAGTGCCTTTATCATTGCATTTTTTAATATCCTGGCTGAAATCTTCCCACCTGTGATACAAAGAGATACGATTTTCTCATTTACTTCATCCTGCATGATCATCACCTTCTTTCCTGTGATTATCTGCCTGCCTTTCCTCCATCATCCTTTCCGGTACAGTTCCTCCAGTCTCCTGTCCTCCTGTGCCCCTGAGAGGATACAGCAATACAGACCAAAAGACAGCACGGAAGCAAAAATTCCTATCCCAATCAATATTACTTTCATCAGTTCCACCTCTTTCATCTAAAAAGGACATTCATGGAATACAACTGCAGACCACAAACACCCTTTTGATCAATTTTTATTACACTAATTCTTTCCTATTTTTTCTTCTTGCGAATCAGTACAGCAGAACCGGCAAAACTGCAAAGTGCCAGTCCAGCCAGAACAAGCCACAGCATCATATGGCTTTCGTCTCCTGTTTTTGGTGTATCCGTTGTCGGCGTAGATGGAGTCTCGGATGGCTTTGCTTCATCCTTCATCACAACCTTCTGGATTTCCCCGGTATCCTTTACTTCAAATTTTACATCTTCTGCAATCAGATACCCCTCCGGAGCGGATTCCTCACGGAGCGTATATTCCCCGATTGGAAGCATTTCAATATAATGCGGCTTATCTGTGGAAGTCCAGCTTTCCACTACCTTACCATCTTTATCAAGAATTGTCAGTTTCGCACCCGGCAGCTCCTTCCCGGAAATATCCGTTTTAGAAATCTCGACTTTGGTCACATCGTCTTTCATTTCTACCTTCTGAACCTCTGCAGAATCTTCCACTGTGAATACAATGCTTTCTGCTGTCACATACCCGGCTGCTGGAAGAGTCTCTGTCATTGTGTATTCTTTGCCTGCCACAAGTTCTTTGATGATATGCGGCTCTTTACCGGAAACCCACTCGTCCACGATCTTTCCATTTTCGTCTGTAACCTGTAGCTTCGCACCTTCCACTTCTTTTCCATCTGTCAAAGAAGTCTTTGTAAACTCGAACACCGTAGGTTCATCTTCAAAAGTAAATTCATAAGAAACCGTTTCTTTTTCTGCATCCTCATAGGTGAAAGTAAATTCCTGCACCTCATCGGTTGTAGCAAATCCCGGTGCCGGTGCCGTTTCTTTTACCAAATAGGAAAAACCAATCGGAAGGTCTGCTTCAAATACCAGATTTCCATTTTTATCTGTCGCTTTCTCCTCAATCACTGTGCCTGCTTCCATGATCACCTTACCGTCTTTATTGGTAATATCATCTTTTGCACAGAGCGCAAATACTGCCCCTTCCAGTACACGGTCAGAATCCTTTTCTTTTTTCAGGACAGACACTTCCGCTTTCTGACGGTTATTCTGCCAATCCGTAGAATAAGTAACCACTGCCGTATCCTGGTCACGATAGGTCAGGTCAATCTCACGGAGTTCCCCATCCAGCACATAACCTTCGGCAGTTTCTTTCTCTTTCACATAGTATTTTCCAAGAGGAAGTTCGCCAAGTGTAGCATAGCCTGTATCATCCGTGGTAATCGTTGCAACCAGATCATCTTTTTTATAATAATCTGCGCTCTCACCATCCGCAGCATGAACGTCTTCCAGAGCATATACCTCAAAGGTCACATCCTTCAGGGAACCGGAAACATATTCAAACAGATGTGAAATCCATCCTCCAACAGAATCCAGTACAGATACCTTGTCCAAAAATTCTCCTTTTTTATCAATGATAAGAAGTCCTGCCGGAACATCGTCCTTCATTTCTACTTTCTGGACGTTAGCTGTATCTTCCACCGTAAATGTGATCTCCTCTGCCTGCAGGTATCCATACGGAGCCAGTTCCTCACGCAAAATATAAGTCTCTCCTACCACCAGACGTTTGATGATATGTTCCTCACCTTTTACAGATTTCCATGTATCCACTACATTTCCATCTTTATCAAATACAGTCAGGGTTGCACCGGAAAGTTCCACTCCAGTAGTAATATCTGTCTTTTTCACCGAGATCGTTGTCGGTTCATTTTTATACTCAGACATAAGGGAAACTACTTTTACATCCTGCCCCTGATAAGCTGCTACTACCTCAACTGTCTCATCAGAAGATACATAGCCTGCCGGAGCTTTCTGCTCCCTGATATAATATTTCCCGAACGGAACATCCAGAGCAAAGACCGCTTTTCCGTCTTTCCCTGTCACTGCCTCTCCAAGAAGCGTATCTGCCTTTACGATCATTTCACCCTGTGCCTGAATATCTTCTTTTGCGTAAAGACCAAACTCTGCGCCTTCTACCGTAACTTCTGTTTCCGCATCTTTTTTTTCCACGGAAATTTCCACCTTTTGGCGGTCATTTTCAAAAACTGCTGTCTGTTTCACCACAGGAGTTTCCTGATCCGCATAAGCAAAAGTCACGATCCGTGGGGTTTCATTCAATACAAAACCTTCCGGAGCTTTGGTTTCTACGATTTTATAGGAGCCAAGCGGCAGATCCTTTAACATAGCTTCCCCGTTCTGATCCGTGGTCAGTGTTGCCACCAGAGCATCTTCTGCATATTCCAGAATCCTGTTTCCTTCACTGTCTTTCTGGAAATCTGCCGTATAAATATCTTCTGCAGCATACACTTCAAAAACTGCACCTTCCAGATTTTCTGTTTTGTAACTGAAATCATTTTTAAATCCATCCAGCACTTCGCCCTGCTTCACAATCTGCAGTTCTCCCTTAACCGGATGGTTCTCATAAATAACTTCAATGATGGCATCCCCTGAAACCTCATCCATCTGGTACAGGGTATTGGAATCTACTGCCACCTCATAATAATTTTCATTCAGAGTATATCCATATGGTGCATGGACTTCCTCAATACGGTAACGACCGATCTTCAGGTTCTGCGGCAGCACCAGATACCCCTGTTCATCCGTAAAATAAGATTTATGTACAATTGTAGTCGGATAGGTAGTTACCTGCTCCACATATTTTGCATTATCCAGATCATAGACCTTAAATTCCGTATTTTTTGCCAGCACCGACTTTTTCGTCTCATCATCCTTCTTTACGATTTTCAGCTTAGCTTCAAACTCATCATCCAGAAGGACTCTCCATACCTGCGGTGTGTTCGGCTTATGCTCTGTGATACGCACGATAAAATCGTCTACCGGAGTATAATTATGCGGTGTAGTTGTCTCACGGACAAGGTAAGTGCCATATGGCAATGGGATACTGCAGGCATAACCCTTTTCATCCGTAAATATCTCTGTTGCCCCGTTTTCACCAATCACTACAGGAACTGCAGAAGCAAAATCATAGCTTCCATCTTCCTTTGTATCGAGGCTGCTTACCAGATATGCAGTAAATCCCGCCCCTTCAAGAAGATCTGCGTCTGTCTTGCCGTTATTGGCTGCTTTGATAAGCTGGAACGGCTGCTTTTTCACCTGTTCCGGGGAAGTACAGCTTCTCTCCACCGTTGCCACAAGGTCTCCCTCATAACTGCAGGTCAGGTCATACTCTGATTCATCTGCCAGATACCCGACAGGAGGTGTGATCTCTTTCACATAATAATTGCCAAGATAAAGGTTCTCCACAAATGCTGTACCGTTTTTATCTGTAGTCAGTGTTGCTACTTTTTCTCCGGCTTTATAAACCACTCCGGTAGCCCCATCCGGATGTACGATGTCATTACGGGCATACAGACCGTAAACCGCTTTTTCCAGTGTTGCATCTCCCTGTGGTGTGTTCGTATTGGTTTCCTTATCTTTCTTCTGCAATGAAATCTTCGCATTGACACGTTTGTTGGTAAACGTATGGGAAAAAGCTACCACAGGCTCTTTGTCGTTTGTATAATCAAACCGGAAGGAATACACATCAGTGGTATTTCTCAAATACCCTTCCGGAGCCTGTTCTTCTTTTACCTCATATCCGAATCCAATCGGAAGGTCTGCAGTAAATGCTGCAGTTCCATCTTCTCCTGTCACCGCCTTTTCAATCAATGTATCCTTTTTGACAATGACCGTGCCATCCCATGCAGTAATATCACTGCCTGCATACATTCCAAAGATACCGCCATCCAAAGGATTCCGTGTATCCTGATCCAGCTTTTGTACAGTTACCTTTGCTTTCTGTCTGTCATTGGTAAAAGTTGTTTCTGAGAAGACCACCTCTACATTCTGTCCGGCATAAGACAGTGTGATTTTCTTTTCTTCTCCGGAATTATAAAAATTCTTCGGTGCCTGTGTTTCACGCACAAGGTAAGTTCCAAGATGCAGGTTTTTAAGAATCACTGCACCATTAGAATCTGTAGTCAGGTTTCCTTTTACCAGATCACCCTTCTTGTAAACCTGCGCACCGTATGCGGTATAAATATCCTCCCCAGCATAAACATCATAGACAGCTCCTTCCTGTCTGCGGTTCTCATACCGAAATGTCACTCCGGCATCTGTCACATCCGCTCCTGTCAGAACCTGTCCCTCTTTATAAACCGTCAGTTCTCCCAACTGTTCCTCATCCGGAACGGTTGTTGTTACTGTCTGATTTGCCACCAGCTTTACATTATAAGCAGTGGTATTGATACGGTATCCTTTCGGAGCTGTAATCTCTTTTAAATAGACAGTATCCTGCGTTTTGACAATTTCAACAACGGATGCTCCGCTACTATCCGTTGCAGGCATCTGTGTAATAAGCTGTGTACAGTTTTTGTCACTGTAAATTCCAAACACCGCACCGGACAGCTTTGCATCCTGATTCTTAGAATCTACTTTGACTACTCCTACTTTTGCCAGTTCCAGCCATTTCACAGAAAAATCTACATATTTCTCATCTGCCACACCTTCACCAAATACCAGTGCCAGATCCTGTGTGGAACTTCCGGTTGTGATCTTATATGCAGAATAATCCTTTGTGATACTTCCTTTCATGGTAGCTGACCAGGAACCGGACACATCAGCAGTCTGTGTCAGCGGAGCAGAAAGATAAAACTTTGTACCACCGGATACTTCCACATCCGCACCTGCTTTGCTGGTATTTCCTGTTGTAACATTATGGAATTTCACACCAGCCGGCAGTTTCATGGTAATGGTCTGCAGTGTATCTGCCTTGAAGGTGATTACCTCTGTCCTCTGCTCATTCCCTTCCACATATGCAGTAACGTTAGCATTTGAAAAAGACATTGCTACATCCGGAATTTCCGGCTGATTTATACAATAATTATACAATTCCATTGCCAAAGACTGTCCTGTGCTGTTGGTTCCGGAAAAAGCATCACTGCTCCCATTTGCGTATGATGCCGCAAGATGCGTGATAATAAATCTCTTTCCTGTTGAAAAATCCGGGTGTTTCTCTGCGAAAAATCCCTCATCACCGGATGCCTTTGTTCCATAGTAACAAACCTTTGCCAATGTTTTACCATCTGCAAGTTTTGTGATAGTATAATTTCCATCATCTGGCCCTGGTTTCGATGGCTGCACACAATAAGCAGTAGCTGTGACATTTCCAAATGTAACCGTATACGGAGCTGTCAAATAAGTGCCCAGCCCATAATCCGCATAATAATACCAGGAACCTCTGGTTACTGTCACATTCTGGGAAGCCCTTGCTGAAAACAGAGCCGGAGCTTGTGCTGTAAAGGTTACTGTCTCCCCTTCTTCCATCTCCAGAAGATCAACGCCCTGCTCCACAGCCTGCAACATCACATTTCCAAGAGAAAGACCACTTTCTTCATCCACAGTATCCTGCTCCTCCGCAGCTTCCAGAGCCACATCCAATTCTGCTTCTGATAATGTTTCTGTTTCATTTTCCGCCTGCACAGTTTCAGGTTCTGTTACTTCTGTTTCTGATTGAATCTCCGAATGTGCTTCGGAATCTTCTTCACTTTCGGATTCTCCAGTCTGTCTACTATTACCGCCGGAATCAGAAGATCTTTCTGTCTGTGTTTCGGTAGTCGGCTCTTTCACAATGATCTTTCTGGTTACATGATAGGACGGGTTTTTGCTGAACGGCTCCACAAAATAGACTGCTTTGTAGGAATCCGCATGGTTCACATCAAAATCCTGTCCGCTTTCATTCTTAGCCTCATGGAAATTCACTTTGACCTTTTCTGAATTAATTTTCATTCCAGAAAAGTCCGTCTTTACATCAAAACTGCTTCCCACTTCTACCTCATAATCCTGTACCTGAACCACTTCTTCCTCCGCCAGGTTATCCTTTACCTTTTCCAGTGCCGGATATTCAGCCTCATAAGCTGCAGGCTCTGTTTCCGCCGCATAAATAGTGATCGGCTGTATAATGGAAGTCATGATCGTCATTACCGAAAGCATCCCAGAAAGAAGCCTTTTTACTTTTCCTTTCATTCTTTGCATACCTCACTTTCGTTATTTGTGCAGTCTGATAACTGCTGTTTGATGGTTCTATCCCCCGTATAACTAAGTTTTCATAATGGTTCATCCCCTTTCTTTTACTTTGCACTGTCCCCAAATAACAGCACATGAATGCAGGAAAGCCCCCAAAGACTTCCCTGCACAGCATCTACTGTCATCCAGTAATCTACTGGAATAATAATTTGAGCGTTTTGCCTGTTCTCTTTCCCGAACCCGTTCCAGCTTTGGTTTTCCATTCCGCAGCGTTCTCTCCGGCAAGGTGCGCAGAATGCACACTCAACTGCCAGGTATCCATCCGGGCAGGCGATGCAATTGTCAAGGTACAATGAAAGGGGAATTTGATTTAGAATAAAAAGAAATGTGCCCCTTCACTAATCGCATGTTTGAAGGGGCAAAAATTAACCTGTTTATAAACATTTTTGAGAATTATATGTTTAAATAAAAGACAAGCCTGCTATACACATTCATCAATCAGGAAATGTCGAGTTTATAGTCTCAATTTAATTATTTATACAACTTTGAAATAGGATAAATAATCCATAGTAATAAAAGAATATCAAACATATTGACATTTAATGGATATCCATTTATTGTATTTATATTGGATATCCATTAAAGAAAGGTGTGATAAAAATGAGAGGAAGACCTAAAAAAGAAGATAGTCGTAATAAACAATATAGAGTGAGGTTAAATGATGATGAAGATGAAATGTTGACATATGCTAGTGAAGCAACTGGAAAGCAGAAGTCTGAAATTCTCCGTCAGGCTTTAGTGGACTACTACAATAAGGTTCGTATAAACGAATATATTCCTGAAGAAGATTATGATTGGGAAATGGATCATATTAGCTTAAAACGAGTAATTGAATGTCCACACTGCGGTATTGCAAATAGAATTGATTTTACAGATGTGAGTGAATCTTGGACTGAAGATCGCCAGATGGGTGAAGAAATAACATATAGTTTTGACATAGACAATTTTGAGTGTCAATCATGTGGTAAGATATTCCACGTTTCAGGATACATCTGTGAATATCCAATTGGTGCTTATAATTACGAAGAAATCAAAGTAGAAAAATAGAATCAATTGTTACAAAGATCCAAAGGAGGAAGCAGCAAATATGGAATTAATAGTAGCAATAGAAGACGGTGATGGAAAAATACTCTACAAACAGCCATATGTAGATTATGTACAGGGAAATAGAAATATTGAAATAACATCATATATCTCCGGAAGAAAGTTATTTGATATTTTGGTTGATGAACTTGGCTATATTAGATACGAAGATAATAAATTTGTTTTTAAGTATATAATTGAAAATGACATTAATCGCTCTGCAATGAGAATACTTGGAAAAATAGCAGAGGCGATAATTGTAAGAGATTGTAGAAAAGATGAAGATATAAATAAAAAATGGTTCTCTATTGCAAGAAAGAGAATCGCTAGACGAAGCACAGCATCACGTTATATTGCATTAGGAACAGGATTACTTTATACCAAAAACAATTATTCAACTTTTTATAGTCCCAGCGATCCACAAAGGGATATCATATGGGTCAATCCTGAAACAAAAGCGACATCAATAATGCTACAAGATAGAATAACAGAAGCTACAGTTGCTGGATTACAGGTTAAGGTAAGTACAAATGGAATTTCATATGTGTATCCAGAAATAATAAATGGACGATATGAAGTACCACTTGTATATTTTGATTTAAATAGAGATTTCGATGTAATCGCCCAAAGACTATACGAAGAAAGACAAGATGTAATCATTGGAGAAGATTTTATTAATGCAAAAGTAGTAGACTTTGAAGAATATGAAGAATTAGTAGATTACATGGAATTGGTTCGAAGATTAATTACCGGCAAAATCAATCCAGATTACCTAATAGATATTAAAGGGCAAAATGATGAAATTCTAAGAACTGCTATTTTATCTTCCGCTTTAGGAGATGTACGAATAAATAATATTTTATCATGAGAAACAAAGAGGAGTGTCACATGGAAGATATAATTAGAAATTCTATAAAAGATTGGATTGATTGCCAAAATGAAAAACTCGCTGAATTAGAAAAGAAATTTCCACCTAATCCGCCAAATGACGTATGTAAAAATGCTTATATTAAGGGATTATTAATTGAGAATAGCTTTAATCCTAGAGTTGGGGAGTTGAATGAATTATTTGAAACAGACTACGAAAAGTTGTATGTATGGACACATGATAAGGATGAAAATTCAGCAATCATAATAGATGTAGATTCAACAGTTAAAAACATGCCTTTTTGGAAGACTATAGGTAGTGTTATATGGATGGCAGTACAGTACGCTAGAGCTTTTGAAGGAATTTCATCGGATTGGTTTGAATACAGATGGATTTATTACTTTGATCCATGCAAAAGTTTATCGGAACAATTGTTTTACAATCTTGAACAATTTGATGACGTATATATAAGGAGCGGAATGATTGTTAAAGCAACAGATATTGGACATCTTGCACCTGAAATCGAATTAATGATACGTGATGATAAAGCATACACAGCACTCATGATGTTATGCAACTCATTTACACAGCACTATATTTGTTTAGCTTGTGAGTTGAGTAGTCATCCTTATCATGACCATTTATCCGAAGAACCTGAAATATGGGAACATGCATCAATAATCCCTAATATGGAAGCATCAATAGTTCAAGCATGTAGAAGCGTGGAAGGAATATTAGGCGAACCCCCTAATTCCAAAAAACAGACAGCAGTATTCAAACATAAAGATAAATGGAGAAAACTGACAGGTATTGATCCTGATAGTATCTTTGAAAAAGCAAACATGTCATATTTGGACTTTTATTATAAGCTTTTTTTTGATTTAAGAAATCCATCAGCACATAGTTACGGTAATATTCATTATGAATTAGAAAAATCCAAAACGGTTCAAGCACAATGTTTCGCGACAATCGTTATACGTAACTATTTTCATAAACATATATTAAGTTTAGACGATGCACAAAAAAAGCTGAATTTCAACTTAGATCTACTTGACAGAGTTAGCGAAAACATGAGTACAAAACTGACAAAATAAATACCGATTTTAGTCTGAGCGGAGAAACCCAATTTCTCCGCTTGTTTTTCAAATAGAATTGCTATTAATTCCTAACCTCTGAATCACCCTATGAAGAGTCTCTAATATTCTCTTTCGCCGATTCTGGATAGTTTTCCGGCTACATCCACAAATCTGTGCTGCTTCTTTAACCGTTACTTCCTCAAAGAACAAAAGATAGATCAAATACGCATCTTCCTCTGGCAGATTGTCCATAGCTTCTCGAAGCTTATCTATGTATATTCTTTTGAAAACTTCTTCTTCTGGAGAAATATTAGACTGTACGGAGAAACATCCATTTTCTTCCAGACCTTCAAGACTACATACTCCATACTTCTGCATTTTCTCATTCTGATAACGCTCCCTGCGCCTTGATTGATACCATTCCAGATAGACCTCTCTGGTCACTTCCACAAGGGTTCCATTTTCTACACGCAGTACATAACTTTTTCTCTCTTTTGGTTTTTTACCACGCATGACTGTTTCCCCCTTTTCCGGCTGTCGTGTCCGCACTCTCAGAACTACGCCCAATTCTATTTTTCCGCATCCGCTGGATTGCCTGTGAAAGCATTTTTGACACTGCAGGAGCAGAAATTCCCAGTTCATCAGAAATCTCCCTTTGTGATTTTTGTTGAAAATAAAATTGACAAATTACAATACGCTGACGTTCTGTCAGAAGGCTTAACAATTCCTCTATCGTTTCCTCAAGAACTACCTTTTCAAGAGGACACAGTCTCTTATCCACCAGAACAAACCATTCTTCGGAAACAGCACTATATGAAATACAATTTTTATGTTCCTGTACTTCCCGGTTCCGGTTTAATCGATCCTCTCCTTCCAATATCAGACGCACATACCATGGCTGCTTGTCAAAAAACGATTCCCCGATACTGATTTCTTCATTTTCTGATTCATATAGATATTTTCTGCACTGGAAAAGCGAAAAAACAGTTGCACGGCTACATACCCGGTACAGAACATACCCACTTTTGTAAACAGTAATTTTCGTATCCGTATCTAATCTTTGGACTGCAACAACAGTATCATGCATTTCCAGATACTTTGCGCTTGGAATTTTATCGCTTTGTTCCGGTCTGCCTGTTATCTGTTTCAATTCCTGCAATGTCAGCATATATACCACCCTTCTGCCAAAAGGCTACGGGTGAGCCAAAAGCAGAAGCATGAGTGGCATCCATTCTGACAAAAAGGCAGTAAAAAACAGCTTCCGGTACACCCGTTTTTTTTAACGGGAGCCTGAAACTCTTTTTACCGCCTGTTACAAATTTCTAAGTCCTATTTCACCTGCTTAATTGAAATATCCGGCTTTGATTGCCCCAAATCCGTTTGATTACCCTTTCCCTTATCACTATCAAGAAAAACAGTGTAATCACCCATAGCATCATACGGATAGCTTCTTCGATAAGCCAGACTTTCTTCTCTTGTCATTCCTTCTTTCCTCCCTTCTGCTTGCTGCCATCACTATGCTTCTCTGTTATCCAGTTTAACAACAGAACAGCAAATTGACCTTGGCATATATGGGGATATTTTCAAATCTGTGCCCCATATTTGTGTAAATTGATTTATCTGTATTTACAAATCCCATCTATCAGGCTATCTACAGTCTGAAGAACAATTTTCTGATCTTTCCTGCTTAAATTCTGAATGCGGCAAATCAACTCATAAATCTGACTTTTTTCTTCTGATCCAGTCACATTTTTTCCTAATAAGCCATTCGCATCTGTTTCAAGTATTTCAATCATTTTTCTGAAAATCTCAATGGACATTGCCGTTTGACCTCCCTCAACCCGGCTGACCGTGTTAATGCTGATACCGACTTTTTCTGCAAGAGCTTCCTGTGATAAATTCATTTCCTGTCTGCGTTTCCTGATACGCTCCCCAAGTTCAATCAACTCTGATGATGTTGCACGGCTGCCCAACACGGCACCTCCTTCCATATAGATTTTCATTTTGCTACTTTACGACATCGTGTCGCAAAGTTTTCCCTTATAAGCCAGAAAAAAGCAGCCAAATATAATACTTAGCTGCTTTTACGAACTGTTATTAAATTTTCTCATCATCTTTTTATTCATCATTCCTATCTGGCTACTATCTTTCTGACAATCCATAACGTCAGTGACATCATGCTTTCAATCAGATAATAAATTGCCAAGATCAAGTGCCAAATAAGAATGACACCGCCAATCATACCGCCAACCAGAAAATTAAACGCCCAGACACCCACAGTTCCTCCAATATCAAATCCTTTAGGTATAACCCAGACAAACATTCTATGTATTCCAAACGGAATACCCATCAAAATCCATAATTTCAGGTAATCGCACCCGCCTTTGTTCACACACAATGGGTAAAATAAGGCAAATAATAATATCGTTGCCACAATCGGAATAATTACTTTTTTGATGAAATCGCTCACTCTCATTTTAGCCTCCTCCATACATATCATGGTTCACTTCTGCCTGATAATAATTACTGATTGTCAATGGCGCATTGTAAAGCGTTGTCAGAAGATATGCTTTGATATTCCCAACTTTTGTTGTGTTCCTGTGCAAACAGAAAAGCACATATTCAATATGCGAATAATTGAGTTTCATAAAACGATTCTTTACAAGTGCCACAGGCTTGTCCACACCAGCAATCCGGATGGTACTGTCATCGGGCATCATCATCACTTCGACCATCAGTTCCACCAGTTCGTCAACATCTTCCTGCTCATGATATTTATATTCGATGCGTTCTTGAATCAATTCCCGGTAAATTTTCATCTCCTCAATCACATCCCTCTTATCATGTGAAACAAGACTCCCTGATTGGATTTGATAAGATTGGATAATATTAGTCTCACTAAAATCAGTCTTGTTAATATCAGTCTTATTAGATTGTGATTTTGGAAACTCTTGAATTTCCATTTTCATCATTCCAGAGTTTTGATTTTCATAATTGTTGAATTGTGATTCTGGAAATTCTTGATTTGTGGTTTTCATCATTCCTGAATTGTGATTTTCACTATTCTTGAATTGTGATTCTGATAATTCCTGATTTGTGATTTTCACAATCTTTGAATGATGATTTTCACAATTCTGCGAAATCGCAGATTTTCCCCTCTCTTCTTCTTGCTTTTGCAAATTTGCAATTTCTTCCTTAAAATTATCTTCCGCTTGCATATCTGCAATTTTTCCGGCATTTTCTCTCATTACAGTTTCTTCTGTAAAATACTCTTCCTGCTTTTGGACATTATCCGTTTTCATTAACTGGTTTGGGATTTCCTTTATCATAAAGTTTTTGACATAGATTACATTGGGTTTGCCAAGCCCCAGCCGCTTCTTTTCAATCAATCCTATGCCATTGCTGGTGTCCAGTTCTTTGATCAACTTCACTGCCTTCTGTGTACCACAATTCATCAGTTCTGCAATTTCATCCACCGTAAAAATGATATATACCCGATCTTCATCATCAAACCATCTGTTTTTAATACTAAGGCTCATACGGTCTAACATGAGACCGTATAAAACCTTTGCTTCACAGGAGAGGGATTTAAAATATTCTGCAGTAAACAACACTTTTGGTACACGGTAAAAACTGTACTGTTCTGCTTCCATCCCTCTAAAGTAATCAAACTGTATTTTCTGCATCTGCTAATCCCCCCTCTCTTTTTTCCTGCTTCCATTTATCCAGAAGCGTGTAAATAACTTCCTCTATCTGCTCCTTTGTATAAGTTGGTGGGAAATAATCTTTGATTTTCTTTGCAGAAATCGTCACATTAACCTTTCCACTTCCTTTTCTCACCAAAGTCGCATATATGCTGCCCTCTGTCAGCTCTCCAGACTCACTGTTTTGTTTTAACTGATCTGCCTGAATTTTAGATGGAAACACTCCGCTGTTTGTAATCGCATTCGCAAGCCATAATTGCTCCTGCTGTTTCAAATAAGACAGCTTTTCTCCGATAACCATCGGAATTTTTTTCGCATCCACATAATCAAGCAATTCCTGAACCAGTTCCGTAAGCCGTATGTATCTCTGAACCGTCCTGCCGCTGTCTCCTGCTGTTTCACCAACCAGATCTGCCGTATTTTTTTCAGCTTTGCTTCCCTGATGCTTCATTGCCTCATATTTCATTTTGTACGCATAAGCCTTTTCACTGGGCAGAATATCCTCTCGTTGGATGTTCGTATCCACCATAATCACGGTGGCTGCATCATCATCCAAGTCTCTGATAATAACAGGCATCTCATCTAATCCAGCCAGCTCACAGGCTCTCCACCTGCGATGTCCAGCTATCACTTCATATCCATTTTCAGGATGGGGCCGGACAATTCCCGGCATCAATATTCCATATTTCTTGACACTATCCACAGTTTCCTGCATCTTCTCATCATCAACCACCCGAAACGGATGGTCCTTAAAGGCATGAAAAAAGTTAATAGGAACGGAGGTTACAACTTCTCCTGATGGCTGCTCATTTGTTCCAAATAAATCATCATAGGAAGTCAGCTTAATCTTCTGTGCGCTCTTACTCTTCATCATCAAGCACCTCCCCGGTCAGATAACGGTATCCTTCCGCCACAATACCTTTGGGATCATGGAGAAAGATGCTTTTGCCTTCTGCGGTAGTCTCTGCCGCCCTCACAGATAACGGAATACAATTTGCAAAAATATGAATCCGATCACCATAGACTTCCCTGATCTGTCCAGCAATATCTCTTGCAAAATTTGTTCTCCGGTCTACCTTTGTAAACAAAATACCCATAATCGAAAGCTCCGGATTCAATTTTCTATGTACCCGACCTATTGTTTTAATCAACTGCTGTAACCCTTTGACCGGAAGATATGCTGCTTCTACTGGAATCAGTACACTATCAGCTGCCACAAGAGCATTGATCGTAATCATCCCCAATGACGGCATACAATCAATCAAAATATAATCGTACTGTTTTTTTACACTACATAGATACTGTCTCAGCACCATTTCACGGCTCATCACATTTACAAGAGCGGTCTCCAGACCTGCCAATTCAATATTTGCCGGGATAAAATCAATCCCTTCCTCATGGTGGATAATTCCCTCACCCGGTTCCAAATCTTTATCATTGATGACCTTTTCCATAATATTTACAAGTGTTACATCCAATTCGTCCGGTTCTCTGATACCAAGGCTGACTGCCATACTGCCCTGTGCGTCTGCCTCTACAAGCAGCACCTTTTTTCCTTCTCTTGCTAATCCAATTCCTAAATTCACACAAGTAGTGGTCTTGCCCACTCCACCTTTTTGATTTGCGATTGCGATTACTCTGCACATATACTTTCCTCCTGCTTTACTTTTCTTCTTTTTCAACTTCTGCATAAACACGAAAATATTTATTGGTTCCTTTGTTGGCGAAAGGCTCTGAAACCTCCTGTACATTCACTTCCTCATGCCGTTCCAGAAGCCGTTTAAACCACCGAATATCCTTCAGTGTGCCTTGAAGCCTAATTTTCAACATACATATCCTCCCAATCTACATACGAGCAATACTCTGGATAACGGATTTTGATAGCCTCCCAGAAATATCTTGCATACCCACAGCAGAATAAATCCTCCACTGTATAGCACCGACATTCCTTTACCTGATCTTCTGCATCGTCATAATCATAGACACTGGGAGTTCCATTACAGTAAAGATTAAATGCCATCCGAACAATCTTTACACTGCCACTGGTCTGCCAGCCTTCCTGCAGGCACTCTGTTTTCACATAACCTGATTTAAAATCATAAATCCTGTTGGCATTTTCCCTTGTGTCTCTGTCAATCCCAAGACAATAAACCAATGCCTTATGATATACATCCTGGTATCTGCACTTTGGTAGGTATTCCATGTAAAATTTTTCGTGTTCCTTGTTTTTAAAAGTAATTGTGCCAGAATCATTTTTCTCTGCTCTTAACGCTGTGTTTGCCATTTTCTTTTCCTCCTGAAATTAATTTTTTGAATTTAAAAAGGCACTTCATTTTGAAATGCCCTAATATAAAAAATAGGGACACTCGTTCTCAAGTATCCCTATAATCTATCAATTATTTGATAGTTCAATATTCACTTTCATATTCAGGATTTTTTGTGTTCCCCGTACCGAGGTCTAAGGCAACAACTACCGTTACCTTTCTTACAAGCACTTTTTCTTTGTGGTTTTCACCCAATTTATTGAAACTGAAAAACTCTACAAAGTGCGTAAATTCAAGGATTTCTAGGTATCTTTCCTTTGTATCAACACCACAGTCTCCACATGTGTCGTTACTACTATCGGAACACATTTTATCAACCTCGTTGCTATCATGTGAACACAATTCTTCAGTTCTATGTCGTCCTCTTGCATTTTTTCTTTGTGGTTTAAATTTAGCACCATCCACGTTATTCTTCAAGCCCGTTTTATAAACAAATGTCAATTGTGCAGGGTCAACATTTCCATTTTCATCAAGTCCACCTACAATTACTTTTTCAACAATGCTTTCAAACACATAGCGGTCGAATTTATCAAGAACTTCATTCTGTTCCAAAGTTTTCTTAAACTCTTTCAGACGTTTTTTTATGTCTTTTTCATTATCAGAAGTTTCTTGTAATTTTTTTCTTTCTTCAACAAGCTGTTCTTGTTTGCTTACTAAATCAGCATATTTACTTTCGTAGGTTTCCTTATCAATAATTTCTTCCAGACGCATATCCACAAGTTTACTTTTTTTCTTCTCTAATGCGCCTATCTCTTTTTCTGCTTTTGCAAGTTGTTTTGACACCACACTACTACTAAGCGTATCGTCCATTCTCTGCAAAAATTCTTCCAGAACATCTTTATTATCATCACACAATAAACGATAACTTTCTACAAACGCTTCTTCAATAGCTGTTTCTGGAATGCCTTTGCTATGCTTACAGAATTTTTTTCCTTTCTTCGTAGCCGTTACGCATTGCCATATAACCTTGCTGTACTGTGAACTGCTGTGCCAATTACGCCTTGTTAAAGTGCCACCGCAGAAACCACATTCCAGCATACAACTGAAAGCATATTTCCTACTATATTTTTCTCTCTTTGTGCTACCCTCTCCAATCTTTCCTCTATTAACATTTCTTCTGGCAAGAATTTCTTGTGCTTTTTCAAAAACTTCTTCGCTAATAATCGGTTCGTGATGATTACGAATATAAAATTTATCTTCCTCTCCGAAATTCTCCAATCTTCGCTTTGAAATCGGGTCTACTGTAAAGGTTTTTCCTAGCAATAAATCGCCTTTATATTTCTCGTTCTTGATAATACCAATGACTGTTGATTGTACCCATGTAGAACTTCCGTACTTTGTTTTATATCCCAAATTTTCAAGCTCATGTGCAATAACAGAACCGCCAGCACCCTCAATATACCGATTAAAAATATAACGTACAATTTCTGCTTCTTCTTCATTCACGGTAATTGTTTTCGTGTCTTTGTGATAATCATATCCAAGACAACCTTGAAAACCAACCAGCTCTCCCCGTTTCATTTTCATTTTTAAACCTTTTTTTACATTAGCAGATATATTTTCAACTTCCTGCTGTGCCACAGAACTAAGTACAACTAAAAGCAATTCCCCATCCATAGTTAAAGTGTTGATTTTCTCATCTTCAAAATATACTGCTATATTGCGTTCCTTTAACATACGAACATACTTTAAAGTATCTAGCGTATTTCTGGCAAATCTGGAAATAGACTTTGTAATAACCATATCAATTTCCCCATTCATACAATCATTTATCATACGCTGGAAATCTTCTCTTTTTGCCACTTGTGTACCTGTGATTGCTTCATCAGCATATATGTCCGCAAGTACCCATTCTTTATTCTTCTTAATCATATCTGTATAATAGGCTACCTGCGACTTATAACTGTTTAGCTGGTCTGCACTATCTGTACTAACCCTGCAATATGCACCAACACGCATAAGTTCAATCGTTTTTCCCCTTGTACGAGTTTGTAAATCATTTCTTGCTTTGATTACTTCTACTTCTTTCACAGAACCACTCCTTTTATATTTGCATTTTGTATTCCTTTTGTAGTGTTATTATACAATATTCAAATATACAATTCAAGCGGTTATATCTGAAACAATATTATAATCTTGCATAAGTTTTGATTTTACTAAAGCATATTCTTTTTCAGAAATCATTTTACGGGCAAGAAGTTGGTTCAACATGGCAATCTGCATACTATATCGTATTAGTTTTTTCTCCATATAAATTCCCCCTTGCTTGTAATTTCCAAGCAGACAGACGGCTTTGGAAAGCTCCGTTAGTATCTCAACTATTCCCATTCTTGTGGGCAGAACCGCACCTTGCGGACGTATCATTATTCTGTGAGCATAGGTCATGGCAAAACGACTTTTCCAACAGTCGCTCTCGGATCACTGTGTGGGTCGCTCGCTTTCTTTTGGAAAGGTCATGGCGTACAGTTCCCGTGGCTCGCTATCTCACAAACGTGTCTGTCTGCTTTATTCAGTTTTCAAAGAGCTGTGTCGAAAACATATTGCTTTCATTCTTTAAGCAGTAGCAGAGCAGGAAAGAGGGGGAATTGGACAAATCATGCTCTGCTGGCAACTGCTGATTATTCCTCTATCTCAAATTCACAAATCATCTTCAATAGAGCTTCTCTGATACGTCCTTTTAATTCCATATCTACGACAACACAGACATTTCCGTATTCATCATAGAACGGACGTAAACAACATTTTGATATGTACGGTTCATAGAACTGCAATAGCTTCTCAATAGAATTTATATTGCCGTCCACAGCCGACGAAATAAGATAAAATGACGGGTGTGTTTTATTCATTTTTCGTGTTCTCCTTTAACTTTTTTCCGATTTTATCAAGTGAACTTTTCCTAATACGAAATGATGTTGAACGGTCAATTTTCATCTTGTCACCGATTTCTGCATCGCTCATGCCAAGAAAGAAATACATCAATACAATGTTTCTGTCTTTTTCTGAAAGAACTTTGAGAGCGTCCGCTAATTCATCATCAAGTACACGGATTTCAATACCACATACATCAAAAACTATGTAGTCGCTTTCATACTCGTCCCAGACAGCCAGCTTTTCAACAACGATTTCTGGAAGTTCACAGAATGAGATTTCCTTATTCCTGCGTCGCCTTAATTCCTTTCGGTAGTTTCGTACAATGTTCTTGACTACACGTTTTAGCTTGCAGTCGAATTGACATTGTACTGTCTTTTGGAAGTCCGACGGTTTCATAACCACACCCCCTTTCCGTTATGACGTGAAAAGTGTTTATCCCTCTTTCCGCACCATATCTGTACGGCAAGGTGTGATTTGTTGCAGGATTTTAGAAAAAAGTTAAAAATATTTTCAGCAATAAAAAAACCCGCACAAAACATAGTGTTTGTGCGAGCTAAAGCTCTGGCATATTCAGTTGTAATTGTACGTATTGTACTGCTAAATTGACCTTGATATTTTTGTAAATTTCTTAAAATATTCCATAATGCAAGCCCCCTCAAAGCAATGCGTTAAATATCTAAAATCTTGGTTTTCTCTAATTATACGGGACACTTGTTGCAACAATAATATTGTTGGTATTCAAAAGTAGGTGTGATATATTTTCATTAGGAAATTATACCTTTTAGGGCATAACAAATATCAATAATTCTCAATACATCTTGAAATGGGTTATTCTTAGAATTTATATCTATCATAAGCCACTTTTGTCCATTCCCCTCTCTAGTATTGTGATAAATTCTCTGCTTTTTTTCCATTGACATTGGATAATTCATTTTCAGCATTTCCTGTTTCCACAGGAATCACCCATATTTCCATATAACTAATATCTGCACTTCCTTTGTAATATTTTTCTGCCATGAACGGCTTTGTAATCAATTTATGATTTGGAAGCCATGTTTCAAACAGATACTTATTTGCTTGATTTAAAGCAGTGGTAACAAGTTCTTCAAAAGATTCTGCCTCAATTCTGCATACAACATACTCACCTGCTGGTAATGTGTGTTGTACCATATTTTTAGGACATACATCTATTGATGAAGCCATACCTCCTACAAAGTAAAGGAACGTTCCTTTATCTGGACTTGCTGAATGAGATACACCAAGCTCAATATCATTGTTAAAAATGGCACTTTCGGTTTGCAGTTTCTTTGCATGAAATTCACGCCATAGCTGACCTGGAACATCAATTCCCGTACTTTCTCCAACAGGAATTTGTTCAGTAACATTTACTGTTTTTTCAAAACCAAAATACATTTCCCTTGTTCTTAATGTTTTCCTTTGAATCTCCAAAACAATATTCCCTACAATCAATGGAACATTTTCATCAATCATGATATAACGTGAAGCAAGTTCTGGCTTGTCAAATGTATTTAACATAGGAACATTCTTTCTGTATTCATCTGGAGTTATATGGTAAACTTCTTTAAATGCTCTTGTGAAATTAGCATGGTCTGAAAATCCATATTTTAAAGCTATGTCTAATATTCTTTCCTCCGAATTATTCAATTCTGCTATTACCATTGCTAAACGACGAAGTTTGATATATTCTTGAACTGATCTCTTAACTAATCTTTTAAACAAACGTTGGTAATAAAATGTAGAAAGACAGGCAATTTCCGCCAGTTTCTCTGTTTCGATTTTCTCACTTAAATGTTGTTCAATATAGTTTAATGACATTTCAATATTTTCATATGCGTACATATCAGTACCTCCTTGTATAATTTATAATCAAAGTATACATGAAATTTTTTTGTATAGCTTGTCGCACAATGCCATTATCTTATAAGAAATCAAAAGATATAAAAAAACAATTTTGTCTATATGGTAACTTTTATTTCTTTGGTACTTTTTAATGAGCCATATCTAATAAATTCATCACATATCTTTTAATGTTTTTCGTATCATAGACCATTGGAACTGTATTGTTCATTGCTTCGTCAATCGTCGCTTCAATATCAGCTCGTACATCAGCATACGATAAACCGCCAGCTTTTGCACCAGCTTTCAATGCTTTTTAATATCTCGTTTTTTAAGTCCTATCATTAGAACCAACTCCCTAAAATAAGTTAATCTTCTTTTTCAAAAATTAAATCTATCTTTCGCATACAGCCTTTTGCGTCAATTTCTGTGGGTACAAATCCTGCGTAGTGATACCCCGTTTTTGCGTAACTGTCAATAATTTCTTTGTGTTTATCAGTACAAAGGAATACAACTCCTTTCGCATTATAGTTAATTTCTACATACTCATATTTTTTCATTCTTCAAAACTCCTTTCAAATACAAATTTATCTTTGGATTTATTGACTTTTACAAACTGGAATTTATATTTCATACAGACTTAATCAAATGGTGTTCAAAAAAAGTTTCAAAAGTATTTGTAGCACCACCATGTTCCACGATTTTTCCATCTATAATTTTATCAATATCTACTCCTGTGATTTCCAAAACCTTATTTGTAGGTGTTATTCCGAAAAAATCTCCAACATGAGTCCCTTTCATAATAAATTCTGAAATAACATAATCATCTGCTTCGTATTGACGAATAATTTTCATAGTGTAGTCGGGATATGTTTTTTTGACAGCCTCAAGGTGTTGCCTCATTCCATCTATGCCGATAAACATCTCGTTTTCGCCAACCTTTTACACGCAATCCTTTGAAATATATTGTGGAAGCTCATTAAGCAAGTTTTCTGAAACAACCACCTCATAAAAGTATTTTATAATCTCTTTATTGTTCATGGTACACCTCCAAAATAAATTTCGATTTTCTTAATTCTATAAACTAGAATTTATAGAAACACTACTTTATCAACCTGCCTTGGTTTGTTTATAAAGTAACCCACCTTTGGCAAGTAATAGCAAAAATGCAACTACTATTGCATATGGTTCTCTCACCATCGCCAAAAACAAAACAGCAAAAACACTGAATCCAACGGACAATGAATTAACTACCCTTTTGCCCTTTTCTAATTTGAAATAGACCATTAGTATTTTTACAATTCCAACGATTGTTAAGCCGATAAACAATGCCCAATAGATTGTAATAATCAAAACATCATTATCTACATAATCAAAGAGATTTACTGCATAGATATATCCATTGACCGGTTTTGGATACAGCGGTAGAAAAATAAGCATCAAAGAAAATAAGTCAACAAACCCCAATAATAAGTCGCATATAGTATTGAGATTGGATCTATTTTCTTTTTCTGCAATTGTAATCAACTGTTCTCCTGATAACAGATCATCAATAGACACTGCAAAATATCTTGATATTTCTTTCAATGAATCTATGCTTGGATATCCTCTTCTTGATTCCCATTTTGAAATAGCAGTTCTGGAAACAAACAATGCCTCTGCCAGTTCTTCTTGTGTCAATCCCCGGCTCTTTCTTAATTCCTGAAGTTTTTCATGGAATTCCAAAACCTGCACCTCCCTTGCTTATTCTATTGATTCTTTGTCGATAGCATAACTACTGCTTTATAAATAGTAAACAATCCCATACTTAAAATTACTCCACCTACAATATCCGTGAACCAGTGTACTCCTGAAATCAATCTTCCGATAACCATAAATACTGAAAAAGCAATTACTGTAATCGTAATAATTCGTTTAGTTGTAACACAGGTCAGTCTACGCTGAATCTGTTCGATTAAAGTAGGCATCACACACAATATCAATAAAGTAGTAGAAGATGGATAAGAAGCCTCCATCACTCCTTCAATTAAGATTGGTCTGTAATTAATTGGGATAATTTCAAAAATTGAATATGCCAGTATCACGATACCATAATATACACCCAAAATGATGATATCTGAATCCACCTTAAAAAGACTTCTTCTCTTAATTAACTGAACCAGTCCAATTCCTGCAAAAATCAGACATACAACAATTGGTACAAGCCCCATCCAGTCGGTAATCGTATAAAGCGTCATATGAACACCTGTCAAACGATGAAACCAGCAGTTGAATGTTGCAAATCCAATATTGGTTCCATTCTGCCCAAGAGGCTGCACATCAACAATCTGAATCAAAGCTGTCCATATTACAAATGTTGCAAGGAGTATCACTCCAAATAATAAATTCTTTTTTCCGTTCTTTTTCATTATTCTACGTCCTTTCAAAAGTTAATCTGTCTTTTCGACAATTTAACGTTATCAAAAAACGTAAAATAACAACAGAATCTCTCTGTCACATGTATGATACGATTCGTATCATTCCTTCAAATACTTGTTTTCCTGATTCATCAGACCTACAATTTCTAATTTATCAATTTCGTATCTTCTTGTATTCTTCTATTTTCAAATCATTACCCTCAAAGATAAAATTATTGATGTCAATCGGTAAACATATTAGAACGCAAATTATAGTGTCTGGTTCTAAAGAATTTATTTTTTTTGTAGAATTATAGCAATAAAATTCAGATAATCTCCACCGCCAGCTTCTATTGCTTTACGGTCATTTATTGCATATTCATTATTTTGCTTTATCCAATCCGACCAAACTTCCGAATTACTTTCCATTTCATATATTGAAATTAAATCTGCCTTCTTACAATGACTAATTATGTTAGACCAATATGTTATATCATGTATATAATCAAGTTCTTCTGGTGTCCATGATAACAATAACTCTTCTGGAAGGTTGTCATGGCAATCTTTCTTCATGCCAGGAACTGTGATATAAACAAACCCACCTTTCTTAACAAATGGAAGCAATTTTTCATCTAAATATATAGGGTCACGTCCAAAATAATTATATGAATCTGTACTTACTACAGCATCAAAAAACTCTTTCTCAAATTTAAGTTCATTGGCATCAGCTTTTACAGATTTAATTTGTGCAGAAGATAATCCCATTTTTTTGAAAAATTCTTCATTTTCTTTTGGCTCACTCCATAAGTCAACTGCAAAAACAACAAATCCATATTCTTTTGCAAGAAATACAGAAGTTAAACCTTGTCCACTTCCAAGGTCACAGACATAGCTGCCAGACGGGATTTTATGATTTTGTAATAGTTCCTCTTGTAATTTTATAGGATTCGGTCCCATAATTTTTGTCTGTAAGTCGGGTGTAAAATATTTTTTACTGCGAATATATTCCATTTTCTCATCTCCATTATTGTAATATTTTAATAGTTAATATTTGTGACTTATAACAATATTCATTTTGAGTTTCTCTGCTGAAATTAAAAAGTTATGTTTGCATTCAGGACAGAATAAAGGATTATTTTACTTTTTCATTTGTAATATATTTCTTGACAAATTGATTAACATGTGTGGTTAATTGAGATTTTAAATCCCAACAATTTTCAACTGCGTCTGCTACACTTATCAATAGAAATAATGGCGCATAATATTCAATAGCAAGCTGTTTTGTATCACACTCTTGAAGAACACCTTTTTTAATCATTTCATTAAATATATCTTCTATATAACTGATAGGACCATTTACAAGACATTTTTGATAAAGCATATTCATTTTTAAATTTCTATATTGCTCTAGTATTAACATTTTGCGAAAATTAGACGCAAATTCATCAGTCACCCAAAAATCGTATTGTGCAAAAGTAAATGTTGTTAGACTTTCAATAGTTGTATTTCTGTATGCATTAGGGGTTACCACTATTGTGCTTTCTGGTACTTGATATTCCTTAGCTCGCTTATTATCAATTTGATACATACGTTCTACGATACAGTCAAAAATATCTTGCTTATTTTTATAATGTTTATATAATGCTCCTTTTGTCATTCCCAAGGCTTCCGCAATCATACTAACAGAAACAGCCTCATAACCATTCACTGCAAATAAGTGTAGTGCAATTTTTAATATATTTTCTTTTGTGTCAGACATTTACAACCTCCTTCTTTAGTAAACGAACGTTTACTTCTGTAAACCATTATAGTAAACGCTCGTTTACTTGTCAAGTAGTATAAAATGTAGTGTGCCTTTGGTTCATAGGTTGATCTCTCGATCGCTGGTGCTTTATGCCTTGCACCATATTTCCTACATACATTTCTCTATGCAAAATACTGTTTATTGGAAAGAATTGTACTCAAAGCTTTCCATAACGTTAGCCCCCTTAAAGCACTTTCTAGTATCTAAAAACATCATTCTACAACATAACAGATTTCAATAAACCTTAATACATCTTGTCGTCCTCGCTATCTTTTGGACTATTGTTAGAATTTCTCCTTTGGTTATACTTCTTCATAATTACAATTTTAAGTAAGCCAACGACAATCAAAACCACAACAATGATAATCCACCAGTATTGTTCCATAACCTATTTCCCCCTTTCCCTTTCAATAGTCTTAAATCATCTTCCCTGTCCTATGCAGAATAGAGAAGTTCATTCGTATTAACATGTACCATACAATGTTTACATTGTGGAAAGTTGTTTTCAATCGTTTGATGGACTCCCTCAGCAATTCTATGAGCGTCATAAAGAGCTAAATTACCATCAGCTAATATTTCAATATCTACATACATTTTCGCTCCAAACATGCGGGTTTTTAATTCATCAATACCATCAACCCCTTGCTGCTGAAGCACAACTTCCCTAATCTTTGTTTCAGTAGCATTGTCACAACTATGGTCTACCATTTTGTTAATGCTTTCTTTGAAAATGTCCAAAGCAGCTTTTAAGATACAACCGCAAATCACAACGCTTGCAATAGGGTCGAAAATAGCATAGCCTAAACGCACTCCTAAAATGCCAATTAAGGAACCAACCGACGAGAGTGCATCAGAGCGGTGATGCCATGCGTCAGCCATAAGTGCGTCAGAATTTGTATGCTTTGCAGCACTTCTTGTAAACCAGTACATCCACTCTTTTATAACAATGGATAAGACTGCCGCCGTAAGTGCGATTCCACTAGAGACAGAAAGCGTATTGTACTGTCCTGAAAAGATTTTCTTGATACCTGAATATCCTATTCCAGCACCCGTTATAGCCAATGCAACAGAGAGAATAATGGAAGCCACACATTCCATACGTTCATGCCCATAAGGATGTTCTCTATCAGGCTGTTTTTCTGATATTTTAATTCCAACCATCACAACGATTGTGCTTAATACATCAGAAGCCGAGTGTACAGCGTCCGACAGCATAGCACTTGACTTTCCTATATATCCAGCAGCAAATTTAAGTAGCGATAAACTCAGATTGATGATTAGTGTAATTTTGGAAACCTGAATAGCCTTATTCATATTTTTGTTTTGCAGAAGTCTACCTTTTTCCATAATATGCCTCCTTATCCTGCCAGCTTCCGAAACAGACGTTTTGTAAGGAAGTAGTACCAGACTAAAGCTACCACCAATCCTATGGAGAAATAAAGAACCGCTTCATTCTGCATGGCTTTCGCTACCCAAAATGATGGAAGGAAGCCAACCGCGAACTGGTAGTAACTATCAATAAAAAAGGGGGCTGGTATTCCGAGCAATGTAAGTGCAGCTAGTTTTGTAACTGCCATGACTCCTATTGGTCTGGGGTCCTCCGGGCTTGTTATGATTTTCTCAAAATCAGCCTCTGTTTCAGCAGGATATTTTT
>PPYF01098858.1_pt1 | contig 73503 bp, 79 predicted proteins | sample 1559871 | NCBI WGS metagenome assembly PPYF01 (sample SAMN08240021, study PRJNA423297) | Human gut metagenome, whole genome shotgun sequencing project.
ATGGCCCGGTGGCTCAGCTGGTTAGAGCGCCGCCCTGTCACGGCGGAGGTCGACGGTTCGAACCCGTTCCGGGTCGTTTTTCTTTCATATACACGCTGAAAGAGATACCTATTGGGGTCTTAGCTCAGCTGGGAGAGCATCTGCCTTACAAGCAGAGGGTCACAGGTTCGAGCCCTGTAGGCCCCATTTAAGTATTTTTTACAGAAAAGTGTATATACTAATATAATAAGGGCGAATTCCCGAGTGGCCAAAGGGGACAGACTGTAAATCTGCTGGCAATGCCTTCGGTGGTTCGAATCCACCTTCGCCCATTTAAAATGTTAGTTGACAAAACATTTTAAAACATTTATAATTATATACTAGCGCGGGGTGGAGCAGTCTGGAAGCTCGTCGGGCTCATAACCCGAAGGTCGTAGGTTCAAATCCTGCCCCCGCAATTTTTTTTGCAAAAACTTAAACTTTATGGGCGTGTAGCTCAGTCGGTAGAGCACTTGACTTTTAATCAAGTTGTCCCGGGTTCGAATCCCGGCACGCTCATCAGATGCCCAGATAGCTCAGTTGGTAGAGCAGAGGACTGAAAATCCTCGTGTCGTTGGTTCGATTCCGACTTTGGGCACTCAGCATTTAGCACTTATCCTTGACGGATGGGTGCTTTTTTGTTTTATTGTAAGATTTCCTTCATTGTAAAAATGCCGGAAGTCTGATAGTATAAATATTGTTTTAAGGATTCGATATACTACTAACAAAAGATACCAGGGGAAAATAAATGAGCAGACGGCGTAAAAAAAAGGATTCACCAATAAAGACTGTGATTTTGATTATCATGGCAGCCATCATCATGACGGCAGCCGTGTATGTTGTCATGTCCGTGATTGGGAAAATCCGGACGGATTATGAAAAGCTGGATTTCGGCACTGAGGAGAAGGAGACGCCTTCCATAACCATAGATATCAGTGAGGAGCCAAAGGCCGGCTGGAATGAAACAGATAATGGTTGGATGTATTATCTGGATGAAGAAACGTATGTGGCAGACCAGTGGAAGGACATAGACGGTTTTTTGTACTACTTTGACAGTGACGGCATCATGGCTACCGGAGAATTGAAACAGGAAGGTCAGATTTATACCTGCCATGATACTAAGGGATATCTGAAGGATATTCACATTGATTTGGACTATGTACCTGAGAGTACAGGTGAGAACCTGGACAGCCTGGTGAGGACTAATGCGTTCTGGTGTTATCTGAGGGCGGAAGACACAGGACTGTTTAAGACTATTCTGTACCGTAAGACCGTGGAGAACAAGGTAATGGTACTGGGGGGAGAGACTGCCCCAGAAAAGACTACAAGGAATTCTATGCGTGCTTACGGCGATTACGTATATTTCCTGCCTAAGGTAAAGGAAAGCCAGAAACAGGGTCTTTCTGAGGCTGAGAGGGGGCTTTGCGATAAGCTCTTCCGGATGAGGCCGGGTAGCGATACAAAGGAACTGATTGCAGAGAACGTGGATGGTTATATGGTGCTGGAGGAGACAATCTATTACGCCCAGGCAGGGAAGATTTACCATACCACCTCAGGCACAGAGATTGCCACTGGGCAAGCCAGGTATTCGGTGGTCATAAAAGATGGAAATTGTTATCTGGTGGACGACATGGGAAATCCTGCGGTTGCTGAAAGCGGCAGCAGTGTCAGCATTGGAGACCGTGTTTACAGGATTGAGGAAGACGGAAAGATAAAATATGTAAAACACGGCCAGGTAACCATTGGCAAAAAGACCTATTATCTGGGCGGCAGCGGAACAAAATCTTCCGTCTGTGTAAAGAGCGATGGGAGCGATACTGCCATTATCAGGGAAAACTATGGTGTACAGAGCTATTGCATTGTGGATAACCAGATCTACTATAGCAGTTATGTGGATAAAGGTACCGGAGGAGAGTGGTACAGCCAGATTTTCAGAACTGATTTGGAAGGGCAGAATAAACAGGCAGTGTCAGAGCGTTTCCCTGGTGTTATGCAGAATATGTATTACTATGAAGACGAGGGCCAGATATTCGGGGAATACAATCCCGCTATCTGGAAACAGGCATACGGAGCAGCTGTTATTATAGCAAGAGATGGGAACATTTATCAGATAATGGATGAATCCGTACGGACCGGAAAGCATGTGGACGGAAATGACATGTTGGAAATTATAATGGCCAGGGACGGCAAGGTCATCTGTCTGTGGCATGATTGTGAATGGGACAGAAACAGAGGAATAACCAGTATCCTGTGGAGCAAAGCCATTGAGCTGGATGCCGGGGACAGAAGCCTGATTGATATGGTTCCCTCAACAGAATACGGGAAGAGCAGCGAATCCCAGGAGACGGGGGACATAATCCAGCCAATTGAGACTATGCCGCCGGCTTCCACAGAGACTGTCTCACCGGCGGAGCCTTCCGTAAATAACAACCCTGTAATCAGCACGGAGGGACCTCATACGGATACAACTGTACCAACGGTTCCGGCACCTGCTCCCACAGTCCCGGCGCCTGCTCCTACGGTTCCACCGGTGACGGAACCGTCTGCAGAGGTAAAGATAGTGCCTTTGGGATAAAGAGATAGACCCGTATTAGCGGGGTTCTTCCTCATCAAAATCCACTATCACATAAAAACCACGTGAGTTTTCGCGTATGTCTTTTACAATTCCGTATTCAGATTTGATGCGGTAACGGGCGGCGAAGCAGCCGGACATGGCTACAGCTGGGTCAATGATATAGCTGTAGCTGCTGGTTCCTTCCCGCTCGATTATTTTTACTTTATCGCCTTTATTCACAAGTCCCTGGCGTTCCATTTTAAATTCAATGGTTCTCATTGATACCTGCTTCCTTTCCTACTTCATAACATACCATATTGATGTAGTCAGATAAGGTACTGTTCTGGCAGCCTACAATGTAGTGATTGCAACGGTTGACCGGAATCAGTATCTTATATGCCCTGCTGATGCCAATGGCTGTGGCCATGGCAGGCGTAATCTCCCCCAAAAGGGAATTGGCCATGACAATGCCGATAGGACCGATGATGATATCTGCGTCCCCGGCATTGACAATAACCGGATTCTCACCGGTAGCGCCATAGGTGGCGCCTGCTTTCAGCATGGCGGATGTGGCTATGCTGTTTGTTCCGATGGCATATGTCTCCAGACTTGGAAAACGTTTTTTCAGCTGTTCGATGACTGACTTACCCATTTTTCCGCCCTGTCCGTCTATGATGACAATTTTCATGGTTCACCTTCTTTTCTTTTGTGTTGGGGGATGTCTATAATTGTGTCCGACAGAAAATTTAAGTAGTTTACAGGGATATATTTTAACAGAAATGTGGGAAAAAGTAAATGTTATCCACAGATGGGCGGGGCAGAAGGGTGGAATTGTGGATAAAGATGAACGGAACGATTTTATATGGGAATAAAAAGCCTTTCAAGCTGGTCTTGACAAATCAGAGTCAGGTGTTATAATCAAGGTTAGCAATATGCAGAGGCATTGAGGGAAACAGTAGTCAGTGGGAAGTATCCAGAGAGCAGGCCGGTTGGTGGAATGGCCGCATACCAAAGATTGACGAATACCAGTCCTGAGCCGCGTCAGGGAGGTCCGGACAGGTGTTGTGTGTGGAAGGGGTATGATTTGTGTCAGATGCCCTTATGATACACGTTTTCACAACACAAAGAAGGGTGGGAAATGGCGCCGTACCCCCGCGTTAAGGGATAAATGAGTGAAAATCAAGGTGGAACCGTGTGAATGCACCCTTGGACATAAGAATATGTCCAGGGGTTTTTATTTTCCCGTTTTTTCACAGGATTCCGGCAGCGGACATATTCAGAAGGAATGTTTTTCAGCAGAACAGCCGGAATCATGATATCAGAATAACACCAAAGAGATGGAGCCGAAAAAGGCCCATAGAAGAAAGGAGATTCGTATGAAAATTATTTTACCAGACGGAAGTGTACATGAAGCTGAGGATGAATTAAGGGCCATACGCCACACGGCATCCCATGTACTGGCACAGGCAGTTAAGAGATTGTATCCGGATGCAAAGCTGGCCATTGGACCGGCCATTGATGATGGCTTTTACTATGATTTTGACAGGGAGGGAGGCTTTACTCCTGAGGACCTTGAGAAGTTAGAGGCAGAGATGGCTAAGATTGTAAAAGAAAATCTGCCGATTAAGCCGTTTGTACTGCCAAGGGCTGAGGCCATCAAGTTCATGAAGGAAAAGGGAGAGCCTTATAAGGTAGAGCTTATTGAGGACCTGCCGGAGGAAGAGACAATCAGCTTTTACCAGCAGGGCGAATTTGTGGACCTGTGCGCAGGACCCCATATCATGTATACAAAGGGCGTAAAGGCGTTTAAGCTTACAAGCATTGCAGGTGCTTACTGGAGAGGCAGCGAGAAGAATAAGATGCTTACCAGGATATACGGAACCGCATTTGCCAACAAGACAGACCTGGAATCCTATCTGGCCATGATGGAGGAGGCAAAGAAGCGTGACCACAGGAAGCTGGGCAAGGAGCTGGGCCTGTTCATGTTTGCGGAGGAGGGACCAGGATTTCCATTCTTCCTTCCCAAGGGAATGACATTAAAGAATACCCTGATTGATTACTGGCGTGAGATTCACTACAGGGACGGCTATCAGGAGGTTTCCACCCCCATCATCCTGAGCCGTAAGCTTTGGGAGAATTCAGGCCATTGGGACCATTATAAGGATAATATGTATACCACTGTAATTGATGAGGAAGACTATGCTGTCAAGCCTATGAACTGTCCGGGAGGAATGCTGGTCTACAAGAATCAGCCCCATTCTTACCGTGACCTGCCTTTAAAGGTAGGCGAGCTGGGACTGGTTCACCGCCATGAGAAGAGCGGACAGCTCCATGGCCTGATGCGTGTGCGCTGCTTTACTCAGGACGATGCCCATATCTTCATGAGAGATGACCAGATTGAGGACCAGATTAAGGGTGTAACAAAGCTGATCAATGAAGTGTATACACAGTTTGGCTTTGAATATTTTGTGGAGCTGTCCACCAGGCCGGAGGATTCCATGGGGTCTGACGAGGATTGGGAGATGGCTACAAACGGCCTTAAGAAGGCGCTGGAGGACATGGGCCTTGATTATATTGTCAACGAGGGCGACGGCGCGTTCTACGGTCCTAAGATTGACTTCCACCTGAGGGATTCCCTGGGCAGGACATGGCAGTGCGGTACCATTCAGCTGGATTTCCAGATGCCTCAGAGGTTTGACCTGGAGTATACGGCTGAGGACGGCTCCAAGAAGCGTCCAATCATGATTCACCGCGTATGCTTTGGCTCCATTGAGCGTTTTATCGGCATCCTGATTGAGCATTTTGCAGGGAAGTTTCCGGTATGGCTGGCTCCTGTGCAGGTTAAGGTAATCCCTGTTTCTGAGAAGTCCATGGATTATGCCACCGGCGTATACGAGAAGTTAAAGGCAGCCGGCATCCGCACAGAGCTGGACCACAAGGACGAGAAGGTAGGCTACAAGATTCGCCAGGCTCAGCTGGAGAAGGTTCCCTATATGCTGGTTCTGGGTGAGAAGGAAGCCGCAGAGGGCGCGATAACGGTGAGAAGCCGGGACAAGGGTGACCTGGGCGCTGCTGGACTGGATGGATTCATTGAAGATATTAAGAGGATGATTGAGACGAAAGAGAGATAGTATTAGAATGTCCCTGCCCGGAATATATAATACAATGGGCAGGGACGTTCTGTTATTTTAAGCGGGTTCTTATATTTTTGTTTCTCTGTTAAGGTTAAGCCTGTTTCAACGGTACTTCTACCTTTTTCTTTACAACAAAAGCAGCTGCAAGGGATACCACAGATATGATGAATGGGAGCCGGCCATTGCCCAGTGGTCCAAGGAATTTATCACGGATTGATGTGGATGGCATGGAGATTGATTAGAATCTGTACCATATCTCAGGCCCAATGAAAAGGGGCTGTCGCACCAGATGATTGAAAAATCATAGGTGCGGCAGCCCTTTTTGTGCTCATATGGATTTTATTGAGTCATTACTTAAAAATCACTAAAGGAAGAGGGAGTCGTCCGTTAAGGCATTTATTACTTAATTTTTTGTAAGCAAAATTGAGATTATTACAGAACCGCTTGACAGAAGTACGAAAACGAACTACAATAAAGTACGAAAGTGAACTTTTGAGAAAGGGTGTATTATGAATCCGAAAGATTTTTTTTATAACTTTGGCAGAGCAATTTATCATATTGATGCGGTATATGATGAGTTTGCAAAAAAGAGTGGTGTAGCGCCTACGCTTTTGTGGATATTATATGCGCTAAATGATGGAGAAAACCATACCCAGCGGGAGATCTGTGTTGATTGGGGCCTGCCTAAAAGTACAGTCAATACCGTAGTGAGTGAAATGAAACAAAACGGATATATTGAACTTGAACCGATTAAGGGAAAACGCAGGGAAATGACAATATTGCTGACTGAAAAGGGAAAGCAGTATGCAGATACCGTTTTGAAGGACATCTATGAAAAAGAAGCAGAGGTATTTTCAGCGTTTACCACGGATGATTTAGGTATTCCGGATCGGCTGGAAAACATTGTGAATCTATTAAAAAGATAAAGGAATTTCTTAAATGAGAATTATTGTTCTTGAAGGTTTGATTGTACTCGTAATGATGCTCTGTATGGTTGCCTGTGGAAACCAGGCAGATAGTACACCTGCAGAGGAACAGGGCAAAACATCGGTAGTTGCGCAAAAAGTTGATCCGCAGATTTCGGAGGATGATAAGAAAGAAACAGAAGATAATTCTAAAACAACTGCTGCGGATGAAACGGAAACAGTGAGTGATGCAGAAGGCGGCAAGGTGCTTGTGGCTTATTTTTCCGCAACCGGGACAACAAAAAAACTCGCGGAGTATGCGGCTGAGGTTACTGGGGCAGATCTGTATGAGATTGTTCCGGCAGAACCATATAGTGATGCGGATCTTGATTGGAATGACAAAAACAGCCGTACAAGCATTGAAATGAATCATGATTCGGTAAGACCGGCTATAAACGGCAGTGTGTCCGATATGGAATCGTATACAATTGTATTTATCGGGTATCCAATCTGGTGGGGCGATGCACCGCATATCATTGATACATTCATGGGAAGTTATGATTTTTCTGGGAAGACCATTGTTCCCTTCTGTACTTCCGGTAGTAGTGGGATTGGTTCCAGTGCAGAAGAACTGCATGATTATACCGATGAAAGTGTGACGTGGCTTGATGGCGAAAGATTAAAGAGTGGTTCTTCAAAAGAGGATATAGCGAGCTGGATCAGTGGGCTCTCACTGGGAATTGAGGTAAGGAATCCCATGAGTGGATGGGTATTGTAATGGTATGCCTTTTTGTCCTGCATCATGTAATGAATTATAAATGGTTCAAAGGTGTATTCAAAGGGGATTATTCTCCTGTCAGGTTTTGCATTAAAATGGCTGACGCTTCCGGGGAGTAAGCAGGCGGCACGAATTCTCCACGAACCGGCATGGTGATGATGAAGATATGCACACAGTTAGGTCAGTGATTTCTACATGAGCCCGTATGAGCTTACTCAGAAAGAATATGTGGAAATAAAGGGCAATAATTCGAGCAATTTTCACGGCAAAGACCTGCGGGTTGAGAATATTACATGGCTTGGTGCAGTGGCTTGAAGATAATAAAATAAAGTAAAAATAGGAAATGGAGGAGGAAACTGACATGGAGTATATAAAATTGGGAAACTCAGATTTGAATGTATCCCGCATCTGCATGGGATGTATGGGGTTTGGTGATCCGGGACGAGGACAGCACAGCTGGACTTTGGATGAAGAACATTCAAGGGAAATCATAAAACATGGACTTGAATTAGGTGTCAATTTTTATGATACGGCAATCGCCTATCAAAACGGTACAAGTGAGCAGTATCTTGGCAGGGCGGTAGGGGATTATGCAAAGCGAGAGGATGTTGTGATTGCGACAAAGTTCCTGCCCCGGACAAATGAGGAAATAGCAGCCGGAATAAGCGCCCAGCAGCATATCGAAAATATGTTAAATAAGAGCCTTGAAAATCTCGGCATGGAGTATGTTGATTTGTATATTTACCATATGTGGGATTATCAGACGTCGCTTTATGATATCATGGAAGGCTTAAACAGAATGGTGAAAGCCGGAAAGACGCGGTATATTGGCATTTCAAACTGCTTTGCATGGCAGCTTGCAAAAGCAAATGCTCTTGCGGAAAAAGAAGGGTTTGCAAAATTTGTATCCATACAGGGGCATTATAACCTGATTTTCAGGGAAGAAGAGCGCGAGATGTCAGCTCTGTGTTATGAAAATAATATTGCCATGACGCCTTATAGCGCCCTTGCCAGTGGACGTCTTTCCAGAAGGCCGGGAGAAACATCAAAACGTCTGGAGGAAGACAGCTATGCGAAAGGGAAATATGACAATGCGGCCACGCAGGATGAAATGATTCTAAGGCGGGTTGAGGAACTTGCAGATAAGCATGGTGTGACAATGACGGAGATTTCCCTTGCATGGCTTCTGACGAAAGTCACCTCTCCGGTTGTGGGGGCAACGAAGTTCCATCATGTGGATGGTGCGGTGAGTGCTGTTAATCTGAAACTGACAGAGGAAGAGACCTCTTATCTGGAAGAGTGCTATGTTCCCCACTGGCTGGTTGGAGTAATGGCACAGAACACGGTATCAGCTGCAAAAGAAAACCATGTTTGGTCCGTAGGCGATCAGAAAATAAAATAAACAGGAGGAAAAGCATTATGGCAGTAAAACAGACGGCAGGAAGAACCCAGCTTGGGGATTTTGCCCCGAAATTTGCAGAACTTAATGATGATGTATTATTTGGCGAGGTTTGGGCACGGGAAGATAAACTCTCCCTGCGAGACCGCTCCATTGTTACAGTTGTTTCTCTTATGGCACAGGGACTCACGGATGAATCAATCAAATATCATCTGATGAGTGCAAAGACGAACGGGATTGCAAAAGAAGAGATTGCAGAAATCGTAACTCATGCGGCGTTTTATTGTGGGTGGCCGAAAGCGTGGGCTGTATTTCGTATGGCAAAAGAAGTTTGGAATGAGGAAATTGTTGCAGAGGACGCGAAAACAGAACATGAAAAATCTTTGATTTTCCCTATTGGAAAGCCGAATGATGCATTTGCACAGTATTTTATAGGACAAAGCTTCCTTGCACCAGTTTCAACGGAACAGGTGGGCATTTTCAATGTGACCTTTGAACCGGGCTGCAGAAATAACTGGCATATTCATCATGCGGATAAAGGCGGCGGACAGATTCTGATTTGTGTGGCAGGACGAGGTTATTATCAGGAATGGGGAAAAGAACCTGTGCTTATGGTTCCCGGATGTGTGGTGAATATTCCTGCTGGGGTGAAGCATTGGCATGGTGCGGCACCGGATAGCTGGTTTTCTCATTTGGCAGTGGAGGTGCCAGGGGGGAATGGGAGCAATGAGTGGCTGGAAGCTGTAACAGATGAACAGTATAAGGATTGCAAATAAGGAGTGATAGTAAGCGCTTAATTTAGGAGTGGATTTCCATCTGTTCTCCGGTATGCGATAATGGTTACTGTAATGCAAGCATTTTACTCTTCAAACCAGCTTGCAAACTTTCATTATAAGGAGGTAGCCATTATGCGGGCAGCCGGAAAAACTGCCGAAGAACAATACCAGCTGATCCTGGAGTGCCGCAGGAGCGGCATGAGCGACTGCGACTGGTGCAGGGAGAAGGGAATCAAACTGGACACATGTGCCTGTTATAAACGTCTGGACGGCAGCATCCAGGGGCGTTTCCGATGGCCGCGCAGTCGGGAGGAAGTAAAGCCCATCACCTGGAAACAGTTCGACTGGCTCATGTCCGGTCTGGAGCTCGAGCAGCCCAAGGCACTGAAAAGGGCCATATAAAATACGGCTCTCCACCGAAAAGGCAAAAGGCAAGAAGCCTATCCTGTTTTTCCCGGAAAGCCTCTTTCCGCTGGTTTGTTACCATTACCATAGGTTTGATGCTGTCGGATGAGTTCTTTGTATTCGGACTGTGAGAATACTTCTTGCTCCGTTCACCAACCTCGATCCGCTGAATGAACAGCCGCAGCAGTTCCGGAGTCAATTCGAGCGTCCAACTCTTTCTGGAGCGAGTTCATCTCCCGCCGCAGCTCCACGCTGTTCTTCTGGTTGATGTACTGTGCGAACTGACGCTCCTGCGTCCTGGCGGAGTGTGTCACCCGACGGATATCATCCAGTATAATTCTGATTAGATCCATTTCTCGGATATGGTGCGGTGTGCAGCATCTTTACCACGTTTTCCATAAGTATAGCACTTGAATTTGTACTTCTATGGAAAACAAGGTCCAATGTTCGCTACTTGAAGATTACTCAAACCGCGCGATCAGATCGCTCCGGTGAACAAAGTCCTCCACCTCTTCTCGGAAAGTGTGGATGATCGTCTCTTTACTGGGTTTTGGGTAGCGGTGCGTGATTTCATAACAGGTCAGCGGCGGGGGCGGCGCAGTCAGGGTATAGCGGACGATATGTTCCTTATTTTTCAACGCCTGATAAACGCTTGCTGGAGCGATAGCCCAGCGGTCCGGTACATCCAGATAGAGGGGGATCTGTGCGCCGGTCCCTACGAAAACTAGGCTTTTCCCTGATGGCCAGTGTTGGTCGTGCCACATTTCATAGTCCGCGCTCCAACGCAGATACACCTCATCCTTGATGGACAACTCCCCCGGCGTGATCTGGTCATGGTACCGGCTGTTCCTGTGACAGATCACATACATCTGCTCCTGGTAGAGAATGCGGGCCAGGATGTCCGGATACCGGCGCTGGCTGTAGACATAGCCGATGTCAATAACTCGGTGGCCGCTGGGACACTGGATTTTATCAGCTTCAGCTACTACCGTTCCAATGTTATTTCCACAGAAACCAAAATAAACGTGATCGGCGGCGACCTCAACCCTTATCTGAAAGCCACCCCATGGGGCTGGCCCATTGATGCGCTGGGGCTGCGTTATGTTCTCAACGAGTTCTATGACCGGTATCAGAAGCCGCTGTTCATCGTGGAGAATGGACTGGGTGCCGTGGATGAGATTGAAACGGACGGTTCCATTCAGGATGGCTACCGCATCCAGTATCTCCGCGCTCATCTGCGGGCAATGATGCAGGCGATGAATGAAGACGGTGTGGAGCTGTTAGGCTATACTATGTGGGCTCCCATTGACTTGGTGTCCCTCAGTACCGGTGAGATGAAAAAACGCTACGGTTTTATTTATGTAGACATGGATGACAAGGGAAATGGTACTTTGACACGCAGAAAAAAGGCATCCTACGACTGGATGAAAGTGCCAGCCAAGGCGAAAACTTGTGGAGGGAGAATCAATAAGGGTTCCTATCCCGGCTATATCAAACGCTATTGACGGGAGAAGGGGAGCCAGACCAAGATAAACGAGGGCGATCTGGACTTGATCCGGCAGCATACCAACGACTACATCGCATTTAGCTACTACCGCAGTGCGGTGTGCAAGTCTGACGGAACAATGTTTTGTTTAGCCATAGCGGAAACGATAGTTCCCATTCTCGTGTTGCAGGAACGGTCAATCTCAGCCAAATGCTCGAACAGCGTACCCTCTACCACAAGGTTTGTATAAAGCACCAGATTGGGGATTAGATAATCGCACTCTTGACGATATGTACCGCCCATTTGTTCAAATAATGATTTCATTGCTGGCTCCTTTCATTGTGATAAATTTGTTTGCAGTTTGAGGGCTGTGCCTTTTTCTCCTTTCCTCATAACTGCCTTTTCAATTCGTCACAAATGAGCCGCCTCCTTTATAGATTACATCATGGGGTCTTTTCATAAAATCAAATCTCCTTTCCAAGTGCGATTTCCGTACTTTGCGACCGGGCATCTATGGATAAGTTTATTAACACAGATAATGCCAAGCCGCCATAAAATATAGAAATGTCAAAATGGCAGGGCGTGTTGCCCTGCCAGAAAGTCAAAACTTGTTCCTTCACGTATAGGAGATTTTTAAGGGGTAAAGAGGAAGTGTTTTTGTAAAAATTATTCAGAATATCCCATAAATCGAGTGGCCAGTTCCTGTACCGCTAAAATCGGCGCCTGCTCATAGCTTTTGGAAGGATAATCACGCTCAAATCGTTCTGTTTCTGCCATCAACATTGGAATGAGAGAGACATCTCCCCGGAAACCCATCACTAAACACAGCATGGATTTCAGGTACTCACTTTTAAAAACGTCATAGCTTTGTACTATCCAGTCACAGCAGTTATTTTGGGAATGCAGGAAAAAGTAAAGTGCATTTTCGATAAATATGTCCTGTCTGTTGGTCATTGCCCTGCGTTGGATAAATGGGAGGATTTCATTCTCATACTGAAGAATTTTTTTGCGGAGAAGAGTCCGATTCGTCCCAGACAATGGTTTTCTCATAAGACGGATGAGTTCGTCGGTATTATCCGCATTGTTGATTTCCTGTTCTTTTTCCGTATCATCGTCAGATGGCACAAAATGTTCAGATATATACTGGTTTGCGATTTCTTCTGTTTCTGGCATTAAGTAAAGGCTGTATTCAAATCTTGCAGCTGAAAAATCCTTATATGGATGTGAATGTAAAAAGTGCCTGATTTCTTTATTTGTCATCATCTTTCCTTTCTGGGCGGGTATCTTCAATCAAGTTATCTTTTAGCTTCTGAACCGCCTTGCTGCTCGCCAATACCGGCCCCGTTTTTTACGGTTTCTGCTGTAAATCTGTTTGATGTTAAGGCGTTCTCCCTCATATAGGTATTTTGTTTTGCCCTTTTTTATCATGGCAATGGTATCCTTACGCTGCGGCCAGAAAAAAGCAGGCATAACAGATACCGGAAGATGGTCATAACCGGAATTCCTTTTTCCTTGCCGGCATTACATTTGAAGAGAAGCTTCCCTATTTGGAACTCGCTGATAAATATTGCGGCAAAATCAAAAACCTCGTTTTCCTTATTCTGATTATGTGGTATACTTGACATGGCATGAATCTCCGCTGTGTGATTGTTTTTGGCAATTCAATTATACCATGCAAGTCGGGTTTGTGCCTTTTTTAAGTGCTAATGTATTGAATTTTCAAGGTTCATCACACCAAATGGTGTGGGAAGTTTGAGTCAATTACTTATAAATCATATCACCTAATCTTCATCCCTTCAATGGTTTTCTAAATAATTCCGTTACTGAATGCTTAGAGGTTCTCCCCTCTGCTCTTTTTCCAGAAGCATGGGGGGCAGTTTTTTGTGTATCTTTTTCTCACTGCATGAAGTTTTCATGTTCTGCTATGCCCTCATATGAATCCGGCAAATCAAGACTGCCATCAAAGTCAAAATCGTTATCTTCCATATATCAAAACCTTCTCTGCAAAAGAACATTAAAGAATCTCATAAAATTTTCAAAACACTTCCGATTTCCATGCCATATTTCTCCTTTAGATAAAAAAGTAATCTTTTTTTATAATTAGATTACTAAAAAATATGGAAGCCGTCGTCCATACGCCCATGCGTGTCTTTATGGCAGCAGGGGAGTCGGGGACAGGAAAGACGACCAATGCGAAAATGGTGGCACAGCTTCTGGGAATGCCCTACTATTTCTTTACCTGCGGTGAGGGAACAAACGAGACTGATCTGGTGTCTGCCATGATCCCCAATATCGGCAGTAAGAAAGCGGAGCCCGTTATGGACCTGCTTATATGGATATGCAGATGGACCCGGCATCCAGAACGGCTTTCAGAACGGTCAGGGCGAGAAGGATTATGTCATCAGCAACAGTTTATAACCTGTGATCTGACCTCCATGCGGATCGAAACCCTGACCTTTGAGGAGTTTATGGATGCGCTGGGGCAGTCGGAGGTGTATGAGCGTTTGAGTCTGTACGGAGATTCTGGCCCGGAGGATTATGCAAAAGTGCAGGAGGCGTATGAGGTCTACTGGTGGATCGGAGGGTATCCTGCTGTTGTGACGGAGTATCTGGAAACAGGAACGTTCCAGAAATGCCGGGAGAAGTTAGAGGATGTGATCTGGCTGTTCTGTTCGGAGTTCATCCGCTATGACAATCTGTTCTGCAGCGTGTCCCGTCTGCTCCTGCGGGAGAAGAAAGGGCTGGAGGAGAACAGCGTAAGCGAAAGCGGGCGCTGACAAAGCGGCGCTCAATGGGCTTATGCAGGAAAACTTTGTCTTTCTGGAATTGAAGCGCCAGGTAGAACGGCTAAATGAGATGGATCTGAAAACGCCGGCGTTTGCTGCCTACAAGGGAGGCGAGATTGATTTTTATGTAAAAGCCTGGTCGGAAACGAACTGCGGTATGCCGTGGAGGTGAAGAGTGGGAAGAACCAGGCAACAACTGGAAAGCCTGGAGGATGTGTATATCGGGAGTCAGATGTGCCAGAGGTATCCCGGAAGTGCGCTGAACTATCCGGACTGTTACCAATTTACAGCATTTTTTATAAATTTGGTGAAAGGGCTGTTGACACTTTTGTAAAATACATATATAATGTTACATAGCGAACAGGTAAACAACGGTCAAGCAGAAAAGCGAGTTAGTAGCCTGCCATAGTATAGGAAAAGCAGATCTGTATGCACCGAACCAAACCAGGAGGTATGAAGATGAAGATTACAAAAGTAGAAGTTTTCCGTCTTCCGACGGCAAACAGCAAACAGAACAGCCCCATTGGCTGTCGGATCCATACGGATGCGGGAATCTGCGGGGATGGCGAAGCCGGTATGGCCTATGGAGTAGGCGGTACGGCTGCTTTCGGAATGGTGTGCGATCTGGCTGAACTGATCATTGGGATGGATCCGCTGCGCACAGAGTACATATGGGAGTATATGTACAAGAAAACTTTCTGGGGTCAGAACGGTGGCCCGGTGGTATTTTCCGGAATCGCCGCTATCGATGTGGCGTTGTGGGATATTAAAGGAAAATATTTCAAGGTTCCCTGCTATCAGCTTTTGGGAGGCAAAGTAAGGGATAAGCTCCGTACCTATGCAAGCCAGCTTCAGTTTGGATGGGGACAGGTTGGCGTTTCTGAACATCTGTGGGCAGTCACTCCGGAGGACTATGCTCACAATGTAAAACTGGCTGTTGATGAGGGCTTCGATGCTATCAAAATTGACTTTTTTGACCGGGATGAAGAGGGGAAACCTCTGGATTTCTTAAGCACAACGGGTATTCTGACTCGAAAGCAGCTGAAATTGGTCGAGAGTCGTATGAAAGCAGCGCGGGAAGCTGCTGGTGATGATGTAGATATTATCATGGAAAACCATTCCTATCCGGATGCGCTGGGAGCCGTACAGCTGGCAAAGCTGGCGGAAAAGTATAACATTATGGCATTTGAGGAGCCCAATACGCCTACGGCGCAAACGGTCGAATACATCGCAAAATATACATCCGTTCCGATTGCAAACGGCGAAAGGCTGTTTTCGCGGTGGCAGTATGTAGACTATTTTAAAAAGAATCTGCTTCAGCTGGCACAGCCGGACATCGGAAACTGCGGCGGTATCTCCGAGGTAAAGAAGATCTCCGATATCGCGCATGCCTTTGACGCCGGAGTTCAGGTTCATGTGGCGGGAAGCCCACTGGCAACGAATGCGGCTCTCCATGTGGAGTGTACCATTCCGAATTTCATCATCCATGAGCACCATACCTGCAATCGTATGGATACCTGCCTCGGCCTGACAAAGTACAACCTTCAGCCTGAGAATGGATATTTCAGTGTACCGGAGCTTCCGGGTATTGGAAATGAATTCCTTCAGGAAGCGATTGACAAGGCAACTCTCTATAAAGTGGTCTAATAGCCGATCACAAGGAAGGACGGGGGAAAGTGACAAAGAGTGGAGGGGCACAACATTTTTCATAACTTGTTTGTGCCTTGAGCGAAGCGAAAGGAATGATAAAAACTATGAAGATTACAAGTGTAGAATGCTATCTCGGGAATTTTATTACCGTAAAGGTCAATACGGACAAGGGCATTTACGGATGGGGCGAAGCAGGCCTGGCTTATGGTAACTGCTGGGAGGCTGCCTTTGGGCAGTGCCAGGATTTTGCAAAGCTCGTGATTGGCATGGATCCTTTTAATACGGAGGAAATCTGGGAGCACCTCCATCGCCACACCTTCTGGGGAATGGGCGGCGGTGTTGTCGTTACATCTGCCATGGCGGCCATTGATACGGCGTGCTGGGATATCAAGGGCAAGGCATTGGGCGTTCCCGTGTACAAGCTGTTGGGCGGTAAAACAAATAAGAAGCTCCGCGCATATGCCAGCCAGCTTCAGTTTGGCTGGAGAACCATTATCGAAAAGAATGACAGCCTGACTGTCCTGTATGATCCGAAGGATTACTATGATGTAGTCAAGGATGCCATGTCAGAAGGTTACGATGCCGTTAAGATTGATCCTGTATTCGCCCCGACGGAAAAAGCGGATCTGGTAAGCCTGTTTGGCACACAGGGAACCCATCATCGCGGCTGCCTGCGTCAGCATGATTTACAGCGTTCAGTGGAGCGTATCGCCGCGGCAAGGGAAGCCGGAGGCCCGGATTTGGATATCATCGTGGAGATTCATTCCCTCCTGGATGCAAATACGGCAGCAGATCTCGGTGAAGCATTAAAACCGTACCGCATTATGTACTACGAAGAGCCGACTATGCCGTGTAACCCGTCCGTATTTAAGCACATCAAAGAGCGCAGCGGGCTTCCGCTTGCTACTGGTGAGCGAAGTTATACCCGCTGGGGCTTCCGCCAGTTCTTTGAGGAACGTACACTTGATGTGATTCAGCCGGATTTATGCAATACAGGCGGAATTACTGAAACGAAAAAAATCTGTGATATGGCGCAGGTCTATGACATGGGCGTGCAGATCCATGTATGCGGAGGCCCGATCGCAACGGCTGCCGCATTGCAGGTGGAAGCGGCAATTCCCAATTTTACAATCCATGAAGAGCACAATGCGAACCTGTGTACGAAATTTACCAAAGGCGGCAAATATTTCTACGAGCCGAAGAACGGATATTATGACGTGCCGGAGCTTCCGGGAATAGGGCAGGAAATGTCTGAGGAAGAGCTTGCAAAGAGCCGTAAAGTCGTTATCGAAGGCAACACTTCAAAATTATTCGTGAAAGCAGAATAACTTCTGCCGGTTTTAATGCGGCTTGTATCCAAAATATTGGCTGAAAAACCGAAACGCGAACCAGTAAGGCCCAGGGCGTTAAAAAATAACGTCCCGGGCCTTTTTGGGGTTCATGACAAAAGAAAGCTCGCAAAGCGTGCGGTCTATTGTTCTTTGAGAATAGAATACTTGCATTATGAAGGAATAAAGAGTAGAATAAAAGAACCGCAGAGTTATCGACGGATGAAAGTAAGCAAATCAGAACTAGGAAGGTAAACTGAAGTGGGTTACGTAAAAATCAGGAAGAATAAAATCAGCCGGCTTTCTGTAGTGGATCAGGTCTGCGAGGCAATCAAGGCAGATTTAGCGGCGAAGGTCTGGCAAGTGGGAGACCGCCTGCCTTCGGAAAGTGAATTGGCAGATATGTTTGGCGTCAACCGTTTAAGTGTGCGGATGGCACTCCAGAAATTGAGTACGCTTGGATTTATTGAAACCAGAGTAGGGGAGGGTTCTTTTGTTACGGAATTCTCAATGCAGCCGTTTTTATTGGAAGTTGCCGGGGTTTATAAGGATGAAAAGCGCCGAAAAGATGTGGAGCAGCTCCGAAACCTTCTGGAGGGCGAATGTATGAGTATTGCAATCCTTGAGGCAACGGAGGAAGAGAAGAATCGGTTAAAGGAAAAGCTGGAACAGTATTTTGAAAAAGAAGCCGTGTATAACCAGAATATCAAAGATGATGAAGCACTGGACGAACTGGTAAACGCAGATTTCGCTTTCCATTATGAAATTATAAACATAAGCCATAATCACATATATATGGATGTGTATGCCATGGTGCAGCAGCTGATCCGCGAGCATATTAAATATTTGATCAGTACCCGTGCCCGGCGGAGGGAGGAAGCGGGACTTATGGCTTTGGACCATAAGGATGACAAGCATCTGCAAATGTATGAGAGTATTGTGAACGGAGATATAGAGGAAGCGAGACGTTCCAGGGAACTGATCCTTGGTATCCGTCCTATTCACGGGATGGATTACTTTGATCAGGCTGATGAAAGTTAGCGGTTCGTTACAGTGAATGCTATAGGCCCCACTTTCATGCCGTGGAGGTGCCGCAACGCAGCACGAGGGTTTGAAAGGCGGTTAATGAGGGGACTGTCATGGATGGTCAGTTTTCAGGCATATTTTTTATTTACCGTATCAGGCTGCCATCCGTCCTCACAGTCACAACCTGCCATGGTATGAACTTCCCACTGGCCTGGAGGGCGCGTTTCGCGGCATTTTCAATACCGCCGCAGCATGGAACCTCCATGCGGACAATGGTGACATCCTTAATATCATTGAGGCGGATGATTTCCGTCAGCTTTTCAGAGTAATCCACCATATCCAGCTTTGGGCATCCTATCAGCGTGATGCGTCCGGCTATGAAGTCATTGTGAAAATTGCCATAGGCAAAGGCAGTACAGTCAGCAGCTATCAAAAGACGGGCATCCTTAAAGTAGGGAGCCTGGACAGGAGCCAGCTTTATCTGTACAGGCCACTGGGTCAGCCGGCTTTCCATGGAAAAGGATTTTTCCAGGGAGAGGGTTTCTGTGGAAATGGGGATTTCTCTTGCTTCCCTGGCAATACTTCGTGACTGGCTTCCCGGACATCCGCTGTGATGAGGTGCTGTGGAAGAGGAAACTGTGGAAGAGATGCCGGCGGAAGGGCAGCCGGCTGCGTCGCATGCATTCTGGCGCTGGGCCATGCGGGCTTTTACGGCTGCCTCATCATAGGCAGCGGCCTCCCTTTCCTCAAAGGTAATGGCCCCGGTAGGGCAGGTGGGCAGACAGTCCCCAAGGCCGTCACAGTAATCATCCTTTAAAAGTCTGGCTTTTCCATCCACCATTCCGATGGCTCCTTCGTGACAGGCAGCAGCACATGCGCCGCATCCGTTGCACAGGTCTTCATTTATCTTAATAATTCTCCTAATCATTCCTTTATCCTCCTTGTTGGAAAACAGTCAATGTTGTTATGCTAGAAGTATACTATGGGAAGCGCGGAATGTATGTTGTTATGACAACATCTCATCCGCTGATTTTTACCATATTTTTTAAAGCAGGCAAGACAGCGGGAAAATAATGGCAATGGCAGGAAGAATATTTAGGACCTTGGTCCGCTTGATGCCTGCAATTTTTAAACCCACTGCCAGGGTGATGATTCCCCCGCAGGACTTAAAATTAGCAAGCATGGTGTCGGTGACCAGGGGAAGTATGTAAGAAGCCCCTCCAAACAACAGGATACCCACGACAAACTGCGGCACGGCAATAAAGCCCACCAGATATCCTGCCGTGGTCCCGAAGATAATGGCTGTAAAAAAGTCCATGACAGCCTTGGCATAGAGAATGGAATGGTCGCCGGTCATGGCTGAGTTCATGGCGCCAAATACCCCGGTGCCGCTGAAGCAGAACAGGATAATCATACTGATTAACACATCCATCTGTTCGTCATCCAGTGTCAGGGGAAGCCGTTCTTCCAGTCTGCGAATTCCTTTTAGCAGGTTATCCTCCAGGTTTAGTAGTTCTCCTATGACAGTTCCCACAATAAGGGCCAGCACCACGGCCGACAGACTTTTTAACATGATAATAAGGCTGATTCCCATGGTAATGGCTGACAGGCCAAAGATATTGGGGAGAGCATCCTTTAATTTCTGAGGAAAATGGTTTTTTAAAAATGCCCCCAGGATACCTCCCAGGAATACGGCAATGCAGTTGGTTATGATTCCATATGGCATATGACAGTTGTCTCCTTTGCTGATAGTTGTTTTAATCGTTACTTTGTGCGTTCCCCTGTATCAATGTATCGTTCCATTCTTTGATATAATTCCTGGAACAGTTCCATAAACCCCTGTACCCTTTCAGGCGGGATATCCCGGAATGTATTTTCCTCCAGTCTGGCAAATGCCTCTGTTACCTTTTGCCCCATCTCTTTCCCGCTGTCAGTCAGAAAAACATAAAAAGAACGCCGGTTGCCATCTGCCCTTCTCCGCTCAATAAAGGATTTTGCCTCCATTCCGTTGAGTACGGATGTGAGTGTGGCGGCCTCTATGTGACAGGCGTTTGCAATTTCCTTTTGGTTTGCGCCATCATGTCCCATGAGATAGTCCAGGACCTTGGGCTGGCCGGATGTCAGGCTGGTATGGTTTAGCTGGGCCATAAGCTGCTTTAAATATATGGCATGGCCTGACATTAATAGATAATGAAAAGTCATGAATAAACTGACCACCTTTCATAATAATTAGAATTCTAACTATTATAATTCGAACTATAAGCAGTGTCAACCAGATTTTGCATGCAGGCAATCCTTACATCAATTGAGGCGTTAACTGAGGTTGACCTCAAAGCCCTCCCGCAGGGCACATAAGTAATACAGAAAGGCGGATTTTAGTATGAATATGCGTTTGGTAAGGTTTACAAAGGGACTACTGGACATAATGTTTTATGTGGGGATGGCTATAACGGTGGTTATTCCGGTTCTTTTCCATTATGTAGGCATGTATATAGAGATGTTCAGGACCTATTACGTGGTGCAGTGTGTGCTTTACATGGCGTCCGGGGCGCTGGCTCTTTTGCTTGTGCGGGAGCTGCGGCGGATGTTTGCCACTGTGCTGGCAGACGATGCATTTGTCATGGAAAATGCGGCATCCCTAAAACGCATGGGAAAATGCAGCTTCCTTATAGCCTTTCTGTCCGTGCTGCGCCTTTTTGTGGCATATACCCCGGCTACGGCAGTGGTTATCATAGTATTTTTAATCGCAGGCCTTTTCTGCTTTGTGCTTTGTCTGGTATTCGAACTCAATCCGTTATAAGCAGGAAAATGACCTTACCATATAGACAGGGAGAGATGACATGGGAATTGTAATCAATCTGGATGTGATGATGGCCAGGAGAAAAAGGGCCTGAAGGAATTGTCCGCAGAAGTGGACATTACCATGGCAAACCTGTCTATCCTGAAAAATAATAAGGCAAAGGCAATCCGGTTTTCTACCCTGGAGGCTATCTGCAAGGCTTTGGACTGCCAGCCAGGGGATATATTGAGTTATGAACCGGAGGAAGGAGAGGATGAAAATGGACGATAAGATGTATTTGACCGTAACAGCCCAGGGGGAAGTAAGCGGCAGAGGGGAACAGGCAGAGGATAAATTGGGCAAACGTCTGCACAGGATTGGAAGGGATTTTGGATTTTTCGGCGTACTCAGCATCTTTTATGGCGTAAGCGCCAGCTTCTGCCTGTTTCGAAATCCTCTGGGGATTACAGTCCCTTTGTTTGTGGCGGTGACCTATGGGGCGGCATTTCTGATATTCAGGAAAATGGGGGTGGCCATTAAAAGGGATTCTTATCTGCTGGCAGCAGTATCCCTGCTGATTGGGCTCTCCACCTGTTTTACGGGAAATATGGCAGTTGGGTATTATATGAACCGGCTGGCCCTGATTTTGCTGTTCTGCATTTTCATCCTTCACCAGTGTCATTAGGATAATAAGTGGAATATAGGAAAATACATGGCCTCCATTGTTCTGTATCTGGCTCAGGCCGTGGGGATGGTTTTCTATCCCTTCAGCCATTTAGGGGAATATATACTGTCCCTGAAGGATAAACGGAGCCGGAATGTGTTCCGGCTGCTGGCCGGCGCCTGTGCGGCAATACCGGCAGTCATATTCCTGTGTGTGCTTTTGTCAGGGGCTCTGGTCACTGGCCATGTACTGCCTGGTTTGCAGCGCCTATGGGGGAAGCATCAGTGACGGGATGGTCAATGTACGCAGGCATTCGCCGCCGGTATTTCTATACTGTCATATATACTTCCCGGATAACCGCTTCCAATGCCTGAGCCGCCTTGGAATGGTACTCACTGGCGGGCGAGGCCAGCCCGAGATCCAAATAGATACCTTTCTCCCCAATACTTAAAAACACAGCGTCCCTGCTTGGCTCCGTGTAGGAATAGTAGGTAAAGGCCAGGCCCAATCCCTCCTGAGCCATAGAGACCGCAGGTCTGCCGTAATGTTGCCGTGGAGGACCTCATATTGTAACTTTTCCTTGTGGAATAGATCCCTGCTGATGGTGCCCAGCATGGTTGTATGGTCACTGAGGATGAACTTAAATTTAGCGGCGTCTTTCAGGTCGATCCACCAGCTGGGCGTGTGCTCTCTTCGATGAGCAATTTCCATCACCGAATGGTTTCGATTGGTGACAATGAAGATCTCATCCTTTTTCAAAAATGTAATCTCCCGCTTGAGCTTCGCGGACGGCATTGCCACGACAGCCAAATCTAACTGACCATCCAGTAACAGATCCTCCAGCTTCATGATGTTCTCTTCGACCACGTCTACTTGAACGTCGGGGTATTTCTCATAAAATCGTTTGAGGATGATAGGCAGTATCCGCCGGCCCCGGAAGGAGCTGATACCCAGTGTCACCCTGCCGCCCTTCAGGTTTTCACAGTCCCACAATTCGTTTTTGGCACGCTGGTAATCCGTCATGAGTTTTTTCAGATGACCGATGAAGACAGCGCCATTGCGTGTCGGACGAATTCCCTTTGAAGTTCGGACAAAGAGCTTCACCCCCAACTCACTTTCGTATTGATGCAGAAACTGACTCAAACTGGATTGTGCCATGAACAGCTGATCGGCTGCCTTAGAGACGCTGCCATTCTCCGCCAATGTGATCAAATATGAAAATTCCTTCAGATCCATCTCTGTCCCCTCCTCAGTCAATTGGATGCTATTGCTTTTTTCGATAGAACCTATTACATATTTTGGGTTGCGGAGCCTTCAAAAAGATTATAGAATTGATTCAAAGATTTGGCAAGCAGCGTATCCGAAAAACTTTCCCCCAAAGGTTTTTCATCCAAATGAACAAATCCGTTTCCCATAGAGTTCCCGCATTCCCTAAAGCGAAAGGAGTATGGAAATGGCAAAGATATCTCTCAAAGGTGTCATTGATCTCCACGTCCACTCCAATCGTGATCTGCGCCATCGTGCCTATGACGACTTTGCGCTCATGGAGGCCGGCATTCGTGTCGGCGCATGAACTGGTCCACCACAGGGGAAACAATTTTACCATGTTTGGCGGAATTACGTTGAACCGTCAAATTGGGGGAATCAATCCGTCAGCGGTAGAGAGCAGTCTCAAACTCGGCGGCAAAATCGTCTGGCTGCCCACGACATCCGCCCGGAATCACATGGTCAAAATGGTCCATACTCCGGACGGCTGCGTCGAGGTGGTCAGGGACGGTAAAATTGTCCCAGAGCTGAAGGATGTGTTCCGCCTTGTCAGGGACTTTGATGTGATTCTGGCTACCGGACATATTTCCCCGGAAGAGTGCTTTACCGTCGTTGAGGCCGCCCGTGCCGAAAGCGTCAAGAAAATCGTAGTCACCCATCCCGAGTGGTGGAGCGTTGGCATGAGTTTAGCAGACCAACTTCGTCTGGTCAAAAATTATGACGTCTATCTGGAACGCTGCTTTGCCCAGAACATGGGCAACGGAACCTACAAAAGCAACTTATCCGGCAATCTGGAGGCGATCCAGGTGTGCGGCTATCGGAACGTCATTATCAGCACCGACGGCGGACAGGTGGAAAATCCCAATTGGGAGATTGCTCTGGAGCAATACATACAATATCTGTCCGACCACGGCATCCCAGAGGATCAACTGTATTACATGACCCATAGCATCCAGGCAGCTCTGTTGGGCCTGGAGACATTTCCCCCGCAGTCACCCCTTGAGTCATTCTCAACATCATAATTTAGAAAAGGAGAAGACATTATGGTAGCTCTTGTTGGTTTTATCATGATTATCGCAATCGTTGTACTGCTGCTCAAAGGCAAGATGTCGCCTATCGTTGTTCTGACGATTATTCCTACCATTGCCGCGCTGATTCTGGGCTTCGGTCCCATTGAGGTGGCCCGATTTATTAAAGACGGTATCGGCACCACTACCAGCAACGGCATCCTGTTTATTTTCTCGGTTATTTACTTCGGCGTTATGTCTGACACCGGTATGTTTGACGTCATCGTCAACGGCCTAGTCAAGGTCGCCGGCAAAAGCGTCATCGCCGTGACCGTCGCCACTGCCATCATCGCCACCATCGCCCACATGGACGGCACTACCGCCACCACCGTCCTCATCACGATCCCCGCCATGTACCCCGTATACAAGCGGATGAACATTGACACAAGGATTCTGGTGTGTCTCACCGGCGCCTGCATGGGCGTGATGAATCTGCTGCCCTGGGGCGGACCCGTGGCCCGCGCCGCCACTGTGCTGCAAATGGATGCCAACGAGCTGTGGCGTGTCCTGATCCCCATCCAGATTCTGGGTTTCTTTGCCAATATCGTTGTCGCGGTCCTGTTGGGCATGCTGGCCATCAAGCAGGGTGCCGGCGCCGGCAAGGGTGTGGTGGTTGAAGTGGACGAGAAGGCCAAGGCGGAGGAAGACGCCCTGCGCCGCCCCAAGCTGCTGATCATCAACATCGCCCTCACTGTGGCCCTGATCGCGATTCTGTCTCTGGATCTGGTCACCAGCTATGTGGCTTTCCTGATTTTCCTGTGTATCGCTCTGGCCATCAACTACCCCGACCTGAAGCTGCAGGATAAGCTGGTCAAGAAACACGCGCCCTCCGCCCTCATCATCTCCGCCACGCTGTTCTCTGCCGGCGCCATGGTCGGCATCTTCGACGGCACCGGTATGCTCACCGAAATGGCCAACACCATCATCGCCATTGTTCCCGGCTTCATGGGCGGCTTCCTGCACATCATCTTCGGTATTCTGGCTCTGCCTCTGGGTCTGTGTATCGGCACCGATGCCTACTTCTACGGCATCATGCCGCTGGTCATCGAGGTTGGCTCCACCTATGGTATCCCCGCCATGGCCACCGTCTCCGCCATGATCATCGGCAAGAATCTGGCCTTGCTGGTCAGTCCCCTGACCCCCGCTACCTATCTGGCCATCGGCCTGACCAACACCGAGTTGAAGGATCACATGAAGTATTCCATCCCCTGGTACTGGATTGTCAGCATTGTGATGCTGATCTTCGCGGTTGGATTGTCACTGGTATAAATATGTACTGTTCTTCCATATTTGGCAGGAGAACAGGGATGTTCGCAAAAACAGCCTTGTCTGCGGTTTGATTTTGGACATCGGTATTTTGCCCGGTGTTTCGCTGCTTCATATCCATCCTTGTGCATACGTAAGCCCATTTTGCAGATGACGCCATCATCATCAATGGTGAAATCATAAGTGAAATGCCCTGTATGTCCCGGGTTCAGATCAATAAAAGGAGTGATCTTTTTCCGCCTGCAGTATTCGTAGACAGGATAGGCATCATGGGCAGAATCCAGAAGGAGTTTTTCAATGTGAAACTCTGGAAGATAGGCTTTCATGGTGAAAAAAGAGTGCAGGAAAGAAAGCATATCATGCATGGAAGCCCGTTCCGGAAGCGGAAAAACAGGCAGGTCACTATGGGAATCAGAAGCCACATACATGTAGAGGTGGTAACCAAAAAAATAACATTCCCGGTGGGAATCCCAACCCCAGTTGCAGTCCGGCTGTGAATAATGGCGTTTGCAGCCACAGGTACGGCATCCGTCCTCCAGACATTTACAGAGCCTGGGGAACCTATGGGACTTAGGACCTTTAATTTCTCAGTGCTGAAAGCCAGAAATAAACTCTGAGAATCCCTCTATGAATCCGATGGTTTTTCATGTATACTATGAATAGAAAAACGCGGATGATATGGAGTTGACTATATGAAAATAGCAGTGATGGGATACAGCGGTGCGGGGAAATACACACTGGCTAAGAAACTGGGCAGGCTCTACGACTGCCCGATTCTGCATTTGGACAGGATACAATTTGAACCCGGATGGAAAGAGAGGGACCGGGAAGAGGCAAAGCGTATGGCAGAGTCATTCCTGGATGAGAATCAGGACACGGGCTGGATTATTGACGGAAACTACGCAAAATTCTGCCAGGAACGGCGTCTGGAGGAAGCGGATCTCATCGTTTTCATGGATTATACCAGAAGAATCTGCCTGTGGCAGGCGGTAAAACGGTATCTGGAGTACAGGGATAAAACCAGGGAGAGCATGGCAGAAGGCTGCCGGGAGAAGATTGACTGGGACTTTGTGAAATGGATTCTCCGTGACGGTCGGGATGAAGCCCACAGCCATCAGTCCATTAAAGCCAGATATCCGCATAAGACGCTGGTGGTCCGCAACCGGAAACAGTTAAAGGGCAGTATGACAAGACTGATATTACGGAGCCGTGAGAGGACATTGGGATGAAACAGGAAGAACTTCTGATTAACCGCCTGGCTGCTTATGCGGGATCGGACATGTATCCCTTCCATATGCCTGGGCATAAGCGCATGCCGGGCCCTATGGACAGCTTTGCAAATCCCTTTACAGTGGATATAACGGAGATTGACGGGTTTGATAACCTTCACCACCCGGAGGGAATCCTAAGGGATTCCATGAGATGGGCGGCGGATGTCTACGGGGCGGACCAGACCTACTATCTGATTAATGGAAGTACCAGCGGGATTCTGGCAGCTGTATGCGGTACTGTCCCCAGAGGCGGGAGAATCCTGGTGAGCAGGAACTGCCATAAATCCGTGTACCATGGAATCTATCTGAATCAGCTTAAAACCTCCTATGTTTATCCACAGGAGATAGCGGGATTGGGGATACAGGGAGGAATCACGGCGGAGGATGTGGACAGGATGCTTAAGCGGTACATGGACACACAGGCCGTACTTATCGTATGCCCGACCTATGACGGAATCGTATCCGATATAGAGGCCATTTCCCAAATCGTTCACAGGGCCGGGCTTCCGCTGATTGTGGATGAGGCTCACGGCGCCCATTTCCGGTATGACGCCATGTTTCCGGTGTCCGCCCTGGACCTGGGAGCAGATGTGGTGATTCAGAGTGTGCATAAGACTCTTCCCAGCCTGACTCAGACAGCCCTGCTTCATATTAAGTGCAACCGGCCGGACGGCGGATGCTATGCAGACCGGGAGCGGATTGACCGGTATATCCATATGGTACAGAGCAGCAGTCCTTCCTATGTACTCATGGCCAGCATAGAGAACAGCATATACCAGATGGAACACATGGATATGGCGCCCTATGGGAAACGTCTTCGTGGGCTGCGGCAGAGGCTGGGGCGGATGAATCATCTGCGTCTGGCTGACACAGGGCTAATAGGACAGGCCGGAATCAGGGACCTGGATATCTCCAAAATCGTGGTGTCAACCAGGGGAACGTACCTGCCTTCTGTGGGAAATGGATTGACCGGATTTACAGGTGCCCAGCTGGATGATATTCTGCGCAGGGAGTATCATCTGGAGATGGAGATGTGCGGTGCGGATTATGTGACAGCCATTACCACGGCTATGGACAGCGAGGAGGGCCTGGAACGCCTGGGGGACGCACTGGTCCGGATTGACGCACGTTTGACGGATGACGGTTCAAATGCCCGCAGGGAAAACGGCAGTGGGCCGGTTATGGCTCCGGATTGTAAAACAGGTCAGGAGAGTATGCAAAAATGCAGTGTATACAGTATGCGGTGCGACACGGCCATGTCTGTGGGAGAGGCTATGGATGGGAAGATAAAGTCCATAAACCTGGAGGACAGTCCAGGATGCATTTCAGGGGAGTTTGTCTATATCTATCCGCCTGGCATCCCCATTGTGGCTCCCGGTGAATGGATCAGCAGACCCATCCTGGAAGTGATCCTGGAATACAGGAATAAGGGGCTTCCGGTACAGGGGCCCATGGACCAGTCTCTTAGGACCATCCGAATCGTACAGAAGGACTGACAGAATATAAAGACTGAATGAGATAAGAAAGTGCAGAGTGAATCATGGGAAAAATATTTTATGTCATGGGCAAGAGTGCCTCTGGAAAAGATACCATATATAAGAGACTCCACAGCAGGATGCCGGAACTTAAGACTGTTACCATGTATACCACCAGACCTATACGGGACGGGGAACAAAATGGGGTGGAGTATTTTTTTGTGGACCGTTCTTATCTGGACCAGTGCAGGAAGGATGGGATTTTGATTGAGTGCCGGACGTATGACACGGTATACGGCCCGTGGAGTTATTTTACAGCGGACGATGGACAGATTGATTTGAAAACAGGCAATTATCTGATTATGGGTACTCTGGAATCCTACGGGAAGATGAGTGCTTATTATGGAGAGGAAGCCCTTGTCCCAATCTATATTCATGTAGAGGATGGATTGAGGCTGCGGCGGGCTCTGGAACGGGAGCAGCAGCAGACCGTGCCTAAGTATAAGGAAATGTGCAGGCGTTTCCTGGCAGATGAGGAGGATTTCAGCCCCAGCCATCTGGAGCAGAGTAATATAACAAGGCAGTATGAAAATGTGGTGCTGGAGGATTGTCTTAGGGAGATTGTGCAGGAGATTGAGAGGATTTGCGGGGAAGGGGTAAAAAGGGGATTCCGCTGACAATGCCTATGGCAATCAGGTTGTATAACAATGGAGGTAGAAAAAGTTATGACAAAAGAAAAGTCTAAAAAAGGGTTTATCGTCCGGGCATTGGACACAGTGGAACGTGTGGGAAACGGTCTGCCTAATCCGGTCACAATCTTCCTTATACTGACAGGTATTGTGATTATCCTGTCCGCTATCTGCGCCGCTCTTGGCGTATCCGTAACTTATGATTTCCTGGACAGCACCAGCGGCGGGATTTCACAGAAGACAGTACAGGCAGTAAACCTTCTGGCCCCTGATAGTGTCCGCCACATGGTGACAACCGTTGTGTCCAATTTCACCGGATTCTTTGCGCTGGGCACCGTATTCACAATCATGATTGGTGTGGGCGTTGCGGACGGAACCGGCTTCATGTCCGCACTGCTGCGCAAAGTTGCCGCTTCTACGCCAAAGACATTTGTAACCGCTGTGGTTGTATTTCTGGGAATTATGTCCAATATAGCCTCTTCCACCGGCTATGTTGTACTGGTTCCCCTTGGAGCAATCCTGTTCATGGCTTTTGGACGCCATCCAATCGCCGGCCTTGCAGCTGCGTTTGCAGGCGTGTCCGGAGGATGGAGCGCTAACCTGTTAATTGGTACCAATGACCCCATGTTTGCCGGAATGTCCACTCAGGCAGCACAGATGATTGACCCGGGATATACGGTCCTTCCTGTTTGTAACTGGTATTTCATGATGGCTTCCACATTCCTGATTACCATCATCGGAACCATTATTACGGACAAGCTGGTTGAACCGCGCCTTGCACCCTATGTGCCGGATGCGTCTGAAGCAGTGCAGGATATTGCTGAGAACGAGAAGCGAGGCATGCGCTGGGCAGGTATTACCGCTCTGGCATATGTGCTGTTCATGGCTGTTCTGGTGGTTCCTTCCAACGGGCTTTTAAGAAATCCTGAGACACATGCGTTCCTCACATCCCCGTTCATGAGCGGAATCATTTTCTTCATGATGCTGCTGTTCCTGCTTCCAGGTCTTGCCTATGGTATCGGCGCGGGCACGGTTAAGAATGACAAGGATTTGGTCGCCCTGATGAACAACACAATCGCAGGCCTTTCCAGCTTTATGGTACTGATTTTCTTTGCGGCACAGTTTACAGCATGCTTTAACTATTCCAACCTGGGTACCATCATTTCCGTATCCGGAGCCAACTTCCTGCAGTCAGTGGGATTTGTAGGGCTTCCGTTAATCATATGCTTTATTGTGCTGACAGCATTTATCAATATCTTCATTGCGGTTGACTCTGCGAAATGGGCTATCATGGCTCCGATTTTTGTCCCCATGTTCATGCGTCTGGGCCTGTCCCCGGAGCTGACACAGGCTGCTTACCGTATTGGCGATTCCAGTACCAACATCATCGCGCCGCTGATGCCCTTCTTTGTACTGACTGTTGCTTTCTTCCAGAAATACGACAAGAAGGCGGGAATCGGAAGCGTTATCTCCACCATGCTGCCATATTCCCTGGCATTCCTGATTGGATGGATTATCATGTTCTCTGTATGGTATCTGCTGGGCCTGCCTTTGGGACCGGGCTCACCAATGTTCTATTAACAGAAGGGGGCGTCAGTCTCAGATACTGTGCACCGGCTTCTGGAGCTTTCCGGTCTGGGGATTCTCCAGATTATATTCATTAATCTTATTAAACAGCTGCCTGGCGCTGATTCCCAGCTTATAGGCAGTGGCTGATATGTTCCATCCCATTTGGTTCAATACCCACTGCAGGTACTCCTTCTCGCTGCGGCGCTTAAATTCCCGCCAGGGCACGATGCCGGCCTGGGTGAAGGAGCTGGAAGGACTGTCGTCATCCGTTGTCTTCAGGTTATAGAGAATGGGGATGCCTTCCGTGGTTATGACATGGTTCTTGGAGAGGACCACCATCCGGTCCACATGGTTTTTCAGCTCCCTGATGTTGCCCGGATAATCATAATTAATAAGGAAATCCCAGGCTTTCTCGTCGATGCTGTCGATTCTGATTTGGTTCACCCGCTGGGATTCCTCCAGGAAGAAGTGAATCATGTCCACCAGGTCCTCCTTCCTCTCCTTGAGGGCGGGGATACGGATGACAATGGTGCTGATACGGTAAAAGAAATCCTCACGGAAGGTTGTGTTGCGTACCTTGGCCACCAGGTCGCGGTTGGTGGCGGTTATCAGCCGGAAATCCAGCTGCTTGCTGTTGTTGCCGCCGATTCGCTCGATTCTCTTTGTCTCGATGGCCCTCAGCAGCTTTACCTGGGTAGTCAGGTTGATGTCGCCCACCTCATCTAAGAACAGGGTGCCCTTGTCAGCCAGCTCAAACTTACCGGCCCTTGCCTTGATGGCGCCTGTAAACGCGCCCTGCTCATGGCCGAACAGTTCTGCTTCCAGAAGGGATTCTGTATAGGCATTACAGTTGACCGCTATGAGCGGCATGTCGGAACGGCGGCTGCATGCGTGGATGTACTGTGCAGCCACATCCTTGCCGGAACCAGATTCACCGATAAGGAGGACGTTTACATTGGATGCTGCCACACGTTCACAGTCTTCCAATGCCCTCCGGTAGGCAGGGGATTTTGTGTTGAAAAAAAACTTTTTTTTCATATCGTTTTCGTCCATAAGCGTGTCTCCTGTACTTGGTTTTTGAAATTTATTAATTATGCATAAATTTGAGAAAAATTTAACATAAAAAATTGTGAAAGAAGGGAAAAGTGGAAGCCAAAAACAAAAATAATCCCTTCCTGCCCCCTATTATAACTGAAATTTATTTCACTATCAAGAAAAATAGTTCATAAAAAAAGGAAATTAAAAAAAGTCAGAAGTTAAAAGAATGACAAAATAGACAATATAGAAAACCTATATAGGACGGAAAAGCAATAGAAAAAATGAATTTCCGTTGGTTAAAAGGTTAAATAATAAAAAAGACCCCGCTTTAGAAAAAGTTGGCACGATAATTGCTCTATTATTATGTGGAATGGAATCCTATGCCTAACAAATAAGAAAGATTCAAAGGGTGAAACATCATGTACATCGTAGTTACAAACAATGTGAAGTGCAGAGACAGGTATCAGGACAAATTAAAAGTGGACTTCCTGGAAAATGGTACCTACATTGATGTGTTAATCAAGGTGAGAAACTATATGCATAAAGGTTATCGCCTGGAAACCCATCCTATGGCAGGGAGCCTGAAGCCTAACCAGATTCCTTACAAAACAATCATAATTTCCGACTCTGAGGTTGAAAAAGAAGAATTTTACCAGTTTGAGATGGTGATGGAGAACAGTATCCAGTCCTGTGAGAAATTCATGAAGTACAGACGGACTCCTGATTGGCCGGAAAATATACTGGAAGACTTCAGGGACGTGGATTTATCTTTGATTGAAGGAGCTGTAAAAAAAATAATATACAAGGAGGAGTGATTAGATGAAACTTGAGTTGGGGTTCGTTCAGATTAACGACATTCAGTTTGCATCTGAATCAAAAGTGGAAAACGGAACTATTTATGTTAATGCAGAAGAGTTAAAGGCACTTTTGTTGGAAGATGAGAACCTGAAGTCTGTTGAGCTGGAGATTGCAAAACCAGGAGAGAGTGTCCGTATCATGCCGGTAAAAGACGTGATCGAGCCACGTGTAAAAGTTAACGGAGGTGGAAACTTATTCCCAGGCGTTATTTCCAAGGTGGAGACAGTGGGAAGCGGAAGGACCAACGTATTAAAAGGTTCCGCGGTTGTTACCACAGGTAAGATTGTTGGCTTCCAGGAAGGTATCATCGACATGTGCGGCGAGGGAGCCAAGTACACACCATTCTCCCAGTTAAACAACCTGGTTGTTGTATGCGAGCCAATCGACGGACTTGCAAAGCATGCTCATGAGAAGGCTGTCAGATTCGCAGGTCTTAAGGCTGCTGATTACATCGGCAGGCTGGCTAAGGACGCAGAGCCTGATGAGATTAAGGTTTATGAGTCATGCTCCGTTAAAGAGGGAATTGAGAAATATCCGGAACTTCCAAGAGTAGCTTACGTACTTATGCTTCAGAGCCAGGGCCTGATGCATGATACATATGTATACGGCGTAGATATGAAACAGTCCTTGCCAACCATCTTAAACCCGACCGAATTAATGGACGGCGCTGTTTTAAGCGGTAACTGCGTATCTGCGTGCGACAAGAACACAACCTATCACCACCTTAATAACCCTGTTGTCGCAGACTTATTTGAACAGCACGGAAAGACCCTGAACTTTGTAGGTGTCATCATCACCAACGAGAACGTATACCTTGCCGACAAGATGCGTTCTTCTGACTGGACATCCAAGCTTTGCGAGTTCTTAGGCGTTGACGGCGCTATCGTTTCCCAGGAGGGCTTCGGTAACCCGGATACTGACCTTATCATGAACTGCAAGAAGATTGAAGGAAAAGGAGTTAAGACTGTTATCATCACCGATGAGTACGCAGGACGCGACGGAGCTTCCCAGTCCCTGGCGGATGCAGATGCAAGTGCCAATGCGGTTGTTACAGGCGGAAACGCAAACATGGTTATCAATTTACCGGCAATGGACAAAGTAATCGGCTATCCTGAGGTAGCTGATATCATTGCAGGCGGATTCGACGGAAGCTTACATGAAGACGGCTCCATTGTTGCTGAGCTTCAGGTAATCACAGGAGCAACAAACGAAATGGGCTTCAATAAATTAAGTGCCAGATAGGAGGATAAGATGTCAAAGTTAAGAATTGTTCATTATATTAACCAGTTCTTCGCTAACATCGGCGGCGAGGAAAAGGCTGATTACCAGCCGGAATTAAGAGAAGGCATTGTAGGCCCTGGTATGGCGTTCAACCAGGCATTTGGAGATGAGGCAGAAATCGTAGCTACCGTTATCTGCGGCGACTCCTATTTCAACGAGAACGTTGAAGCTGCTAAGAAGACCATTCTGGATATGATCAGCAGCCAGAAGCCAGACGCTGTTATCTGCGGACCGGCATTTAATGCAGGACGTTACGGCGTTGCATGCGGTACCGTTGCACTGGCAGTTAAAGAAGAATTAAACCTTCCGGTCCTGACAGGTATGTACAAAGAAAACCCGGGCGCTGATATGTACAAGACAAAAGTATATATCGTTGAGACCAGGAACAGCGCAGCCGGCATGAGAAGTGCTGTTGCTACCATGGCTCCTCTGGTAATTAAGCTTGCCAAGGGTGAGAAGCTTGGTTCCTCCAAGGAAGAGGGCTATATGCCAAACGGCATCCGTGTCAACTTCTTCGAGGACAAGAGAGGCTCCCGGAGAGCTGTTGAGATGCTGGTTAAGAAACTGGCCGGCAAGGAATTCACAACCGAGTTCCCAATGCCTGATTTCGACAGGGTAGATCCTAATCCGGCTGTTAAGGATATGGCTCATGCAAAAATCGCTTTGGTTACCTCCGGCGGTATTGTACCAAAGGGCAATCCGGACCATATCGAGTCTTCCAGTGCTTCCAAGTACGGCAAGTATGATATAGACGGTGTCATGGACCTGACAGAGGCCACATATGAGACTGCTCACGGCGGATACGACCCGGTATATGCAAACGAAGACGCAGACAGAGTCCTTCCTGTTGACGTTTTAAGAGAATTTGAAAAAGAAGGAAAAATCGGCAGCCTGCACAGATATTTCTATACTACAGTTGGCAACGGTACATCCGTAGCTAACGCTAAGAGATTCGCTGCAGAGTTCGCACAGGAGCTGAGGAATGACGGGGTAGACGCGGTCATTCTGACCTCTACCTGAGGTACCTGTACACGTTGCGGTGCAACGATGGTAAAAGAAATTGAAAGAGCAGGAATCCCTGTAGTTCATATTGCAACTGTAGTTCCGATTTCACTGACAGTAGGAGCTAACCGTATTGTTCCTGCTATCGCTATTCCTCATCCTCTTGGCAATCCTGCATTGACCATGGAAGAAGAGAAGGAAATCAGGAGACATATACTGACAAAGGCTCTGACAGCACTGGAGACCCCGGTTACAGAGCAGACTGTATTTGAGTAAACCTGAAAATTGATGTGTAAGGAGATATTCTGATGGACAAGATTTATGATGTCATTATTCTGGGTGCAGGTCCTGGCGGACTTGCAGCCGGAATCTATGCGGGAAGAGCGCGTCTGGACACGCTGCTCATTGAAAAAGGAAAAGACGGCGGACAGATTGCCATCACAGACGAGATTGAGAACTATCCCGGACAGATGGTGGACGGCGAGAGCGGTCCTTCCCTGATTGAAAGAATGACCAAGCAGGTGGAGAAGTTCGGTGCTGAGCGTGTATGTGATACCATTGTCAGCGTTGATATCGAAGGCCCGGTAAAGACACTGGTTGGCAGCAACGGAACTTATAAGGCACGTACCCTGATTATCGCTACCGGCGCTTTCCCAAGGCCAATCGGCTGCAAGGGCGAGGGAGAGTTTATGGGCAAGGGCGTTTCCTACTGCGCAACCTGCGATGCTTCCTTCTTCGAGGATCTGGAAGTATTTGTAGTCGGCGGCGGCGACTCTGCTGTTGAGGAAGCCATGTACCTGACAAAGTTCGCAAGAAAGGTTACTGTCATCCATCGCCGTGACGAACTACGCGCAGCTAAATCCATCCAGGAGCGCGCGTTCAAGAATCCTAAGCTGTTCTTCATGTGGGATACAGTTGTGGAAGAGCTCCACGGAGACGGCGTCCTTTCCGGCATGACTGTTAAGAATGTTAAGACAGGTGAGCTTACAAGAATTGATGCAGACGAGGACGACGGTCTGTTCGGCGTATTCGGCTTCATTGGATACAACCCAAGAAGCGAACTGTTCGAAGGCAAGTTAGAGATGGACCACGGCTATATCAAGACCGACGAAGACATGCATACCAATGTGGAAGGCGTGTACGCAGTAGGCGATATCCGCGTAAAGAGCTTGAGACAGGTTGTTACTGCTGCTGCAGACGGAGCAATCGCTTCCATGCAGGTTGAGAAATATCTGGCAGAGCAGAAATAAATGATTCATATTTGAGAAAGGAAGGTAATACCAATGGTAGATTTAACCAAGGACAATTTTGAAGAAGAAGTATTGAAGGCTGAAGGCACAGTACTGGTTGACTTCTATGGCGACGGATGTGTACCATGTGCAGCTCTTATGCCGCATATCCATGCTATGGAGGGTGATTACGGCGATAAGATTAAATTCACCTCATTAAACACCACCAAGGCACGCCGTCTGGCAATCGGACAGAAGATTCTTGGTCTTCCTGTTATCGCTATCTACAAGGGCGGCGTAAAGATTGCAGAGTGCGTTAAGGACGATGCAACGGTTGAGAACATCAAGGCTATGATTGAGGCCAACTTATAATTTATCTCCAGAAAACCGCATTATTTTACTAGCAACCGTCAATACTGACGTTTGTCTATATTACAGCGCCGGGCGTATGCCCGGCAGCTAAATCAGTTACTAAAAATAAAACAAGGAGGAAAACGGATATGGCAATTTTGAAAGACAAAAAAGTCATTATCATCGGAGACCGTGACGGTATTCCGGGACCAGCCATAGAAGAATGCGTAAAGACCGCAGGCGCTGAAGTTGTATATTCTTCAACTGAGTGCTTCGTCTGAACGGCCGCTGGTGCTATGGATCTGGAGAATCAGAAGAGAGTTAAGGATTTAGCTGAGCAGTACGGCCCAGAGAACATTGTAGTTGTTCTTGGAGCAGCAGAGGGTGAGGCAGCTGGTTTAGCTGCAGAAACCGTTACAGCAGGAGATCCTACTTATGCAGGTCCGCTAGCAGGAGTCCAGTTGGGACTAAGTGTATTCCATGTTTGTGAGAACGAGATCAAAGATGAGGTTGACAGCAGCGTTTATGACGATCAGGTCAGTATGATGGAGATGGTTATGGACGTTGATGACATCGCGAATGAGATGACTTCCATCAGAGAGCAGTATTGCAAATATTAATAATTAAAATGTAGCCGTTCAGAACGGTTATATAAAATGTAATTCCCCTGGAGGCTCTTCATGGGGTTTCCGGGGGGTTTTATGCAATATAGGGGTTTTTATTGCACAACTATGCTAGTACTGCATTGCGCAAGTTCCAGTATGATACATACTTTTAAGCGGCGGCTCGAAGGCAGCCGCGGACTGAGACTTGCGCAACGCAGTACTAGATGTCATAAATTATGGTGAGGTGAAGGAATGAACGGTTATGCAGTTTTAAAGGGCGCCAGCTATACATTGGCGATTACACCTGATATGGTTATTCACAATGGTACAACACAGACAACAGAGATGATTGTTAATCCTGAGTCAGAATATTTGAGGGAACTTCCGAGCCACTTGAGAAGTTTTGAGGATGCCGTTAGCTATATGCCGAACCAGGTATATATTGGCAATGAAAAGCCACAGAAAATGGCTGAGGTTGGATTCCCATGGTATGATAAATTAATGGATGGGGCCAGCAAGGACGGCAAGTACGGCGAGATCATGCCTGAGGATGAGTTCTACGGACTGATTCAGATCTGCGACGTATTTGATTTGGTTAAACTGGAAAAGGGATTTGCAGCTGACGTTAAGGCAAAGCTGGATGCACATCACATGTTCACAGACGAGCATGTAGCAATCCTTGATAAGAACAGCGAGACAACACAGGAAGAAATCGCTGCCCTGGTAAATGACGAGCATGCAGAGCCGCTGTACTACAACAATGTACTGGTTGGCGCTGTTAAGAGAGCTCATGACGTGGATGTTAACTTATCCGCACACGTTATGTTAGAGAACCTGGTAACAAAGGCTTCTAACGTATTATCCTTACTTAACTTAGTAAAAAAGGCAGGAGTTAATCCCGATGATATAGATTATGTTGTTGACTGCTGTGAGGAAGCCTGCGGCGATATGAACCAGAGAGGCGGCGGCAACTTTGCAAAGGCAGCAGCTGAGGTTGCCGGATTTGTGAATGCAACCGGTTCTGACGTAAGAGGCTTCTGTGCAGGACCAGCTCATGCAATGCTCCATGCAGCTGCCCTGGTAAAGGCAGGAACATTCAAGAACGTTGTGGTTACAGCAGGCGGCTGTACCGCTAAATTAGGTATGAACGGCAAGGACCATGTGAAGAAGGGACTTCCGATTCTGGAAGACGCTATCGCAGGATTCTCCGTATTAGTAAGTGCTGACGACGGCGTAAGCCCACAGATCAGAACTGACATCGTAGGACGCCACACAGTCGGAACAGGATCCGCTCCTCAGAACGTTATATCTTCCCTGGTAACCAACCCTCTGGACGAGGCTGGTTTAAAGATTGTGGATATCGACAAGTACTCTCCTGAGATGCAGAACCCAGACATCACCAAGCCGGCAGGCGCAGGCGATGTTCCTGAAGCTAACTACAAGATGATTGCTGCCCTTGGCGTTAAGAGGGGCGAATTACAGCGTAATGAGATTGCAGATTTCGTTAAGGAGCATGGTATGACCGGCTGGGCTCCAACCCAGGGACATATTCCTTCAGGCGTTCCTTATCTTGGACTTCTGAGAGACGAAATTCTGGCCGGCGAGACAAAGCGAGCCATGATTATCGGTAAGGGAAGCTTATTCCTTGGAAGAATGACCAATCTGTTCGACGGCGTATCCTTCGTGGTTCAGGCCAACGATGGTTCTGCTTCAAAGGAGAGCGGCGGCGTAGATGAGAGCAAGGTAAAGGCTATGATTGGCCAGGCCATGAGAGCGTTTGCTGAGGGTCTGATGGGCGAAGAGGAATAATTTTCACCGAGAGAAAGGAAATAAGTTATGTCTGATAAGAAAATAAAAGCTATGATTGCTAATACTTTTCTTGAGGTGGCCGATGCTCTTGAAACAGGACAATATGGCAAAAAGCCGGTTATCGGCTTCGCCTCAGAAGGCAGCGAACATGGCCAGGATAATATAGAAGAAGCCATGAGGATTGCCGAGATGAAGGGACTTAAGGCTGTCCTTATCAAGGGGGAAGACCTTCATAAGAAGATGGAAGAGATGCTGGATTCCGGCGAGATTGACGGCGCCGTTACCATGCACTATCCATTTCCCATCGGTGTGTCCACAGTCGGAAAGGTTGTCACCCCAGGCAAGGGAAAAACTATGTATATTGCCACCACCACAGGTACGTCTGACACAGACCGTATCAGCGGCATGGTTAAGAATGCAATCTATGGAATCATTGCGGCAAAGGCTGACGGTGTGGAGAACCCAACCGTAGGCATTGCCAACATTGACGGCGCACGCCAGACAGAAAAGGCACTTCTCAAGCTGGCTGAGAACGGCTATGATATTAACTTCGCAGAGTCCGTAAGGGCTGACGGCGGTATTGTCATGAGAGGAAATGACCTGTTAGGAGGAACTCCTGATATTATGGTCATGGATTCCCTGACAGGCAACCTGATGATGAAGGTGTTCTCATCCTACACCACAGGCGGTAATTATGAGTCTTTAGGATTCGGTTACGGTCCTGGCGTGGGCGAGGGATATGACCGTCTTATCATGATCGTGTCACGTGCTTCCGGCGCGCCTGTGATTGCAGGAGCCATGGAGTATGCCGACAATCTGATTCGTCATGACTGGAAGAGGATTGCTGATGAAGAATTTGAGAAGGCAAACAAGGCCGGACTTAAGGATATCATCAACGAGCTGAAGTCCGCCGGCAAGAAGGACGCAGGCGCAGCATCCGGGGAAGTGAAGATGCCTCCCAAGGAAGTGGTTACTTCACAGATTCCGGGTATCGAGGTAATGGACCTGGAAGACGCTGTTAAGGCGCTGTGGAAAGCCGGTATCTATGCTGAGAGCGGCATGGGATGCACAGGTCCCATCGTACTGATGTCCGATGCCAACAAGGATAAGGCACATGAGATTCTGAAGGCAGCAGGATACGTCAGCTAAGTATATGCCGGTCAGGCCGTCCGGGCCTGATATCATAAATAAAGCCATTCATTCATAAGTTATATATTTTCCGTGCCCGTGAAACAACGATTTCGCGGGGCGGAGAATAAAAAAAGCTTAAGTTTTCGCGATAACTTTTCCGGAAGTTACGGATTGACATACAATTGAATACATGATAGTATATTAAAGTTAAATGCTATCCAAAAGATATGGAGGCAGATAGGTTGCTGGTGTGCCTCGCGGTCTTCAAAACCGTTGTGGGGGGTTAAGAGCCCTCTGGGTGGGTTCGATTCCCACCTCCTCCGTTTAAACCATATCTGTAGTGGAGGTAATATATGATGGAAGATAAAAGAGAGTTACTCCGAAAGATTCCGAAAATAGACGAGGTGCTGCAGGATGAGCGTCTCTTTTTTTTTACGGAAAGTACGCCCAGAGCAGTGATTGTGGACTCGGTCAGGGAAGTCACCCAGGAGCTTAGGAAGGACATCCTGGAAGGCAGGAGGAATCAGGTGGGGACCAAGGAAACACTGATGACAGAAATCGTGGCCCGCATTACAGGCAAGAAGAAAAAGAGCCTGCGGCGCGTCATCAATGCAACAGGGGTGGTGCTTCACACGAACCTGGGAAGGGCAAATCTGTCGGACAAGGCATGCGAGAGCATCATGGACGTAGCCAGGAACTATACCAATCTGGAATATGATGTGAAGCGCGGCTCCAGAGGGTCCCGCCATGACCATGTGGAGAGAATCCTGACCAAGATTACGGGGGCGGAAGCCGCCATGGTGGTCAACAACAACGCGGCGGCAACCATGCTCTGTCTCTCTGCCCTTGCAAAGGACAAGGAGGTCATTGTCTCCAGAGGTGAGCTGGTGGAAATCGGCGGTTCCTTCCGGGTGCCGGAAATCATGGAACAGAGCGGCGCCAAGCTGATGGATGTGGGAACCACAAACAAGACTAAGCCCTCGGACTATCTGAATGCCTACCATGAAGGTGAGACCGGTGCCCTGATGAAGGTTCACACGAGTAATTACAGGATACTGGGATTCACCCAGGAGGTGGAACTGCCTGAGATGGTGGAGCTGGGTAAGAAATTAAATCTTCCGGTTATCTACGATATGGGAAGCGGCCTCATGGCCGACCTGACAGACTATGGGGTGGACGAGCCCACTGTTCTGGACGCCTTAAAGACCGGCATAGATGTGATTCTGTTCAGCGGGGACAAGCTGTTAGGCGGACCCCAGGGCGGTATCATAGCAGGAAAGAAAGAGTACATTGATAAAATGAAGGCCCATCCTCTGGCAAGGGCATTCCGGGTGGGCAAGATGACACTGGCGGCCATGGAGGCTACCTTCTTTGAGTATTCGGATATCCGCCAGGCCAAAAAGACCATACCGGTACTGAACATGATAACCACGCCGGCCGGAGAGCTTAAGGACAAGGCGGAGAGGCTGGCCGGGGACATCCGCAGGGCGACCCATAACTTTACCGTGGAGGTGGAGGCGTGTAAGGACCAGGTAGGCGGCGGTTCCGCTCCCACCGTGCTTCTGGACGGATATGCGGCGGCCATTCAGGGCAGGACATTGGCGCCGGAGAAAATTGAGCGCCTGCTTCGCAAGGAAGAAATTCCAATTATTGTAAGGATTACCCACAACCAGGTATATCTGGATGTGAGGACCATCAGGGAAGATGAGTTTGAATATATTGTAGCGGCGTTTATCGCAATGGACAGCAGACAGGTTGAGGGGTGATGATATGCAAAATGTGATAGTGGGAACAGCCGGTCATGTGGACCACGGCAAGACATGTCTCATAAAGGCCCTTACAGGGACGGATACGGACAGGCTGAAGGAGGAGCAGAAAAGGGGAATTACCATTGAGCTGGGATTTGCCAACCTGCCCAATGACGCCGGAATCCATATTGGAATCATCGATGTTCCGGGCCACGAGAAGTTCGTGAAGAACATGCTGGCGGGTATTGGCGGTATCGACCTGGTGCTTCTGGTCATTGCCCTGGATGAGGGCGTCATGCCTCAGACTGTAGAGCATTTTGAGATTCTTAAGATGCTCCATATCAAGCAGGGCATTGTGGTGTTTACCAAGGCCGATTTGGTGGATGAGGACTGGGCCGAGCTTGTAAATGATGACGTGGACAACCTGGTCAAGGGGACCTTCATGGAAAAGGCCGGCCGCATCCAGGTATCCGCCTATACCGGAAAAAATATTGATGTGTTAAAACAGATGATAGTGGATAAGGTAAGGGCGGCAGGCGGCAGGCGCCAGGAGAAGGAATTGTTCCGTCTGCCCATAGACCGTGTATTTACTATGGAAGGCTTCGGCACAGTTGTCACGGGAACCCTATTGGAGGGCTGCTGTCAGGTGGGGCAGGAGGTAGAGCTCTATCCCACCGAGAGAACCGTCAAAATCAGGGAGATACAGACCCACGGTCACAGGGTGGACATGGCGTATGCCGGTCAGAGAACGGCCCTGAATCTGGTCAACATCAAGAAGGACGAGATTAACAGGGGAGAGGTTCTGGCTGCCCAGGATTCTCTTTTGAAAAGCCAGTTCATAGACGCTAAGGTGCAGTTGTTCTCTTCCACGGACAGAGAACTGAGAAACGGGGACAGGGTCCACATCAACTATGGGTCAGCCCAGGCCATATGCAAGGCAGTGCTGCTTGATAAGGATGTGCTGTCCGCGGGTGAGGAGGCCTACGTGCAGTTCCGGTTTGACGAGCCTGTGGCCGTGAGGAGGAATGACAGGTTCATCATCCGTTTCTATTCTCCCACCATTACCTTTGGCGGAGGCATCGTGCTGGAGGCAGAGGCGTTAAAGCATAAGAGGAATCATGAGGAAGTCATTGACAGCCTTCATATAAAGGAGCTGGGCACTGATTTAGAGGTCCTGGAACTGGAGCTTAAGGAGGAGAGCCGGTACTTCCCTGTTCCTAAGATACTGGCTGCCAAGCTCAACTGGACAAATCAGGAGACAGAGGATCAGCTGGAGGTCCTGGTCAAGGGGAAGAAGGCTATCCGTCTCAGCGATGGCAGCTATATTCATAAATATTACTGGAATGAAATTACCCAATACGGTACAGAGCTTCTGAATCAGTTCCACAAGGAGAATCCTATTTCCGACGGAATGGAGAAGGAAGAATTTAAAAGCCGTATACTGGATAATTTCAGGATTCAGGAGTCTAAGAGAGCAGATGTCCTTTTAAATGAGATGATAAAGCGCAGCATTACGGTTACCATAGGTAGTGCGATTGCAGCAGCCGGATTTAATGCTGAATATTCCCATGAAATAAAGGGAATGTTAAAGGAGATTGAGGACACCTACTTGATGGCAGGGTATGAGATACCGGCCACAGACGATGTGATTAACAAGTTTAAGGATAAGAAACTGGCGAAACAGATTGTGAATGATTTGGTAAAGAAGGGCGCATTGGTAAAGATAAATCCTGGTGCCATGATTCACAGGGACAATTGGGAAAAGGCCATGGGGCTTCTTGAGAAATACTTTGAGGACCATCCAACCATTTCCCTGGGGGATTACAGGGATCTGCTGGGAACTTCCAGGAAGTATGCTGTTTTGTTCCTGGAGTACTGCGACCAGCAAAAGATAACACGGAAACAGGACGATGTGCGTACTCTTGTCCAGAAGTCAAGGTAGGCGGCTATGGAATTCAGACAATTAGAAGCATTCGTAAATGCGGTAAAGTACAAAAGTTTTTCAAAGGCGGCAGACGCCACCTTTCTGACCCAGCCCACCATCAGCGCCCATATCAATAACCTGGAGAATGAGCTGGGGACAACGCTTGTGAACCGTACAGGAAGGGAGATAACCCTGACAAAGCAGGGAGAGTTGCTTTATCCCTATGCCATTGACATGCTCCACACCCGGTCGCAGGCGCTGGCCACGGTACAGGTCCAGTACGAGGCAATGGACGGCGTTCTGGATGTATATGCATCCAGCATTCCGGGTCAGTACTATCTGCCCCGGCTCATTGGGGAGTTTCACGCCATATGCCCGAGAATTCGTTTTTATGTGGACCAGTCGGACAGCAAGACGGTGATTGAAAATATCATGAGCCAGAAGGGCGAGATTGGACTCACAGGCTATAAGATGCATAACAGTCTGGTGTATGAGCCTGTCTTTATGGATGAGCTGGTGCTCATTGTGCCGGATACGGAGAAGTATGCCCGGTGGAAAAAGGGGAGTACGGTGAGCTTCCGGGACTTTGAACATGAGACCTTCATCCTGCGGGAGGAAGGCTCAGGCACAAAACAGGAGATGGAAAAGGCGGAAATCCACGGTGTACCTGTGTTTAAAAACGTGGATGTGATTGCCCGGATGAACAGCACCGAGGCCATCAAGCAGGCAGTGGCCGGAGGCCTGGGAATCTCCATCCTGTCCAGGATGGCTGCCGGGGAAAAAGAAGGAACCCACCGGATTAAGTACTTTAAGATAGACGGCCTGGAGAAGAAACGGACTTTTTATATGGTATATAGTAAGAACATACGTCTCTCTCCTATTGCGGAGGCATTCCGGGACCTTGTGATTGAATACAGGGACAGGAACTGGCAGCAGGATATCGGGCGGTTCATGCAGTGAGTTATGTATGAATCAAGCGGGTTACAGGCGGGTTTCAAGCGGGATACAAGCGGGATTGGCTCAGGATTATGCTGCACAGTGTTTTTGTATAGAAAATGTCTATATTAAAAAGCGGCTTCATGTTTTTTTGAATTGGATTTGCCCCTTCCATTTTGGTAAGATGATTAAGTAAATATTGGTAAAACATGAATTGATTTACGAATGATTTTTAGCTGATTTTACCAAAAGAAAAGGGGATATGATTATGAATCTGACAAGTTCTAAAAAGACACTGCTCCTGTCCGGAGTGGCGCTGGGAATACTGGCATGTATTCTCGCTTACTTTGGCAACCCAAAGAACATGGCAATCTGCGTAGCGTGCTTCATCAGAGATTCCGCCGGGGGCATGAAGCTTCACACGGCAGCCGTTGTGCAGTATTTCAGGCCTGAAATCGTGGGCTTTGTCTGCGGTTCCTTCCTGATTGCCCTGGCAACCAGGGAATACCGTTCCACAGCAGGGTCGTCTCCCATGCTGCGTTTTATCCTGGGCGTCATCATGATGATTGGCTCCCTGGCATTTTTGGGATGCCCGCTGCGCATGGTAATCCGCATGGCAGCCGGTGATTTAAACGCATATGTAGGATTCATCGGATTTGCAGCCGGTGTATTTACCGGAACAATCGCTTTAAAGCATGGATTTTCACTGGGAAGGGCTCATGAAACCGGAAAGATAAACGGGGCAGTGCTCCCGGTTACCCTGTTGGTGCTGTTTGTACTGAGCCTGACCACCACATTATTTGCGTTCAGTGAAAAAGGTCCGGGCAGCATGCATGCGCCTGCGCTCCTTGCTCTGGTTGTGGCCCTGTTGTTTGGCGCCATAGCGCAGAAATGCAGGACCTGTTTTGCAGGCAGTATCCGTGACGTCATTTTAATGAGGAATTTTGATTTGATTACTGTCATCGGCGGACTGTTTGTTGTCATGCTGGTGTTTAACCTGGCTACAGGCGGATTCAAGCTTTCCTTTGCCGGACAGCCGGTAGCACATTCACAACATATCTGGAATATCCTGGGGCTTTACGCCGTTGGTTCTGCGGCTGTCCTGGCAGGCGGATGCCCGCTGCGCCAGCTGGTTTTAGCTGGTCAGGGCTCATCTGATTCCGCGGTTACATTCCTTGGACTTCTGGTGGGAGCTGCTTTCTGCCACAATTTCGGACTGGCTGCATCAGCAGCAGCGGCAGCCACCGCAGATACCCCGGCAGCGCCGGGCGGTCTTGCCATGGCCGGTAAGGTTGCTGTGATTGGATGCATTGTCATCCTGTTCATTATTGGGTTTGTACCAAAGTCAGAGGAAGGGAAATAGGAGGTAAGAGATATGTATGAAGTAGATGCAAGAGGATTATCCTGTCCTGAACCTGTGATGCTGACAGCAGCAGCCCTTAAGAAGCACAAGGGAGAGACTGTTAAGGTGCTGGTCAGTGAACCTCATACCAGGATGAATGTTGAGAAATATGCAAAGAGCCAGGGAAAGACGGCTACAGTAACCGAAAAAGGGTCTGAATTTGAGATTGTAATTGAATAATACAGATGTCCCGGATTCAAGCGTGTCTGAACCAGGGCTTCTGAAACCGGATGCTGCAGTGGAAGGCATCAGGCTGTTTGACAGCCTGGTGACAGTCTGCTGCAGCATATTTTTAGATACGAAAGGATTTATGGGATGAGAAAAAAAGAACCGAAATTAATTATTACTTTTCATACCACGGCTGAAGCCATTGCCATGGAGAAGCTTTGTAAGGAGAACCAAAAGTCAGGGAGGATGATACCGGTTCCCAGGGAAATATCCGCAGGCTGCGGCCTTGCCTGGTGCTGTGAACCTGACATGGAACAGGAGATGGCTGAGTTCATGAAGGAAAAGGGCGTGGAGCATGAAGAAATGGTCCAGATCATGTATTGATTTAGAGGGCATGGCTCAACTGTTGAGATTAGGGCAGAAAGGAAGGCGCTATCATGATTTATTTTGACAATGCAGCTACTACCATGAGGAAACCGGACTGTGTCATAGATGCAGTGGCGGATGCCATGAAGAATTTTGGCAATTCGGGCAGAGGGGCCCATGAGGCATCCCTGGATGCGTCCAGGATGATTTACGAGACCAGGGAGCGAATCTCGGAATTGTTCAACCTGGGCAATCCCCTGCAGGTTGCATTTACCAGTAATTCCACTGAGAGTCTGAATACGGCCATCCAGGGCCTGTTCTCAGAGGGGGACCATGTGATTACCACGGTGCTGGAGCATAATTCTGTGCTTCGGCCTCTTTATCTTATGGAAAAACGGGGAATCAGTCTGACCATACTGCCCTGTAATGAGCGGGGAGTCCTGTGTTATGACCGGCTGGAGGAAAGCATACGGCCGGAGACAAAGGCGGTGGTGTGTACCCATGCCTCCAACCTGACCGGCAACAGGATGGATTTGGACCGGATTGGTGAAATCTGCCTCAGGCACGGAATCCGCCTGGTGGTAGACGCATCCCAGACAGCGGGAGTCCTTCCCATTGACATGAAGGGGATGCATATAGATGTGCTGTGCTTTACCGGCCATAAGGGGCTTCTGGGCCCTCAGGGAACAGGCGGAATCTGCGTGGGTGACGGCATACGCATAAGGCCCCTTAAGGCAGGGGGAAGCGGTGTCCACACCTATTTGAGGGAACATCCCCAGGATATGCCCACGGCCCTGGAGGCAGGGACGCTGAACGGCCATGGTATAGCAGGTCTCCATGCCGCCCTTGGTTTTATAAAAGAGACCGGGGTGGAAACCATTCACCGAAGAGAGGCAGAACTGATGCGCCGGTTTTATGACGGTGTGGTTCAGATACCGGGAGTCCGGGTGTACGGCGATTTCTCTTCCGATGAGAGGGCAGCCATCGTGGCCCTGAATATCGGGGATTACGATTCCTCGGAGGTCAGCGACGAACTGGCTGTCACATACGGAATTTCCACCCGTCCCGGCGCCCACTGTGCGCCTCTGATGCATGAATCCTTTAAGACCGTGGAACAGGGAATGGTGCGGTTCAGCTTTTCTTTCTTTAACACGGAGGAAGAGATTGATGCCGGGATTCAGGCAGTGAGGGAATTGGCGGCAGAGGAGTAGTTCGCCGTCTAAACTGTTAGTGAACTGTGACTATACATAACAATTCTAACTGCCGATTGGCGATCCAACCGCGTGTAACCCATTTTTTATGTGCTGTATCACATAAAAATTTGTCGTTTTTTCGTCAATTATTTAACGATAATTTTTGAGAAGAATTAACAAGAAAAAAGAATTTCCTTGGGGCTCCCCAGCAGCATTAGGCAAAATGCAAAAAAATATCATATAAAATCCTTATTGTTTATGATAAGTTATTAGTATTTTTCAATGGCTGCAAAAAGGATTAGAATTAAACACAGAAATAATGTTAAAAAAATCACCATTAGGGGGTAAGCAACATGAATCAATTAATTCAATCATTAGTAGAACGTTCCAGAAAGGCCCAGCAGGTGCTTTGCACGTATGACCAGGAAAAGACAGACGCGATCGTAAAAATGTTTGCAAAGGTTATTTTTGATAATGCTGAGCCACTGGCAAAGCTGGCTGTGGAAGAAAGCCGGATGGGCGTTTATGAAGACAAGGTTACTAAGAATAAAGGAAAATCCAGGATTATCTGGAATGCATTGAAAGGCAAAAAGTCCATCGGAATGATCGGAAGGGACGAAGAGGCAGGACTGATCGAGGTGGCAAAACCCATGGGTGTTATTGCGGCAGCTACACCTTGTACCAACCCCATTGTTACCCCAATGTGCAATGCAATGTATGCGGTAAAATGCCAGAACACAATTATTATCGCACCCCATCCCCGCAGCAAGAAATGTGCAATGGCAGTGGCTGAATTGTATTACAAGGAACTGGACCGCATGGGCGTGCCGAGAGATATTTTCCTGGTGATCGAGGAGCCGTCCATTGAACTTACCAACGAGCTGATGGCAGCCTGCGATGTTGTGCTTGCAACCGGCGGCGCCGGCGTGGTGAAGTCGGCATATTCCAGCGGAAGACCGAGCTACGGCGTAGGACCCGGTAATGTACAGGGACTGATCGATGAGGGGATCGATTACAAGGCAGCTGCAGGCCGTATGATCGCCAGCCGTATATTCGATAACGGTATTATCTGTTCCGGAACCCAGACCATCATCGCACCGGAAAAGGATTACGATGCTGTAATAAAAGAGTTCGTGGAGCAGGGTGCGTACTACATCGATGACAAGGCCGTTATTGACAAACTGGCTGATGTAGTATTCCCGGACGGCGTGATCAACAAGAAAGTGGTTGGACAGTCAGTAAAGACAATTGCAGAGCTGGCAGGAATTACAGTTCCCGAAGGCACCAAGGTCATTGTTGTGAAACCTGAAAAGCATGGTGCAGGCGTTGTGTGGAGCAAGGAAAAAATGTGCCCGATGATGGCTGCATACAGCTACAAGACCTGGGAGGAGGCTGTTCAGATCGCTTATGACAACCTGGTATATGAGGGCGAAGGCCATTCCGCAGACATCCAGTCCGACAATGAAGCCCACATTGAATATGCAGGAGTGAAACTTCCGGTAAGCCGCGTGGTGGTAAATCAGACCTGTTCCAGCATGGCTGGAGGTGCATTTGCCAACTCCTTGAATCCTACAACCACACTTGGCTGCGGAAGCTGGGGCAACAACGCGATCAGCGAGAACCTGTTCTACACCCACCTGATGAATAAGAGCCGTATCGCATTTGTGAAAAAGGATTGGAAACAGCCGTCAGATGAGGAAATCTTCGCATAGGAGGTCAGAGCATGAAAGAGATTATTTTGAAATCCCAGATATCATACTACGATACCTGCGCAGAGTTTGCCAGTGAGTTTAACCTTGGAAGCGATGACCTGATACTGACCAACGAATACATATATACTCCGTATTTTGGCAACCTGGGGCTGAATGTTCACACCATCTTCCAGGAGGCATACGGGGCGGGAGAGCCCACTGATATTATGGTGGATGCGATACTGGACGAGGCTGCGAAGACCGACTGTAAGAGAATCATTGCCATCGGCGGCGGTACGGTCATCGATATTGCCAAGGTTCTGGCTGTGTCGGCAGGTGATCCTCTGGATTCCCTTTACGCTGCACCTGACAAGATTGAGAAGAAACGGGAACTTATCATTCTTCCGACAACCTGTGGAACAGGAAGCGAAGTTACAAATATTTCCATTATCAACAGGACCAGGCTGGGCACGAAGGTGGGACTTGTATCGCCCCATATGTATGCGGATGAGGCGGTTCTGGTGCCGGAACTGCTGAACACGCTGCCCTTTGCCGTATTTGCCACCAGCTCCATCGATGCTCTGGTACACGCCGTGGAATCCAGCCTGTCACCAAAGGCAACCCCGTACACAAAACTGTTTGGGTACAAGGCAATTGAGATGATCATCAAAGGGTATCAGAAGATTGCGGCCGAAGGCAAGGATGCAAGGCTGCCGTTGATGAAAGATTTCCTGATCGCCAGCAACTATGCGGGGATCGCATTCGGAACAGCCGGATGTGCCGCTGTCCACGCCACCAGCTATCCGCTGGGAGGCACTTACCATGTGGCCCATGGGGAGAGCAACTACGCCATGTTTACCGGTGTGCTGAAAAACTATATGGAGATCAGACAGGACGGCGAGATTGCGGTGATGAACCAGTTCCTTTCCCAGCTGCTGGTTTGTTCCGAGAATTTGGTTTACGAAAAGCTGGATGAATTGCTTGGGACGATTCTGCCGAAGAAAGCGCTCCACGAATATGGAGTAAAGCAGGAAGAACTGGCAGTGTTTACAAAGAGCGTTATGGAACAGCAGGGACGTCTTATGGCAAACAATTTTGTGCCGTTGGACGCAGACCGGGTGCTGAAGATTTATCAGGAACTATATTGATGGGGAATGATATAGACCATGAAAAGGAGAAGAAGATTATGGCGTTAATGACTGGCGAAGAATATGTTGAGAGCATGCGGAAAATGAACCTCAATATCTACATGTTTGGGGAAAAGATTGAGAATCCCATCGACCATCCGATTTTAAGGCCATCCCTTAATTCGGTTAAGGCTACATATGATCTGGCTCAGCTGCCGGAATATGAGGACCTGATGACCGTAACGCTGGAGGACGGGCGCAAGATCAACCGGTTTACCAATATCCACAGAAGTACGGATGATTTGATCAAAAAGGTTAAAATGCAGAGACTCTGCGGCCAGAAGACGGCTGCTTGTTTCCAGCGGTGTGTGGGAATGGATGCATTTAACGCTGAATGGTCAACCACATATGAGATCGATGCAAAATACGGAACAAAGTATCATGAGAATTTCAAAAAGTATCTCCGTATGGTTCAGGATCAGGACCTGACCGTGGATGGTGCAATGACTGACCCCAAGGGAGACCGCGGACTGGCGCCTCATGCACAGCCTGATCTGGATATGTATCTGCGGGTCGTGGAGCGCAGGGATGACGGAATCGTAGTCAGAGGAGCGAAAGCACATCAGACAGGAATCATCAACTCCCAGGAAGTGATCGTCATGCCAACCGTTGCCATGGGTCCTGATGATAAGGATTATGCGGTTTCATTTGCCGTTCCTACGAATGCAGAAGGAATCGTAATGATCATAGGAAGGCAGTCCTGTGATACAAGGAAGATGGAAGGCTCCCAGATGGATGTGGGCAACAGCGAATTTGGCGGCGTCGAAGCGCTGGTTGTGTTTGATGATGTATTTGTGCCCAATGACCGTATTTTCCTCAACGGTGAATTCGAGTTTGCAGGAATGCTGGTAGAGCGGTTTGCGGGATACCACAGACAGTCATACGGCGGATGTAAGGTTGGTGTCGGCGATGTCCTGATCGGAGCTGCCGCATTGGCTGCGGATTACAATGGCGTGCCCAAGGCTTCCCATATTAAGGATAAGCTGATCGAGATGACTCATTTGAACGAGACATTGTATTGCTGCGGTATCGCATGTTCAGCGGAAGGAACACCTACCGATTCAGGAAATTATATCATAGACCTTCTGCTGGCCAATGTATGTAAGCAGAATGTGACCAGATATCCCTATGAGATCGCCCGTCTGGCAGAGGATATTGCCGGAGGACTGATGGTGACCGCGCCTTCTGAAAAGGATTTGAAGGATCCGGTTGTGGGAGGATATGTGGAGAAGTATCTTAAGGGCATCGAAGGCGTTTCCACTGAGAACCGCTTAAGGATACTCAGGTTGATCGAGAACCTGACACTGGGAACCGCTGCTGTGGGATACAGGACAGAATCCCTCCATGGTGCCGGATCACCTCAGGCACAGAGGATCATGATCTCACGCCAGGGCAATATTGGAAGAAAGAAAGAACTTGCCAAGGCGATCGCGAAGATCAAGGATTAAATTTAAAACCGACAGCTGACTGGTTTGCAGAAGAGATATCCGCCATAAAAGATAAGGTACTGTGTTTTATGGCGGATGTTGCCATATTATGACCCATGATACAAGAGGGAGGTAATTCAGGTATGAATTGGAAAGAGATTTATACATCGAAATTAAAATCAATGGAAGATGCTGTTAAGGTTGTAAAATCCGGTGACAAGGTGGTGATCGGCCATGCGGTTGGTGAACCCATTAAGCTGGTGGATACAATGGTGGAATATGCAGTCCAGGCGGATCTTCGGGATATAGAAATCTATCAGCAGGTGGATATGGGGCATTCCCTTTATGCCCAGCCCGGCATGGAAAAACATTTCAGGGAAAACAGTTTATTTCTTGGGGCAAAGACCAGGGACTGCGTAAACAGTGGAAGAGGTGATTTTACTCCATGCTATTTTTACCAGACTCCGGATTTTTACCGCTATACAAAAAAGCCGGATGTGGTTCTGGTAACATTATCCATGCCGGATGAACACGGATACTGCAGCTTTGGTGTGTCCTGTGATTATACAAAGCCTGCGGCGGAAGTGGAAGGAGCCAAGGTAATTGCTGTGGTCAATCCCAATATGCCGAGAACCCTGGGAGACAGCTTTATCCATGTGTCCGACATTGACGTGATCGTGGAAGACGATACCCCCATCCCGGAACTGGGACTTCCGAAAATCGGTGATGTGGAGATGGCCATCGGTGAGCATATTGCCTCATTGGTGAAAGATGGGGACTGCCTGCAGCTTGGAATCGGTGCGATCCCGGATGCCGTGCTTAAGTTCCTGGACAATAAAAAGGATTTGGGCATCCACTCGGAAATGATATCGGACGGCGTGATCGACCTGTATGAAAAAGGCGTGATCAACTGCAGCGCTAAGAATTTTAACCGGGGCAAGATAGTGGTGTCATTCCTTATGGGCAGTCAGAGACTGTATGATTTTGTGGATGATAATCCAAGTATTTATATGGCGCCTGTGGATTATGTCAACCACCCGATCATCATTGGGCAGAATGACAATCTGGTCTCCATCAATTCATCCGTTGAGGTGAACCTGATGGGTGAGGCGTGTTCAGAGGCAATGGGCTTAAAGCAGTTTTCAGGAATCGGAGGACAGGTGGACTTTATCCGGGGCGCCTCCTTCTCAAAGGGCGGCAGATCCATTCTGGCATTCCCATCCACTGCAAAGAAGGGAACAGTATCAAAAATTGTGCCGTATCTGACCCAGGGAGGGACGGTGACCACATCCAGAAATGATGTTGACTACATTGTCACGGAACATGGAATTGCAAAGATGAAAGGGAATACCCTTAGAGAACGGGCCCGCCAGCTGATCCGTATTGCGGCGCCGCAGTTCAGGGACGGCCTTGCAGAGGAGTTTGAGAGACGCTTTGCCGAAAAATATCAGGAGGTAGCTATATGAGCTGGAGAGAAATCTATGCTTCAAAATTGAAAACCCCGGAAGAAGCGGTAAAGATCATTCATTCAGGGGATACGGTTCTGATCGCCCACGCAGCGGCGGAACCGGATGTACTTGTGAGTGCGATGGTGGATCATGTGGTGGAACAGGATTTAAAGGATATCCATCTTGTTCAGCAGCATGATATGGGAACCTGTAAATTTTTTGAACCGGGAATGGAGAAGCACTTCAGGTATTCTTCCCTTTTTATCGGAGCACGCAGCAGAAATTATGTTGCAGAGGGTAAGGGCGATTACGTGCCGGTATTTTTTAACCGGATCCCCAATTATGTGACAGATATTGAGCCTGCGGATGTATTTCTGGTCACACTGTCCATGCCGGATGAGCATGGCTACTGCAGCTATGGACTTTCCTGCGATTTTGCCAAAGAGGCTGCAGAACGGCCGGGAACCAAGGTGATCGGAGCAGTCAATCCCAACATGCCCAGGGTTATGGGAGATAACTTTATCCATGTGAGCTGTCTGGAGTCCATTGTGGAGAGCAATGAGCCGATCCATGAGCATGCCCGTCCGGTGATCGGAGAGGTGGAGGAAAAGATCGGAGCCAACATAGCCGGTCTTGTACATGACGGAGACTGCCTGCAGCTTGGAATCGGTGCGATCCCGGATGCGGTGCTAAAGTTCCTTGGAGACAAGAAGGATCTGGGAATCCATTCGGAGATGATTTCAGATGGACTGATGGATCTATATGAGACGGGAGCCATTACCGGAAAAAGGAAAAACATAGATAAGGGCAGAATGGTCATTACCTTTATGATGGGCACCAGAAAACTGTATGATTTTGTGAATGACAATCCGGCGATCTGTATGAAACCGGTGAGTTATGTAAATGATCCTTTTGTCATAAGCCAAAATGATAATGTGGTATCCATCAACTCTGCCCTGCAGATCGATTTGATGGGCCAGGTCTGTGCAGAAGCAATTGGACTTAAGCAGTATTCCGCAGTGGGAGGCCAGATGGACTTTGTAAGGGGGGCGTCTGCATCGAAGGGTGGAAGATCGATCATTGCCTTTGGCGCTACCACAAAGGGGGGGACCATATCTAAAATTGTTCCTTTCCTGACCCAGGGGGCGGCAGTGACCACCAGCAGGAATGATGTGGATTACATCGTAACAGAATATGGAATTGCCCATTTAAAGGGAAAATCTTTAAGAGAGAGGGCAAAGGCATTGATCGGTATCGCGGCTCCGGCATTTCGTGATGACCTGGCAAAAGAATTTGAGAAACGTTTTAGGGAAACAATATAGCAGAGATTGCGGGGGTAATATATGAACATATCAATGGTTTCCGACTTACTAGAGACACTCATGATCATTGGTTTCGGCTTATCCTGGCCGTTTTCCATTTATAAATCTTATGTATCCAGGACAGCCAAGGGGAAAAGTCTGCAGTTTGAATTTTTTATATGGCTGGGATACATATTTGGGATCGCAAGGAAGTTTCTTTTATACTACCATGCAACGACTCCTTATGACTGGCTGTTCTTCCTGTCCTGGTTCTTCTATGTGCTGAATTTTGCCGAGATATCGTATGATATGTGGCTGTATACCAGGAACGTAAAACTTGACAGGGAAAGAGAAAGTAAGAAATAAGACCATCATGTCACTCCTTACCATGTCAGGGACCCGGAATTAAGTATCCGGGTCCGGATGACATGGCTGTTTTGGCATAAACAGGGTTAAATCTGATGACTTAGTATTTTATGTGCCATGTCAAGTAATTCAGGATTGATTTCCTCTACCAGGATAACATCCTGTATGGAAGGAAATGCGGAGCGGACTTCTGCGGTTATCAATTCTTCATTGGTGCTGTGAGCGGCAGGACATCCGGAACATTTTCCGGTCAGCCTTACCCTCAGAATGTTATTTTCCAGGCTTTGAATTACCACATTGCCATTGTGCTCGGCCAGGGACGGCCGGACTTTTGCATCAAGAACAGCTTCTATTTGTTTGATCGTGGCTTCCATGATACACCCTCCTTTGCATTGTAGTTTAACAGCGTGAAAACAGTTTGTCAATGAAAGCTATGATATGAAAATTTGATGGATACAGATAAAAAAGATTGGAAAGAAGTGGTGGTATGACTGCTAATTTTGAACACTATAAAATTTTTTATTATGTAGCAAAGTATAAAAATCTGACCAGAGCAGCCAATGCTCTGGTTACCAGCCAGCCATCTGTGACATACTGCATGCAGAATCTTGAAAGTGTATTGGGATGTAAGCTGTTTATCCGTTCAAGGAAAGGGGTTACTCTGACTTCAGAGGGGGAACTGCTTTACAGCTATGTTGCTCCGGCCTGTCAGCAGCTGATCCAGGGGGAAGAAAAATTGAAAGAGCTTCTTGGTGAACAACATGAGTACATAAATGTGGGCGCTACGCAGATAGCTATGCTCTCTTATCTGGTTGCACGCCTGAACCGGTTTCAGGAGCAGTACTCCCAGGTAAAACTAAATATTTTTAATTACAACACACACCAGACACTGAATGAACTGAAGGCGGGGAAAATAGATCTGGCCATCATCACCACCCCCTTTGAGCATGAACAGTCATTCAAGGTTGTTAAGGTAAAGGATTTTAACAGCGTATTGGTGGGTGGAGTAAAGTATGCGGAATACGGGAACAAAAATGTATACCTGGCGGATGTGGCGGGCCTGCCGCTGATCACAATGTCTGACAATACAACCACGTTTCAGTTTTTTCAGGAATTTTACCGTTCCTGCGGACTGACCATGCAGCCGTCCATTGAAGTGGCATCTATGGACCTTATCCTTCCTGTCATCCTCAAGAATCTGGGAATCGGATTCGTGCCCGAGGAATTTGCACGGCCCCTCATTGAAAAGGGAGAAATCGTGGTATTTAATCTCTATGAACAGATTCCGAAGCGGAATATATGCATTGTCAGTGACAACAACAGGCCATTGAGCGCGGCTGCCAAAACGCTGCAGTACATGCTGGAATATCAGGACAAGGTAATATGAGGATCAGGTAATACCAGGATTTAATTAAGTCAGGAGTATTGCTATGAAAATTGGAATTAAATTCTGTGGGGGCTGCAATCCGGTATATGACAGGGGCAGACGGGTCAGCAGATTCAGGGAAGCCCACCCCGAGCATGAATATGTGACGTCTGATACAAATGCAGTATGTGATATCTGGATGGTTGTCTGTGGATGCAGCCGCAGGTGTGCGGATACAAATGGATTAAAGGCAGGAAGGGGCATTGTCCTGCTGTGGGATGAGGACAGCTTTAAACGGCTGGAAGAAGAAGCCGCAGAGGCGGCCCGGGAAGGGGAAGCCGGCGGCAGTGACAGGAGAGTGCTTCATCTGCATGAGAAAGCAAGGCGGTCCAGGGTGATGACCAGTGAAGATGTCCGAAGCTTTGCGGCCCTCACGGGAGATAAAAGCCGCCTGCATCTGGATTCCCACACCGCGTCCAGGGCCGGCTTTGAACGCCCGTTGGTCCATGGCATGTTTCTGGATTCCCTGGTATCGGCTGTCATGGGAACAGACCTGCCGGGAAGCGGTACTCTATATACGGAACATACCGCCAGATTCATACGGCCGGTTTACATAGGAGATACCATAGAGATCACAGTGGAATTTGTCTCCTTCGAGGAGCGGGAAGACTGCTATATAGGCATGTTCCGGGGAACCTGCAGGAACCAGAATGGCGAGAGGGTGCTGTCGGCAATGTGCAGCCAGATAATGAAGAAAAGCTTGTTTAAAGTAGTAGCTGAGGAAAGTGAGCAGACGGATTATGACGAATTTAGAGAAATATGACCAGTTGTTTATGAGAAATCTAAAGGTGAAGAGGGAGGAGCTGGAGCGGCTTAAATACAGGGGGATACGTGCATGGGACTCCCTGGGGCATATGGATCTGATTGCGGATCTGGAAGAAGCGTTTGATATCCACATGGGTACGATGGATGTCATGGATTTTTCTTCTTATGAAAAGGGAAAAGAGATCCTAAAAAAATATGGAGTGGATATCTGAAGCTCCGAAGGCAGGCATTTTGTGAAAGAAAATGAAACAGTGACACGGATTACCGTATGCCGTGACAGCCTGACCCAGAGTAACTGCTATCTGATCGGGGAGAAGGGCGGGGCGATGGTAATCGATCCCAATCATTTTGAACTGGTAGAAAATGCATTAAGGGAACAAGCCCTGACACCTGAACTGGTCATGCTGTCACATGAGCACTGCGATCATATACGGGGGCTGGAGGAGCTGAGAAACCATTGGAAGGTAAAAGTTCTATGCAGCAGGCGGTGCAGTCAGGGAATCGGAGATATCACTCAGAATATGTCCCGGATGATGGAAGTTTATCTGCTTTACCGTACGCAGCAGAGCGTTGTATACCCACCTTTTATCTGCAGGCCTGCGGAACTGGTATATGATGCCCCTTATGATTTTACGTGGCATGGACACAGGTTTTTGTGTACGCCGCTTCCCGGACACTCGGGAGGAAGCAGCTGCATTTTTATGGATGATACCTGCCTGTTTACCGGAGATTATCTGATACCGGGCGAGCAGGTGGTGACAAGGCTTCCGGGAGGCAGTGAACAGGAATACGAGGAGACGGCAAAGCCGTGGCTGTCTGCATTGAAGGCAGGACTGACCATATATCCCGGACACAATGACAGCTATGTTCTGACCAGGGAGGTGAAGGAACGGTATGGATTATGAATTACTTCTGGCAATAAGACCCTATTCTCTGGACAGATCCGGGAAGAAGAAAATGTTCGGGGAATGGCTGACGGAGCTGACCGAGTATCACAGGCACAACTGTATCCCATATGAACGGCTGCTAAACGCCATGGATGTACAGCCGGACAGAAAGATGGAGGAAGAGGAAATCCCCATGCTTCCCATCAATCTGTTTAAAAATATGGAGCTTAAAAGCATTGCTCCGGAGCGGATCTTCAAAATCGTGACATCCTCAGGTACAGAGGGCCAGGAGGTATCCAAAATTTATCTGGATACGGATACTGCCAGGTATCAGCAGATTGCGCTGGTGAATATAGGCGAGGATTTCTGGGGAGGTCAGCGGATTCCGTTTCTGGTGATTGACAGCCCGGATGTATTAAAGAAAAGAGAGATGTTTTCTGCCAGGGGTGCCGGGATTTTGGGATTTTCCATTTTTTCATCCAGAATATGTTATGCACTGGACCGTGAGATGCGGCTGGACATAGATGGGGTGGAGGCATTTCTGGAACAGTATAAGGGAAAGAAGATTCTTGTTTTTGGTTTTACTTACATGATATGGAAGTATTTGTATGAGGTTCTGGCCTCCCAGGGGAAAAAACTGGATCTTACTAATGGGATTCTTGTTCATGGAGGAGGATGGAAAAAACTGGAGAACAAGTCTGTCTCCTCAGAGGAGTTTAAAGACAGGATCAGTCAGGTAACAGGTATCAGCCGGATCCATAATTATTATGGAATGGCTGAACAGACCGGATGTATCTATATGGAATGCTCCTGCGGCAATCTTCATGCCAGTGTCTACTCGGACATCATAACAAGAAGGCCGGATGATTTCAGTCCCTGCAGCTATGGAGAAAAAGGTATCATCCAGGTTCTGTCCCCATTGGCACGTTCATATCCCGGACATTCCATTTTGACTGAGGATGAGGGAATCCTGCTGGGGGAAGATGATTGTCCATGCGGGCGCCTGGGAAAATATTTTAGGGTGACAGGGAGAATCCGTCAGGCACAGGTCAGGGGGTGCAGTGATACATATGAAGGATGAAGTGATCGTTCTGGCCGGTACAGGGCAGCCCGAGGCAAAACCATGGGAGCCCTTTGCCGAACCGGTCATGGAGTTTCTTGGGCAGCTGTCCTGTGAGATACGCCGCAGCAGGCAGCAGTATGAGGAGATGGCGGCTTTTGGATTCTGGTGCCGCAGATACCATATGGAGGAGTTCAGGAAACGGTATAAGGACGGCCGGGTCCGTTTGGGCCGGGGAGTTATTTTACATATCCCTGCCTCCAATGTCCCGCTGCTGTTTGCCTATAGTATGGTAATGGGGCTGCTGGCAGGCAACAGCTGTGCGGTCCGCATTTCTTCCAGAAGTCATGAGCAGGACCGGATTATGTGCATCATCATGGAAGGACTGTTAAAACATCCTGATCATTCGGAATTGAGAAAACGGATATCTGTTTTTACCTGTGCTCGCGATTCCTCTGCGATCGCCGGGTTGCTTGCGCAGTGCGCGGGCTGTGTTGTATGGGGAGGAGACCGGACCATAAAGGAGATCAGGGCCCTGCCCATGAGACCTGACGCGGTTCAGATGGGGTTCCCCGACCGGTATTCCATCTGTATACTGGATACGGCTCATGTGTGCAGTCTGACGGATGATGAGCTGAAACACCTGGTCCACCGATTTTACAATGACACATATGTACTGGACCAGAATGCATGTTCAAGTCCGGTGGCTGTCATATGGAATCAGAAGTCCGGCTCAGAGACAGCGGAGCACATACGGACACGATGGTGGAACATGGTGGCGGAGGAGGCCGGGGATTATCACATGACGGCCCATAAGGCAACGGTCAAATATGAGCAATTGTGCAGATACGCTATGGAATCCCAGGAGACAGTGAAAGTCACGCGCTATGGCAACCGGCTTTATACCATCAGGCTGTCATGTGTTCCTGAGCATCCGGATCAGCTTAAGGGAAGCTTTGGACTGTTTTTTGAGTACACAGGGGATTGGAGGGAGGCGGTGGGACGCATGGCCACAAGCCGGCTTCAGACCATTACATACCATGGAATAAAAGCACAGGAAATAGAGGAGCATGTGGTAGCGAATCACCTTTTTGGAGTTCACCGCATCGTCCCGGTGGGGCAGGCTGCGGATATGGATCTCATATGGGATGGGCAGGATTTTATCACTGTGCTGTCCAGGCAGATTGGCAGGGGGGTGCAAGATGGGTCTATTTGATAATGAACTACGGTATGGGGAACGGCCATTGGCTATTGATGATCAGGGCAGGACCGCGTCCAGTCAGGAGCTGGATGCTTTTTCAGGTGAATTATATGAGAAAACAGGGGGTAAAAAGCTGATCTTTATTCTCTGTGAGAACACGCTGGAGTCGTTGTTTGGTTATCTGGGCAGCTTAAAGACGGGCATTGTCCCGCTGATGCTGGAGAGCCATATTCATCCGGAACTGCTTGAAGGGCTTATAAAGGAGTACCACCCGTCTTTCTTATATGTACCTGATACATGGGCGGACAGGATAAAAGACTGTGAGGTTGTATGGAAGTACGGCGGATACTGCCTTTGCAGCAGGAATGAAAAGCAGCCTCCATCCCTTTACAGTGAATTGGCATTACTCCTGACAACGTCAGGAAGTACGGGCAGCCCCAAGCTGGTCAGGCAGAGTAAGGCGAATATTGTATCCAATGCTGGATCGATTGCCTGCTATCTGGAGATTGACCGGGATGAACGGCCGGTAACAACGTTACCCATGAATTATACATACGGTCTGTCAATTATCAACAGTCATGTATTAAAGGGTGCCACGCTTCTGCTTACATCCTATGGAGTAATAGAACGTCCCTTTTGGGATTTTGCAAAGGAGATGAGAGCCACCTCCATTGCCGGAGTCCCCTATACATATCAGATCTTAAAACGGATCGGCATGATGGATATGGAATTGCCGGATCTTAAAACCATGACACAGGCGGGCGGCAAACTGCCCTTAAATTTGCACAGAGAATTTGCATTATATGCAGAACAGACAGGAAAGAAATTTGTTGTCATGTATGGACAGACGGAAGCCACGGCCCGTATGGGATATCTTCCGGCGTCCAGGTCATTGGAAAAATGCGGAAGTATGGGGATTGCCATACCGGGCGGAAGTTTTTGGCTGGAGGATGACCAGGGAAATAGGATCATGGAGCCGGATACCCAGGGAGAACTGGTTTACCAGGGAGAAAATGTTGCTTTGGGTTATGCCTGCGGCAGGGATGACCTTATAAAGGAGGACGAATGGAAGGGAGTCCTGCATACCGGTGACATGGCCAGGAGGGACAGTGATGGGTATTACTATATTACGGGAAGAAAAAAGAGATTTATTAAAATCTTCGGCAACCGAATCAATCTGGATGAAGTGGAGCGGCTTTTAAAGGAACGGTATGAGGGAACTGATTTTGCATGTGTGGGGATAGATGATTGTCTTAGGATCTTTACGGATTTCAGACAGCCGGATGCAGGGGAACAGGTTTTAGATTACCTGTATCAGGTAACCGGAATTGGCGCCAGGGCAGTGCGGGTACGTTGCCTGGATCAGATACCCAAGAATGAATCAGGAAAAACCCTTTATAAAGAATTGGAAGCCAAAGCAGAGGACGGGTCATACACAGGTGAAAAGGGCAGTTTATGTGGGGAATTTTGACCCTGTAACATTAGGTCATGTGGATATCATACAGCGGTCTGTGCGCATAGCAGATCAGTTGGTGATAGGGGTCAAAAGCCAAAGGCCGGGCGGATTCATGTTCAGCCTGGAACAAAGAATGGGATATCTAAGGATGGCGCTGCATAATTTACAGCATGTGATAATACGGGAATGCGGACAGGATATTGTGAATTTTGCCAGAACCAACGGCGCCGAAGTTATTATCCGGGGAGTGCGCAATATTGCAGATTTTGAACATGAGCTGCACCAGTCCCAGATAAACCAGAAAATGAATCCGGGAATCAACACTGTTTTATTTATGGCTGACACCCAATATTCATTTTTAAGCTCAGGGATTGTCAGGGAGCTTCTTAGCTTTGATAAGGATATTTCCTGTTTTGTTCCTAAGAGGGCCGCGGATTTGGTGAAAGCAGATAAATAAGGGCATGTGTGCCTGATTGTTAAAGGAGGATAAGTAATGGCTAAAAAGATTGTACTGGCAGGAGCCTGCCGTACCGCAATCGGAACCATGGGAGGAGCGCTCAGCACAACTTCATCCCAGGAATTGGGGGCTGCTGTCATAAGAGACGCCCTGAGAAGGACCGGCATAAAACCGGAACAGGTTGACTTTGTATACATGGGATGTGTCCTACAGGCCGGTCTGGGCCAGAATGTAGCGAGGCAGGCTTCCTTAAAAGCCGGACTTCCGGTTGAAACACCGGCTGTTACCATCAATGTGGTATGCGGTTCCGGCCTGGACAGTGTGAACCTGGCGGCGCAGATGATCCAATGCGGGGATGCGGACATTGTGGTGGCCGGAGGAACAGAGAATATGTCCATGGCACCGTATCTGTTAAAAAATGCTAGATATGGTTACCGGATGAATAATGGGCAGCTCATTGACAGCATGGTGAATGACGCCCTGTGGGATGCCTTTTATGATTACCATATGGGTATCACTGCTGAGAATGTGGCGGAAAGATGGGGGCTGACCAGGGAAGAGCTGGACCGGTTTGCGGCTGACAGCCAGCAAAAAGCCTGCGCAGCCATGGAATCAGGACGCTTTAAGAATGAGATCGTCCCGGTGGAGATTAAGAAAAAGAAGGAAACCATTGTCTTTGATGTGGATGAGGGTCCCCGTCCCGGAACAACGGCTGAAGGAATTGCAAGACTTCGCCCTGCTTTTAAGCCGGACGGTATGGTAACAGCGGCCAATGCTTCCAGTATTAATGACGGTGCGGCAGCGGTTATTGTGATGAGTGAGGAAAAGGCGAAGGAGCTGGGGGTAAAGCCTATGGCAGTCTGGGTGGCAGGAGCCCTGGCCGGTGTCGCACCGGAGATCATGGGGGTTGGCCCTGTGGCCGCAACTAAAAAGGTGATGGAAAAAACAGGTCTGTCTATGGATTCCTTTGATCTAATTGAAGCAAATGAAGCCTTTGCAGCCCAGTCCCTGGCCGTGGCCCGTGAGCTTAGCTTTGACATGACAAAGGTAAATGTAAATGGAGGCGCCATTGCACTGGGGCATCCGGTGGGAGCTTCCGGATGCCGTATCCTTGTAACCCTGCTTCATGAGATGGAAAAGAGAGGGGTAAAGAGGGGGCTGGCAACCTTATGTATTGGCGGCGGCATGGGCTGCGCAACGGTTGTGGAGAGGGAATAAAATTCTGAAATTGGAGAAAAAGCGAAATCGAGGTGGTATGGTATGGAGTTTGTTATATATGAAGCGGAAGGGCAGATCGGAATTATTACAATTAACCGTCCCAAGGCTTTAAATGCACTCAACAGCCAGGTGTTAAGAGAACTTGATAAAGTCCTCGGCCAGGTGGACACGGATACGGTCCGGGTATTGATCCTTACAGGTGCAGGGGATAGGGCCTTTGTAGCAGGGGCTGATATTTCTGAGATGAGCACCTTTACAAAGGAGGAAGGAGAAGCCTTTGGAAGAGAGGGTAATAATATATTCAGACGCCTTGAGACATTTCCCATTCCGGTTATAGCAGCTGTGAATGGATTTGCTTTGGGGGGAGGCTGTGAACTGGCTCTAAGCTGTGATATACGTATCTGCTCGGAACAGGCTGTTTTTGGACAGCCGGAAGCCGGCCTTGGCATCACTCCCGGATTTGGCGGTACCCAGAGACTGGCAAGGACTGTCGGCACGGGAATGGCAAAGCAAATGATCTATATGGCCAAAAATATAAAGGCGGAGGAAGCATACAGGATTGGACTGGTGAATGCCGTATATCCCCAGGAGGAACTGATGGGAGCTGCCAGAAAAATGGCGGAGTGCATTGCCGGAAATGCTCCCATTGCGGTGAGAAACTGTAAAAAGGCAATCAACGAAGGCTTGCAGGTGGATATGGATCAAGCCCTTGTGATCGAGGAGCATCTGTTTGGAACCTGTTTTGAAACCCATGACCAGAAGGAGGGAATGGGGGCATTTCTTGAGAAAAGGAAAGAGAAGCATTTCATTAACAGATGACATCAAAGTGATCGATCTGATTTATTTATAATATAAGGAGGCGTGCACGATGAAAGTTGGAATTATTGGCGCAGGAACCATGGGTTCAGGGATTGCCCAGGCATTTGCCCAGGCTGCAGGATATGAGATATGCCTGTGCGACATCAATGAAGAGTTCGCTGCAAACGGGAAGAAAAGGATCGCAAAAGGGTTTGAAAAAAGGATTGCCAAGGGTAAGATGACGCAGGAATCCGCAGATGAGATCCTGTCTCATATTACCACAGGCGTCAAGGATATCTGCACGGACTGTGATCTGGTTGTGGAGGCAGCTGTGGAAAACATGGAGATAAAGAAGCAGACCTTTCGGGAACTTCAGGATATTTGTAAAAAAGAATGCCTCTTTGCAACGAATACATCTTCGCTGTCAATCACGGAAATCGGAGCAGGACTTGACCGTCCGGTAGCGGGAATGCATTTCTTTAATCCTGCACCGGTCATGAAGCTGGTGGAAGTGATCGCCGGACTGAATACACCGGCAGAGATGATCGCTACGATTAAAAAGATTGCGGAAGATATAGGTAAGGTTCCGGTACAGGTGGAGGAAGCTGCGGGATTTGTTGTAAACAGGATCCTGATCCCCATGGTAAACGAAGGGATCGGAATATATGCAGAGGGAGTTGCCAGCGCAGAGGGGATTGACAATGCAATGAAGCTGGGAGCAAATCATCCCATGGGGCCTCTGGCTTTAGGTGATCTGATCGGACTGGATGTGGTTCTGGCCATAATGGAAGTGCTTCAGGCGGAGACAGGAGATCCGAAATACCGTCCCCATCCTCTGTTAAGGAAGATGGTGCGCGGCGGCAAGCTGGGACAGAAGACGGGCATTGGTTTTTATGATTACAGGAAATAAGTGACAGAAATTAAAAAGACAAAGAAAAGTTGGAGGAGCAGGACATGGATTTTAGTTTATCAAAAAAACATCTTCTCGCGCAGTCTCTGTACAGAAGTTTTGCTGAAAATGAGGTAAAACCATTGGCGCAGGAAGTTGATGAGAGGGAAGAATTCCCCAGGGAAACAGTTAAAAAAATGGCAAAGTACGGCTTTATGGGCATACCGGTTCCAAAGGAATACGGAGGACAGGGATGTGATCCATTATCATATGTGATGTGTGTGGAGGAATTGGCAAAGGTATGCGCAACCACTTCCGTAATTTTGTCGGCCCATACATCTCTCTGCATTGACCCGATCCTTACCTATGGTACGGAAGCGCAAAAACAGAAGTACGTTCCTGATCTGGCAGGCGGCCGGAAACTGGGAGCGTTTGGCCTGACAGAGCCGGGAGCAGGAACAGACGCACAGGGGCAGCAGACAAAAGCGGTCCTGGATGGAGAAGAGTGGGTACTTAACGGTTCCAAATGTTTCATAACAAATGGCAGGGAAGCGGATGTATTTATCATTATTGCAGTGACGGGATTCGTTGAGAAGAGGGGAAGAAAGTCAAAGGAGATATCTGCATTTATTGTGGAAAAGGGGACACCGGGATTCAGCTTTGGCACTAAGGAAAAGAAAATGGGAATCCGCGGCTCTGCTACCTATGAACTGATCTTCGATGACTGCCGCATCCCCAAGGAAAACCTGCTGGGATTAAAGGGAAAAGGCTTTGGCATCGCCATGCATACACTGGACGGCGGACGTATCGGGATTGCTGCACAGGCTCTTGGAATCGCAGAGGGAGCCTTTGATGCAACGGTAAAGTATGTCAAAGAGAGGAAACAGTTTGGCCGCACCATAGGCCAGTTCCAGAATACACAATTCCAGCTGTCTGATATGGCAACCAAAATTGAAGCTGCAAAAATGCTTGTATATAAGGCCGCTATGGCAAAAGCAACCCAGAATTCCTACAGTGTGGAGGCAGCCATGGCGAAACTGTATGCAGCAAGAACCGCCATGGAAGTAACTGAGAAAGCAGTCCAGCTTCACGGCGGTTATGGATATATACGCGAATATGATGTGGAGAGGATGATGCGCGATGCCAAGATTACCGAAATATATGAGGGTACATCAGAGGTGCAGCTGATGGTGATTTCCGGAAATATTTTAAAATAAGGAGGATTTGCAGTGAAGATTGTAGTTTGTATAAAACAGGTGCCTGATACAAAAGGCGGTGTGAAATTTAATCCGGATGGTACGCTGGATCGGAGCGCGATGATGGCTATCATGAATCCGGATGATAAGGCCGGATTGGAGGCGGCTCTTCGGTTAAAGGACCAGTATGGGGCAGATGTAACTGTTATTACCATGGGGCTTCCAAAGGCAGATGAGGTTTTGCGCGAGGCGCTGGCAATGGGGGCGGACCATGCCGTGCTGGTTACAGACAGGGTGCTGGGCGGCGCTGATACGTGGGCTACTTCATCAACTCTGGCAGGGGCTCTGCGCTTGCTGGAGTATGATCTGATTATCACAGGACGCCAGGCCATTGACGGAGATACGGCTCAGGTAGGACCGCAGATTTCAGAGCATCTGGATATCCCGGTTGTGTCCTATGTTCAGAATATGAAGATAGAAGGGGAATATGTGATCGCGGAGCGTCAGTTTGAGGACAGATACCACGTGCTCAAGGTAAAGATGCCATGCCTTATTACAGCGCTGTCTGAATTGAATCCGCCCCGCTATATGACTCCGGGAGGTATATTTGACGCATATGATGCAGAGGTTACCGTATGGGGAAGAGCGGATTTAAAAGATGTGGATGACTGCAATATCGGACTGAAGGGTTCACCTACCCAGATTGCCAAGGCCTCTGATAAGGTGAGAAAAGGCGAGGGAGAGGTTGTGAACCTGGATGCTTCAGAAGCGGTTGATTATATCATGGATCATTTATCAGAAAAACATATTATTTAATATAGGGAAAAGTGGTGAAAAAAATGTGTTTAGAAGAATATAAGGGTGTATATGTTTTTGCCCAGCAGGTGGATCATCAGCTTGGCAGGATTTCATTTGAATTATTGGGAAAAGCAAGGGAACTGGCCAGTGACCTGGGAACGGATGTAACCGCGGTCCTGATCGGTTCCGGTGTCAGACAGATGGCGGATGAATTGGCTGAATATGGGGCGGACCGGGTGATCGTAGTTGATAATCCGGTACTGAAAGAGTATATGACAGAGCCATATGCCCATGCCCTTTCCAGCGTGATTAACAAATATAAACCGGAGATCGTTTTGGTAGGAGCAACTGCCATTGGACGTGATCTTGGACCGAGAGTATCCGCAAGGGTTGCAACCGGTCTTACGGCAGACTGTACTAAGCTGGAAATTGGAGATTTTCCGTTAAAGGCTGTGGAAGGCAAGGAACAGAAACATAATCAGCTGTTGATGACACGTCCGGCCTTTGGCGGCAATACCATTGCCACCATCGCATGCCCTAACCACCGTCCGCAGATGGCTACGGTCCGACCCGGTGTTATGCAGGCAATTGAACGTAAGCCGGGGGCCAGGGCTGTGGTAGAGGAATATGATCCTGGTTTTACACCAAACCACAAATATGTTGAAATACTGGATATCGTCAAGTCCGTGGCAGAAAGTGCAGATATTATGGATGCCAGGATCCTGGTATCAGGAGGCCGGGGGATTGGCTGTCCGGAGAATTTTACCATGCTGGAGGAACTGGCTCACGCACTGGGCGGGCAGGTCAGCTGCTCACGGGCAGTGGTGGATGCAGGCTGGAAACCAAAGGATATGCAGGTGGGACAGACCGGTAAGACGGTCCGGCCAACTGTATATTTTGCCATCGGTATCTCCGGTGCGATCCAGCACGTGGCCGGAATGGAGGAGTCAGATATCATAATAGCTATCAATAAGGATGAAAGCGCTCCTATTTTTGAAGTTGCGGATTATGGCATTGTGGGTGATTGGAAGAAGATCGTGCCTGATCTGACAAAGAAGATATTGAACGCGAAGAATGGGTGCCGCACTCCGGGCATCTGAGCGGATCACCCCAAACCCCTCATGAGTGAGGTGGCAGAGTATCAGCGGAGAGCAGTCGCTTGACTGTCTTTCCGCTGTTGTTTTTTGGAAGGTTTTCATGGAATATAATATCCCTGGGAATTTCCCAGGATTCCAGATAATCATTCAGCGCCCTCTTTATGATGCGGCGCAGGGCAGCTGCATCCTGGCCTGAAGGATTTGGCACCGAGAGGACAACGTGGGCCCGCAGAGCATTGTTTTGAAAGATGACAGCGGCCTCCTGTACCTTGGGTAGGGAGTTCAGGGCATTTTCTATTTTTACGGCTGAGACTTTTCGTCCGTGAATATTGTATACATTGTCTTTGCGGCCATTAAAGTACAGATAACCGTCCCGGTCCATATAGCCCGTATCGCCAACGCTGTAAGGCCCTGTGATTCCTATGGCGCAATAGGGAGTATCAACATAGATTTCACCGTTACAAAGGGTTACGTCTACGCCTGGAAAGGGTTTGCCGATACAGGCCGGATTATCATTCATTTCCTGGTCCGTCAGCCAGGTGACATAGCTCAATTCACTGGCCCCATAATAGAGGAAACAGCAGCTGTCAGGATAGGCTGCTTTCAGAAGAACCATATCCCCGCGGCCAAGGCTTTGGGAACCAGCCAGGATGGTCTTGATTTTAGAGCAGGGATGGGAGGTGTATTTTGCCAGGAGCCGGAGCTTGGAGGGGATGAGATAGAGGGCATCCGCATCGTGAAGCTCTATTTCCCTGCACCAGACAGAAGGATTTACAGGGGAGGCAGTGATGATGGATGCCCCTAGTGACAGAAGGGACAGATACAGATTCAGATTGCCGGTGAATGCCAGGCTGCCCTGAGCAAATAGCCGTGTTTTGGCAGTCATTCCAAAGATTGTATTCTGGATAGGAAAGAAGGAGGCCCAGCTATCCAGGGTACGGAACCATAGTTTGGGCTGGCCTGTTGAACCGGAGGTAAGCACTCCCATACAGGCCCCGGCAGGAATTTCCTCTGTTATAAGGGATTCAGGAACAGATTTCATGTCGGCAGGCACAATAACGGGAACACGGGATGTACCGCTTAATGCCAGAAACTGTACCAGCTGATCGTGCACAGAGGCATCCCTGATCCATACCACGGAAGGCGACTCTGGTTCCGGGGCCAGGGAACGGATACGGCAGGCCTCCCTGGTAAGCGTGCCGTATGTATAAAACTGGCCGTCCTCAATCAGGGCTGTCCTGTGAGCCTGAATTGACTGAATCATAGAGAGATAATCCATAGAATGTTTCATGGGAGACTCCTTTTGGCGTATGACATTTGGGGAGATGATGCTGTTGACTGTTCCAGAAGAATGGCGCTTCCAATTCCGCCTGCGGCAGCTGCGCAGCAGATGCCCCGTTTGCTTTCTGACAGTTCCATGGATCTCATCAGATGGAGAAGGATAATGGCGCCGGAAGCTCCATAGGGATGTCCATAGGCCAGGGCGCCGCCCAGCTGATTGTAACGGGAAGCCTTATCTGGATAAGCCCGGTTGATGAGAACATCAATGGCAGCAAATGCCTCGTTGCATTCAATGGCTCCTATGTCATCCATGGAGAGTCCGCTGCGTTCCAAAAGACTCCTGACAGCAGGAAGCACTGAGGCAGGACTCATAAGCGGGTCAGCCCCAACCGTACAGGCATTTGCAAGGTGGAAACGGGGGGAGAATTTGTGCTTTTTCAGATACTGTTCCGAACAGAGAAGAAGAAAGGCAGCCCCGTCATTCATGGTGCAGGCATTGGCTGCGTTGAGATACCGGCCATCCTTCAGGACACAGGGCAGCCGGTCCAGCAGGCGCTGGCTCAGGCGGGGCCGGATTCCCTCATCATGGTCAAGGCCGTATACAGGGACAGTTATGCCGTCAAGAAGGCCTTCCCGGACCGCTCTATATGCCCGTCTGTGGCTTTCCAGCACCCAGTCATCCATTTCGCCGGGGCTTATATGGTAATGGCATATAGTCTTTTCCGCACCCTGCAGCATCACGTCCTCACGGTGTGGGCCGGGGATGAATTTGGCAGTGCTGTAGGTCAGGGAAAGGTCCGTCCTGCGGGCATCGTAATTGGCAGCAGGATTGCCGTCATGAATGTCAGCAGGATTGGCAGAAAGATTATCAGCATGGGAGGCGGCAGCATATGGATGGTTAGGGTTATAGCTGCGCAGGGGCTGGGTAGAACTGCTTTCAAAACCTCCGGCAATTACCAGCTCAGCCAGACCGCTCTGTATCCTGGCTGCGGCTGTTATGACGGCCTCCAGGGAGGAAGCGCACTGAAGGTCCACTGTAAAGGAAGGAATGGATTCTGAAAGTCCTGCTTCCAGCGCCATGAGACGGGTAATGTTGCCGCCCCCTCCGACGCAGTTGCCGCAGATAATCATATCAATCTTTGATGGCTGATACCGGGCGGTCAGTTCCTTTAACACGGCGGCACCCAGATGCTCGGCGGGAACATGGCGGTATGCGCTGTTTCTTACGCCGATATAGCTGCGCAGTCCGCCCAGTATGAATACCTTGTCCATAGGGCCTCCTAGCGTGCCCGCTGGGTGTTTGACAGACTTATCTGCACCGGCTTTGCAATCAGGGCGGCAGCAAAGCATTTAAAAATGTCAAGGGGAATGAAGGGGATTACGGCCGCTGTGAAGGTTGCTGCCCAGTCCATTCCGGTTATGAATTTCATATAGACACTTCCCCCCAGATAAATCACAGGCATTCCGACCAGAATGGTCACCAGACAATACCTCTTAAAGCTGTAATGTTCTCCCTTTAACCGTGACATGAGGATGACAGCTGGAATCCATGACATGATATAGCCCCCTGTTGGGCCGAACAGCTTTCCGGGACCGCCCATGGCGCCGGAGAATACAGGCAGACCAGTCAAGCCCAAAAGGATATATGCGACCATGGTAAATGCCGCCTGCCTGGGAGTCAGGAGCAGTGCAATGAGGTTGACAACCAGGGTTTGGGCCGTAAGGCTGGCCGGTGTGAAGGGAAGAGGGATGGCAATGTAAGAGGAAACGCATATCAATGCTGTCAGCAGTGCCATTTTGGTGAGTTCCACGGTGTTAAATTTCTGATTCATGATTACCTCCGTTTTTGGGTTTGGTCTGGTGTGTGAATGGTCATGGCAAAACAGGTAATACTGCTCATTGCTCCGGTTACCACGTTGTTTTTATGTATCAGGCGGACAGAACTGCCTGCATGTACGGGACGCAGGAACCTTATGGATAAGGTTTGGCCAGGGCTGTGGGAGCCGTACAATTCCTCCAGCCGGCTGAGTATCCACAGGCCGGGAATGACTGCATTTGGCCCGAAGTGAATCGGGTTGGTATCCCCGCAGGCAGACAGGAAACGCTCAAGGCATTCCGGGGGGAAGGTCATTGTCAGTTGGCCTGGCATACACCCAGGTGCGGGAGTGGCAGCAGCCTGATTGTCAGGAAAAATGGGGGCTTTGGAACACCCGGAATCCTTAGCGTCCACCAGGCAGATTTCAAGGGATTGGCAGGGCAGGCGGCCTGCATCATATGCAGTAGTTTCCAACAGGACATATCCAGGAGTAGTCTTTCTTGGGATGGATTCATATGATACGGGTTCCGACCGGCTGTGGAGACAGTACCGGGCCTTTCCAATTACCCACCCGCCAAAATCCTTCTGTCCCCATTGGCAGGCAGCTCGTATGAGTTTTATCATATTGGGTACCTCTCTGAAATTTGCCATTATATTTTACTTATTATAGATAGTCGGCGGCTAATTGTCAACATAAAATTAAAATATGGTTAACAATTAAAGGGCTCAGCTGGAAGGTATAGGTTCTCCGCCAGTTGCATGAGGGGAGCAATAGAGCGAAGGAAACAGTTACAGGATTGGTAATACTGGGAATCAATGACATTGAAAGCCCCTTTCCATATCCTTTCCGATATGATAAGATAGGTAAGTAAATTGAGATTGTATAGTGACAGGATGAAGAGATGAATTACATTGTTTTTGATTTGGAATGGAACCAGAGTCCCAATGGAAAGGAAGATTCGGTGGAGCATCTTCCTTTTGAGATCATAGAAATCGGAGCAGTGAAGCTGAACGGGAATTTTGAAGAGACAGGAACGTTTCACAAGCTGATCCGGCCCATGGTTTATAAAAGGATGCATTTTAAGATATCGGAAGTGACACACATGGATATGGCGGAGCTGCGTCAGGAGGGAGAGCCGTTTGATGTGGTTATGAACCGTTTCCTTGCATGGTGCGGTCAGGAGGAGTACTGCTTCTGCACCTGGGGTTCCATGGATTTGACTGAGCTTCAGAGGAATATGGCATATCATAAGCTTCCAAACCCATTTCCCAGGCCGCTTCTTTATCTGGATATCCAGAAGCTTTACTGCCTTCAGTACGGGGATGGAAAAAACAAGGTATCTCTTGATATGGCGGTACAGCTTCAGGGAATGGGGGAGGAGAGGCCCTTTCACCGGGCGCTGGATGATGCCTATTATACCGGCCGCATCCTTTCCGCGCTGGACATGGAGACCTTTGGAACCTATGTGTCGGTGGATTATTACGGACTTCCCGGGAATAAGGCTGAGGAATACCGGCTGTATTTTCCTGAATACTCCAAGTATGTGTCCAGAGAATTTGACTCCAGGGAAGATATCCTTAAAGATAAGGATATAACAGATATGAAATGCGTGAAATGCAGCAGGATGCTGCGCAAGAAGCTCAGATGGTTTCCCTATGGACAGAAATTTTATTTCTGCCTGGCCGTATGCCCGGAGCATGGGTTTGTGAAAGGGAAAATCAGGGTAAAAAAGTCAGAGGATGACCGCTTTTATGCTGTGAAGACGGCAAAGATGGCGGATGCCCAGGATGTGGAGCTTCTGGTCCAGAAGAAGGAAGACGGCCGGAAAAAGCGCAGTGCCAAGGCCCATCACAAGGCTGCCTCCAAGCCCCTGAAGGGGAAGCAAACAGAAACAATCGGATAAGGTAAAACGCTCATGAAGGCGGGAATGAAAATGGCCGGTCTGGTTCCGTCCACCATGGGGACTCTGATGTCCAGCGGAATCATGGAAGGCGCAAAGGCCATTGGCTGCACACCGCGGAAAATGCCGGCTGGGGGACCGTACCATCCTGGACGCGGTGGATGCCGGGGCAAAGAAGGCCCAGGAAGCCTGTGCAGAGGGCGCTGATATGGGGGCCATGCTCCGCCGGGCCGCAGAGGGCGCGAAGGAAGGCGTTAAAGCAACCGAGGATATGCTTCCGAAGTATGGAAAGGCAGCTGTGTTTTCAGCCAAAGCCAAGGGCGTTCCGGATCAGGGCGCCGTGGCAGGACAGTATTTTTTGGAAGGACTGGGAAGATATTTTCTATAAAAACAGGACCGCTCTGTCCGGGCGGTCCTGTTTTTATCGGTGCGCCCGGCGGGCGCACGTTCTAACGGGTGAAAGTCCCTGACCCGCCCGGCAGTGGGAAGGGTGCAGCCAATGGCA
>PPYF01670513.1_pt1 | contig 73411 bp, 74 predicted proteins | sample 1559871 | NCBI WGS metagenome assembly PPYF01 (sample SAMN08240021, study PRJNA423297) | Human gut metagenome, whole genome shotgun sequencing project.
AGAGCGGAAAACGAGACTCGAACTCGCGACCCTAACCTTGGCAAGGTTATGCTCTACCAACTGAGCTATTTCCGCGTTTGCGGTTGCAAAGGTAGATATTTTCCTTTAACCTGCAAACATTCTACGCATTTTTTTCACACATAAAATTAAACATTCTGCCCGGAGTGAAAGCATAGTTTTGATTATCAACTCATTCGGTCGCGATAATCTTCGTAAGAAAATTTTCTGAATATCTCAGCTTTTCCCTCCTTTGTCCACATGGCAATGGCAGGATGATGGATTCCGTTGAACATATTCGTCTTCACCATGGTGTAATGTATCATGTCTTCAAAGATGATTCTCTCACCGATTTGCAGTTCGTGGTCGAAGCTCCACAACCCCATATAATCGCCGCTCAGGCAGGAGTTGCCGCCCAGCCGGTAGACGTACGCACCGCCGTCACCCATTTCGGCACCCCGGACAGCAGGCTGGTAGGGCATTTCCAGGCAATCGGGCATGTGGCAGGTGAAGCTGACATTCAGGATTGCGGTACGGATGCCGCGGTTCTCTACAATATCCACAACTTCGGAAGCCAACACTCCCGTCTGCCAGGTAAATGCCGAACCGGGTTCCAGGATAATGCGCAAATGGGGATAACGCTCTTTCAATCCGCGAAGCAGGCGAATCAGATGCTCCACATCGTAGTCCTTACGGGTCATCAAATGCCCGCCACCCAGATTCAGCCACTTTATTTGCGGAAACCAGCGGGAGAACTTCGCCTCCAGATGCTCCAGCGTACGTTCCAGCTCGTACGAGGACGACTCGCAATGGCAGTGGCAGTGAAACCCGTCGATGCCTTGCGGCAGCACATCGGGAAGCTGTTCGGCCATTACACCGAAACGGGTGCCGGGAGCACAAGGGTTATACAGTTCCGTTTCCACTTCCGAATACTCCGGATTGACGCGTATGCCGCAGGATATATCCTGCCCGGCTGCCTGAATCATGGGATAAAAACGCCGGAACTGAGCCAGCGAATTGAATGTGATGTGACTGCTGCATCGCATGATTTCCGGAAAGTCGGCTTTCGTATATGCCGGAGAGTATGTATGCGCCTTGCTGCCGAATTCCTCCAACGCCAGGCGTGCCTCGTATACGGAGCTTGCCGTAGAATGCTCCACATACTCACGGAATATGGGAAACGAGCGCCACATGGCAAAGGACTTGAAAGCAAGGATAATCTCTACACCAGCCCGGTCGGCAACGCTCTTTATCAATGTGAGGTTCTTCCTCAACAGTTCTTCCTCCATGATATAACAGGGAGAAGGGAAAAGGTCGAAATCTTTGTCTGTCATTTTTCTTGTTATATAAACTTTTATAGTAAAAACCGGATCTATCCTATCACTTTGAAACGCGCAAAACGCAGAAGAAGTTGCTTGTCGCCCGCATTTTTAAAGTGGATGGTGGCTTTTGCGTTATCGCCCTCACCTTCCACTTTCAGCACTTCGCCCAGGCCGAAACGTTCGTGTTCGATAAACTGCCCCGGCAGCACAGCGTTCCCGCCTGCCGACGAATGGGAAGCGGCAGAAGCTGTTCCCATGGAAGGCGTCACCCGCTTTAAGTTGCGGGGAACGGTCGGGGCAATGATTTCCTGCCGGGGACGAGCTCCTCCATCACGTTTTCCATACATGGCGGAAACGAAGTTCTCCCTGTTCTCCCTGCGGAAAGATGCGGCATGCTCATCTACCTTGCGCACCAATCCGGCATCTTGCGGCAGCTTAAGGAAGCGCACATCTATATCTTTCAAAAAGCGGCTGGGATTTCCAAACTCCATCTTCCCGTAACGGTAACGGCTTTTGGCATAAGTAAGGAAACAATGGTCTTCCGCACGGGTGATGGCTACGTAGAACAAACGGCGCTCCTCTTCCAACGCCCTGGGAGAGTCGCCCGCCATACCGCTCGGAAACAGGTTTTCTTCCATGCCCACCACAAAGACATTTTTAAACTCCAGCCCCTTGGCGGAGTGCACGGTCATCAACGTTATCTTTTCATCGTCTCCGTCCTTGTCCGAATCCTGGTCGGTAAGCAGGGACACTTCCGAAAGGAAATCACTCAGCGTGGTATTGACATTCCCCTCCTCCAGCCGTTGTGCACAGAAGTCGCTCATACCGTTTGCAAGCTCTTCGATATTCTCCTTGCGGCTGAGGTTCTCGGGCGAGTTGTCCTGGCAGACATCAGCGATAATACCCGACTGACGGATTATCTCCGTACCAAGCTCGTAGGCGTTCTTTTCGGCAACGCTCTCGATAAATCCGGCTATCAAACAGCGAAAATCCTGCAACTTGCCCGCCGTTCCTTTATTGATGTTCACCCCGTAGGTCAGCGGTTCGCAGAGCACGGTCCACAGGCTTACATTGTGGCTGGTGGCGGCAGCCGTGATTTTATTTACGGTAGTGTCGCCTATCCCGCGTGCCGGGTAGTTGATGATACGCTTGAAGGCTTCTTCATCATTCGGATTGACCGTGAGACGGAAGTAGGCGATTACATCTTTTATTTCCTTGCGCTGATAGAAAGACAGCCCGCCGTAAATGCGATACGGCATGCTGCGCTTGCGCATGGCTTCCTCAAAGACACGGCTCTGCGCGTTGGTGCGATAGAGTATGGCAAAATCGGAATAGGCGTAATTCTCCTGCCGGCGCAGTTCGGCTATCTTGTTGATTACAATATCGCCCTCCTCCACATCGCTGTATGCCTGATACACTCCGATGGGCTCTCCCTTATCTTTCTCCGAAAAGACTTCCTTGCGAATTTGCCGTTGGTTCTTCTCTATCAGGCTGTTGGCGGCAGAAACGATGGTTTGGGTGGAGCGGTAGTTCTGTTCCAGCTTAAAGACCTTCGTATCCGGATATACCTTTGTGAAATTAAGTATGTTATCAATGTCCGCTCCCCGGAAGGAGTAGATGCTTTGCGCGTCATCGCCCACCACACAGACGTGCTGATGCTCTTTTGCCAACTGAAGCACAATGCTGTGCTGGGCAAAGTTAGTGTCCTGGTACTCGTCCACCAGGATATAGCGGAACTGCGACCGGTAGCGGGCAAGCACCTCCGGACGGTCGCGGAAAAGCAGGAAGGTATAGAACAGCAAATCGTCGAAATCCATGGCATCCGCCTGCCGGCAACGCTCCCAGTAGCGGCGGTAAATATCGCGTATGGCAGGCATCTTGGCCGCACTATCGCTTTCGTAGGCTTCTTTGTTGTTGGCATAGCCCGCAGGAGACACGAGGTGGTTCTTGGCATTGGAGATACGTGCCTGCACCGTGCCCGGTTTATACACTTTCTCGTCCAATCCCATCTCCTTGATGATTGAGCGCAGCAGACTTTTGCTGTCTGCCGTATCATAGACGGTGAATTTCGGGGTAAATCCGATCTGCGCGGCTTCCGCATGCAGGATGCGCAGGAATATGGAGTGGAATGTCCCCATCCAAAGGTGACGGGCACGTTCCGCACCTACCTGCCGGGCGATACGTTCTTTCATTTCACGGGCCGCCTTATTGGTAAAGGTAAGCGCAAGAATATCCCAGGGGCGGTAACCGTTCTCCAGCAGATAAGCTATTTTGTAGGTCAGCACACGGGTTTTTCCCGAACCGGCACCGGCTATCACCAGTGACGGACCGTCGTTGTAGAGTACCGCAGCACGCTGTCCCTCATTCAGTTCTTGTATGTAATCGGACATATTCCTAATAATCTAACGGGTAAAGTTCGGGTGCAAAGATAGTGAAAGGCGAGAGCAAAGGCAAGTGAAAACGCAGTTTTCAAACTTGACTATGCCGGGCCGCATCCTATCTTATCAAAAGATAGTGAAAGGTTCGGACACCTGCGAACAATTCCACAGGTTATCGCGTTAGTATAGTAAAGTTTCAAAACTAAATACATTGAACTTATGAATACGTTATTAATGTCTTTAACAATAATGATTATGACACATGAAATGCCTAAACTTCCTTACGCACACAACGCGCTGGAACCTGTAATCAGTCAGCAAACAATAGATTACCATTACGGTAAGCACCTGCAAACGTACGTAAACAACCTGAACAACCTTGTTCCGGGCACGGAGTATGAAAACAAAGACCTGGTTACTATCGTAGCCACCGCACCCGACGGCGCCGTATTCAACAATGCCGGACAGGTACTGAACCATACGTTGTACTTCCTGCAATTCGCACCGAAACCGTCGCAAAGCGAACCTACCGGAAAACTGGCGGAAGCCATCAAACGCGACTTCGGCAGTTTCGAGAATTTCAAGAAGGAATTCAACGCGGCAGCAGTCGGACTGTTCGGTTCGGGCTGGGCATGGCTGTCTGTTGATAAGAACGGCAAGCTGCACATCACCAAAGAAGCGAACGGAAGCAATCCCGTACGCGCAGGACTGACCCCGCTGCTGGGCTTCGACGTTTGGGAGCATGCCTACTACCTGGATTATCAGAACAAACGCGCCGACCATGTCAATGCCCTCTGGAGCATAGTAGACTGGGAAGCGGTAGGTAAACGGATGAAATAAGCAACCCCTCATAAACCCCTGTTGAAGCGCATCTGCAAGCTGTAAAAAGCGGCAGATGCGTTTTCTTTTTCCACAAGTCTTAACTTTCTGCCACATCATCAACTACGGCTCTAAACACGCTCTAAACACCCAACGAAAAACACAGCAACATTCTCTAAACATTTGCGTTTATTACGCTCATTTTCCGTGCGGAATGAACGTACCTTTTAAAAATACAATAGGCGTTGTTTTCGTCCATTTATCAAAGAACTTATCGTCCTCTATCTTGATATATCGCCCATTTAAGGCGAATAGATAAGCTACAATCAACGCAAACATGAAAAACAATACTTTTATCGTCTGCGTGATTTGAGTGCGTGTAAACCGCTTATTTGGGTTCATTGGCATCTCGGATAAAGTTATATCATTCTAAATACAATGTTCCTATTTCGCTGAAATCAATTTCATTGCACTCTTCATTCATTACACCGGTCAATGTAATATCTCCATTCAAGACTATATTATAACCGTTTCGCAAAAAACTCAATCGCATTGTTTCCGATTTAGTAACACATGGATAAGGCTCTGATATGCTCAACTCATGATGTATGTAATAATGGCCAATGTAACCTTTTATCTCATCTGATACTCCGTCTCCGATATGTATTCTTTTAACAAACAGAGTATCAGCTTTTACCGTTATCTCAATCAGATAGTTCCCGGTTTCGTCGGTATATGAATGATATTGGTCAGGATAGTGGTATTCCATCCTTTCGAGAGTACGTATCTTGTAAGTGCCTATTGGGACTTCCTCTTTCTCAAAGACGCATTCATCATTATTGCCAAACGAAAGAGAATACCTACCCTTCGTGTGTGTTATATCCATAACTGTATCATCAACAGTTTCAGTTGATAGTAATTCATCTTCAAGTCTTTTCTTGATTTCTTCAGGAAGAGAGTAAAATGAATCATCAATCGTTCCTTGTTTGGGTATGATATATTCTTGCACCCATTTCGTATTCGAAAGTTTATCATCATAAACAGGCTCAGAAAAATCTGATGAAGAGCAAGACTGAATACATAGTGAAGTAGTTAATAGGCTATACCAAATTATGTTTTTCATTTTCTTCCCTCCATTAAAACCTTAATCAATCTCTCTTTCTCTGCAAGTAGTTCCTCCAGATGTTTCACCCGTTCTTGAAGAATGGCATCTGTACCTACAGATACGTTGCCCATCATCGAAGCAGGACTAAAATCGCCGTTTGTTTCAACTGTATTATTTGATAGTCTTGATACTTCATCATCAAAAAAAATTCGTATGTCAGCTTTTAATAGAAAAGCAATCTTCTCTAAGTCTGCCGCTTGAATCTTATTGTTTCTAATGCATCTATGTAGATTTTGTTCGCTCATTCCAACATCAGCAGCAAGTTTCTTTAATCCACCACCTCTGTTTTCGCTCAATTTTCTAACAATTTCTAAATTCATGATTTACAAGAACTTGAATTAGTTGACTAATATTTAATTTCGCATACACTAAATTTTACGACGAAAATATTTGCTCGCCACGAATAAATATATTAGTTTTGCACCATAAAGTTAAACAATAACCTATAAACAACAAAAGAAATGGCAGAAAATCAAGTAAAAGTGCGTCCTGCTCTGCGCGAATTGAATGTAGGTGAAACCGTAACATTCCCGATTGCTCGGACAAAAGTAGTCCGCGCACAAGCATCAGACCTCGGTCTTATCCTTGAACGTAAATACAAGACAGAAACGGACCGAGAAAAGCGTATCATAACAGTAATCAGAATATCGTAATTTGTAATCATCATGAACAAATTTGTAAATATTTCACAACTGATACTATCCTGCATCATGCTTTTTGCGGTGGTTGTCAGCATTGTGGCACATATCATACTTGGAAACATCGCATCGTTCATTGGCTATCTTGTATCAGCTGTATTCATCTTTCTCACATGGAAACTGGTACGTATATCATGGATGGAGTTTCAAAATGAAAACAAATAACCTCTTAACTTACAATATCATGTCTATCAATTTCAAAAAATTAAATTCTCAAATCAAGCCTCTTAAACCGGAAGCAAGACACGTGGGTTACATCTTTATTGCTACAGACAAGCAAAAGAGAGAAAGTCTGGTTGACTCTATTGCCAAGCCCGGTTCTAAACGTTCCCTAATAAAAGTGCTTGCATATTTTATTAAAACCGATGAAAATTATCGTGCAGAGTATTCACTTTAATCCGTAATCCTATGCTCACTATTGATTTTCCCGATAAATCTGTCACTTATGACACTTTCGTCCGTGATGTAGCGTCCTCTGTAGTCCGCATGCTTGCCGATACACGCAATGACCCCGAAATGGTCAGCCAGCGAAAAGCATACGCTATGTTTGGTCGTGGCAATGTGGATAGATGGCGCAAGCAGGGTAAAATAAATCCCTGTAAGCGCCCGGGTAAAGTTGAATATCGCACAGTAGAGTTACGCGCTCTTCAACAGAAGAAACAAGATTATTTCAAGTAACAATCAGACCTGATAGTGTAATGGTAGCACATCAACTGAAAGTAGTAGTTCAAATCTGCTTCGGGTCACAAAAGCAAACTGTATTATAAACCTTTTAAATTATTAATTATGAGCAATGCTATTTCATTGGCCAAAGAATTGCAACAAATGAAAGCAATTGACGTAATACGCAATGAACGTGTACGTAGCCAGTTTATCAGCGTGTATAATTCCATCTGGAAAGAAGGCGGAGAAAACGTCTATGAACGTGAAGCTATTTACTTCAACCAGCAGTTACGCGACAAAGATGAGTTGCGCTTATGCTCCGGAACATCTATCTTCTATGCGTTTATCGACCTTGCTGTCAAAGGTATCACATTGGCTCCTGGTGCGCAAGCACTGTGTTATCTTCTTACCCGTAACTGCAAAGTAGGAGTTGATTCAAACGGCAAAGAAGTTTGGGAGAAAGTATGCAGTCTCGCTATCTCCGGATATGGAGAGCTGGCACTGCGTGCAAAAGTTGGACAGATACGCCATGCCGACAATCCAGTTATTGTCTATGACGGAGATAGTTTTGAATATGGAGAGAAGAACGGAGCGAAGATTGTCAATTATATGTCTGCATTTCCTCGCAAAAGCGACCGTATTGTTGCTTGCTTTGTCAAAATCACACGTGCAGATGGGTCAATTGACTATTCTGTTATGACAGAAACCGACTGGAAACGGTTACAAGGTTATTCAGAGAAACAAAATTCCTATAAAGACCGCCGCACCGGAGAAACTGTAGTGAAAAGCAATGCACTCTACAATATCAATGGGCAGATTGATACCGGCTTCCTCATTGCCAAATGCATCAAACACGCTTTCAAGACTTATCCTAAAATCAATATCGGTAAAGGTTCCGTCATGGAATCCGACATCATTGATACCCCGCAAGGAGGTTTCGATCCTTACAGTGGAATCAATACCACACAACCCGAACCACAAGAAAAGCAAGAAGAGCAACATTTCGCGCCTCAACCTGATATGTCAGCAGGGGTAACTATTGACCCAGCAAGTCAAGGAGATAACGATGATACTTTCTAACCTTAATACATTGTACATATGTCTTCAGAATTAGTAATCATCAAGCAGGAAAATATACAGACCATAGTGTCTGCTGCTCCACAATCATATAGTGACAACAAGCTGTCATGTGAAAGATGTATCAGTGCCGGGCAATCCATACTCAATACCATTACAACTAATGGTGGAATGACTGACGAACTTGATAAAGAAGTAGCTCTTTTCATCGAAAAAGCACGTAAAACAGTCAAGAAGATGAACGAGAAACGTTCGCCTGTCACAAAACTTTTTGATGACATCCGTCGAGAGTTTACGGTAATAGAGAATGCTATTGACCCCACCAAAGTTGATACTATCCCCTATAAACTCCAACAATACCGTAACCAATATGCAGCAAAGAAACGTGCCGAAGAAGAAAAACGCCGTCAGGAAGAGTACAAACGTCAACAAGCGGAACAAGCCCGTGTAAAATTGAGACAAGACATTGAAGGGGATTTTAAGGCACAATTCCAAACCTATCTCAATCAATCCATCAATTGGCTCACTACAAAGGATAACAGTGTTACGCTCGAGAACTATAACACAGTGTACAGCGAAATAAAAAACTTTTCGGCTTCTCTTCCTGCTGACTGGTTACATAATCTCCATACTCTCATCCGCATACCTGGCAATGTTTCGGTAAACGAGCTTCGACAATTTGAAACTGACATAAAGGAACGCCTTGGTAAGCAATTTACCGACCAATACACTGCAGAAATCCAAGACAACAAGGATTTCATTCTTGACCGTCTGCCCTCAAAGAAAGCAAACCTCGAACGCATGGCACAAGCTGACGCGGCCGAAGCTGCACGTGTCAAAGCTGAAATAGAAGAACGCCAGCGCAAGGAAGCCGAAGCGCGAGAGGCAGAACGTAAACGCAAAGAAGAGGAAGAAAAGCAAAAGGCGGAAATGGAACGCCAGCAAGCTGAAATGAACGGATTATTTTCTGAACAGGCTTCTATGCAGAATTATCAGCCCAAAGTAAAAGTCACTCAAAAGATAGAGTTACTTAATCCTGAAGGTATCATGCCAATACTCTCAATGTGGTGGAGTAAAGAAGGGTGCACGCTTTCGGTTGAAGAGTTGAGTAAGTTATTCAAGAAACAAATTACGTTCTGTGAAAAACTGGCTAACAAGGATAGTGTCTATATTGAAAATGAGAGTGTACAATATATTGACGATGTGAAAGCAAAGTAACCATGAGTCACAATCCCGATACATATTATAGTCGTAGTGAGGTCAGTAACTCTGACCTCACCGAACTGAAAAATATTCTTCATCCTCGAATGCAATTTGGTGATAAAGAAGCTGCATTTCGTTTTGGCTCATTGGTAGATGCAATTATTACCGAACCAGCACGAGTAGACTACTACCGCCTGACAGTAGATGATGAACAATATACCGAAGATGAGTTCCGACATGCACAAGAAATGCAGAAGGCACTTCGCATGGAAGCACGCCGCGATGAGTTCCTTTTTAAAGTGCTTAGTTATGCCGAAACACAGCGTTTCATGGTAAACACACAACAACAATTTACTTATTGTGGTTTCCCCTTTTCGCTTGATACACGATGTAAGTGGGATTGGTGGCTCGGCCTTTTTGGCGGTGATCTTAAAACCACATTTGCCTCAACACAGCAACAGTTTGAAGAAGCGATTGACTTCTTCGATTGGGACAGGAGTCGTGCTTGGTATATGGACATTGCAGGTTCCAACCGTGATTTCATTTATGCTATCAGCAAAAAGAACTGCAAAGTATTCAAGAAGTTCATCAATCGGGATGATAAGGTCTACAACCGTGGACGCGAGAAATATGAAGAATTGGCTTTCCAATACTGGTGTTTAACTCCACAAGACAATTAACAATGGACATATATTGCAAAGTAACTCAATATGGATTAATTCCTCTGTATAATACAGACCTCGAACTAAAGAAACACTTGAAGATTGGTAATGTAGTCAAGTGTAAGGTAAGCAATCCACGCAATTATGAGCACCACAAAAAGTTTTTCGCTTTGGTACGCCTTACTTTCGACAATTTGCCCCTGCCATTAGTCGAGAAGTGGCACATACATAATGAACAGGATATGCTTTGCCGATTCAAGCGTGACCTTGGCTACTTCACTAATACTCTCAATGAATATGGTGAACATGAAATAGAGTATCTCAGTATATCGTTTGCCGCCATGGAACAACACGAATTTGAGAAATTCTATAACCAATGTATTGACCTTGTTCTCAACAAGTACATCAAAGGTATTGACAAAGATGATTTAATCACAGAAATAGAAGAATTCAAATGAAACCACAGGTAGGACAATATCATTACACTCCACACGGACGAGGATTCCGCATATACCGCTATACAGAGGTAACAGATAGCTTTCAGTCAGCCTCTCCGGTACTTAGTGAGCCAATCTTCTACGATCGTGAGAAAGCAAAGAAACGTGTTTATGAACTTAATGGTTGGAAATACAACAATGAACGGACTCAAACATCATCTGCGCGTTGAACCATACGACTATCAACGTGAAGGTATAGTTTATGGACTGGAACACCGCCGTCTTATTATCGGTGACGAACCGGGATTAGGAAAGACATTGCAAAGTATCGGCATTGTTGATACAGCCAATGCATATCCTTGTCTTGTTATCTGCCCGTCCTCGCTCAAAATCAACTGGCAACGCGAGTTCGAGAAATTCACGGATAAATCTGCAGTCGTTCTTGACAATGCTGTACGTACAACATGGAATTACTTGTTATCTATGGGAGTGCATCAGGTAGCAGTGGTAAATTACGAAAGTTTGCGCAAATATTTTGTTTGGGACATCAAAGCGAAAAGTAAGCAGTTCCGTCTCAAAGATGTTGTATTCTGTCCTCAAATACAGATGTTCAAATCAATCATCATCGACGAAAGCCATCGTGTTAAAGACCCGTCAGCACAACAAACAATCTTCACAAAAGGGCTGTCCGTAGGTAAGGACTGGTGCATACTCCTTTCAGGTACTCCGGTAGTCAACCGCCCCGAAGATTTAATTGCCCAGCTATCCATTATGAACCGTTTGGGCGAGTTCGGCGGGCGTGCCAAGTTTATGGCCGATTATTGTACCGACCCTAAAGACAAGGCCGCCAAACCTGCCGTCCCTCTTTCCGAACTGTCAAGACAGTTATACGATACATGCATGATACGTCGGGAGAAAGCAAAAGTGCTTCCCCAATTACCTGACAAGACAAGGGTGGATTTATATGTGGAGATTTCAAATGACAAGGAATACAATCTTGCCGCCGAAGACCTTGCCGCCTACTTGCAGGAGTACACTGAGTGTACAGATTGGGAGATACGCCGCAAAATGCGCATGGAGGCTCTTGTCAAGTTTATGACCTTGCGCTCTTTGGCTACAAGGGGAAAGATATCACAGGCGGTTGATTTCATCCGTACATTTCTTGACAGCGGAAAGAAACTCATTGTATTCTGTTCGCTTCATGAGATTGTGGATGAATTGCAAAAGGTATTCCCCCGTGCCGTTACGGTTACAGGGCGTGATAGCGCAGTAAACAAACAGGCTTCGGTTGACGCTTTTCAGAACAATCCCAATGTGCAGCTCATCATCTGTTCCATCAAAGCCGCCGGTATCGGACTTACGCTGACCGCAGCGTCTGATGTGGCATTCATAGAACTGGCTTGGACGTATGCCGATTGTTGTCAATGCGAGGACAGAGCGCACCGCATTGGACAGAAAGACAATGTAACCTGTTACTATCTACTTGGTCGTGGCACTATTGACCACACGATATATAGCCTCATCCATCGCAAAAAATCCATTGCCAACGAAATTATGAATGCTGATGATGAAATCCCTACCGATGAAATGTATTTCGATGAGCTGGTAAAATCATTCTTAAATACTTCGGGGTAATGGAGATTTGTAAAACAGATATACAGAAGATTATCAAGTATCTCGATGATGCTGCTAAGGTATATGACACCATCCCCGGACAACGCAGCATTTGCCGGGCATGGGTTATCAGACAACAGATAAAAAAATTACAAAGGAAATTATTCACTTATAATCAAAAAGAAAATGATAAAGACTGACATCGTTGATTACATCGTTAACAACACAACTTTAAGTCGTTCACAGGCTATCAAAGCTGTCGACTGTGCTTTTGATGCTATTGAGAAAGCACTTTGTAAAGGTGAAAATGTCTATATACGTGGTTTTGGCACTATCAAGACTTATATCACAAAAGAAAGGAAAGCCCGTAATATCTACAAGAGAACAACGGTAGTCATTCCGGCTAAACGAACAGTAAAACTTGTAGTCAGTAAACAACTCAAAGAAAAAATGAACTCATGATGCATACGTGGTTTGAATGTAAAATCCGTTATGAAAAGACAATGGATAACGGAATGAACAAGAAAGTAACGGAACCCTATCTGGTTGACGCGCTCAGCTTCACGGAAGCGGAAGCACGCATCATTGAAGAAATGACACCCTTTATTTCCGGTGAGTTTACAGTTTCCGACATTAAACGCGCCAACTACAGCGAACTCTTTCCCTGTGAGGAAGACAGTGCCGACCGCTGGTTCAAGTGCAAGCTGGTTTTCATCACATTGGACGAGAAAAGCGGTGCTGAGAAAAAAACGTCTACCCAGGTATTGGTGCAGGCAGAGACACCATTGTTACACCCGAAAAGCAAAGCGACAATGACACTTGAGGAAATGCTTCAAATGGAAAGGAAACGAAAAAAGAAGCAAAAATATGACGATGAGGAACATCGCATACAATGCTCTTGCGTAAAGTGGTTCAATTTGAAGTATCCGAAATTGAAAGGCCGGTTGTTTGCAGTGCCGAACGGAGGAAGACGCGATACTGTTACAGGTGGCAAATTGAAAGCTGAAGGTGTAACAGCCGGTGTATCCGATTTGATTCTGTTGAAAAGCAATCGTGATTATGGTGCGCTGCTCATTGAAATGAAAAAGAAAGGCGGCTATCAATCTCCATCACAAAAAGAATGGCAAAAGATAATATGTGAAAACGGAGAATACAAATATGTTCTGTGCTTTTCGCTGGATGATTTCATTCGTGAAGTGGATGATTATTTGAGAAATGAATTTTAAAACAATGTCTAATATGGCAAACATCAAAACAGGTCTTAATTATTATACTGTCGATACCGATAGATACCAAGACCGTCGGATAAAACGGCTGAAAAAAGATTTTAAATGCCGGGGCATTGCTGTGTACGACTATATTCTGTGTGAGATTTACCGAGTACAAGGCTGTTTCCTTGTGTGGGATGCAAATACTGCCTTTGACGTGGCTGAGTACTTCGGGCTGGAAGAAAACACGGTGCAGGAAGTTGTGAAATACTGCGGTTCGGTGGGGCTTTTCGATAAAGAACTACTATCACGTGGGATTATCACATCGGCATCAATCCAGCGACGATATACGGAAATGTGTACCCGCGCCAAAAGAAAGTCTGTATCTATACCTGAATCTTATAGACTCATTCAGGAAGAAAGAGCCCCCGATCTGATTCCGGCTTCCAAAGGTGCTTGCCAAAAACCAGACAATCCGCCTCCAAGTGAAATCTATTCCCTTACACTTGATGAAGAAATTGCCGAACTGGAAAAAGATGAGTGTTGGCTTGACCAACTACAAGTACTTCATCACATGGATATATCATTATTGCGCAGCAGTCTTGACGATTTCCGGGTACAATGCCTGGCAGACGGGAAAGACCGGCATTCTTCCTTGCAGGATGCAAAACAGCACTTCAACGCATGGTTGAGAATTGTAAACGACAAAAATAAAAGAAAAGATGATAAAGTTAGACCCGACAGCCGAAATCAACGCAGAGGCAATCTTCTCAAATCTGATGAAGAGAAAACATATGGTAACTCGTTTTAGATTGCCATATACAGCCAAGCAAGTTTACGCTATGCTATATGAAGCGTGCCGGGTGGAAGTTGCTCATAGGCATAGGGAATTTAATGCCACCGAACAATACAAAAAGCACCTTTGGGACATTTCCAATTGGATTACATCGGAAGCCTCCACTTTCGGATTGTTTCTATGCGGCGGTGCCGGCAATGGAAAAACTACCATTCTACGTGCGTTGCAAAACCTTATAAACTACTTGCGCTCAGATGAGGGGTATAGCAGTAATGTGGATACATATCCAGTACGCGGATACATGATAGTACCGGCAAAGGAACTCGTTTTGTTGGCAAAAGCATACAACAACCCTACACGTGACAATATATCTGATGTGGCACGGTACAAAAGGTTGCGTGAAGTTGAAATACTCGCAATAGACGACCTCGGTTCAGAGCCGAAAGAAAGCATTCATTATGGCGATTACGTAACAGCAGCAATGGATATACTGTCTTTCCGGTATGAAGAGCAATTCTGCACGCTGGTTTCATCCAATCTTACGGCAAAAGGGATTTCAGAATATTACGATGAACGCATTGCAGACCGTTTCCGTGAAATGATGCTAATCATCAATTTCGGTAATGAGCGGTCATTCAGAAAACAGTAAACTAATTAAAAACATTATGACGATGAATACAGATTATAGTTATTGTTCGGGCGTTACCTGCTCAATCCGCAAGAGTTGCAAACGCTATTTGCCCGATCCGCCCGATACACGTTTGCAATGGGTATGGCCGGCATACAATCCGGAAACAGGCAAATGCAAGTACTATGAACCAACTGAAGTAGCAAAAACAAAAAATCCGTAATCATGGAAAAGAACAAGTTTACCCATGGTAGTTTGTTCAGCGGCATCGGTGGTTCGGAAATAGCTGCCGAGATAATGGGCTGGAAAAATATGTTCCATTGTGAAATAAACCCGTTCGGGAGAAAAATACTTGATTATTGGTTCCCAAACAGCAAAAGTTATGAAGACATCACGAAAACAGATTTTACAGAGTGGCGGGAAAAAATCAATGTCCTCACCGGAGGTTTTCCCTGTCAGCCCTTCTCCGTTGCCGGACAGCGAAAGGGAGCGGAAGATAACCGCTATCTCTGGCCGGAAATGCTACGAGCGATACGGGAGATTCAGCCCGATTGGGTTGTTGGTGAAAACGTTGCTGGAATCCTCTCAATGGTACAACCCGGCAGTGAAACTGCGTTGGGACGTGAAGAATCTCTGTTCGGAGAGGTTGACCGAGAAAGAATATTGCATCGGCAGGAATATGTCGTCGAAACAGTGTGTAACGACCTTGAACGTGAAGGATATTCCGTCCAACCGGTTGTTATTCCGGCTTGTGCCGTCGGAGCGCCGCACAGAAGAGACCGTGTCTTCTTTATTGCCCACCGTGCAGACGCAGGGGTTAAAGGTATGCAACGAAAATGGGAAGACAACATTCTATCCGGTAGAGCTGCTCCCAACTCCGATGTCTACCGACATACACCATGCAAAACGGGTGAAGGATTTGAAAAATGCAGGTGCAAAAACGATGGCGAGTCGAAGAAACGGAAGCAATCGTCCGAATGGCCTAATGGATTTCATGGATTTCCACGGAATGTTACCTACACCAACGACAAGTTGTCACAATCCCGGAACGGCAAAGGACCGGAAAGACGGCAGTCCCCGGACATCAGAACTGAACCATTTGTGTGCCCGCCTGATTGGGAAAACTTCCCTACTCAATCCCCTGTTTGTAGCCGAGATGATGGGATTTCCACCAGATTGGACGGTATTGCCTTTTCAAAGTGGCGGCAGGAATCGATAAAGGCATACGACAATGCGATTGTCCCACAAGTAATGTATGAGATATTCCAAGCTATTCAAGAAACTTATAATCAATAATAACCATGGACAATTCAATTTATAAAAAATGCACAGAGTGCGGGCAAACAAAGCATATTTCAGAGTTCAGCAAATCATATCCTAGCAGGTGTAAAACTTGTGTAGCAGAACACACGAGACAAATGAGAGCTGCTGAAAAACTTAAAGCTAAAGTAAAGGCTACCGGCGAGGTCATAGATGTTGAACCTTCAGGTACTATGCTGGTTTCATGCGGTTCATTCATAACAAAAGATGGTAGAAAAATACCCGGAACAGCACTTGAATTTGAAAAAGCCATAGACTGGGAACAACGCAGATACGAGATTGCGAAAGAGCTAATGAAAGGATTTTCAGCCAATTCACATAATCAGTGTGTGGATGCAAGTAGCGAAACGTTAGCCCAATGGAGCATTAGCGGTGCTGATGCTCTTATTGCAGAATTGAAGAAAGGAGGTAAAGAATGAAAGTAATAGTTTCATTCAGTGGTGGCAAAGATAGTCTTGCATCACTTCTTTGGGTGCGTAATAACCTAACAAAAGATTTTATTACAGTATTTTGTGATACAGGTTGGGAACACCCATTGACCTATAAATATATCGAAGAAGTACAGGAACAACTTGGCTTAAATCTCATTACCGTCAAGTCAAAGAAGTTTAACGGCATGGTAGATTTGACAAAAAAGAAATCACGCTGGCCATCCTCGCAACGGAGATTCTGCACATCTGAATTGAAAACCATTCCGATGATTGACTACATACTCGATGAAGTAAACGATGATGTTCTGATTATACAAGGAATACGTGCTGCCGAGAGTGCCAAGCGTGCCGAAATGTCCAAGCAATGTACGTACTTCAAGTATTATGTGCAGCCATACGGTAAGGATAAGAATGGTAAGGACAAGTACCACACCTATCGTCGTAAAGATGTATTGGCATTTCGAAAGAAATATGCTGATGACCTATTGCGTCCTGTATTCGATTGGTCGGCACAACAAGTGATTGACTATATACTTGAAAATGGAATACAGCCTAATCCGCTCTACCGAATGGGCTACAAACGTGTTGGTTGCTTTCCTTGCGTGATGGCTTCACAACAAGACATTTACAATATCAGCGTACAAGAGCCAGAAAGAATAAGCTACATTGCAGGTCTCGAACAACAGTTCAACAGCAGTTTTTTCGGTCCTGATAAAATTTCATCTAAGTATTATAAGGGTGAATATCCTCTAATCAGCGATGTTGTTCGTTATGTACAAAGTAAACGTGCAGGTGGTTCTCTGTTCGATGATGATGTGGCAACAAGTTGTATGAGCTACTATGGGCTTTGTGAATAAAAAAGGAATGGTATGGCAAATATAAAAGACAATAAAAAAGGATTCAAGGTAATTCAAATAAGTCGGAAAGAACTTGTAGAGGAATTAGGGCAATATGGTGCAATAGGAATTTGTGACTACTGCAACGAAACTGCATCTACAGGCTATTACATAGCTGTGTTAAATCAATGGTTTTGCCCGAAATGCTATCAAGAATGGTATCATCGCGCTACTTATTATCCGGAAGATGCAAAGGTAGAAAACAGAAATTTTGAGTTTTACAAAAATATTTTTGGGTTATGACAAAAATAAAACTGAATTGGGCATACGCCAAAGGCGAATTAGATACTGATACATTGAAACTTATTTGCCTACCAGCACGAGGCAAACGCTTATTTGGTGCGGATGAATTGGATGCGGAACTTTGTATAAAGGACGGTATGAATTACCAAATAGCAGAAATCCACTTGGGTGATGTGGAAAGCTCAAATATCCTTTGCAAAGAAATCGCAAGACGATGGAACGAATTTGAGGAATGGCACGAGTGCAAAGAAAATACGGAAGATGTGCCGGAACGGAATACCCCATGCTTGCTAAGGATTGAACACAAGGAAATAGCCACTGGCATTGTAGAAGTTGATTATCTTACATCTGTTTGGGGAGAATATGGATGGACGGAAGATTATCTTGACAACTTCGATGAATCCGAATATGAAGTTACTATCACCCATTGGAAACCGATTAACAAACCGAAAGGAGTTGAAGAATGAAACGAGAAGATATTGAAAAAGTGGCAGATGAATTTGCCAATAAAGAGTATGAGATAAGCGATATTGACAGAATTCCTCTGTACAAAGGATTTTATCACGGTGCAGAATGGCGCATTAATAGCGTGTGGCATAGTAACAATCGAACGTATAAAGCGCAAAAACCAGCTTTGGTTATATTCAAAAACGGCAAAGCCAAGGTATATGATAACCTCACTGATCTGACAATCGAAAGTCTTTGGGGTGAGGTAGATAGATTTGCTTACATTGAAGATTTAACACCTAATATGGAGGATTAAATCATGAAACCTATATTAAATACTGAAGACATTAGGAAATTAAAGACTGATGAACGCTTAATTGAATGTTCTTGCGGTAAAGTGAATTATTATAGATTCTTATGTTTCCACCCACGAAACACGAATTATGTAATTCTATTGAATCATTGCGAAGAGCCTGAAAGGTTTTTTGTTCAAAACCTTATAGACCGGTTCTATACAAATTATACAAGTCGTGATATAATCACTTATCGTAGAGATTACGCCATTAAGAAACTCAAAGAGTTTGAACAAGCGTTGTCTGAATTAGGAGATAAAGATGAGTTATGAGATATGCACTTAGAAATCAAGATAAAATTGCTGCTGTGTTTGATGAGGATTATTTGAAAAATCACATCATACAGAGCCTCGACCGTTTCTTCGCAAACAACGATAATGACTGCTTTATCAAGTCTGTTGAGCTGGATACCTATCAGGCTGAATCGGGAGAAAGCTATGCTGTATTAAGGGTCAATGACATTGCAGACGATAACGCAATGTTGGAATTTGCTGTAATAGGTCAGCAGTTCGATGTATTAAAACTTGCCTTTTTAGGCAGAATGAAAGGATAAACCAATGAAAAATGTAACGAAACTCGCTAAAAAGTCCGCAGGGCTTAGCCAAAAATGTTCGATTTGCCCACTTATGAAAAGATGCACTTTAGAAATCCATAGAGCTTGTTTTGACAGCTTTGTAGAGGGTTTCAAGAAAGGAGCCAGAGCAGCAGAAAAAGAAAAAAAACAAGAAATTCAAAACAATAAGAAATGAGTAAAGCAAAAATCATATTAGATGCCTGTTGCGGCAGTAGGATGTTTTGGTTTGATAAAGAAAACCCTTTGGTCTTATTTACTGACATCAGAGATGAAGAGCATACTCTTTGCGACGGTCGAAGTCTGAAAGTTCATCCGGACATCGTATCTGATTTTACCGATATGCCATTCTTGGATGAATCCTTTAAACTGGTAGTGTTTGATCCTCCCCATTTGCTAAAGGTTGGTAAAAATAGTTGGTTAGCCAAGAAGTATGGTAAACTTCCTGAAGATTGGCCAAGATTGATAAAGAAGGGCGTAGATGAATGCTTTCGTGTTCTGGAAGACTACGGAGTTCTGATTTTCAAATGGAATGAGGATCAGATAACAGTTAGGGAAGTATTGAAGACCATCAATCGGCAACCACTCTTCGGCCATACTACCGGAAGGCATGGTAAAACCATGTGGATGTGCTTTATGAAATTACCAATTAACGAATAACGGATTATAAAATTTGAAAATATAAGTATGAAAAAGGTAATTGGGAAAATATATATCTATAAGGTACTGTCACCTTATAAGAATTGGTACAGTATCACGACTGATGAGGGGCTAAATCGTAGTAATGTCGTAATTGTTGGGAAAAAGCAGTTATTGAAAGTAGCTTTAGCATTGATTGTTATGGCTCTGTTTAACAAAAATACTACTATAAATAAATTCAAAACAAATTAGGAAAGATATGAAAAAAAGATTAGCAAAAAAGATTCTTTATGTCACTTCCGTATTTGGAAATTGGGATAGTAATTATCAACCGTATTCAATTCCACAACAGCAGAAGGCATTGAAAGTTTTGAAAATTCCAATGGATATCAGAGATACGATTTTAGAATACGGAGTATTTGGCAAAATCCCTGTTGAATACAGAAAGTATAATCCGGTGGAGATTTTGCTAATTATGCTTAGTAAAAACATGAATCCCGGAACTGTAAAAGAGTTCCGCAGGTGTATGAAGCAGATTCTAAACAAATAATTCAAATCGGAACAAATATGAATAAAAAAGAAGTTATACGAACCGCCAAAGTCTTTAAGAAGATTCTGAAAAAAGGTATTCCTCAAACAGTATGGAAATCCAGCTATTGGGATATTCATGGAAAAAGATACACCGCCCATGAAATAGCTGCACGCTTTTTACGGATGAAAGGCTATAACGTGCGAATTGAGATAGGTGATAATACAGAGAATCCCTCTTATTGTTTCGGATACATACGGTTCTATAGGTATGTGGCAATCAGTTTTAACTAATAACAAAAATAAGAGCAATGGAATTTAAATCGCAAATATGTACTACCCGTGAGCAGTCAAAAAGATTGCTCGCTTTGGGACTAAAGCCGGGAACGGCAGATATGGTGTATCATTACACAAAGAGTAAAGTACCTGCATTGGAATGGGAGTTGCAAACTAAGCCGCCAACATCAAGAGGGAAGTTTTGGACTCCGGAAAGAATAGCAAAGTTAGCATCGCCTTTTCATAAGCATCCAGATGGAACACCAATGACCGGTGAAGAGGTGTTTGATAGATTGTGGGGCAAGGATGTTCCAGCATGGAGTTTGTCTCGATTATTGGAGATGCTTCCCCCACTAATTCCACAGCAAGACAACCATCCTGACTTAGACTTGGAAATCTCAGTTGATAATGTATTTTGGTTTATACGGTACATAGAGCTGGGGTATGACTGCAAACATGAGGTTATGAAAGAAAACATTTTCGATGCAGTCATAAACATGATTGATTGGCTGATTGCCAACGGACACTTTAATAAAGAATACTACAATTAATAAAATAATAATGAGCATTGCAGAAGATATTATAGACGGTTGGTGTTGCCAACTTTGTGGTGTGTACTTTGAAGAAGAACACGGTTACCCTGTTGTTTGCGAAAGCTGCTACAACGAACTATCAGAAGAAGAAAAGAAAGATTATCAATTAGCAACCCATAAAGAATTTTAATGTATTTATCATATGGATGCAAAAACATTCTTTACCAAGGTAGTTCTGATGCGCAAAGCACAGAAAGACTATTTCAAGTGTCGCACCCAACAAAACTTGCGGAAATGCAAGGCACTTGAAACGGAAATTGACGGAGAAATTAAACGTGTAAATAGTATTACCGGAGTTTCTTCCGTTTCCAAAGAACCCCGACAGACAAATTTATTCACTGATTAAATCATACAATATGAACTCAACTGTATTAAAAGAAATCATGGCATTCCTTTTCGGACGCAAATATTATGCCAACATTGTAGCAACAAAAGGAACAACAAAGCAAGAAATCTGTTCTTACATTTTTGCAACAAAAGAAGCCGCCAACCGGCATCGACTGGAAATCGAAACAACTCTGTCATTCCGATTTGTCGAAACAGTTTCTTTCCGTTCACGCCGGATATATTTCGATTCGTCCGTAAAAAGTTAAACCATAACAACCAGTGAATCATTCTATTTTCGTATTATGATTATCAAAAAACTAAAAACATGGTGGCAGTCACGTAACTACTATGTGATTGCCGATGGTAACGACAATTCAATCACGCTATCCAAACGCTTGTTTCTCCATATCAAAGGTAAGGCGAAAAAGGGCGATGCAGCCCAAGTGTTTGTTTTCAGAATTGCCGGACAAGATTCTTTCGGCTTCACCGTCAATCCAAATATCGGACAACCGACTCAACTATGCGATATTCAATATAATGACAAGTATAAGTGCATAGGCTTTGAAAGTCTGTGCCCGTCGGTCGGTCTTATGCTTTATGAGCATGGGTTACCCGGTGATAGTATAGTCAAACTGTCCGTGTCCATACATCGTACAAGTAAAGGTCTCATCTATTATCAAATTGAAAAGCCCAATGGAAAGTATATTAGGAAATACAAGAAAGGCTGACATAGTATTCTACTCTTCGGGAAGAATAGACATTACATCTCATATAGCCAAGCAACTCCATCTCTCGCGAGGTGATGTCTTGGATATTATGAGTGAGAATGGAGAATTATATCTTTATGTCAGATACCGCTCTCCTACTGGCGGCCGGCACGAAGCATGTGTGTTTCCCTCCAACAGACAAGGGAAACATTTCAGAGCCTCATCTAAGAGACTGTGCTCCGCCATACTTGATGTGTCGGGCGTAACAGACAAGGCAAGATTATGCGTTGGAGAGCCTAAGGAAAGCCAATATCATGGCACATTGCTGCCAATCATTACCAAACTCCTTTTGTAAGTAAGATATGATTAAAGAAATAAAATACAACGGGTATTCTGCCAATCCATCGGACTATGAGTGTGCCGATGGGGATTTGGCAACATCAATAGGTGTTATTCCTGAAAACGGTGCACTTAAACCCATATTGCCGCCATCCGAAGTATTGCAGCTTGAAAATGGGGTTTCGGTAATATATATCCACGAAACGGCATCTTACAGACACTACATTGTACAGAGTGGAAACGATATTCATTGGATAGAACGAAACGGTGATTCCCTTACATCAAACAATAAAATTGGCTATTGTTATGACATCAAGAGTATTAATGCAGTTGGTAATACCCTACTCGTTTTTTCAGCAGATGCTATTAACTATTATCTATGGAAATCCAACAATTACATTTCGTTAGGAGACCATATCCCCAATATTGAAATTTCATTTGGGCTTCGAGGAAAACCACGTTTGTATTCAATGAATGACGATAGCAAATCTACATTCAAAATTACATTTGACGGAATTGGTGAACATAATCTATTTGAAACGTGGAGCGAAAGCAATCAAAATAAAATCACATCACAGATTATGGCGAAGGTGAACAAGTTCCTTGCAGACCAAACAGTTAAGAAAGGCAGGTTTGCCCTTCCATTTTTTGTACGTTATGCTTTACGCTTATATGATGGCTCATTGGTTGGACATTCGGCCCCTATATTAATGAATCCTTCCACTAAAACGGCTCCAATTGTCTATTGGGAACGTGCAAGTGGTAAGGGAAGTTATACTGAAGCAGTATGCGATATAATGCTCGTGGCTGCAAGTCTTGATTACAAGCTTCTTATTGACGGTAATTATGATTATAATAACTTAAAGCAAAATTGGGGTGATATAGTCAAATCTGTGGACGTGTTTATTTCAAAACCAATATATACTTATGACCAAAATGGATTGTGCAAATCGTTTGCTGATACAGACAATTTTGATACAAAGTTTATTGGCACGCTTGATTTTTCCGGTTATGCAGCCTCACGAAAGAATGACTGCATTCTTTTACCTGTGAACCTTGATGGATCATCTATGAATACATCTTCCCCAAGCGGAAAGAATAGCGCTTTTGGGAACAAGTATGTAGAATGGCTATATTCTAAATTATACGCTTTATATTTTTCATCCAATAGAGAGTATCCATCCACAACAATTATGTTACCGGAATATTCTGCCGATAAGAATAAAGAATCTTTAAAAGATGCATCACAATTCTATTTCCTACACTCCATAGAATTGTCTGACCTTACGACATCTGAACGTAAAGACATTATTGTTAATGATGAATATCTGCAGTCACTTGTTTCCCGTGAAGTAATGACGGATGACTATCTTACCCACGATAAACTTTGCGCCGAATTTTCTCACACATACAATGCCCGTTTAAACCTTTCCGGGGTAAAACGGGAATTGTTCGGTGGATTTACGGCTGCATCAATGTTCTCTTATTTGAATAGCGATACTCCATTATGGAAGATTTCAGGAAATACAGTTGTAACTTCATTTCCTACTTTCGGATACAGTGTTCTTGAGACTACAGTATATATAAAAGAAGATGGAAATGTATATGGAGTATCTGCGGCCTCACATAATAATTACACCAGTTATTTTTTATCTGAAGAAAGATATCCATCGGATGAAGATGCCAGCAATGGAACAAACGGCTTTCTCGAAAAACGCTCTTGGGGATGTTATGCGTTCTATCCCAATATAAATGCTTTCAAAATGATTATCCGGGATTGGAAAGGTGCTTATGAAATAAAATTAATGCCACACCAATTCCTTAATGGTGCATATGCCGTACTTGACTATGAATTAGAACGTGCGCCACAAACTCCAACATATCCATCAACGAGTCATCTGGCAACAATTGAAATGCCAAATAAAATATATACATCAGAGGTGAACAATCCATTCTATTTCCCTATACTTGGTATCAACTCCGTAGGTACGGGAAAAGTTCTCGGCATATCATCGGCTGCAAAGGCTCTTTCTGAAGGTCAGTTCGGGCAATTTCCTCTTTATGCCTTTACTACAGACGGCGTATGGGCTTTGGAAGTATCATCTACCGGAACCTATTCCGCCAAACAGCCCATTACACGTGATGTTGTCATTAATCCCGACAGTATTACGCAGATTGACTCTTCCGTCCTGTTTGCCACAGACAGGGGGATTATGCACATCAGTGGTTCAGCCACGCAATGCTTATCCGACAGCCTCAATGCAGAAGATTTGTTCAGCATTGCAGACTTGCCTAAAGCCAATGCACTGATAGACATCTTCAACGGCAAAGCTGGTGAGAACGAAAAAGCAACGCTTTCCGATATCACCTTGTTACCGTTCAATGACTTCTTACGGGAGTGCCGTATGGTATATGACTATACCAACCAGCATATCATTGTGTATAACCCGACTGTACGCTATGCTTATGTGTTTTCGTTAAAGTCAAAGCTTTGGGGTATGATGCTATCAGACATAGTGAACAATGTCAATTCGTATCCGGAAGCATTAGCAATGGCTGATGGAAATAGACTCGTGGATTTTTCCACATCATCCGCTGAAACCATAACGGCATTAGTGGTTACCCGCCCTTTCAAGATGGAGGAACCAGATGTGTTCAAGACAATAGATACCATTATTCAGCGTGGATATTTTAAACCAGGACATGTAGCACAAGTATTGTACGGTTCGAATGATTTGTTTAATTGGCACACTGTATGGAGCAGTACAGATAAATACATGCGTGGTTTCAGAGGGACACCATACAAAGCATTTAGAATTGCACTAATTTGTACACTTGACAGGTTCGAAAGTTTGTTGGGATTTAGTGCCCAATTCAATCCCCGTATGCTCAACAGACTACGATAAAATGAAATAATACTATAAGTCAGTTATTTTTAAGGTTATCAGATTGTTTATAAGGAGAAAGAGCCGGTATGCGTGATGCACCCCGGCTTTTTTCATGAGGCAAATTAGTTACGTCAAAAAATAGAATCAACTTATTTGCGGATTTTCAGAAAAAGGCCTACCTTTGTAGACATAAACGGTAAAACAGTATGATTATAACATTCGACAAGGATTATCTGCGTGAGCTTTATGAGACCGGAAAGGGTGACAAGAAGCACCGTTTCCAGCCTGAAATCATAAAACGCTATAAGAAAGGCATAGATTATCTGAAGAGTGCAAACAAGGTAGAAGATTTGTTTTTGGTTCCATCCTTGCATTACGAGGTTTTGAAAGGTGATAAGGCGGGTATCTCCTCTATAAGGGTAAACGACCAATACCGAATCGAGTTTACTGTGTCCGAATCTGTTATTACCGTCTGCAATATACTCGAATTGTCAAACCATTACAAATAAATTCGCCATGATTGAAATAAAAGGAATTGACCCCAAGATGATTGCCAACAATCTTGAACCGTTTGAACCCACGCACCCGGGCGAACTGCTCAAAGATGAAATTGAATATCGGGGCGTGTCGCAAAAACAACTCGCGGCGGATATGGGAGTGTCTTACACTGTCTTGAATGACATTGTAAACTGCAAACGTCCTGTGAACACCAAATTCGCCCTTTTGTGCGAAAAGGCTTTGGGCATCCCAGCCTATATGCTTCTACGTCTGCAAACGGACTATGATATGATAACGACGAAACGAGACAAATCATTTTTGGAAAGACTTGCTGGCGTAAGAAAAATCGCAGCGGTGCTCTGACTGGAGCCTGTATGTCTGCCAAAGACTATAAAAGAGCTGGAATGCATAAGTTGCGGTCCGGCTCTTTTCTGATAGTAACGTCCTAAAACGGCTTCAACTTCCGTTTTATCTTTCTGGTTCGCGACATAAGCGCGGTCTGTATCTTGTTCCGTAGCATTGCAAACTTCTTTTCCCACTTGGCTTCGCTCGCCGGATTAGTAATGCTCATCCAGTCGGCCAGCACTCTGCACACCAAGTATTCGTGTATCAGTTCCTTCAGCATCCGCAAGGTGGTCAACGAAAAGGTTTTGGGTAACGTCAGCCTGATTTCGTAGGTCTCAGGCTGACGTAGTACATCATCCAATACTTCTTGCCCGTACAGCATCTCCTCTTTCGTATAAGGGTACAGCATCTCCACGCATTCTGCATGGGCGGTGTTCAGCACTCTTGTCACACGGTCTATATTGCCCTTTTGGGCGATGTCGAACACTTGATGGCGGGCGTGTTCGTTGTCTGTCTTCATGATGTCACCCTCGACAAAAGAACAATTCTCTGCATCGTAAAGCAGTTCTTTCCTTTTAAATACGAGTATTACTGCTTTTGTTTGAGACTGGCTGTTTTGACAATATACCATAGGCTTGAACATTAATCATGAGTCGGTCTTTCCGGACGACTGCGTTTGTATAACGCATGCTTCACGTTTTCAAGACTCACTTCGGAGTGCTGTATGTACACATTAGCATCTTCCGGACTATTAATAGCGAACCACTCTCCAAGTGCCATGTCTACAAGATATGAATGTATGCCATTCCCCAGTGCGTCTGCCGAAGCGTTGTCATAATTGGACGGAAGCAAAAATTCCAATGAAAGTTTTCCGTTGTTATCTATCTCCTCATTCATCAGGTTATCTCTTGTTGTATTATCCTCATTGAGATATTCTCCAAGCAGACTTTTCAAAGAGGAAAAAGCATTGGCCAACGAACGACGTATCTGATAGCTGTTTTCACTATCATCATCTGCCTGCATATTGGATGCAACTTGATAGCTCTTTCCGGTCGCTTCTCGCGCCTGTCCTGTCAAATACGTCTTATTCTGAATATCATAGACAAGTTCTTTGACCTGCTGTATCACAGTTAATGTATTCTTGTTTTCTGTTATAACATTTTGAATTAATGATTGTTCGTATGTCGGACGTATGGGCTTTATTTTGAAAAATGCCTTACGCATTATATCCTCCATATAAGTAGCGGCTTCCGTTGCATATCCGGCAGCTTCTTCCTTATTGGTAAACGTATACCATTTTGCAGTGATATTCATCACGAAGAATGAAAACAAACTGCGCTGCATACTTTCTTTTAGAACTTTCTTGAATGAATTCGACAGCCCCAACAAAAGTCTGTATTCACTGCTATCCTCTGTTTCGTCAAGAAGTACTTTTTTAAGACTGTTGCATATGGTATTCCTACTCTCGCACCAAAAACGTTCAAGTATGCATTTATCCTCATCCGTTGTAAATATACGGTCGTAGGCAAGCTCATCATCCATTTTCGCACCGGTATACGACGTGGTTTTTGCTACCTCTTCATACACTTTTTCCTTATTGACCGTTAATATAATATCTATCATAATCAGAAATCAAACAAGTTATACGATAAACCTACACTGAAACATGGAGAGAAATGTGGTGCTTCCCTCAATGTTATTCCATATCCTACTTGCAGACTGATACTGAACTTTGTTTTCTTGGGTTTGGGATAATTACCTGTTACGGTCATTATATCACGCCCGGCAAAAAGTATCAGGCTATCAAGTTGTGGATGAAAGCCACTTACATAAGCCCGATATGTGCCTGTTTCGTACATTTTCTGCGTAATGGGGATTTCAACCTCAACGCTGTCTTTGTCCCTATTTGGAGATTTAGTCGTATCTGTTACGCCCGGAATCTGTTTCATACTATCCGGCTTTGCAGTAGGAAGAACCTGCGAGATGTATCTTATGACGATGCTATCTTTGGGGACAGGCTTGTAATAAGGTATGGTATCGAAAACAGTTATTCTTGTGGTATCATTTACCGGTAACTTTTTATTCAATATGCAAAAACGTACATTGAAAAACAGTGATGTGACAAATAATACCACAAACAATATTGCTACAATATCTTTAAGCCACTTTACCATATTTCTGAATATATCTGGTTATTGCCTCTACATGGGTTTTGACAATGGCTTGTTTACCTTCTTCGGAACAGAGATACAAAACATCGTCCTTGTTGTCCTGAAAAAAGTTTTCCGTAAGTACAGCCGGACATTTTGTCTTGCTCAAAATATAGAAGTTTTCTTCCCAGTCAGGATCGTCGTCAGAATTATCCTTGCGTATTCTTTGACTGATAAAGTTTTTTTCAGCTTCTTCATACAAGAAAGTTGCCAGTTTATCAGCCTTTGTCTTGCCTTTCGATGTATAAGCGCTCCATCCCCTTGCGTTCATCCATTCTATACCGTTTCCGGCAGCATTGCAGTGGATAGAAACAAGAACCACATTAGCCGTTCCATATCGTCCGCAAACTTCGTTTACACGCCTTGCACGTTCTGATAGTGGAACATCTACTGTTTCCCGAACAATACGTTCGGCATCATAACCTCTTGCGGAAAGCTCATGTGCTATTCTATCTGCTATTTCACGTACATAAGCATATTCACGCAGCGAACCGTCAGGACTACGTTTTCCAGGAGTGTTTTCACCATGCCCGTTATCTATAAGAATTTTCATGACTATATAATTTCGTTTAAATATTGTATTCTTCCAAATTATGAATTCAGCCGATAATAAAAATCAGTCTTTATGTTATCATACGCTAATTTTACATTAGTATAGGCTCTTGCGTTGTTTGCCCCATCCTCGTGGTAAATCTCATTCTCCACGACCTTTGCAACATCTTCAATCCAATCGTCATTACAGAAATCAGAAAGAGGTCTACCATGATAAGTAAATGGGTCAAACCGGCTATTCCTGTCATTATGTATCACTTGCAGGGATTTTCTTATCTTCAACGCTGTAGCCTCTTTGTCCGCAATGTGGTTTTCTTCACGCACGCGCTTAATAAGTCGGCAAACTTGTTCCACGCTTAAATCAAAGGCGAAACCCGAAAGGTTGCGTATGCGTAGTTGCGTTTCTGTCCTTAACCCTTCCGATATGTCTTGCAGCATATCATTCTGTGCGTTTGTTGTTTTCGCCAGCTCTTGCAGACTTGCTTTGTTGTCTTTCATCATTTGGCTGATTATTGACTTGAACCATTTGAAAATAGCAATCATCATTGCAGCCGAAAGAATCAGAAAAAATGCGGCCGTTACAGCCATCATTCCATAGTCGCTGATTCCTTTTGCGACTTCCATAGCCTGTTGTGCTTCATTCATAACCAGCCACAAATTAACCATCCGAGAATTGCTCCAGCTACCGTAAGCCCAAAATCAATCCAATCCCATTTACTGCCATACGCCTTGTCTTTATATTCCAAAGCACCTGCTGTCAAAACTCCGGCATACATTGCGGTAAACCAGCCAAATGCAAAAATGCCGATAATCAGTCCTCCTACGAGGTGTTTCCACCTGTTGCTCATTCTGAGCCATTCAATTAGTTTCTTCATTATCTTAGTTCTTTTGTTTACTTACAAAAGTAACGGAAGCCGAGCAATCCTACATGTTATCTTTTTACAGTCGTATATAAACCGCAAAATGTTTTGTAAAATTTTTCCAACCCGACTAAATAGCTTTCAAAAAGTAATTAAAAGTATCAAGCCATTTTATTCTACTTTATTTCTACCGTCCTTCTTCCCTAACATTTCATCTATCCAACAGTCTCTCAATAAGCCATAGGATATATCAATCTCTCATTTTTACCCCCAAAAAGCACCATTAGTTCCGCAGGAACTTAGAAATATCGGGCTAAAGGTGTCATTCTTGAACAATAGCGGACTTGTGGAGACATGGGAATTTTTAATCAGCCTCATACGATTTATATGATTCAGTATGATTTTGATTTGGATGGTGCAACTATTAAAATACCTGAAGGGTGCATACTTGATTTCCAGGGTGGAGGTATTGTTAATGGAAAGGTCTTTAGCGATAATAAAACAACAAGAATCGTAAATCCACCTAAAATAACAGAATCTAATGATAAAATATTTTTTGGGGTGTTTTTTGATTCAAATAATGGTGAGTTGACTTATAGATTTGAAAAGATTAATAGACCTTTTGAAGTTGTAGGTCAGGTCGCTACAACAAGAGCATCTAAAGAATACTGGAATGCCAGAAGAATTGGGATAAATAAATATAATATATTTTTACCTCATGTATTTTCAAACGGAGAGTGGAGTTTTGGTGATTCTAATATAGAAGAGGCCATAGAACTGTATAAAAAATATAATATATTTATGTATAATATTAGATTTGAAGTTAGAACAGATGATTTATCAGATGATAGGATCCTTGAATATTCCAATATGGTAAAGGATAAAATTGATAAATTAATGGCTAACAATATTCCTGTTGAAAATATATTTTTATCCAATGAGACTCCTAATGTATATAATAATTACAAATGGACTTCCGCTTTGATACAACTGTCGGATTGGGTTAGAAAAAAAGGCTATAAAAGTGGAATATCTCATTATACAGGAATGCCATCATCTATTGAATCTTATGGTGCTCCTCAAGAATATAATTCTGCAAATTTTGACAAGTATGGCATTAATCTATATCCGTCATTGTCTCCAAAGGGCAATAATGATTTGGGATATAAGCCTAAACAAAGTGATATAATCAAGGCTCACAATAAGTTTAGAACTCAATTTGATTATCTTGTCGATAGGGGATACACTTCAATGACTATCACAGAAACAGGTTTCAGTGAATATAATAATGGTATGTACAGTGTAGATGACAGGACTCTTCCGATGGATACAACAGGCTATATTTATATAACAGCTTGGAAAGAGTGGTTGAATATTCTATCCCATTATGCTTCAATGATTGATTCAATGGATGTATGGGTTTCTCCTGAAATAGACAGAACTTCTGAGGCAATGTATAATATTCTTCTAAATTTTTAGTTATGAATAAATTAGGTCAATTAACTTATAATAGTTTTTTAGATAGTAGTATATGTGTTAATTTTAATACAGAACGGGAGAAATATACTATAATTGCTGCTATAGAAATGCCAATAGCAGGTTCATTGGAATTTGTATGGTATGATTCTTATAGAAAGCTTGAAAATGGATATTTTGCTTATGATATTATATCTAAGGTAAATCTTTCGAAAACTTATTCCGAAGACAGTGAAAAGCCAAGATATGTTTGGTTGAATCAAATAAGCCATGATGATGAACTTTCTACTTTAAATATTAAATTATATAAAAAGGAAGACAAGTATTATTTGATTTGCAAGGGAATAAACTCCAATATCATAGCATTTTCTGTAAAAAACTTATATACGGAAAGGCCTATAATGTTCACATTCCTTAATTTAGTTGTAGATACTATAGATGATTATAATATTCCGGCGGAAGTAAAAGTAATTACAGTAAATAACACTGTAATTAAAAATATAAAACGAGAAAGTCCAATAACTAACAGTGTGATACCTGGATATTATAATATATGGTCTAAAGAAGGACTATTACATATCGGAGATTACGAAATTAATTATTCTATACCTTTGTGGCTTTTGAAATCTGATGATAAGTTTATAGGCTCTACATCAGAGCGTCCTTCATCTCCTCCCATTGGATTTTCCTTTTATGATGCGTCACTTGGCAAGCCTATATGGTGGAACGGTTCTTCATGGACAGATGCCAGTGGTTCTACGGTGTAGTGCTTTCCTAATTGTTTATAGGGGGGGGAGCATTTGAGAAAAACTAAATCATCAGTTTAGCGGCAGTTCACTGATATGAAAAATAACATCTTAGGTGTGGTGGATAAGATGTTATTTTTCATATCAATAAACAATTAATAAAACACTACACCGTAGAACCACTGGCATCTGTCCATGAAGAACCGTTCCACCATATAGGCTTGTTTATATCTGTATCATAGTATTGAAAACCCTTATCCGCATTAGTAGGTCTATCTTCGGTCTTACCACTATTATTGGCAATATTTCCCAAAAAACTGATAGGGATTTTCTCTAACCCTTCAGGAAGTAAATTAGTAGCCCTAAAAGTAATTATGTTGTATTTAAAAGCGCAGTTAAACAGATACGCTCCGCTTATATTGCATTTTATAAAAATATTTTTATTCAGCTTATCTATATAAGCTTCAAATCCTTTTATGGCATTGGTATAATTGAAAAGAACTCCCTGGACATCACCGTCACCGAAAGAATATAAATCCAAAATATTATTGGATTTATTTAAAGTGTTCAACAAGTTGAATACTATTCTGAATACACCAGGATTGTCAATGGAGTAATTTATCACAATAATATTATTCTTGACAAGGATTGTATGGTCATCGGATAATGTACCAATTGACGATTGAAGCTTTTCTTCTATATCATCATCTGTAACCGATTCATTTGAAGTTCTTCCCATTTCCTGATTTGACAGTATGTTTTGAAAATCAGTATTTTTATACAGTCCAAAATACCATACAGTCCTTGAATCTATATTGAAATTGAAATTTGAAACAGAAGCTATATATAAATTATCATCATCTTTTTTCTTGATGATATATAAACCTGTTATAGAACTTTTAAAATTCCTTATGTTAGATATGTTAGGAAGAGACTCTTCGGCATCATGCCTGATATAGAACGGATATTCCACCATTGCATCACTTATATGATTGGCAATTTCAATATAACTATTATATCTACTGATAGTACCCAATGTATATCCATTAGCGGTAGAAGATATTTTTCCTATAATGTAATAAGTAGCCATTTTATTAGAATAAGTATTGTTTGATTAAATCCTCAACTTTTCCCAAATGCAATTTTTTAGAGTACCATGTACATATGAATTTGGGATTTAAATTGCCTGCAAAATGAAACAGACCTTTATTATACAAATGAATCAGAGGGGAGTACTCTGTAAAATTTTTACCGTATTTTACGGTATTATCTGCCGGATTCCGCAATGTATAATAGCTTTCCGAAGCTCCACTCTCCGTTATTGAGTTTGCCACATATTTGCCATGGCTTGACATTGTATTATATAGCAAATTGAAGGGAGTGTATATATCCGTATTCTCCTCTGTTGTAAATTCATCCTTTAACCCGAAAAATGGATATATATTTAACCCTTTATAGTCAAACTGATTGAATAAATCAAAGGGCATATTGGATTTGTCCCCCCTATACCCCGATATTCCGACCTTAAACCCCCAAGCCTTTATATCTGATATTAAAGACCTGGTTATATTACACATTTCCTTATTTCCCTTATCTGTAGGCTCATACCACTCATTCAATATAAATATTGCATGTACGTCATTCTTTTCTATAAAGCCTTTGGTTATATCCCTTACTTCATTTACGTAATTTCTATAAAACTCCACATTATCCCTTCCATTATAATTACCTCCATCTATATGGAATTTGACTGCTTCTACGTTAATGCCGTTAGCATGGAAATAATCATAAAAATTTTCCGGGTAATCCCGTATAATATTCCCTTTCTCATCGTTATGTAAGGCAATAACTACCGTTATACCTATACATCCGCATGACTTAATGTAATCGATGAATTGTGCAGGTTGCTCCACCGGAGTTTCCTTAGACCAATACCCCACATCCAGAGTCAGTATCGTATCATTTTTCTGCTGGAGCTTAGAATATGGATTTATCGGAAATTTGTCTACAAAATTATTGTCTATATCGCATTTAAGTTCATTTGAATAATCCGGGGTATCTGAATTTATACACCTGACATAACCAATGGAAGTCAACTTGCCATTACTCAAACTTCCCCCGTCAAATTTCAAAATGCAGTTTTCGGGAATAGTGATTTGAGCACCATCCAAATCAAAATCATACTGAACGACATAAATCGTATGAGGCTGATTAACCATATCCTGGGTAAGTATATTTTTACCGTCCATAATATTCCTGCGCAAGATTTTATACCCCATTCCCACATATATTCCAGGATTATAAGCACGGTCGGCAAATTTTAAAACACTTAAGCTTTCCCCTTTGTCTACAGACACAAGGTCTTCGTCGTCCGCAAGATTATTTATTGTACCGCCGCCACTCGCGTTAATAAATGGACGTGCGTGTGCCGGGATGTACCACTGCATCAGAGGTTGTAGCGGGATAAATATTCTCCCAACCTTTTGAAAGTTTATAAATTTTTGTCATATAATTCCTATTTTTGCCTAAGTTCCGCAAGAATTTGAACTGCTGTTATTTTTATGTAATTATTCATTCATTGTCTTTTCCCGGAAACTGCTAAATGTAAGAAAAAGCATCCAGCATATCGGGATATTCCTTCGTTGAAAGCGCTGCGAATATTTGACAATACTATTGATAATTAATTTTCACAACTATAATATTGATGTTACATCGTCAATTTCCTCGGCCGTTAAGTATCCTGTTAAGTCGATACTTCCACCCCCTCCAGTCTCCCCTGTGGCACTCCATATGCCTTTTGTCTCGCAGCGAAAGATTGGTCCCGGTATCGTATCACCCACTATGGCCCAATCACCTACAATCGGAGATGGTATAGCCGCTTTTAATGCTTCGATAGTAGGATACAGTCCTTTACTCACCCCCTTAATGTTTTTTGCTTCAAACCAGCCGTCCACTCTCACGTTACCTTTCAAGTGGGTTTTCCCTTGAATAATCGCATCACCGCCTATTGCTGTATTGCGGCCAATGGAAACATCACCGTCTATTTGTCTGGATTCATAACTCATATTAATACAGATTTTGCCAATTCGTTCAATGCGGCACTTTTTTCCGTATCGCCGAATGTCGTTAATACTAATGCAGCTATGGTGTATATCACAGCATCATAACATTTCTCGCAGATTTCTATTGAGTCATATATGTCTATTTCCGGATAAGGTAGATATACAGCACGACTCACTTTCGCTTCTGTCGTTTTGCATGAATAAAATTCCATCACTCTTCCTTCCGGCCGTATGGATATAGCGCAAACAGGCCGTTGGCATGTTCCTCTTATGCCTTTAAATCGGGAAGACTGTTTTTTGTATTCAGGATCATCGGTACTTATGGGGTTAAATACCGCACGTTCCCAATCGTTCATTTGAAAAGCTACAAGACGCATGAAATCTTCCGGTAGCAATATCCATCCGCTTTCATGCTCTTTCCAATATATAGCATCACCGAAGTTATGTCCACCATCAAGCAGATAAGGTGATGCAGAGCTGTGTACACGCTTCACCGCTTCCACAATTTTCGATGCAATGATGTCGTCAAGTGCAAGGGTGTCCACATCGCCTATAATCTTCAGCGTATCGCTGTTTGTGTTCTGGTCTAAAGCGATGCGTACATCCTCCTGTATTTTGTTCTTCTGATATACAGCCATAAGTCCTTATCTTTATTCCAAGCCCTCGAACTCAATTCTGTTTGCAGCAGCCTGCTCCATGATTGCCTTGGTCGAGCGCATGGAAGTGCGGCTGATTCCGAAAGTATCTGCAAGGTAATCCTTTGCACTTGCAATGTCGCTTACTTTGACTTTGCGAGATGTCGTATTGTTATCCCCTGCGTCTTTTTGCGGCATTTCGTCCTGTCTGCCAGTTTCGTTGTCAGGTGTGTCTTCACCATTGTGTGTGTCTTCACCACTGTGCGTACCTTCAACATGCAGTTTTTCAGGTGAACCGCTTTTAGACGCTTTGCCGGCTGTTTCTGCTGTCTCGGATTGCCCGTGCGCAGAATGAAGTTTGAACAGTTTGCCAAACTTGTAATGGTTCTCTACAGACTTCTGTATATCTTCATTGTCGGTAGTGAATACGCTACTTCCGTTTGACAATGGAACGAATGCAATATGCAGGTTCTTCTTACTCGGAAGTACCACATTAATACTGATATTAGTATTCGCCTTGTAGGTTTTTGTAATCATATTCTTAAAAGTAAAAAGGGAACGGGACACCTTATCCCATCCCCGGTAATTAATAATTCTTTATGAACTCTTTATTATGCTGCAATTAAATCTTGGGCAGGTGCTTTAGCCAGTCTCATACGTGCATGTGCCTTTGCATAGCGCAGATACAGGCAACTTACCTCTTGAATAACTACCGCATCAGTACGACGGATACCAGCCTTTTGCAAGTCGAGTACGTTACGTGCCCAGGACACATGTGTTTTCTTAGAAAGATATTCCGGGTCCATTGCAAAGCCGCAATCACTCATTCCGTTTACATCGAACAGTTCATGGTGTATGGTCAATACTTCTCCGAAATCAGTATCCCAAGATTTGAATTTCAAGTTCCATACCTCCACGGTATCTTTCAAGCGGAATTTTTCGCTCTTTATCTTGGAGAATGCAGAGAGCATATCACTTCCACAGAATAAAATCTTACGCTTATTACCGATGCCGGTACCAACAAAAAGGTCTTTGGTAATATCCACAAGGTTTTCATCGGTAATTATGGCGCATTTCTTGTCAGTATCCCATTCGCCCACCTCGATGTCCTTTCCGGCCATCCACCAGATACCACCTGTAAACCAAGTGTTCATGCCGTCCTTTGCAATGTGCTTGATAACCTGCTTCACACCGAACAGATAAGTATTTTCCATTGCGAGGCGCATATCATATACACCGTCTTCTTCAATGTCTGAGAAATTCCAGTTCACTTCTTTGGCGGCAATCTTGTCAAAAGTTGATTGCTCTACCTGAATCATGAAGTTCTGACAATACTGGGTTTCAGGCATAGGGATATTATTGAATCGTCCTGTCTGAACATCCAATTCCCCACATGCTTTTCCCATGCGTACAAGCGTTGTTCCTTGTGGAATTTCCGGAACAAGAATCGGCTGTTTGCTTGAATCATCCATTTTGCCATTTACGGCATACACTGTAGGAAGATTTGTTGAGCTGTCCTTTCCGCACACACAAAGCACGAGGTCCGGAACGTTGCTGTCATCTTCCGTATATTTCGTTCCGTCCGGTTTGGTGATGGCGCTGACACCGACTACCCTAATGGTATCATCCAACGTGAACATATTCAAATCATCTACCGGCAACGACACGCTCGCACCGCTGAGCATAGCTTCCAGCTTTTTGTTGGTACTGCATTTGATTTCACGTGTACCCACGCTGTAATACTTCACTTCAAATGAATTGGTGGAGCTTGATTTTGCATAACGGCTGATTTGGTCAATTGGAGTAGCCATCGGACGGATTTTCACGATGCGTTTGTCCACATCACTCAAATAGAAATTTGGGTCGCCGGTTTCACGCCCTCCTGTTTCAGTGGAAATACCGTCTGTTCCACCCGTACCGTCCGCACCAGCTGTTGTTTTACCCGCATCAGGCAGGTTCGATGCTTCTGCCATCATGACACCGCTTGATGCACCCGTCACAAACGCCAATATCATCAGCGTAATGCGACAAAAGAAACTCATTGTTTTCTTCATTGCTCGAAATTTTAAAAGTTAAAAATGTAATTGGTTTATATTTATCTGTTTATCGCCTTGCGTTTTTCACCGCCACGCTCCCAGATGTTCTGTGTACCATCATAACGCCCGATTGCACCGAGGTCAGGCATCTGCCGTGAACCGCCACTGCCGCCACCGTTTTTACCAGCAAGGTCGGCTGTACCGTCATTTTTGCCTGCTTTGCGTAGCTTTTCTTCAATCTTGCTGTTGCGCCCCTTTACTTCACCCTCGTGTCCGGCAGCTTCCACATCGCTGTCGTGCCTGATTGCTTTTATGGCCATTTCTATACTTTCACGTGTAAACTTACCCATGATTCCGTCACGTACAATGCCTACAAGGAAATCCATTGCGCTGTCGATGTCCTCATCCGGCAGTCCTTCTTCCTGTTGCATGGTTTCAAGGGTGGTCAGGGTTTCGTCGAGGTTCTTCTGATACTCTCCCTCGTACTCTTTCTCTTGGGCGATTCGTTCCGCAAATTCCTTGTTGGCGGCTGCAAGTGCCTCCTGCTTTTCGGGGTCTTCAAGTGCGGCCTTGAAATCATCTCCGAATTTGCGCACCATACCGATGATAGGGTCTTCGCCTCTTCTCCAGTCAGTAAGGAAAGCGGCACTTTGCGGGTTGCTTGCAAACAGGTCGGACAGCGCTTTTTCACGTTCCTTGTAACCGGACAATTCCTTGTCGTAACCATCGTAATCGTCATTGATTTGACCGAATAACGCTTCATCATCGGCAAATTCTCTGTCCGGATACTTTGCTTTCAATCGCTCTGTGTATCGCTCGCGATTGCTCTTAACTTCCGTATTATTAGGCATAATTCAAAAATTTAATTTATAGTCAGATTCTACAAGACAAAAATAGGCAGGGAAAGCAGGATGTCATGTTTATCTTTTTACGCTCCTATTGGTAACTTTGGTACTATAACGGGAAGAAAAATGAAGCATAAAGGAGCAGTTATGGAATACTCTACGGAGCGTATGAACGACTTGATGAGAGCATACGATGAATACATTTCATCGTGTGATTATATCCGTATGCCTGAAGTGTATAAAGTAATTGTAAACATGCCGTCCCGGAGGTTTTGGGTCAGCGATATTCGTGCAGCATTGGTCGTTTCCGCCATGATGAGGGGTGAGAACGATTTAAGCGGTATGTGGCCGTTGAAGAAAGAAATGTATGAGGAAATTCATACAAGGGTTGTCGCTCTCAAATCAGAATACCCGGAACTTACCATTTCTGAGCTGTGTGCTAAAGTGATTGCTCAACCCGCACCGAAATTCTACCTCACGCCGGGTAGTGCCAAAATGATGATATGCAAGGCTAAAAAACGATGGATGCAAGAAAAGTTGAGAAGATTACGGCTCTCCTGATTTCTGCCATGATTGTGTGTTTGTCATTTTCAGGAGAATGGGATTGGCAAACTGTCGGCATTTACGCTGGAAGTAATATGCCAGGACGCTTGCTGTATCCGTTTTTCCATACGAATATGTTTCATGCCTTGCTCAATTCATGGTGTTTATTATCGATTATTTTCATTTACGATATTGGGATAGGAAGATTGCTGTCAGCCTATATGATTGCTGTTACAGTTCCAGTTGATACCCTTGGATATTTCACGACAATGGATTCGCCAACGGTAGGATTGTCCGGATTGGTTTTCGCCCTGTTTGGTTCAATATCGTTTGAGGTATTACGTAAACGGTATTATCAGTTATGGATGCTGTTTTACCTTGTGGCAGGCTTCCTGTTTCCGGGCATAAATGCCGTATTGCATCTTTGGTGTTATGTATTGGGACTCATCATGGCTCTGCTAAACAAGCCTGTTAAAATCATGCACCATGAAAGATAAGGCCATCAAGGACATATTGACAGAGAATGAACGCCGCAATGCGATTGTATATGCAAAGTTCAATCCAATTACCGGAGAAGGTTCTGTCGGTAAACGTGTAAAGTGTACCATCAGTGACTTTCCTATACATACCCAGTGGTTACCGGAACGTATCATGAAAGTACCGCTTGTACGCCAACTCATCGAAGCCGGTTCTATTTCCAAATTCCTCACGGACTACATGGGCGTGGAAGACAATCAGGATGATCGCTTGAAGGTCATAGAGCAGTTTGTACGAATACGCAGCCGCGAGGATTTTCCGTTTTGGGCGGCAACATTTGTCTATATCAAGGCCAAAGGCGGTGGTGAGGATGTCCTGTTTCGTCTGACAAGACCTCAACGGCGTTTTGTGGATCGGCTTGAGAAATTGCGTATTGCAGGGAAACCGATACGCATCATCCTGCTTAAAGCACGGCAATGGGGTGGTTCCACCACTTCACAGCTTTATATGGCATGGTTGCAGTTGCTTCACAAAACCGGCTTAAACTCACTTATCATTGCACATCAGGGCGCAGGCTCCGATGAAATCAAGGATATGTTCGACCGGATGATTAAAAGTTATCCTGTCGAAATGCTCTATAAAATTGATGAAGCCTACAATGAGAACGAGCCGAAGATTGTAGGAGTGGGAAAATCGGGAAGTATATCGCGTATTCCGCAGCGTAACTGCAAAATCAAGATTGGTACGGCTGAACGCCCGGATTCGTGTCGTGGCGGTGATTACAATCTTGTACATCTCTCCGAAGTGGGAATATGGAAGGCTACGGAGGGAAAGAAACCGGAAGACATTGTGCGCTCCGCCTGTTCGGGTATTCTCCTCAAACCCTACACCATGATTGTTTATGAAAGCACAGCAAATGGCACCGGGAACTTCTTTCATCGCGAATATACTGCCGCAAAAGAAGGGAAATCCCAGTTCGAGGCAATGTTCGTTTCATGGTTCGACATCGAGCAATATACACTCGCTTTTGATTCGGACAAAGAAAAATGGGATTTTGCAGAATGGCTTTATCAGAATCGGGACAATGAAAATACAGATTCCGAACGTGAGGAATGCGGTAAGTATCTTTGGTCGCTGTGGGAAAAAGGTGCTACGTTCGAAGCTATCCATTGGTACATAGCCGAACGCAGGAAGTACAATGACCATGGGCAGATGGCTGCCGAATTTCCGTCTGATGATGTGGAAGCCTTCGTACATTCGGGAGCACGTGTGTTCGACAAATACAAGGTCGATGCAATGCGTAAGACCTGCAAGAAACCTAAATATGTCGGTGAAGTCTGTGCCGATGCGGATGAGGGCAAGAACGCTTTGCAGAACTTGCGTTTTGTGAAAGACAAACAGGGATTGTTGCATATTTGGGAGTTGCCGGAAACAGATGAAAAGGAAGTTGTTACAAATCGTTACCTCACGATTGTCGATGTGGGTGGACGTTCCAATAAAGCAGACTTCTCTGTTGTTCTTGTGCTTGACCGTCTGTTTATGATTGATGGTGGCAAGCCTGTCGTAGTGGCACAATGGTACGGACATTGCGACATCGACCAGCTTGCGTGGAAAGCGGCACAAATAGCGGCTTTTTATGACAATTCACTCTTGGTGATAGAAAGCAACACCTTGGAAACGCATGACAAGGAGCGGCAGGTAGATGGCGACCAGTCACAGTTCATCCTTAATCAAATCAAAGAGATTTACCCTAATCTCTATGCACGTGGTCAGTCCGAAGAAGCCGTACGCGAGGGATTGCCTACCAAATACGGCTTCCATACCAATGTCTCAACCAAACCAATGATTATATCAACCTTAGTCAAGGTTATTCGTGAGAATTTATACACAGAACGTGACGAACGTTGTCTGGACGAATATTTGTGTTACGAGAAAAAACCGAACGGAGCTTTCGGAGCGATTACCGGTAAACATGATGACTTGCTAATGACAAGAGCCATAGGCTTGCATATATGTTTCTTTGAAATGGAAATTCCAAAGATTGTGCTTCGTATCGGACGATTTGTTGTCAAAAAGAAAAAAGCTGTTTCAGCAGCTACAATATAAGTTTAACTATAAAAACAAGGAACAATGAACATTTTCAGAAAAATCAGAGCTTCGCTTCGTTTACGTGAAGCAGTCAGACAGGCAGACGAAAAACACAAAGAAACTGGAGAACGTTACTACGTTATGCCTGCCGGTGGGAAAAAAGGTCAACTTATCATTATGGATAGAAAGAATTTCCGTAAGTTGAAACAGAAAGGCTACATCAATCATAATACGTTTGTGGGCGACCTTGAACGCGAATGCTTCTACTGCACGACTTATGGAAACGGTTCAGCTATGCTTCCTTCTGCTGTTATTGCATTGAAACGAAAACAGTATTTCTCATGGCTTGATTCATTTTCAAATACCAAAGAGAATGGGAAAGTACGGAAATATTGATGGCATTGCCACACTTACCAATGACCCGCTCGCACTTGACAATATCAACAAGTTTAACATCGGAGACCGGGTGATGCGCAATGATAACGGCGTCATTGGTACGGTCAAGAAATTGGATATTCCGAACGAAGCCTGTGTCGTGGATTTCGACAATGGGGAGGAAGATGTCTGGATAGAAAATTTTCAGCTGTCCAAAGAATAATAGACATGAGGGTGTACCAATTGGAGAAGATATTTGGCACACCCTCATACTTTATCTGCTAAACATGGGCTTGTTTGATTCTTTTCTCGTTGCCTCTTGACCAAATGTCATCTTCGGTTTGGCCATATGTCGCAAGTTGCTCTATTTCTCTCTTTTGTTGTTCCTGCCAAGGCTCAAATTCTATAATATCTCTCATAAGCCATGAATCCCACCTTCCTCTGAAACAGATACCCCGGTCATCAAGGTACACATCGGCAATGATTTTTCCGCTTGCATGTTCCGGTTGATTCGGGTTCTCGTTTATATGGTCGTATGAAATATTGTTTTCTTCCAACCACTTTTCTAATTTTTCAGTTTTCTTGCGTGTCGTGAAGATGATGATAGTCCATCCGTTTTTCTTTAGGGTGGCTGTACCTGTATCTGCGTTCGGTATCATCTGTCCAAACACATCCTCGCCTTGCCAACCCTTGCTGTAGTCATGTATGACACCGTCAAAGTCTATACAAATAGTTTTCTGTTCCATAATGTTTTAAATTAAATCATTGCCTTATTGCATTATTCAGTTTGTTCACGGCCTGCATGTTCGCACCTTGTTGCGCTTGCGCCATCAGTTCGGGAGAAAGACCATCGGGCACTTTGCCCTGCTCCAACTGTTCCTTCTGTGATTTGATACTTTGCAACAATTCATCTGCAAACGGGAAATCTCCATGCTCAAGCAGCTGCTCTACACTAATTGCCTGAGACTGGTACAACTGCATAAGCATATCGTTAGCAAGATGCCTGTATGCCGGTGTTGAAGTGCTTTCGGTAATGCTTAAATCAAATTCTACATCACGTATTTTCTTCGGGTCATATTCGATTTGTGCACCACTCTTACCTGCAATATTGAATACACGTTTGCTATCATAAAACTGCTGCATGTTCTTCACATCCTTGTATGCTCCGTCCACTACAAAACAACTGAAGCATTCAAGCAGGTCGAGCAATGACTTCGTGGCGTTTTCTGTCTGTTGGTTATAGTGCGATGCACTTTCACCGGAATACCCGGGCTTTCCTTGTAATGCGCCCGTAACTCCCGATATATCTTCAAAAAATTTGAGTTGCATATTAAGCAGTTCCGCAATGCCTATATTTGTGGAATTATTGGCCACCTGTTCCGGCACTTTTCCGCTTTTGCTCGGCTTGTATACGATGACACCATTAAATTCCGTCCAGCTCTCTGCAATATCGTCAATGCTCACACCATCAGGCAAGCAATCTTCGGGCATCATCAGCACGCCTTTGGCACTCGCCCGCATTATCCAGTCATAGAGGGTTATCAATCGGTTGGTATATCGCTGTTGGTCGATTACATCAGCAACGAATGAATGGATTTCACCATCAATGAACGGATATGCCTTGAAAACATATGGATGGCTTCCATGCTCGTAAGGCGTTTCCCCCTCCCTCAATATGTCGCCAAAAGGAGAAAGGTAATAGAAATACCAATAATCGTCCACAAACCAAGTAGCTTTTATCAACGGAACCTCATCTTCCGGCATACCGGCTTCCTTGGCCATACGCATACGTTCTTCATTTTCAGTAAGCACCACTTGTGCGTAATCTTCTTCGTCTATTTTGAAAATATCGCCGTTTTGGTAGTCATGGCAACGGTATCTCGGTTTTTGCTCCTTGCGCCATATCTCTATCACACGGCATCGTCCTGGTTCGCTTGTGAATAGAAAATCGTAGTTTTCTAAGCGGCTATACCCGAAACGCTCCGCGTATGTGGCTATGTAATCTTTCCTTGCCGCCCACTTGTAAATGTCACGCAATTGTCTGTATTCCTGCGGACTTGATGCGAACTGTTCACACAACTGTCCGAAAGAAATGTCGTGAACTTCTCCAAGCACGGAAACATCCCAACCTCTGAAATCTCTCATGTTGTTGTCGATAAAGAAATTATTGGGTTGCACATAGTCCGTCCAACAATCCTCTTTTCCATTACGCCAACCGTACGATTTACGGTGAACGATAAAACCGCTTATCAGGAACTCTTCCATAGTTCGGGCGTATACATCGTTCATTCGGTTAAGCTGCATGTTGCATTGAAGTATCGTACTCATCGTTTCACCAAGTTTCTGTTCATCCCGATCACGTGCGGTACAGGTCGGTTCTTTACTTTGGCTTCGATACACGCCAAGCACGCTTCGCACAAGCCTACGGATAAGGTTGTTTTTCAAAGGCACGTTGCCTTGACTTTTAATGTATTCTTCCTCGCTCATGGATTTTCCGTCCACACAAATCATATCGTCCCATTGGAAACCATAGGTATAGCGTTTGTTTCGCTCCCGGTCTTTCCGAAAGTCGTCCATCTGGCTCCAATAGTATTGTGCTTCCATAAGAATGTCAAATGCCCTGCGGTCACCATAACATTTTGCAGAAACAACAGTATCTATCTCGGCGGCATCATTTCTTCCCGGAGCTATACGGCTCATTGGCAGCAATTTTCTTTCGCTTTTATTTACATGCATATTTTTATCATTTTAATGATTGCTCGGAACAAATATACTGCTCCGGGCAATCATCCTATGTTTAACTATTTACGGGTTTTGTTCATTTCTTCTATCATTTCCTTTTTGAGTTCATTCAATTCAGCCTCAATATTCTTACGTTCCTCATCATCAACTGTGTCATTCAGTTCATTATAGAGGTCGTCAATATCCCTACGATAATCCTCAAAAATTTCATACCGCTCGTATTCGGGTGAATTGTAAAGGAAATCAATCTTTTCCGCATAGTCAAATATGCCGTTGTCGGTATCTTCCTCATAGTGCTTTAATCGGGATTTCAATCGGTCATGCTCCTCTTTCAATCGGAAATACTCATTGTTCACAGCCCTGTACTCGGTGCGTTCGTCCCCAGCTTTGACAAGTCTGTTTACCAACAAGAAGCTGCGAGGGTCGTACTCTCGGTTGTCTGTAATGGTTTCTGCGGTCTTGCTCAATTTGTCGATTGTTCCGAACACGCCACCGAAATAACCGTTCAGCATATATTCAATTTTTGCCGGATTAAAGTCAATCGTTCCTTTTGTATATGGGTCCCCACCCGTAACTTCATTCATGGCATTGGCCAATCCGACAATGTATTTATTGGCACTCTTATACGCCTTTGTCCATTCGGGCATATCTTTGTTGTAAGGTGTGTCTTTATAAAGTGGCATACCCGTCCAACTCTTTTCTGCAACGTAGGCTTCCCACAGGGGTTTGTAGGCACTCGGTACAAAGGCATTCAATCCTCCGCCGCCCTCCAAGAAATCAATAGGTAATATCTGTGTAGCCTGTCCTGTTATGGCTTCGGCAATTTCTCCGCCTGTAAGATGTTCCTTTCCGTTAAGGACGGAAATCATCAGTTCGCCCATGCCGTAAACAGCCCTGTATTCTACCGGAAGAGGAATGGATACCCAACTGTTTCCTGCCCTGAAAAGAATATTGCTGCGCCTTACATATTCGGGAAGATTATAGTATGCGTTCTTGTCATCATCGTCATCATCATCGCCACCCAAGTAGGCAACAATGGCACCAAGAAGGAACATCGCCGCAATACCTGTAAAAGCTTTGGCAGGATGGCGTTTCATCTGTCGTCCAAAGTTTGCCGTACCTTGAATGGCTGCATTCCAAAACACATAGCCGCTACGACCAAGTCCCGATACCAATGCACTGGCATTACCAGCCTTTGTCTGCCCTGTACTGTCATAGAATTTTGCTCCGCTGCCTTTCTTGTTGAAGTTTACGCTTATCTCCTTTGCATCATAGATGGCTCTGTCAATGCTCCTGCCCATTTCGCGTGATGTCATGAAAGCGGCAAAACGGGCGCAGTTCTCAACGGCTCGGTTGTACTCGTCGAAACGTTCGCCCAACAAGTCCCATGCTTTTTTTACAGGAATCTTGCCGTTCGATTTTTTCAGTTCCCTGCGTATGTCGTTCTTATGCTGTTCAATGTCCCGGATATTGGCATAGCCTGTTTCTCCTCCGTTCATCATGAACTGATGAAACATCGCTTCCGTCTTGTTACTCATGTCAAGTGTCCCTTTGCGGTGCTTAGCCAAGAGTTGCTTTATTCTTACAGGGTTGGCATACATATAATTCCGATGAAAACGCAGTGCGTAGTTCGGGCTTTCCCTTATCCAAGTCATGGTATTGGTGTATAGCATATCTCGCATGAAGTTCGATACAATGAAGTCCGGGTTACGTGTGGTATAGAACGCACTCAACTGTCGGTTGATATTTTCTCCTGCACGGAGAATAGCTCCGATTGCCCCCGACATATCATTGTCGGGATTTGTCTGTCCGTTCAGTGCCTGTGCTGCGCGGGGATTGCCATTAATGGTAATCACATAGTCCCTGCCGCCACGTTTCACTACAATTTGGTGCTGCCTCATATCCCGGCTTTCCACAATACGGTAAGGAATATTCACGGTATCCTTGCCGTGCTTGTACCGGTTAGGATATTGCTGCGCCAATGACTCCATTTTAGTTTCAAAGTCCAGCATCTTCCGTTCCACCACTTCGGGAGTATCTGTACTGTCTATGTTGTCAGGAAACACTGGCTTCCATTCGTCGGCCACCGTATCGTATTCTACCCAAATGTCGCTCACACTGACAAGGTCGCTCGGATGGTTGAGGGCGAAATTAAGGAAACGCTGTTTTACCAATTTGTTCCGGTTGCCCTGCATGATAGCACCTTCTGCCATTGATTGCAGGTTGGCAAACGGGTCATCCGCTTTCGACCTGCGTCCTTCCGCTTTCTTGATAGGAGCATTGAATGCACTTTGCTTGTGCGTCAGATATGCGTATGCTTCAGAACTGGTCTTTTCGTCAAAACCACGTAGCGGAATGTAAAAATCGTACATATCTGAAATCTTATCAAAGGTCGCTTTGCTCATCATGCCACATTCGTATGACTTTGAAAGTATTGCTTTGCTCGCGGCATTGACTTTTTTCCAAAGGTCGGTAGTGTCGTGTGCCTGTTCGTAATCGTTAACCATTAACTGTGCTTCCGTTTCGGCATCAGTAACATTATCCATACCTGTAAGGGCTGTAAGTCCGGCATAGTCGGTTTGGCCTGCATCGGTTGCTCCGTTTTTGATTGCTTCATTACGCATGTATGTATTGCGTTCAAGGCCGTGTTTCGCCATCATGTAATCAGTCAATTCCTCACGCTCTGCCTCAGTTCTGACAAGTTTGGCAACCTCATCAAGCATGGGCTTGAACAGGGTGTGGGCAAATGCATCGGCTTCGGCTTTGTTCACACTTGACAGGCGATTTTCTCCCAAGTATGCGTTTTCAAATCCGTCCACATCCTCAATGTTTGTTTCCTTGCCAAGGATTGCAGTCATGGCTTCTTTCAAGCCGAGCATACTGTCCTGTAATGCTTCCTGTGATTGGAACATACCACTTTTTACACGCCTTTCATAACGGTCACGAGCCAACCCCCTTTCATGTATTTCCGGGTCACCTGTACGGTATAGTGCATCATCACTTTCTGCAACTGTCTGATGATGTGGCTCAGAAACCGTATAATTTCCGACTTTCAGTTCATACTGCTTTGCCACATCAGCGGCTTCTCCCAATATGCTTCTGTATCTGCCCGGTTCTGCAAGGTTCTCGTAGCTGCGCCACAATATATAGCGTAGTTCGTTATCAGTCAGAGTAACCCCTCTGAAATCTTCAAAACCTATCTTATGGAGCATATTCAGGAAGAAATCCTTTATCTGTTGCCACCAACTTGCGTTGATGTTCTCAAATTCGGTATCTTCTGCAAGCGAAGCCAGATATTCTTCGGTAGCCTTATGGAAATCCCAACCGTTTTTTGCAGCCATATCTACAATGCGTTTGCGTATGGTCTCATCGGCATTGTTGAATACATTATCGAGGAATGTATCGAAATGTTCTCCGAACAACTGGCGCAAACCATAGTGCGCCACAGCCTCATGCAGCAGCGTCTGCTCAACATCAAACGCACTTGTATGGTTGGGAATGACAATGGTTATCTTCCCTGTACTCTTCGAATAGAAGCCTTTTGCACGCTGTTTCCTACCCTCCAAAACAGAAGCATCGGTAACAACCTCCACATTGTCAAGGTGCAGCTTCTTTGCAAGGCTTTCCACACGCTCTGCCATTCTTTGGCGTTCACGCTGTGCAAATTTCCTCCGTTGCTTTGCCGTTCTCCTTGACTGACCAAGCAATTTTGCCACCGGGTCATTCTCAAAACCGACCTCATCATCGGTATATGCACCATCACCTTCACGCATATTTTCATCCGCAATGTTTGGATTCTCGAATTTTTCCACTATCTTTGTGATAGAAGAAAGTCTTGGATTGCTGAGGGCTTCCGTTTCGAGGACGGAGTGGTGCAGATAGTCTAAGGCTTTTTCTTTATTAATGTAATTGGCAAAACCTCTCTCTATCCAATCAATTATATTATTGTTTCCTTTCCCAAAAATAGAAGTCACCACATTGAAATCAATATCATTCCCTCTTCCTACCGACAATGTTACCAAAAAGTTACCCTGCTCCGTTTTTAATTCGGTAAGAACAGATCGGTTTTCTTCTTTTCCATAATTTTCAAACACGGCAATAGGATTCGCCACTGCTTCGGGAAGATTCTTTAATTCCTCCAGCTTGAAGCCGTGCTTCTTCATCTTCTTTATGACTTTGTTTCCGTACAGTTTCATGGGTTTGTCGGAAACTCCGGCTGACAACAGTATGTCCGATGGAGTGCCAAGGTTAAGTATCACTTTGTCTGCATTGGATTCTGTCAACTTTTCCAGTTCCTCGTTAAACCTATCGTTCACTTCCTCCAAATCATCTTTCCGATACAGTACATTGTCATCTTCTTCTGCAGTGGAAATATTATTTGCAGTTTCAACGGTAGCGTCCATTTCCGCATACTTGGCTTCCTTTTCCTCCAGTTCTTTCTTCATCAGTTCGGCATATTCCTCCAACTGTGATTTCGCCTGTGCCAATTCTTCTTCATATTCGAAAGGTTTGCCCTCTCGTAACAGGAGTTCTTTCAATTCGGCTTCATTATGCTTCTTGTTTTGCTCTCCGGCATTCAATCTCTCGGCAAAATCCTTTCCTGTAATCACATTGACTGTAATGTCTTCAATGGCATTGCGAAGCAAATTTTGGCGTACCGGCACATCTTCAATGCCGAGTTCAAGACAAGAGTAGGTCATTCTACGCTCAACATCATTGAAAAGTGTTGCACCGTCACTCATGGTTTTCCTTGTCAGTTTTGTTGTGACCACAAATGAAAAATCGCCTATCTGTATAATCAGTTCCCGTTTTTGTTCTCCTGAAATCTCACCGTCTTTCATCTGCTTCATTTCGGCAAGGACACTCTTGTTGTATTCCTTGAAAAAATCATCCATTGTATCAACAGAAGTAAAGCGATGTTTGCCGATTACAATCTCCTTGAATTGTCCATCGGGGAATGACGAGCGTACTGCCTCCAAGTACCTGCCGTTGTCCTCAATGCGCTTTTCCGCATCCTTGATAAAGGCTTTCAGTCTTGGCTTGGCATTATGGATATAGGTTTGGTCTGTTTCCCATTGCTTTTTGCGGCTTGCATACTTGCGCACATTCTTTTCCGCATTGTTTTTCAGCATGGCATATTCACTGCCGGAGAGCTGCGCAACGGTATCGCCAAACACATCTTCTTCCTCTTCAAGCACACGGTTGGTCATGCTGTTGTTCATCATCTGCTTGCCGTTCATGATACTGTCGGCAATCGCTCCCTTTGTTTTCAAGCGTTGGTAGGCGGTAACATCCAAACTGTCCTCAACTCCGAAACGCAAGATGCGTACAGGCTTGTTCATATCCTTATGCAGGTTTCCTTGCCGTAAGATACGCCCGTTACGTTGCGTATAGTCCATAGGGCGGTTAGGTGCATCCAAATGTATCAGTGTGTGCAGTCGTTCCTGAATGTTCACGCCTGTACCGAGTGTAAAGGTAGAACCAAGAATTACACGAACCTCGCCACGGTTTACCTTTTCAAAGATTTCAAGTTTCTTCTTGACGGTCATTCCCGACCTCATTACTACAATCTCATCAGCAGGAACACCCTCTACAATCAGTTTGTTTCTGATGTCATCATACAGGTTAAATCCGCTCTGCTTGTTTTGGTAATTGTCGGCAAAGATGGCAATCGTACCTTTATAGTCGGCCGTTTCTTTCAGTGAGTGCAGAGTTTGGCGAACGGCTTCATTGGTCTTGCTGTTCGGGTCGTCCTCCGCATCAGACTGCACCAACCGGGCATCCACGGCTGCTGCTTTGGCAATACCGTACATTGTGAGCGGAATATGGCTGTTCTCTTTCTTCTCTTTGCCGCTCATCTGCTCATAATGTTCAAGTTCGCTCTTTACGAACTTCATGATGCTACGCAATGCACGTGTCTGTGGCAGATAAAGGTCTTGTGCCTTTCCTCCCTCCATTTCAGGTATTTTGTCCTTTACACCACCAGCTTCTTTGGTAAGGACGGTATCGGACACTCCCGACCATATACGCACCAGTTCGGGCAGGTTCACATATCCGGCAAAGCGGTTGTTTTCCTTAAACTTTCCGCTTGTGGTGAACTCCAACATTTGCTGAATGTTACCAAAGTTGCGTACAAAGTCATCAAAGTAATAAATACCGTACTCTTTCATCGTATCGGCAGGCATAAGATAGCGCATGAACGTCCAAATCTCTGCAGCAGTATTGCTGATAGGCGTACCTGTGGCGAAGATTACGTTTCGTCCGTTGTTCTTTTCCAAAACAGCCTGTGTCTTCAGGAATACCCCTTGTGATTTCTTGCTGTATGACGGGTCCACACCTTTGACTCCACGCTGCATGGCAGTGGCAAATCCAAGATGCTTGTATTCGTGGGCTTCATCCACAAGCAGGGCATCAATGCCCATATCGTCAAAGTTCTCTACATCGTCAGTCCGGCGGTCAAGCATTTCCATCGCCTTGACTTCTGCATTCTGCAAGGCTACAGCACGTTTTTTCTCATCGTTGGCGGTGCGTTTCTTTGAAGCGTTATCGGCAAGTCCGGCAAGTTGCTCCTCCAACAATTCGATTTCACGCTCGGCCTGTCGGGTAATCATGTTCTTGCCGTCTGGGTCTTCTTCTTTCATTTTTTCAAGAATGAGCATCTTCTCCTCAATCTTGTCCTGGACGAAAGCCATTTCCCTTTCCTCGCTGTCAGGGATAAATTCAAAGGTCGATTGCGGAACGACAATCATATCCCAATCGTTGTAGCGTATCTTAGCATAGAAATTCTTTCTGCCCTCTGCGCTTCGGTCTGCCTCTTCGAGTGTCAGTATCTTGGCATTCGGATACAGTTCCTTTGCACTTGCCACGAACTGACCTACCGTTGCATTCTGCACGACAATCATCGGTTTGCGTGCAGTACCCAAACGACGCATTTCCATTGCTGTGGAAATGAGGGTAAAGGTTTTGCCTGTTCCTACCTCATGGGCAAGCAACAACGGTTGCTGTGTACCTCTCACGATGGCCTTACCTTGGTGGGGACGCATCTTGAACTTGTGGGAAGCACCTCCGAAATACTCCGGCACAAACTCGTCCGGTATGCTCATAGGCACAAAGTTGTTGAACATATCGTTATAGATACGTTCCATACGTTCCGACATTTCCGGGTCGCTCTGCATCTTCTGCCTTGCCCAGTCCTTGAAATCCTGACGAATTTCATCAATCTTAGCGGCACAAGCCTGTGTCGCTTCCTTGTCGGTAATGGTTTCTGTTGTGCCGTCATAGTGCTTCTTGGTGGTGGAAACCGTGATGCTTCTGTTCTGAATGGCTGCTTCTATGAGGGTGTGTCCCATAATGGTTCGACCGAGCATTTCACTGGTCACGCCCATGGCACGGTTCTTTTCGTAGTTGGTAAAGTATGGCTCTTTCATAAACCAAGTACCGCCTACTGCTGTAAACCGGACATCTACCTCCGTTCGTTCCTTTACGAAGTCTTCATATAGTTTCGGGTCAATCCAAGAACTGCCGAGGGTAAAATCAATCAAGTGTGCGGGAATTTCCATGGGCATAACCTCCTGCAACGCCTTTATGTTGCGGTCAAATTCCCCATTCTCGTTATTTTCCTCAGCCTGACGCAGTTTCTCACGGATATTTCCGCTCAAATACTGATACGATGCTTCCATCTGTCGGGTTACAGGATTCTCGAAACCGTAGCCATTCTCAATGATTTCTTTCTTCACCTCCCCGATACCTGTGCCAAGTTGCTCAGCGATGTACGGTATATCCACACGGCCGAATTTGAAGATACTTGCAATGATACCGTCCTTGACATTGGCAGGGGTGGGTTCTTTCTCTTTTTCAACGACACGTTTGCTGAATACATCGGTCTTGTCAAATTTTTGTATCCGGTTTCCTTTTTCATCTGCCGTTTCTTCGAACTTTTCAAGAGCGAACACATTGGCATAGTCCACATCATTGCGGAGAAACGCAATGGCGGTGTTCTTGTTGAAGTGTCCGTATGTGCTGGTAAAATCATCGTATGCCTTGTTGAGTTTGTCAAGCAAGGGTTTCAGCCCCTCATCGCTTTCATTCTCGGTCTGATAGGAAAGGACTTCTGCAAGGGCTTCCTTGATAGCGGTGTACACCTCGAAACATTCCACTTTCGTATGCCCCTTTACCTTATTAGCATTTACTTCGAGGGGTTGTGCACTTGCTGTCGAGTTGATGTACAGCTTTCCGCCTTTGACAAACACTTCGCCAATCTTCTTGCTGGGCATTGCATCAGTGATAACCTCTGTGTTGCGCTCGCCAAATTCCTCCGCACGGAACGAGCGGACAAATTCAGCCAACATTTCTTCCTGCTTCTTATCCTGTTTAGGGTATAAGCCCTTGCTTGTCGGGCGGAATGTGTCGCCTTTCTCAAATGCAAAGTGCATTTCACCCGCCATGTTTTCGGGGTGTTCAATGAAATAGCGGTTGTAGTCCATCGAAAGCTGCTTGATAACCGGCGTTTCCTTTCCTTTGACCTTGCGTGTTTCCCCGGTGTCATATTCTGCCATGCGTTCTCCGCTCACATCGCTTACATCAATGGCATGGGCAGATTTCTGCCCGTTCACACGCTTGCGGATAACAACAATGTCGGAGGTTACCCCAGTGCCGCCGAAAGTCTTGTTGTGCATACGGAAAGCACCCACGAAATCTGCGCCTCCCTCGCTCACAATCCAGTCACGGAGTTTCTTGCTGTTGTCAAGCGTACCGTTGGACGTGATGAAGATACCCAAACCGCCCTCACGCAGTTTGCGCACATTCTTTGCTATACAGAAATCATGTATGTTGTGGAATTTCTTCGACAGGTCTTTGTCGCCTGTGGTGTCATTCACACGGAGTCCTGTAACAAACGGGACATTGGTAATAGCCAAATCCACGCTGCCATTCGGTATGCGTGTCTGCTCGAAGCCCTGTATCTCCACTTTGGCGTCAGGATAGAGGAGTGAGAGGATTCCTCCCGAAGTTCCGTCAATCTCTATGGCATGGATGTCGCTCCGCTCGCTGATGTGCGTGGGCATCTGTCCCAAAATATTTCCGATACCGGCAGAGCCTTCAAGAATGTTTCCACCCTCAAAGCCCATTTTTTCGGCAATATCCCAAAGGGTATCAACAACGTATGCAGGGGTATAATAGGCGCTGTTCGCACTCATTACAGCCTCTTGATACGCTTTTTCTCCAAGTAATTCACGGAGTTTCTTTGCAATGAGGTTAGGAGCGTAATATGTACCCTCACTGAAAGCCTTGCCCAAGCCGCCCCAGCCGCTGAACTTGCGCAGGGTCTGCATCTGCTTTTCTGTAGCCTGTCCGCCGCTTTCAATCAGTTGCTTTGCCAGTTCGATAGCCTTGATGTTGGCTTCGATACGTGCATCAACCGATGTAGGAGCGTAGTCCTTGCCACGCTCTCCTCGGTTGTTGCGCATGTTTTTCGGCTCACTTAACCCCTGTAAGTATCCAGCGGGTCTTCCGTTGCCCGGCTGTATTTCTCCGCCAGTTCTTTCACTTCCGCCAGTTCGACTTCCGTCAGCTCCTTCTCCGTCTTGCCATACTTCTTCATTATTTCTTCCAAGGCTTCCCGGTAGACTCCCTTGAACACTGTCGGCTGGCAATCTTTCGGAGCGTACTGTATCAGTTCTCTGTAATCCATGTTCGTCGTTTTTATTGTTATCAATCAAACCGTCAAACAAGCCCAACTCATTTGAATGCTGTGAATTTACTACTTTTTTATCGCTCTTTTTACGTGCAGGACGATTTTTTTTGATACGTTCCTGTGCAATTTCTGCCTCTTGTTCCACCTCTGCCTCTCTCGTTACGGTTTCGGCGGTAGCAAGTGCATCAATGCTTGTCTTGTCGAAGTTCGACACGTCAAACTTCTGTACCTCATCGTATGGGGTCATGTCGGCATCCAGTCCGTTTGCCGCCACCTCCGGCAAATCCCTCGCACCGTTGTAGAACGCTTTGAGGTACGGGCGTATGGCATCGCCCAAGTCCGTGATCATGGCTGTTGCATACTCGGCAAACTTGCGTGCGCCTTTCTCGATATGATAGACGGCCATTTCCGTACCGATGGCAAGTATTTCCGGGTCTATGCCCATGTTTATTTGACCGAGCAACTTCTTGCGCATACGCTCACGGAGTTCTGCATAGCGTTCATCGGTAACAAGACGGTTGCCGCTCGGATTGTTTTCCGGCTTAGGTTCTTGCTTTGTGGTTGTCGCTTTCTCTTCACGTACAATCTCCCTAATCTTTATTGTATTTTCGAGAGTGACACCAACTGCATTCAAAACCTCTTGCATCCCGTTTGACGGATTTTGAAGAATGCCAAGCATTTCCTCCGGGCTGTTGGCATATTTGGTAAAATGTGCGTCACCGATAGGGATAGGTTCGCTCACATCTTCACGGCGCAAAGTTGTTTCTCCCGTTTCCTTGTCAACGGAAACAGAGTATTGCCACACAGGGGTATATTCCTGCTTTTCTTCCTGCTTCGGTGTTTCCGAAAGTTTAGGCTCTGCAAACTGCACATTGCCGTCATTGACAGCCTGTATATCAGACATTGAAACAGGAGGTTGTGATTGTGCATCAGTCGCATATTCTGCCAACCGTTCAGCATCTTCCTTACTCCGCATCATGAAGCCCTGTTTTTCCTTGTCCCACCAGCCTTTCAGTTGTTTGGCAAACATTGTGGTGTGCTTCCGAACAGTATCTCTCAACTCGTTATTGAACTTTACAAGGTACATATCAAGAACTTTACCTCTCTTTGTGGTGTACTGTGCAGAAGTAATAGCATAGTCTTTAGAGGCAGATTCAACTTCTGCTCTCATACCTTTGTTTATCTCTGTCTCGGCTACTTTTTTGGGGGTGCTAAGCGATGATGCGTTCTCTGCTAATAACAGCATTATTTCAAGGTCATTAATATAAAGCCCCTTAGCGTCTTGTTTGAAGAAACGTTTAAATTGGTCTCCATTCACACCTAAATCATATATAGGATATGACATGGTACCTCCGTCATAATCATAGGACTGTTCAATGAAATCTCCATTCTCGTTCTCTACACGTAATGCATAGCCACCTTCATAATTAATACGGGACAGTTTAACGTTCTTATCTGTAATTACAGACTGACGATCCACTTCTTTACCTAATTTCTCACTGTTATCGACTTTCGGAAACAAATCAGATGTGATAATGACATCATCATTTGTTTTTACAGCCTTTATCGGCTCTATCTTAACACCTTTGTACTCTGCAAACGCTTTTGTCTTCCGGTGGCTACTATCTATCCATTTCTCGAAATCCTCCAAATTTACGGCAGTTACCACTGTCTTGTGATTATTTGCCCAGTCGCTGTCATAATTCGCGAAGTAAGCTGCCTCGGCATCGTCAGTCTCATTGAAACCAAGCATTACCTTATGCTCATCAAAGCTGCCGTCCTCATTATACTGGTCCACCACGAACACCCTGCGTCCGTTCCACCCGTCAATATCGTCAGAGAGGAACACGTCTATGTGGTCTCCGTCCACGCCCTCCGTGCCACGGATGTAGCCGTAGGTGTTCTGCATAGTTGTTTCCCACTTGTTACCGTTGGCATCCACACCGCTGCGCACACTGCCTTTAGGTTGCTCGATAGTTATATCGAACACCCCGACCTGAACATGACCTTTCTTGTAATTCCCGGCTTCTTTCTGCGCTTCGGTCGGATTTACATTCACTTCCGCTTCCGCTGCTGCGATTTTTTCTCCTAACTCACTGCTTTTAACAGAATTATTCGTACCTTTGCTGTCAGAGGAAGTGCTTTGAGGAGTTATTCCCGAGTCCTTTGTGGCAGTCTCGGTTTTAATTGACAGCTCATAGTCCAAACCTTGCCTTTCAACCGAAGAGGTAGTCGCATCTTTCGGAGTGCGCCAAATGACACTTCCTTCCAAAAGACCTGTGCTTTGGTGTGAAGCGCTGCCGGATTGTTCGCCGCTTAATGGACTCTTACCGGTGGGAACACTTGCAGATGCGGCATCTGTAGAAGAGGAAACATCTTTCGCGCCCCTCTCCCAAAGCATAGGTCTTTTATTTAAACCGCCTATTGATTCATAACCGGAAGTCTTTAATCCATAAAATTTGCCATTGTCAGAATTGATAAGAATCGTAATCGCACGTTTCCCAGTACGTTTGCGCCCATTCTCTATGGAGAATATCAAAGCACCGTCATAACCCAATCGCACATGGTCAAAATTATTCATAACATCAAGCACAAACGAAACAGCCTCGTCTGTAGATGAAATTCCCAATTCCTTCCCATGTCGCTCAATCATATGGAGCATCATGCCGGGGGTCAGCCTGAATGGAGCTTTTGTATATCCTATCTCGTCAAAGACTTCTTGCGGTATATCGGCAAGGTCTATATTCCCGTTTTCATCTTGATAGAAATACTCGCCATTCCCTGATTTCTTTTCACTTAGCGTATATCTCGCTTGCTTGCTTTCACTATCTGCTTCAATTCGTTTATTGTTGCCTCCAATCGTGCTTCTTTGTTCGTCAGATTCTTCAATTCTTCTTCCACTGTCGGCTGCCCAGTTTCCGTTCTCAGTTCGTTTTCCTGTCTGATTATCTCCTCGGCTTCCTTGCTGCCCTCGTTGGCTTTGCGCACTACCGCCAGCCAATACATCGCTTCTGCGTTGTCCATCATATTCAAATTTTTCGTTTTCGTATAATAATTCGTTTCTCTTGTTTACCGCCTCGTTTATGGCTTCTGCCAGCGTCCTCGGGGTGTTGTCCGGCTCTTCAAACAAGGTTGTCTCCTGCGTGCCCTGCACCAAGTCGTATATCTCCGCAAACATCCCCTGCATGAATCCTTGGCTGCTGCCCTTGTACATCGCCGCCAGAAGCAGTGCGAAGTTACTGAAATTATCGGCAGGAAGGTAACTCTCGCCCGTTGCGTCATCAATCTGGTATTGGCGTTTCCAGCTTTCAACTGCCATCCGTGCCTCCTTGAAATTTTTCGCTTCGGTAAACAGTTTGTCCTGCGACAAGGCATAATAAGCCCGGATTGAGTTCTGTATCTCCTGGGCCATACGCTCTGCACTTGGGCTGTCATAATCCCTGAATGCCGTTGCGAGAATAGCCTTTTGAGCCTTTACAGGCAATGCGTTGAACATTTCTTCAAGACGAACACTGCCACCCTTGAAAATGCTCTGGTACATGATTCCGCGCAAGTCATTCTTGGCTTCGGCGGTAAGGTTGTCCTTGCTGTCAAATGCGCTGCTGTATTGGGTCGGTGTGATGTAGCCTTTCTGCATCATCCATTTTAACACATTTGTACCGTTGGCATCCACAAGACCGGCAAAGGATATTTCCTCATCGCTTGAAGCAAGCAGCAGGTTGGCGAACGAACGCATGTCATTGCCCATCTTCTGCATGATGTTCTTGGGCTTTATGCGTTCAATCCCTCCGCTCTCGGTGTCCTGTGCCACATACTGACCAAGATTAATGGCCTCCGCATCATCCACATCAACCATATTCACAAGGACAGGATGTTTCATACCATCAATATCTTCCGCTTGCAAGCCAAACTCGTCTGCGTGGTCTTTCAGATATTGTTTGTATGTTTCCGCCTGCTCCGAGTGGGCTGCCCACATCTGACGGAGAGCGTCACTTCGGTTGTTGCCCTGTATGACCTCCCCTCGTGCGTTCACGGTAGGCGCACCCGTATAGGCGGTAACGGAAGATGTGATTTCTTCTGGACGGATGTTTCCTGCAATCTTCCGGGAAGATAACAGGCTGGCTTCGTCATTCCGTTCTTTTGGTTGCGCCTCATCAATGAAGTGCAGAGGATTGCGCACACCTTGGATATGGCTCGGTTGCAACTGGTTCGCATCAATCACTGCTGCACGGCCGCCTACAAGGACATCATCGCTGAATTTTACGGATACATCCTTGCCATGCAATGCCTGTACTGGTTCTTGTCGGTCAATCTTATGACCGTTCATGCGTCTGTAACCTCTTGCCCGTGCATCCTGCGGCTTGTCGTCCACCATGTCCGGCACTCCGTTCAGGGCTTCACGCTCGATGCGTTCCGCTTCCTCACGTTCCGCACGTAACTTTTCCTCTTCCGTCTTACGCAATGCGGCAGCTTCATCAGCAATGCGTCTGCGTTCAGCATCCGCTTCCATTTTTCTGCGGTTGGCGGTACCGGCTATCTTCTGCCAAACGAGCAATTCATGTTTGGCTGCATCAATCGCTGCCTTGCGTTCTTTCTCGGAAGCAATCTTTTCGGCAATGGAGTTGCCGCCTTTCGATTTGGCTTTTTCCAACTTCTTCAAGGCTTCTTCCTTGTCAACAACCATTCCATCGGCTACGGTCTGTGCCATAACCTCATCGCCCTCGGTCTGCTCCACAATGGCATCCCAAGCTGTGTCGCTGTCGGCCTGCTCATATAGTGGATTTCCCTGCTCATCCTTTGGTATTCTCTGCATGGCAGGAATATTTTGAGGGGCATTGTTATCATTTTCGGGAATATTTTCCGCACCATTGTTGCTCTCATTTTCGGCAGGGCGTTCAAACGCCACTCCGTTATGCTCCAACAGCATATTGTCAAGTTCATCACGGGTAAACAGGTTCACACGCTTGCCGTTGATAGGTGCTTCAGTAAACACTTCATATCTTCCGTCCGCATCGGCATCTGCTGTGATATTGCCACGGACGGTAACGCCGTTCTCATCGGTAAGCGAAACAATGTCATTGAGGGCGTATTGTGGTCTTTCAGCCTCTTGCATTTCCTGTTTCCGTTCGGCATTCTCAATGGTTCTCTGCTGCTCGAACTGCGCTACACGTGCCAAATTTGCTGCATCAGCCTGTTGCTGTATGGTCTCTTTTGCTAACGGGAAGATGTTCACGCCGTCCGATACGTTAACTGTGCCGTCCCCATTATCCACAATACCGTCCTCGTTGGCTATAACCTGTACTTGTATCTGTGAACCATCCTCTCCGGTAATAGTATAGGCATCACCCGGATTGAATGTAATCTTACCGTCTATCTTATCAGCCGCTTCACGTGCGAACTGCTCCACAATGGCTTGTTCTGCCAATTCTTTTTGCTCGTTAGGGTCTTGCGATTCATCAAGAGACAATACCGCATCAGGTGATACTTGTTCAAGTACGCCGGTTTCCGAATCGCGAATAATGATGCTGTTGTCCGAATCGGTTACGCTCACACCGCTACCATCGTCATACGGAACAAGCTTGCCGCTGATTACATACACCTTCCGTTTATCATGCTTCATGGTTGCCCCCTGTATCATGCCGGTATTACGGTTCACACGTGCATCTATCATCGAGTTGCTCTGCTCGATACGACCATCTATATCATCACGTACACGTTGTATCATGCCGTTATACACTTGCTTGGCATTAATATAATCGATTACGGAAGACTTATCTTCATCATTCCATTGTCCATTGCCATTCACAAACTCTAATGCGGCAATCGGATTTTCTTCAATCATTGCAAACATGCTCTCATCCACGAGGTCTGCAACCCTTGCACGCTGATACTCATACATGTTCTTTGCATCGTTCATCTCCTGCGAAGAAATGATATTATACCCGTCGAGATAACTGTCGTTTGCTTGTTGTACACTTTCGTTTCGGTTGCCGCCACGTGATTGAGCCATAGAAGCAAGGTTAAATCCTCGCAAATTCAACGAGCGTTCCATATAATCCAGAACGGCAGCTTTCTCATTGATGGTAAAATCTTTATCACCGGCAATAAGTTCCGCAACTTCACCGATATTCTCATTGGTAGTAAGGTCAAGCGTTGCCTTTAATGGCTCCCATACCTCTTTGCCGAGTAATTCATTCACTTTTGCGTCCGCTTTATTTACACCATGCTTCATGGAAGCATAATTTGCAGCAGACAAAGTATGTTTTCCTGCGCCCATTAATCCCATAGAGAGTGCCATGCCTCCCCAAATGTCACCATGGAATTGACCACTGGCAAACAAATTGGTACGTGTACCGTCCGGATTCTGTTGATAGGCGTCATCAAGATTGAGCATGGTACGCCACAGTTGTCCATAGTATTCTTCCGAAACCTCACCGACATAATCACTCACACCCATTTTGTTGAACATCTGATGAGTTTGTCCCATGATACCGTTCAACGCACTTGCGTCAGCCTTTGAAAGCACTGCGCTGATACGCTTTGCACCTACCACATTGGCGAGTTTACTCATATTCCCAAGAGTAAAGACCGGATCAAGATGCGCACCGAACATTTCCGAATAATTCTCAATGATAGCATTGGCTTCACTTTGCCAAATGGCATCCCCCCAAGTCTTATCATTGGAAAAATCATAGTTGCCGTTCTCATCAACAACCACATCACCCAGTTTACGGTCAATGATGTCAGTAGTAGTTTTCCCTGCCTGTACTGTATTGGCCATAAGTGGGGCACGTACAAGCAAATCATCTGCAGTTGTACCGAGTGCTTTGATAGTCCAGTCGGTTGCATACCGTCCCAAACCTTTGGCTCCATTCTCTTTAATATAGGACTTGAAACCCTGCTGAGCCATTTTTTCAGCCGTTTCTTTGCCTATGACCTTTGTTGCAAGTCTGGTACTTCCTTTGGAGAAAGAGGACAATCCGTTGAATCCACCGCAAGTTAATACAAAATCTGCCATATAAGCTGGCATGTGCCCAGCAGTAATACCAGACCTATACCAAAAATCAGCATTTCCACCATATCTTTCCTCTGCTTGTTGCTTCTCATGGATTGCACCCATCATCGCATCATGAGCTTCACGTTCACCCTCTGTGGCATTTTCTCCTTTCAGGTCATCAGCATTCATCATTGTCAGTGCGTCACGCATATCACCCATACCGAAATCCCAAGTACGCACATCACCCATAGTGCGGCCGAAACCACGCCAAAAGCCAACATCTACACCGTTTTCACGGTCTTTCTGTTCTTCGAGATTCTTAATCAGTTCCTCTGTTTCACGAATGGCTACGGATAATGCACGATTTTCCTTGTCGGATTGTTGGCGAGGCGTATAAGTGGCAGCTCCCAGTATGGCAGCGAGAGGGGCTTTGTTGTTTTCTGTCTCTTCTGCCCATTCCTTGTGTACTTCTGATGCCCTTTCCGCTTGTTTGGCTTTCAAATCCTGCAACCGGAGGTTTGCCTTACGCAACTGTCCGCCTATAGACATATCGGCAGCTTGGCGGTACTGAAAGCTTTCCATGTCAGCCGATGGCTTGCTGTAATAACGATTTCCGGCAGGAGTGAGGAACGTTTTCTCCAACTTCCCGCTTTCAGGATTGAATATCATCTTTCCCTCTTTGGTCTGCAAGCCGGGATTTATCCCATACTCCTGCATATTGTCCATGCGTTCGTTGAATGCTTGTGTATGGGCTTTCACATTGTTCATAATACGGTCGGTTCCGGTCAACATCACCACTTTCTCCTTTTCAGTAGGTTGCCATGTCTCTTCATTAGCTGGTGAAATGGGGTCTTCAACCATTCCGTCAATACTGCTTTCCGATTGTTGCGATGAGGCTTGTTTCTTTCCAAACCCTATATTGCTTTCAAATTCTTCAAACGGCTCCATATCATAACCATCTTTTACAAGAGCATCGTAAGCCGCTTTACGTTTGGTTGAATCTAATAGGTTCTTGCGAAAATCTTCTTCGCTCTCCATGTCGTAACCATCAGAAACAAACGTATCATACAGTTTCTTTATCTTATCCTTTTCTTCAGGCATAGTATTTTATTTATGATGTTGGACTTTTCTTTTTATTACTGGCCGTTGGACTTTTTTTCTGTGGCTTAGAAGAATGTCCTTTACCGGGCTTTGTCGTTTCAGATGTCTTAACGGTTTTTCCTCTTCCACTTTTGACCTCGGTGGTCGAAGCCTGAGTTTCTTCGTTCCATGTTCCGTTGTCTATGGCGTTCTGACGCATGGCTTCATACGAGCGTGCAAAATGCTTGTTACCATCGCTGTCATACCACGGGTATTCTCCAGCCTTTCCACTGCCACCACCACGATTATAATACCGAACTTTAGCCTTTTCTGTTTCAAGCCTTGCCTTTTCAAGTTCTTCCGCATATTTTGCTTCAATCCCTTTACGCTTGGCATCAGCCTCGGATGCTGATATTTTATTGCCTTGCAATTGGAGATTCAATTCAAACAGTTGCCTGTCGCGTTCCTCTTTGGCATCGTTCCGCATGCGGTTATAATCGTCAAGTCTGAGCAGTCTTTGCCACTTACGTTCACGGTCATCCCCTTCTTCATCAGCTATCTTTGCCTTCATCAGCCCCTCATAATATTCTTTCTCCTTGCCTTCACGTTCTTTCATCAGCTTGTCATATCTCACTTTGGTACGTTCTGACATGGTATTCTTACCGGTGTACATATTTGGAGCGTACTGCGTGGTGAAGAACAAGTTCGAGAGTGCCGATATGCCGTCACCGATAGCCGCAAATATCTGGTCTCGCTTCTGTTTCTTCTTTTCCTTTTCAAGTTCCTCCGCTGTCGGTGGAGTATAGGGATTGAGTTTTTTGTACAATTCAGTGTATGAGAGACTGCCACCGTTCACATCGGCTTGTTTGGCCGGAGGTGCAGCGACCGTTTCAGATTGGGAGCCGGTAACGGCAGGAGCCGCAGCCGCTTGTTGTTCCGTCCATTTCTGTGTACCCTTTGCCGGGGATGATACGGAAGGAGCGTCTTGCTGCTGTTCGTGCCATTCCTTAGAGCCTTTGGGCGGAGGCGTACCACCTCCGTTACCTAAAATATCATCCATTGTTGCCATATTGAAATAGTTTAGAAAGGCATTTGACTTACCGCGTTAGTTACTCCTTGTACAGCTCCCGATATGGCATTGGTCTTGCCTTGCTCAATGGCATTAAGTTGCTCTGTGAGAGCGTTGTCGTTTTGTAAGTAAGTGGCTTCGATATTGTCCTTACGTGCTTCTGCATCAGCGGCAATCTGCGATGTCGCATCGGCGAGTGCCTGGTTGTTTGCCGCTTTTGCAGCCGCCACGCTCTCATCTGTGCTGCCCATCACAGCCGCCGAACCTGCCGCCTGTTTGTTTCGCCGTTTTATACTCTCTTCAGTTTGCGTAAGGATGCGTTGTGCATCAGCCCGCTGAGTGGCATCCTCGTTGTACCGCCTGTCATACCAGTCCTGATTCTTTTGCCGTTGAGCCTCAACATTGCGTTTTGCTTTCTTCATGGCCTTGGACGCCTTGATTCCACCGAAAATGCTGCCTGCAGCACCTATGGCACTTCCTATTACATCCATAAGACTTTAGTTTTTGATTATTAAAAGTTATACCTTGCGTGCGAAAGTAAGCCGTTATCTTCGCATCATCATTTTATCTTTTTACATACAAATCACTATGGCAATAGGAAAAAAGACCGGAGGGCGGCAAAAAGGTACGCCAAACAAAATAACGGCACTGGCAAAAGGGATGATTGAGAAATGGCTTGAAGCGCACAACGCTGTACCCAAAGGAGATGTGACGCCATTAATAATGCAGGACTTTCTGGAACTTGACCCCAAAGACAGGGTGAAAGTGTCGACAGAGTTCATTAAAATCATCATGCCTAAGAATATCAGCATAGACGATGGCGAGGTCAAACTCACCATTGAGGACAAGCTTGTCAAACTTGCCGGAGAAGAAGACGAGGAAGAATAATCTATTACCCTCTACTTTAGATTGTCTTCATGTCAGGGGAACCCCAACCCGAAAAGGGGATGATTTTACTGATTTGCTTTGAAGCGATGTTCGAGAGAATGTCGCTTTTTTCATGTCCGCAAACTGTCGGAAGCGTTCAGGAAGCATTCGGGAATAATGGCACATTCTTCCGGAATTATTCGGGAAGAATGCAGGATTATTACGGAAGAATATAGGATTATTCCCGAATAATGGTGGAAGAATAAGGCTTTTTTCGGGAAGAATGCTATATTATTCGGGAATTATTACGGAAGAATAGCCGATTATTCCGGAATAATGAATGTTAATTTTAGCCCGAAATTCGCAAATGTACACTAATAGACGTAAATTTTAAGTTAAAACACCCTCTTTATTACATTTGTTTTATTTCATTAACCATTTGATTCTTCCGGAATAATGACACATTCTTCCGGAATTATTCGGGAAGAATGCAGGATTATTACGGAAGAATGTACGAAAACTCCCGTATTTTGCCGTAAAGTAAAGTATATATATCTACTACGTCTACCGCGCGTGCGTGCGCACGTGAGAAAAATTTCGATTTTAGGGCAAGAATAAAAGTTGAATAAAAAAGAAAGCCTACAAAGAAAAATACCTTGCAGGCTTATATCATTTCGTGAAGTCACAAAAAAATCAGAATCCTTTTCCTTTCTGCCGTTGGTACACCACCGTCTGGTCTTTGTCGAGGTTGACGATTTTGAACATCACCATTGAACGGTTCGGAATATCATCCGGCAGCATAGTTACGAGCCGAGCAATCACCTCGTCCACATTGTTGAAGCCTACATCGGTCAGTTCCGCCACCTTTTGCCCGTTGTGGTATGCAGCCGCATTCACCATGTAGCGGTACGACAACCGGAAATGCACTTCTTCCTGCTTTTGCTCACGCACGGAAGCTTTGCCGGAGAAGAATATGAAATCAATCACTTTCTCGTTCAGTTCCCATGCAGAGGAGAAATCAATCTTGATATACCCGCGTGTCACCTTGTGACCGTTGCTGTGGTTCATCCCAAACGCCACTTCCGAGATAGATGCACGTACATCATTCTGAGCTACTGTTCCCCATGTATGCCGGAACGTGTAAGCCGAATACCACTCTTCCTTTGGCATTCCCATAGCCTTGCATAATTGCCTTATCCCACTGTTGACATTGGCGCAAAAACTGTCCGATGTAGTCATGCGCTGATAGAAATTGAACAAACGCTCATCATCTTTTGCCGTGTTCATGTATTTTTCAAATAGAGGCTGGATGATTGCCGGCACCCGCATTTCCATATACGCACCATCCGCACGGAACTTCTTCGTCTTGGCCCGTTGGTAGTGGATAATTCCGTTCCGGTAATCCTGCTTTCTTAGATTGTACAGGTCAATCGTGTTGATTCCTGCAAGGCAAAGCACCATCATGGCAACATCACGCCCGAACTCCGTCTGTGGATATTTCATCTTACTTTCCGGCAGAGGGAATGAAAAAAACTCCCGACATGCTTCGGGGGTAATGGCAAGCTTCTCCGCACGATCAGCCGTTGGTATTTCCACTTTCACCCATGGGTTGACTTTGATACGGATTATACCGTTATCGTAATCGTTGTACTCCAACATGGCGGCTTTAAATACCTGACGCATACAGATTGGATACATTTCCTTTGCCCTATGCGTCTGTTCAAGCGACTTTATCCATTTGTTCACCTGCGTAGAGGTCAACTGAGCGAACATCACTTGGTTGGTTCCGATGAACCGTTCCAGATGTTGTAGGGCAAGCTTGTAGTTCTTGGCATTCCTTTCCTGCCCACGGTCAATCATTCTGTCGATATGCACTCTCGCATAATCCGAAAAACAAATATCGTCATTGCCGTTCATAAGAAAATCCACCACTTCCTTGACCGTCCAATGCTCAATGTCTTTTTTGTTGAGCCGCTCGTTATATTCCACTATCCGCCCGGCACAATACTGAAGCACGTAGGGGTCTTCGATTTCTTTCGCTTTGGAAAGTTCTTTCTTCGTGACCATCTTGTCGGTCTTCATGAATTGTGTCCCCCTATGGTGGGTAACTCTGATATAAACCGGATAAAATCCGTCCTTGCGTTCTTTTTGAACACACGCTTTAAATGTTGCCATATCGTTCTATGTCTTTATTATGTTATTATTTAAATTTATTCCAAACAGCTTCCAATGTCTTAACTTTCTGTCATATCATCAATTACGGCTCTAAACACGCTCTAAACACCCAACGAAAAGCACAACAACATTCTCTAAACATTTGCGTTTATTACGCTCATTTTCCGTGCGGAATGAACGTACCTTTTAAAAATACAATAGGCGCGGCCCTTTTCGGTAGCCATACGTACCAACTGCCCTACTCCATTCTGGTCGAGCACCTGGAAGGGGTCTACTTTCAGAATCTTCTTTTCCAGATAAATAGGCAGGAAGGAAGCGATGTCGTCGCGTGAGTATCCGAAGGTCATCTGCGTCAGGTCGTTTGTACCGAACGAGAAGAATTCGGCGGAAGAAGCGATGCGGTCGGCCGTAAGAGCAGCACGCGGGATTTCAATCATCGTACCTACCTTGAACTCGATGCTGTCGCCTGCTTCGGCAAACAACTTGGCAGCTTCGGCACGGATAACCTCTTCCTGCTGCTTGAACTCGTACAGGATACCGGTCAGCGGAACCATGATTTCGGGATGTGTCTCAACGCCCTCTTTCTTCAGTTCCAGAGCAGCGCCGAGGATGGCACGCGTCTGCATCTGCGTGATTTCCGGATACGTATTGCCCAAGCGGCAACCGCGGTGGCCCAGCATCGGGTTATGTTCGCAAAGCGCTTCCACACGCTGCTGGATATACTGCAAGCTTACGCCCATGGTATCCGCCATTTCCTGCTGCCCCTTCAAATCGTGGGGAACGAATTCGTGCAAAGGAGGGTCGAGCAGACGCACGGTTACCGGGCAACCTTCCATAGCCTTGAAGATGCCCTTGAAGTCTGCCTGCTGGTACGGCAGAATCTTAGACAACGCCTTGCGACGTCCTTCCGCGTTTTCCGCCAGAATCATTTCGCGCATCGCCTTGATTTTCTCACCTTCGAAGAACATGTGTTCCGTACGGCACAGACCGATGCCCACTGCCCCGAAGTTACGTGCCACCTGTGCATCGTGCGGCGTATCGGCATTGGTGCGTACCTGCAATTTCGTATATTTATCGGCCAGTTGCATCAGTTCGGCAAAATCACCGGACAGCTCGGCGGCCTTCGTTTCCACTTTTCCTTTGTAAACCTCGCCGGTACTACCGTTCAGAGAGATGAAGTCGCCTTCTTTCAACACAACGCCGTCCACCTCTACCGTGCGTGCCTTGTAGTCGATGTTCAACGCTCCCGCACCGGATACACAGCACTTACCCATGCCGCGAGCCACAACGGCAGCGTGCGAAGTCATACCGCCACGTGCGGTCAGGATGCCTTCGGCAACGGCCATACCTGCCAAATCTTCCGGAGAAGTTTCGATACGCACCATTACCACGCGCTTGCCGGCAGCGTGCCATTCGGCAGCATCATCGGCAAAGAACACAATCTGGCCGCAGGCTGCGCCCGGAGAAGCCGGCAAACCGCGGGTAAGAACCTGGGCCTGCTTCAAGGCCGTCTTGTCGAATACGGGGTGAAGCAGTTCGTCCAGCTTGTTGGGTTCGCAACGCAACAGCGCCGTCTTTTCGTCAATCATACCCTGGTGGAGCAAATCCATGGCTATCTTCACCATGGCGGCTCCGGTACGCTTGCCGTTACGTGTCTGGAGGAACCAGAGCTTGCCTTCCTGCACGGTGAACTCCATGTCCTGCATATCCTTATAGTGGTTTTCCAGCTTTGTCTGCAAAGCATCCAGCTCCTTGTAGATTTCGGGCATCGCCTCTTCCATGGAAGGATACTTGGCGGCACGCTCCTCTTCGCTTACGCCGGCAAGTTCCGCCCAGCGTCTGGAGCCGATAATGGTAATCTGCTGCGGGGTACGGATACCTGCCACAACGTCCTCGCCCTGTGCGTTAATCAGATATTCGCCGTTAAAGAGGTCTTCGCCCGTGGCGGCATCGCGGCTGAAGCAGACTCCCGTGGCGGAAGTGTCGCCCATATTGCCGAACACCATTGCCTGCACGCTTACGGCAGTACCCCACTCATCGGGAATTCCTTCCATTTTGCGGTAGAGGATGGCGCGCTCGTTCATCCATGAGTTGAACACGGCGCAGACAGCACCCCACAGCTGTTCGTAGGCGCAGGTGGGGAAATCCTTTCCGGTCTGCTGCTTGACGGCAGCCTTGAAGCGCTTGACAAGCTCCTTGAGGTCTTCCACTTCCAGTTCGTTGTCCAGTTTCACGCCTTTGGCATGTTTCACCTCTTCTATAATGGCCTCGAACGGGTCTACATCTTCCTTGTTCACCGGCTTCATGCCCAGCACCACGTCACCGTACATCTGTACGAAACGGCGGTAGGAGTCCCATGCAAAGCGGGGGTTGCCCGTCTTGCGAATCAGCCCTTCCACCACTTCATCGTTCAGACCGAGGTTAAGAATCGTATCCATCATGCCCGGCATGGAAGCGCGTGCGCCCGAACGGACGGACACCAGCAGCGGGTTTTCCACATCGCCGAATTTGGAGCGCATCAGTGTCTCCACGTGTGCGATGGCGTTTTCCACTTCCTGTTTCAACAGGGCAACGACTTTTTCCTGCCCCATTTCATAATATTCTGTGCAAACTTCTGTCGTGATTGTGAAGCCCGGAGGAACCGGAACTCCGATAAGGTTCATCTCTGCCAGGTTGGCTCCCTTACCCCCCAAAAGGTTTCTCATGCCGGCTTTTCCCTCTGCCTGGCCGTTACCAAAGGTATAAACTCTTTTTTTGTCCATAATATCAATTTAAAGTTTCTGATTGTGATTTTTTCATTTTTTCTGCTCGCAAATCTAAGTATATTTCGCAGACTAGAAAACTTTTTGAGAAAAAACTTTAAGTCAAAATGCAATTTCGAGATTGCAAAATTTAATATTCCCGTTCATAGAGGGAATTTACGGAAAAATGCCTATTTTTGCCGTTGAATTTATTATACTGGTGTAAAAGTGGCAAGAAAGAGAAAAGAACTTCCCCTGTTGGAAAAGGTGGAAATTACGGATGTGGCTGCCGAAGGAAAAGCCATCGCGAAGGTCAATGATTTGGTAATTTTCGTACCGTACGTCGTTCCGGGCGACGTGGTAGACCTGCAAATCAAGAGAAAAAAGCATCATTATGCCGAGGCGGAAGCGGTGAAGTTTCACCAATACTCACCGGTAAGAGCCGTTCCGTTCTGTCAGCACTACGGTGTATGCGGCGGCTGCAAATGGCAGGTGCTCCCCTATTCGGAACAGATAAGATACAAGCAGAAGCAGGTAACGGACAACCTTACCCGCATCGGAAAAGTGGAGCTCCCGGAAATATCGCCGATACTCGGTTCCGCAAAAACGGAGTTCTACCGCAACAAGCTTGAGTTTACTTTCTCCAACAAGCGCTGGCTCACGGCGGAAGAGGTCCGGCAGAATGTGGTGTACGAGCAGATGAATGCGGTAGGCTTCCACATTCCCAACGCCTTCGACAAGGTACTGGCCATCGAGAAGTGCTGGCTGCAGGACGACATATCCAACCGCATCCGCAACGCCGTGCGCGACTATGCCTACGAGCACAACTATCCGTTCATCAACCTGCGCACGCACGAAGGGATGCTGCGCAATATGATTGTGCGCACTTCCACCACCGGCGAGCTGATGGTTATCCTCATCTGCAAGATTGAGAAGGACGAGGAGATGGCGTTGTTCAAACAGTTGTTGCAGTACGTAGCGGACACTTTCCCCGAAATCACGTCGCTGCTATACATTATTAATAATAAGTGCAACGACACCATTACCGACCTCGACGTGCACACGTTCAAAGGCAAAGACCATATCTTCGAGGAGATGGAAGGGCTGCGCTTCAAGGTGGGTCCCAAATCGTTCTACCAGACCAACTCCGAGCAGGCATACACTTTGTACAAAGTGGCCCGCAACTTCGCAGGGCTCACCGGCAACGAGCTGGTTTACGACCTTTATACCGGCACGGGAACCATCGCCAACTTCGTGTCCGGACAAGCGCGCCAGGTCATCGGCATCGAATATGTGCCCGAAGCCATCGAGGACGCCAAGGTCAACTCGGAAATCAACGGCATCAGGAACACGCTGTTCTTTGCCGGCGACATGAAGGACATGCTGACGCAGGACTTCATCAACGAGTACGGACGTCCGAATGTAATCATCACCGACCCCCCTCGTGCGGGTATGCATCAGGATGTGGTGGATGTTATCCTGTTTGCAGAGCCGAAACGCATTGTGTACGTAAGCTGCAATCCCGCCACGCAGGCAAGGGACTTACAGCTGCTCGATGCCAAATACCGGGTGAAGGCCGTCCAGCCGGTGGATATGTTCCCGCATACGCATCATGTGGAAAACGTGGTGCTGCTTGAGTTGAAAAATCCGGCGGAAAAAGCAGAGGACTGAGGCAGCTCTTCGGGAACGTGAAGGCATAAGGGGCTACTTCGGGAATGTGAGTATCACTTTGGGAAATTTAAAGGGCTACTTCGGGAGTGCAAAGGGCTACTTTAAGAACGTAAAGGGCTACTTTAGAAACGTAGAGTACTACTTTAGAAACGTGAAGTATTACTTTGGAAACCGAAGCAGAGATTGGGCAACCGGAAGCCGCACTCCCAAAAAAGCGGTACAGCATTCCGGTAAACCGATGCAAAGCCTTGTTTTAGAATTGAATCATTAATCGCAAATTATTATCCTCGTGGCAAAAGAAAGAATTATAGCAAGAGCCCGCACGCAATATACGGACTATATGGTAAAAGAGCCTATGGAGCTGATGGAATTTCTGGCAGCGAAAATGCCGGATGCCAGCCGCACCAAGCTGAAAGCATTGTTGAGCAAGCGGGTTGTATATGTAGACAGCGTCATCACAACGCAGTACAACTTCCCGCTGAAGCCGGGTATGAAAGTCCAGATCAGCCGTGAGAAGGGACGCAAGGAGTTCAACAACAAATTACTGAAAATCGTATACGAAGATGCTTACCTCATCGTGGTGGAGAAGATGCAGGGATTGCTGTCCGTCAATACGGAAAGGCAGAAAGAGCGTACCGCCTACACCATTCTGAACGAATATGTGCAGCGTTCGGGCAGGCAGCACCGCGTGTACATCGTACATCGCCTGGACCGCGACACCTCGGGACTGCTGATGTTTGCCAAAGACGAAAAGACGCAGAATACGCTGCGCGACAACTGGCACAACATCGTAACCGACCGCCGCTATGTAGCCGTCGTTGCGGGTGAAATGGAAAACAATGCCGGCATGGTGCGCTCATGGCTCACCGACCGCAAGCTGTACGTATATTCCAGCCCCACGGACGATGGCGGCAAGGAAGCAATCACCCACTACCGCACCATCAAACGCGCCAACGGCTTCTCGCTCGTGGAACTGATGCTGGAGACGGGACGCAAAAACCAAATCCGCGTGCACATGCAGGACCTGGGACATCCCATCATTGGCGACGGACGCTACGGACTGGAAGAGATAAATCCTATCGGACGACTGGCGCTGCACGCCTTCAAGCTGTGCTTCCGCCATCCTGTCACCGGAGAGCTGATGCAGTTTGAAACGCCGTATCCGGGAGAGTTCAAGAAACTGTTTCTGAAGAAATAAAGAAATCAAAGGGGTTACAAAAACCGCTTATCAATCAATCGAGGGGGATATCAATGCTAAAGCCCGCTTACTGTCTGATGATTTTTAGGCACGGATTACGCGGATTTACACGGAAAAATAATAAAGAAAATCCGTGTAAATCCGCGTAATCCGTGCCTAAAAAAATTATCAAGAGTGTTTTAACACCCTCACTTGCCTATTCTCAGGATGTCCGGACATCCATATTCTTAATATTGCCTTTCCAGCATGACAGGCCCATCCATGTGCCCGTCCACGTATAATACGCCGGACAGTCTGTCTCCTGCAACATACACGTCGTAGATTTCCAGCAAAGGATAATTGTAACCGTAGTCCAGCCGCAGAATCCTGCCGTGGATGTCCCAGCGGAAAGGCAGGCTGAATGCCACCTCTCCATACGGATCGTTGTAATACGCCTGCTCATCTCTTCCCAGCCCGTTGCCTTCAAAGTAGAGCCCGCTTTCCAACGGAGAATTATAGGCATCGGCAAAGCCTAAGTCTCCTACCCAGATACCGCCCAGCAGGGTATCGTAAATGTAGTAATCCTCACCGTCGTCCGGTTCGCACGAACTCAGGCCCAAGGCCAGGGTACACAGGAACAATATGTTCAAAAACTTTCTCATCTTTCTCATTTCCAATTCTGATTAACCATATACCTGGAAGCGGTCAGCATCATGATTTCACCGTCCAGCTTTCCGGACAGGTAATGCTCGCGCACCCATACGTTCTCAAAGATTTTCACATCGCCCGAACCGTAGTTCAGTATCAGTCCCTCGCGTGAGTTGTCAATCCATTTCCAGGTAAAGTCATGGGTATCTGTTTTCGTATTGCCGGTAGTGGTTACGATAAAGGTCTCTTTTCCGGAAAGGACTTCCTTACCGCCCTGCTTCCCTTTGGTGAATTCCAGGATGTGCCTGCACGCCCCTTTTTCCGTGTCGTACTCCTCTACCCAACTGTCGCTGCACAGCTTCTCGTCGCTGTTTTGTATCGTATAGTAGTTATCATCCCCGCAAGAAGCCAGCCCCGCAGTCATTACACACAACAACAGTATCTTCATTAAGTTCAAAATCTTCATATATATCGAGTTTAGTTAATATTTTACGGGCAAACTTATGCAAAATCTCTGGAATAACCTCGAAAAACGGGAGAAATGACGCTAAACGACTTAATATCAGAGTTGTTACGATGT